>Ga0136641_1000339_pt1 | contig 20197 bp, 26 predicted proteins | sample EliLak1302023Y_FD_115312 | JGI IMG/M metagenome (GOLD analysis project Ga0136641, IMG submission 115312) | Freshwater microbial communities from Elizabeth Lake, Yosemite National Park, California, USA - 13020-23Y | ecosystem: Environmental > Aquatic > Freshwater > Lake ...
GAAGTACAAAAGTTTGGTATTAATGCTAGAATACAACTAGGGGTCGAGATTGGTCGTGTACCAGAAGGCGACTTTGTAGAACTTTATTTGTCGGAGTTAGTAACAGTTGCTGAACAGTTTTGTTTAAATAATGGATGGACATGGGAGCCTGATTATCAAGGCGGAAATCGTACACACTTCGCTGTTCGTATAAATGGTATCGAGCATAAGTTTATTAAATGGTGTGATGTTAGAACTATAGACTTAGAAGAAGTACAAAGCGAGTCCTGGGCTAGCATTGTTCCAGGTAAGCCTATGAGCCCATTACTACATCAAGTTATATTAAGAGATCAAGCAGTTAATCGAGGACAGATGTTGTACGATACAGTACCTGAAAAATATAGACATGAATAAAATACACGATACAACCTCTATCTGCGAGCATTGCTATAGACATGTTCCAGCTGTTCTTTTCGAAAGAGATGGTTCTATATGGTTATCAAAAAAATGCAAGTGGCACGGAGAGTCAGAACATCTAGTAGAACCCGATGCTGATTTTTATATTAATTACAAATACAATAGACCAACTAATCGTACCTATTGTTTAGATATTACTAACCGTTGTAATTTAGCTTGCCCGCACTGTTATCAAATTCCAGATAATATGAGCAAGGATCCTAGTATAGAAAATATACTCGATATTATCCGTGCGTGGGACGATGACGGCTATGCTGTTGCCTTAATGGGTGCAGAACCTACCACTAGAAAAGACTTGCCTGAGCTATGTAGAGCTATACAAGCATTACCTGGCAAAACTCGATCTATAATGATTTTAACAAATGGAGTTTACCTTTCAGACTACGACTATGCTAAACAGTTTGCTGATATACCTAACCTGTTCTGGACTTTTGGTTTGAACCATCCAGACTATCAAGGACATACAGTTAGAAAGAAGCAAATGGAAGGTATTGATAACTGTATGAAGTTAGATATGACTATTAAAAATGTCAGTTATACTCTTGAGACTATAGATCAGTTAGAATATTGTTTAGAAGAAATACAAGAGTTTGGCCAAACACTTAGCCCGCACAACTACAGAGTACGAGTAGGCACAGACATCGGCCGGCACCCAGGCGAAGAAAAAATATACTTGTCTGAATTAGTAAACATGGTCAAGTCTGTATGCGATAAGAAAGGATGGACACATGAGTATGATCATAATTACGGAATTAGAGTTCACTACCCTCTGCGCATTAACGGCATATTGGTTAAGATTATACAATGGCCCGATGTGCGTACTATAGACCTAGAAGAAGACCAAACTGAATCATGGGCTGATATGTTATCTGGAAAACCAGTAAGTCCATTAGTTCATCAAGTTATTCTAAGAGACGGCGCAGTAAATAAAAATTTACCATTGTACGATACAGTACCTGAGAAGTATCAAAGGAAATATGATGCACGGGATTAATAGTAAACCTTATTTTGATATGACTCCATATTTAGATATGGATCAGTTCGATCGCTTACAGCCTGAGATATTAACAGGCTTTGCACTAGCACGTGAGTACGCTAAAGAAGGCACATGGATGAAACCAGGTTTTACTTTTGATGACATGAGCTATAAACTTAGTTGGAAACCTATCTATCAATCTATGGATGAATTTATGGAACTACCTAAAGACGATCCCATATATCAAGCTGGCATAAAACTAATGCCAACAGATTTTAAAAACTTCCAACAACGTAACAAGTTTACACGTTTCTTAAAAATGGCAATGGGTGCTTACGATCCTTACATCTATTATTACCTGTGGGAAGAAGGATCTTGGGATGACCGAACAGCACCGCGACAGCTAACCTCCGAAGCCGAATACTTTCCTAATGTAGTTAAATGGGTTGAAAGTATGATCGGTGATATATTTGAAGACATAGGTCGTGTAATATTCTTTCACTGTGAAGCAAACGGTATTCCTTTTGAACACAGAGATTTAGATGCTAATAATGGTATTGACATTGTCAAGCCACATCGCAACGAGTTTATACATATCAGACCCAACACTAAGAAAGCCATGTACTTGTGGGATCCAGAAACTAAAGACAAGACATACTTAAACACTAGGGCGGCTTGGTGGAATGATGTTGACTGGCACGGTGGCGAACGTATTATGGAACAGAGCTATGGTTTAAGAATAGATGGAAAATTTACTGAGCAGTTTCGTAAAAAGTTAAATATAGAGCATTTGAAAAATTATTAAAGGAAAAACAAATGAAAAAGTTTTTATTAGCAGTATTGATGGTATCGAGTTCGTATGTAATGGCAGACGGTGTAATAGTCGGAGCCGGCTCAATAAATAATTCAAACGGTACTAATTCACAAGGTGTGAATATAAAGTATATACACGAGTTCAATTCGAGCATCGATGGCGATGTTCTTGTTAATAATTCGAGGAATACATCTACCCAAGTTCTGCAGACACAATATGAGACTGGAATTCGTTATAAATTTTTAATAGATAAAAATTTTATTCCGTATATAAGATCTAGTTTAGGCACTATAGAAAATTCGGGAAAAACAGGTCTCAACTATGTTGGATTGGAAACAGGATTTATTGCTAGGCCGCTAGCTAATGAGATCTTTATTAGAGCAGACTATACTGCAATGACTTCACTCAACTATGATAATTTTAATATGAATTTGACTAGGGCATGGATAGGATACGATTTAACCGCAAAAGATTCAGTAGCAATCCGTAAAGATTGGATGGACGGTAGTATTAATTTTAATGCTGTATATTTGTTCTATACTAGAAAGTTTTAATGAAATATGTAGGAAACTTTGTAGACTGGATTAATAAACAGCGCATTATAGAACACCTAATGTCATGTCAAGGTGATCGTACTCCAGTCTGGCAACCTGATAGATGGCAAGGTAATCCTATTTTAGAAAAATTTACAGAGATGGCTCGCCCTGGGTATTCTAATAACAAGTTTTTCTTTCATCAGATGAATCCTAAATCTAAAGAGATGCAAGACTTTAAATGGTCGTTGCCAGAAGTTCCCGAGCAACGTTCTAATGTCAATTGGTGGTTTGTAATGTTGCACCCGGGTGAGTTTCAAGCCATGCACATCGATCCTCAATTGACTGAGGTTAGAAATCCTATACGTTACACAATGTTCTTACAGGATTGGGAGCCAGGACACATATTTGTTTGGGACGATCGATACATTGCTAACTACAAGGCAGGAGATATGTATGAGTGGAGTGACCCTATGACTGTACATGGCCCTGCGAATATAGGTTATACTACAAGATATACATTACAAATTACAATGTACGATTGACCACTTGGTCGTGTATAGTCATATATGGACTTTTGCTAGAACACATAGTTGTACAAGGTGCTGATTTATTTTCTTCTTGTCTACGATATAAATTAGTTAACCATGCTTCGCTTGATGTAACTTGTTTAACACCGTGTCTGATAGAATCAATACTATCAAATCCACCTAAGTCATTTACAAATTCCTCAACATTCTTTTTTGCTTCTTCTGCTATCAAGTTAACATCTGAAGGATTGTATATTCCGAATTTTTTATAAGTGTCAATGTCGTAATTAACATACATAAATGCAGACATAATACAACAGGGATATATATGCCCAAATGCGTCAATAAAGATGCTTAATTCCTTTTCAGCAAAGCAGTTATAACTAAGTCCAGACCAAGATTTGTAATCTTTTAAATCATGAAACTCTACAGGTTTCACATTGCTGTTGGTTGGTTGTTCAATATGATATGCAATCTTTCCTTGCCTATCTAGTACGGGAAACTCTTTAGCAAATCGTCTAGAATTTTTAATTGTAAATTTTTTGAATCCTAAATTTTCAGCAAGTTGTTTAGCTTCTTGTTCTTGGTGTTCATTATGTTTAAATCTTATAAACATCCAATAAGCTGTGCCACCTGCATTGATAAACGCTTTGGCATTTTCTATGATCTTGTTGTAGTCTGTGTTTATTCTATATAGTGCGTGTGTATCACTTAGTCCATCAATAGCAAAATTAACTTCATGTTTCTCGGGCAGTACCTTAACTAGTTCTTCCCAGTACTTAATAGTTCTAGCACTGCCATTTGTATGGATTATAAGCATAATGTTAGGATTTGTTTTAGTTACATAATCGCACATTGCTATAAAATCATTGTTAACAATATTCTCTCCATAGTTGCCGCAGAAATTTAACTGGTGAAGTTGATTTAGAAATTCTGGAGTAAAAATCTTTTTAAAATTTTCTAAACTGAGATCAGATTCTATTACTCTGTCATTATCTATACCCCCATGTATGTTTCTAGCACACATAGGACAAGCGGCTTGGCATCTGTTGGTAATTTCTAACTGAACTGTTTTAATCTTTTCGTACGCAAACATTTAACTTCCTAATAAATGAAACAGATAACTAGATTCTAGTCCTGCATTACTACTACTGTGCCACTCGTTGTGTTTAGCCCATTTGATCACAGTATCAGCTGGCTTGTTAAAAAATACATCATCGCCTATGATTAACGTATGCCCTTTTGCCATTTGTTTAATTATGACAGTATATCGTTTAATCATGCCATATTTTAAAAATTCTTCTTCCTCATCTTCAACGTCCCAATGCCACGGAGCCATATAACCTGGATCTATTTTGCTAATCCAAGCTCTGTGAACTTGTTTTAAATTTAGTTCTTGTGCTATGTAATTTACAACACTGTCTGGAAAATCTATTCCAGGATAGTAGTTTGTCCATTTAATAGATTCTAAATTAAAGTTAGCGTTCTTCCATAGCTCTAGTATCTTAGCATATTCCGGATTGTCTAAGTTCCAGCGTGTTGGGTTAACAGTAACGTCACTACCGTCTGTTAGGGTGCTAATAATGAATTCCCAATTACGCATAAATTTCCTTAAATACATCAGCAAATATAGTGTTAGGCCAGTATCTAGTCAAATGCCTAGTTACTGTAATTTCAAAGAACTTTTTAAAATCAATATAACCATCAGTTGTTGACTCATCAAATCTATAAGCACCGTCTTTTCCTATAATACCTTCGATTATTTTTCTTTCTATAAATCGCTCGCTATACGGAACCACTGAATAATAGTCGATAGTTTTTAATATATTGTCTTTTGAAATATAAAAACAATGTGGATATATTGCCATCTTATAAAAATTATTTTCTTTGGTAACAATTAAAAAATCTTTAATCTGTTGTTTCCAGTTTGGTAGTTCTTTGTCTAGATTTCTATCTTTATTGTATAGAATTTGTGATAGTGTTTCTTTATTCCATTCTATAAATATTTTTCTATTAGCAATATCTATTTCATATACTTCGGGTGTTGTTTTTAAATGTGATAAATCAGTCAAGAATCTCACTTCGCGTTCAAAAAACCATTGTAGTAAATCTTCACTTATTGTAGATACGTCTTCATGTGTTCTGTAGCTAGCATCTGTGCAGTAATGCATACACATTACAGTATGCTCTGGATTTACAGTAGGTGAATACAGCAAGTTTGAACTATTGGGAGTTCCGTTAGGATTTAGTTTGTAGTAATATTCCCAAGAACTGGTATCTATCACAGTTTACTCCAATTTTGTTTTTTATTAATATAACTTTGCACGTGATCTTTAAATTTTTGATCCGACGTGTTTACATCAGTCACTTTGTAGTCGTAAATCTCTTCGTAGATGTTTGTTTCATAATAGGCAAATAACCTATCGGATAGAAACGGATTACACCCTCTAAGTCCTTTAAATCCTGCATCTGAATAAAATTCTTGCACCAGTGTTTCTGCTTGATACCAATCCATATTATCATGTTTCCAAATAACAATATCGTTTCTAGTACTACCAACACCGCCACCTCTAGGCGTTGTGGATTTGAATATAACATTGCCGCCACTATCTTTTGAAACTTCATACCCTGGATTTTGTCTAGCTTCTAATTTTATGAGTCCGTTACTTACAAGTTCTTTAGTAAAGCGACTTTGGTTAGTAAGTGTTTCGTCATAGTCTGGTACTTCTAATATATGTGCGCTGGCACTTTGTCTAGTCCATTTAGTATTAAGCCACTCTAATGAATTATTCCAAGATTCAACACTTTCACCAGGAATACCACAAATCATTTGTATGTTTGCTCTATATCGTTTGGGTGCATGTATGTCTGTATATGCTTGAAAGTTTAACAGGCCTTCCTGTAACTTATCCGGATCCATGCCCTTACGGACAAGTTTGCCAGCGGCATGATTAAATGTTTCAATGCCCATACTGTGTCCGAGGAAACCTAATCTAATATAAGTGTCCCAATGTTCTCGATGTTTAACGACTAAGTCGCCGCGGGCAAATCCACATATCCAAGGATTGTATTCTAACTCGTCAACAGCATCTGCATACTTTTGTAATTTTTCAGGACGATCATTAAATGTTTCGTCCATTACACGCCAGTTAGTAATGCCCCACTTTTCATAACCTGTTTGCATCTGGAGTTTAAATTCTTCTTTGCTTATACTAACATCTTTGGCCTGTCCGATGATAGGAAAATTACAGTAGCTACAACTGAACATACAGCCGCGAGCAGTTTCAATTTGCGGACATTCGTATGACATCATAAAATCACGAGACTCGTAGTCAACAATATAACTGTCTAGTGGCGCACTAGGATAGTGGTGCAGGCCACGGATAACTTTCTTACTGCCAAAAAATGCAGAGTCAGTTAATAACGGTGCCCCCAGTGTTCCTATAAGATGTTTACACAGTGCTAGTACAGCATTCTCGCCATAGCTGTCTACCCAGTAGTCTACTCCTTCTGCGGGAGTAACCATAGCATTGTTTCCACCTACCACCACAGGAATAGTGGGATACGCTGTCTTTAACCATGCTATGAATTCGTTCAAGTAAGGGCTCCAAGGATTTAAAAATGCAGTCCCAAAACAGAACATAACTGTATTTGTAGATACGCGAGAACGTACTAGTTCTTGTAATTCTTCTAACTTCCAAAACGCTGTAAAGTCTACGACTTCTGCGTCCCAGTTATTCATTCTTAAAAATGTAGCTACCCGATGGCTCCACAAAGCTCGTTCCCAGCGTTTGCCAGTAAGGGAGAAAAACATACAATGATTCATAGTATCTTGAACTCAGTTGGCAGTATGTGTTTCAATGAATCTAATTTAGATTTTTCTAAATTGAATCTTACACCTAATGCAGAATTAGAAAAATTGTTTATAAAACCTAACTTGTTAGCTTCGTTGAACCAGGGACTCATTGTGTTATCAAATATAAACCTAGCATCGTCGGTATTTGCTATAGTTGTGGATAATGCAACTTCTATAGATTCTGTTAGTTTATTCTTTTTTAACAAATGTCTAACAACTAATTGCACTCTAGCATGTCTACCAAAATTAGTAGCAGTGTGTAAGAAGCCAGCATTCATGTTGTACCATATACCGTCTTGTTCCAATTTGTGCATTTGCTCATGTATCAGATCAATCAAATAGCACTCTTCACCCAGTATGTTAAGATGATATCGATCATCAATGTCGGCATGTATTTGATAACATTGATTAGGATCCAAAATAATTATCCTCGCCTCACCTTTGGTTACGGGCAACAAATCGTAAAGTGTTTCCCAGATAGTACCTTTGTACTCGTCTTTTATAATCCACGGGTCATAAAAGAAATCACCCGTTGGTTTATTGATGGTTGTTTTCATTCCACTTTTAGGCAATGAGTGACAAGCGTCTTGAAATAATTTTGGATCTACTGTATAATTGGTGTTAGATAGCATGAAATATTTATGTGCTACTATAATGAGGTTAAATATTTCATGCAAATACCCTTTGATAAAAATTGGAAAAGTATCGCGATTGGACTAAGCGGAGGCGCAGATTCTGCACTGTTAGCATACCTGTTATGCGAGCAAATTACAGCTCAGTCAATACATGTCATCTCACATAAACGTATGTGGAAAACTAGACCATGGCAAAGTTATGATAGCCTAGCTGTGTATACATGGTTGTTGAAAAGATTTCCAAATATTAAATTTTCTCGCCATACAAATTTTATTGCACCCGACATAGAATATGGAAATATTGGTGCCAGTATTCCCGATGAATATAACAAGATTGTCAGCGGTGATAATATTCAACAACGATCCTTTGCCGAATATACCTGCTTTAACGAAAACGTAGATGCATACTACAATGCTGTTACAAGGAACCCTAAAGATATCGATTTAGATGGCATGAAAGAGCGTGACATAGATCCAACTGAGAATAACAAGCACTTAGAAAGAATGATCCATATGGGTGTAGAAGTGTTGCATCCTTTTAGATTTATTGACAAATCAAAAATCGTTAAAAAATATAAAGAATTAGATTTGATGGATCTATTCGATATAACTCGTAGTTGCGAAGGTGAGTTTGAAGGAATTGATTATAAAACATATAACCCAGGACAACTTGTACCAACGTGCGGAACTTGCTTCTGGTGTGAAGAAAGAGAGTGGGCAATTGAACAAAACAAGTAAAACATTCTGTATGCACCCTTTTACAGGGTTAGCAACTAGAGAGGACGGCGCTATTAAAGCCTGCTGTCGAAGCCATCCTATTGGATTTATACAAGATAACACTTTGGAAGAAATTTGGAATGGTGAAACAATGCAACGTATTCGTCGACAAGTACTGAACGGAGAACGACCTGCCGAATGTACGCCGTGTTTTAACTTAGAAGATCAAGGTGTTGAAAGTCTGCGCCAGAGACACATCAAGGGAGAGATACCAGAAGCAAGAATTAACCTTTACCCGAATACTCTGTTGCAAGAGGTAGTACCTTTTGAATTGCCTACTATGGAAATCAAATTAAACAATCTGTGCAATCTTAAATGCCGTATGTGTAATCCTATGGATAGTACCAGTTGGAATGATTGGAGTGAAGTAGAAGAGCATTATAAAAAAGAAGACAATTATCTAGTACAAAAGATTGTTGATTTAAATCTTAAAAATAAACCGTTCCTTGATAGTTTTGTAGATAGTCCCAACTGGTGGAATAGTTTTGAAAAATTATTGCCTCACTTCCGCCGGGTGGAGTTTGCAGGCGGAGAACCTTTGATGGATCCTACACACTATAAAATCCTAGACATGCTTGCTCCTTATGGTGATAACATCGAAATCAAGTATGCTACTAACTTGACCATGCTAGGTAAAAGTAATCGTACTGTTTGGCAATATTGGCCCAAATTTAAGTCAGTAGCAGTCAATGTAAGTATAGACGGTATTGGTCTTAGCTATGAATATGTACGAGGCAATGCTTCTTGGGCAGAACTTGTTAACAATATTAAGCAAATACAAACTATACCTAACGTAAGTCGTATAGTAGGTGCAGTCGCTGTACAAGTCAGCAACATATTAATACTAGATAAGATGATCGAGTATTTTTTAAATGACATTGGGATTGTATTTTACACTAACATGGTTAACTATCCCAATGTGCTATCGGCACAAGTACTGCCTAATGAGCTAAAGGCTCTTGCTATTATAAAACTAAGAGCTGTTAGAGAACTTGTGCCAGAATTCAAACATGTCAAAGCCAATCCTATTTTGCTAGGCATTACACTAGGACAAATTGATGGTGTTATAAATTATCTTAATGCAAATGATCAAAGTGACAAATGGTCTGAATGCATAGAATTCAATCATAAATTAGATGCAACACGGAATCAAAGTTTTTTTGATGTAACTCCGGAATTTAAAAGTTATGTTTAAACTGGTGTTAACCAACAATTTAGAAGATGCCGAGTTGGCGTTTAAAGTAAAGGAAACACCTATTGCAAAAAAATGGTTTGGCGAGCTTTGTAAAAATTATCCTATATATGAAAATAATAGATTCGGTAGTTGGGATCTAGATTACAATTTAATAGATGATCTCAATAAACAAATAGACGTTATTAACATGTACGAATATATCATACACCGTAAAGCATCTGTTACAACTACACAGCAGGATCTTAATTACCTACACAAATTTTTTGAGGATCTTAGAGGGGAAGCTACAGTAGGTACAGCTTGGTTTCACAATTCTCCTGTAGAAGTGCAGACTGCATTGGAAAAATTTAATATATTAATCCACTTACTTGAAGAACAATTAAGAGCTACAAATCATCCTTCAATAGTTGTAACATTTACTGATAGTAATAAATTTTTGCTCACAGAAGAAGATATAAAACACTTTACATATTGTTGGAAAAAGGGTACAGTATACATAAATTACTGTCACGTGGGCAAGCCAATACTGGACATATTTAAAGATAAAGATAGTGTTAGCAAAGGTGCAACACCGCAAACACATTATAGTGCAGATTTCTTAATTAAATTTGGGCCATCTACAAATTATTTTATTTTTGTTTTAAGAAGGCTGATAATTAATATCTGGTTAAAGTTTCAAAAATTTAAATTTCAAAATCCAAACGTAGGTTACATTCCAGTTGCAGATATAATCGGAGATTTTAACATAGAAGACTATAGAAAGTTTAATAAAGTTAAAAGTGTAATATGCTTAAAGTAACCAGTCGTTGGCCTCATCAAAGTAGTATTAAGATCGAATGGAATCTTGGCAAACGCTGTAACTACGATTGTAGTTATTGCCCAGCAAGTATACATGATAACTCTAGTCCGCATACTAATATAGAAATACTCAAAGCAACTGTGGATAAATTAATGACCCTAGGCAAACCTGTACGTCTTAGTTTTACAGGAGGAGAGCCATGTGTTCATCCTAAGTTTTTAGAGTTAATAAAATACTGTAAACACGTTGGGGTTGGTTGGATTAGTGTGACAACTAACGGAACATTACCATTTGAATTTTATTCAGCGTTGGAAGCAGATCAAATAGTATTCAGTATACATTTAGAATTTGATTGGCGGCGTGTTTTCAATACTGTAGAAAGTGTAAACATGCTATCAAATAAAAAAGTAATAGCACAAATTATGGCACATCATGATCATATGGATGCTGTGGTACAATTACGTGCTAGATGTTTGCTAGAACACATTCCCAATACAGTTAGACGTATACGCTGGACTGAAGGCGACCACGATTTGTTTGATGATATGCGTTATCACCCGGATGACTTAAATTGGATTAAAGATCAAGAAGCCACTGTGAATGGTAATTGTATAATAGACGGTGAGAAAATAATACATGCCAACGATGTAATCAAATTGCACTTGAACAAATACAAAGGTTGGACTTGCAACGCAGGTATAGAAAGCCTAATGATAAATTGGGACGGAGATGTACACAGAGCAACTTGCCGTGTCGGTGGTAGTCTTGGCAACATCTATGAAGGCAACTTCGTTGCTCCTAGCGAACCCGTAACTTGTGACCGTAATTTCTGTACCTGCGCGGCAGACATTCCGTTAACTAAACTAAAGATTTTGTCACATGAGTCTCAGGCTGACATGGACAATGCATCTTTGGACAAATAACAGATCCAAAGTTTATATTTAGATCAAACTCATCTATAAATGTTTCTGAGAAAACATTAAAACTTTTTCCAGAAAATACAGGTTCCTGACAACCCCCAGTTATTAAACCATCGTAATTAATCAATAGTGTTTCTAGTGCTACATTACATTTCCATCCTTGGAATTTATTCCATTCATTTACTATGAGATCGTGAGGTTTAGCTGTGATGGCACTACCGTCATCAAATAATACTACACTTTCAAACGGTCTCAATTCATGTATTCTCGGAAGTAACCAACTCGATTCTGGCATTCTTTTAAGACCACTTTTAAGATATTTTAATTGTTCTTGAGTGTACACATCCATTCCGTGGCCAGGAGCATCTACCACAGCCTTTACTTCAATGAACCAGGACTGTTTACTATTCTGCATACGATTGACATAGTCAACACACTTATCCCAATTAGGAGCATCCATTAGCATCAAGCCATTAACTTTAATATCTCGACTGAACAATAAATCTGCCACATCAATATAGTGATCAATGTCAACAAATTCATGGTGGCAGCTTAGGATAACTGAATCAAAATATGCACTATTTTCATCCCACCAGCGAAGTGTTCGAGATCCATTGCTACAGATAGTGATAAAAACATTATGAGTTTCTATAATTTCTTTGCAAAACTGTTCTAGGTGAGGCCACATAGTAGGTTCACCGCCACCAATAATAATTAAATGAAATTTTGTTTTGTTTAACTTTTCAGTATATTTGTCAAATAATTTTCTAAAGTTTTTTATCACTGTATCAATATTTTTAGGATATCTGTATTTGTTGACATTGCCACTGCCCGGAAAACAATAACTACAGGAAAAATTACAGATATCTGTAGGGTAAAATCTTATCTGTAAAGTGTCTTGATCTTGTGTAGAAATAACTTTAATTGGAAGTATATTTTTCATAAGTTAAAATAGATTTTTAAGTTCAGGAAACGTTTTCCTAAAGTCTGTACTACGTTGAGTATCTGTAACTGTTAAATAATCTTCAAGTATGGGAATTTTATCAGACCAGTCCTCTGCCATCATGTATTGAACTAAGCCTTGCCAGCGTTTTAGTCCGTACGGGTTGGATATAAATTCTGTATCGGTTGATCTACGTGAACAAAAATATTTAATTTGTTTTGCTACTTGATCTTTTAAATGTTGTGGTAATACTCTAACATTCAAATAACTTGGTAGGTATACTAGATGTGTTCCGATTAGTCCTGCGCCATACGGGGGCAAGTTTATCTTTTTAAAATTCATGCTGTCCTTCCAGTATACAAGATCCTGAATATTCATTACATTTAGTAACTGTACAGCACAGGCTATGTTAACTGTGATATTGTCAGGAGTATCATCGAGCCTTTCTAATTTAGCAACTATATCATTCCACTTACTAGGATATCTTATATAATCGTTTCTACTACCCACAGCATCGACGCTAAAATTAAATTTAACTTCTTTGAAGTGCGACCACAGCTCGAAAAGTGTTTCAGGCAATTCCAACCCATTTGAATTATAACGTAATATACATGATGTTGCGGCACCTGTTTCTACCATAAATTCAAGAATCTTATAGTGCTCGGGAATTAATAAAGGTTCACCTCCTGCGAAGTACAACTCTTTAATGTTATGAGCTTGTGAACGCATTGTATCTAAAAAGCTACCTTTTTGATACCAAGTGTAATCTCTATTACGATCATCCCAATACTGATCCTGCTTTAGTTCTATAGTTTTATATTTAGGATATTGCAGTTTCCATTCTTTAACCCAACTACTGCTATCATGAGGACTACACATAATACATTTAAGTTGACACATATTTCCTAAGCGTAAATCAAAATACGGAATACTGATTGGTAGTCTGCCGTCTTCAGCTGTTGCTGTCACAATGCTATCAATATCTAATCGTTGTTCCCATACATGGGTTTCCCATTGTCGTTTACTGACAATACCTTTAGATTCTTCTTCGTAACACTTAGTACAACTTGGAGGTGCCTCACCATTAAGCATCTGAAGACGGACAGTCTTCATGTAGTCACTATTCCATACTTCTGCTACTGTGTGTTTACGCAAGTTCATAATTGCACCGTCTTGCGTAACAAGTCCAGTTTCTTTAGAATCTGTATGATCTGCACCACTAGCATTAGCTGTACAACAAACCCTTACATCACCATTGGGTCTAGTTGCAAGATGTATCCATGGTAATGGACAGAATGTATTAGTCATCAAATTCCGTGTGTTCAGAGAATTGTTCAATATTTTTACTAATTTTAGCTTCAGGGTGACGTCCGCATGTTCTAGCACAAACAATGGATTTGTCGTTGTGCCACATGTCTTCCCAGATAGATTGATATTCTTGAGAGTTTATTATGTCTTCTAATGAGCGTTTTAATAGATTGATCTCACCTAACTGACTGATCATCTTGTTATGCTGTTCTAGCATTTTTTGTCTAACATCCATCACTGCATCTTTAGAAATGTATGAATAAGGAATACTTGCTAACCAGCAACATGCATAGAAGTCTTTATGGGCATCAATGTATATTTCCTTATGCTCGAGAACTTTACATTCTATTTTGGCGGCAGTTAGGATCTTACGCCAGTTTTCAATAACTGTTTTATCAATAAATTTCATAGGAGTAAAACTGGCAGGTTCAATATAATGTGTTACTACACTGGTTTTATCAACTGCTGGGCTCCTTGGCTCTAGTAAAAATCTTGAACTGTTTTTGGTTGTAAAATATTTAAATCCTAACTCGTTAGCTCGTTGTCGTGCTTCGTCGACTTGATGTTCATTGTGTAGAAATTGTATAAATGCCCACTCAGCAATACCGCCAGCGGACATAAATGCTCGAGCATTACGCATTACAGTTTCATATTTGGTACCTATACGATACAAGTGATGTGTGTCTTCGAGACCATCAATAGCAAACACCACACAATGATTAGCAGGCAACACTTTGGCTAATTCCTGCCACCATTCGATTTTCCTTGCGCCACCATTTGTATGTATATGCATGTACAGATTGGGATTAGTTTCTTTGGCGTAACGACACATATCAATCAGATCGTTGTTCATTATGGGATCACCAAATGTTCCGCATAAGTAAAACATTTCAATTTGATGTAACACTCGCGGATTCATAATTGTTTTAAATTCTTCAAGAGTCCAGTCGTTAATTTTAATTAGAGGATTCTCTAGTCCACCATTTACGTTCCTACTACACATAGGGCAACTAGCTTGACAGTTATTAGAGATTTCTAAATGCACTGTTTTTAGTTCATTAAATTTAAACATATCCAATAACCATCCATCTATCATATAGTTGTGTTTTTAATGTCCCCGACCATAACTCTCTTAAATGACATTGTTTTTGAAATTCTTCTAAACTACTTGCTGGTCGAACATGTTCATCTATAATATAATTGTTGCTTTGTAGAATTAGCAACTGATCTTTATTTCGTTTACTAAGCCATACTTCGTATTGGTCTTGTGTTATGTGTTCGCAACTGGTATTGATTACTACATCGACAAATGATATTAGATTGCACATGTCCCCAGTACCGGCCTTAAACCTACCCTGCATCTCTTCGCCTTTGTTCATTATTGTAGCAATATGCTCGCAGTTAGGATCGATGTCGAGACTGTAAATTCGTTTAATAGGTATATCACTTTGAAATAGCATACTGGCCAATACGCCAAACCATCCACCGTGTATCTCAATACTGACTGGTTCGGAACTAACTGATGTCTGTTGATAAGTCTGCTTCAATGTTTCGATCAACCATTCTTTACTTTTGAGTTGGCCAGACCAGAACGCATCCATAGTGCGCAGAGGGTTTTTGCTTTGTCTTATGGCTTGCATCCAATGGTGTAAATGTTCTGTATCTATTTGCATTTTGGTATTTTGCTATCAGCACTGCTGACGCACCTTTCTGTTGTGCAACGTTTAGGAGCAGGAAATAAACTAAAGTTTGCTAGAGTACCTAATGGTTCATCTTTACAACTGTATGCTCTTTTAACTTCGTTGCCTCTTATTATAACACTTTGATATCCGCTATTACAAGTCCAATTGGTAAAACTATTGAATCCTAGTGCATTAAAACGCTCTGCTTGATCTATATAATAGTCTTGCGATCCATCAGTAAGTCTAATTTGAAAACCTTCTTGTTGTTCAAAATCATTCTGCATGATATCGATCATTTCAAGAGTGTAGCCTTCTACAATAGCAGTAGCAGTATCATTACTTTGCGGTTTAAGTGTTACATTAATTCCACGGCTGCGTAGCCTATTACAGCGTTCCAGTGTTTCAAAAAAATGCTCAGGCACCATAACTTGATTAACGGTCACATGGACACGTTCATATATTAACTGTAAACACTTGTCGCCGAACTCTTGCTCTCGGGCAAACTCTGCGTGGAAGGATGCTGTGATACTACGGCGCTGTAACAATTCTGTATTCTTACACCAAGTGTTCCACCATTTGCTACCCGGACTCAAATTAGTAGTCATATGGATACTTTGGTAAGTGCTTTCGAGCTCGTCTAGGTGTTTTACTAGATCCGGCAGTTGTTTATAAGCAGTAGGTTCACCTCCACTGAAGCTCCAATGGAATTCGGTAAACCCGTTCTGACGAGCTTGGCGTTTTATCTCATCTATAGTAGATTTATATACTTCTAAGGTTTGGTAATCTAAACGATCGCTACGGGCATATGGCCAACAATAGCTACAATTATAATTACAAAATCTACCTAGAATCCAACTGATGTTAAATAATGGACGATCCAACATGGTTTGCTGTCCAAATTTGATTATCGTTTCGAAAGGTATGGTTGAAAATTGCATTGACAGTATTTACGTGCGAGTATATAATACAATGGTAGACGTGAGTGGAACATGGTATACCTCCTCCCAGTAAGCTGACCCCCAGCTGAACGGAGGGAATTGGGCTAGCCCTTAGGGCGCCTTTGCAGGTTCGAATCCTGCCGTCTACACCATTTTAACAACAGACTGCACACATGAAAAAAGTAGCATCAAGTCCAGAACGTCATACCTTTCAAAAGGAAGGTGCAATCAAGCGGGCAGAAGAAGCGGACAAAGAGCCTAATCAAGCCTATATTGACATGTGGGAACAGATCAAGATTGACGATGCTAACAAGATCCACGACCCGGAGTGGCAGAAGAACAACATGGAATACGATTTGCGGTCAAGCAAAGAACTGTGCGATAAAGCCAAAGCCAGCGATGCCTATGCTCAAAACTTGTATGCGGCCATGTGCAACATGACTTGGCAAAGCAGAGAGTTTTGGCAAGAGATGAAGGGCGAAGTTTGGTCAGCCAGCTGGCGTCATAGTGGTGGCATTGTTGCTGACATGCGAGAACAGGGTGACTATATTGATTGGTACTGTAGTGGTATTGGTAATAGTGATGCTGGCTATGGCCTAGATGCTCGACCAGCAACTGGCTATGTTCCAGAAGGTACCGTGACTGAAGAAATAGAATTGGATTTGAATCAACTAGGTTGGAGGCCGGTTCCGTGGAGTGACGATGAATAACAGAGTAAATAATAGTATGGAAAACTTAACATTTAAAGTAGAAGATATTTTTGAAGATATCCCCGGCGATCCGGACAATGTCATTATGAAAATCCCCCCAGAGATTGTTGAACACACTGGATGGAAAGAAGGCGATACACTTGACATAGAAGCCAAGGATGGTGCTATCATTATCAAAAAACTATGAGCAACAAAGACAATATACTAGAACTAACGGGAGTAGTTGATGAAGTATTGCCAGCTAATATGTTTAGGGTCAAAGTAGAAAACATGCCAAACTTGTTAATATGTTACACGGGCGGCAAGTTAAAGCAACACAAGATTAGAATCATTCAAGGTGACTCAGTTAAAATCGAAGTCAGTGCTTATGACCTAAGCAAGGGCAGAATAACTTATAGACTATGAACTCAATAATGGAACTGGTTTGTGCTATATGTAACAGCGTAAGGACTAGCACAAAGCAAGGCCTAAATTTCCAACAGCTGATAAATCGAGTTCGGCGTGAGTTTAAATCGAGTGCTATACAGATAAAGATATTTGCAAAAAGAGACAAGACTCTAAATGAAGATTGCATTTACGTAAATGGATTTTATGATCCAGAAGACGATCAAGACAATGAATGCCCAATCGAATTGATTGTCACGCATAACTTTCCAAAAGATCTCCTATGGTATCCTATAAATTCTACCCTAGTATTGACACAGGTATTTGATACAGTTGTACACGAACTAAGGCACCAACGACAGTACAGAAAAAGAAAATTCAAAGTTGGGCCAGAACGTGGTACTGGGCATAAAGAATATCTAGCGGACCCGGACGAGATTGATGCTTACTCAATTAGCATTGCTACTGAACTTGTTCGCAGTTTAGGCAGGATTCGAGCACTTCGATATATGCACAACATCAATACACTCAGCCGTTTCAAGTTAAATCAACAGTTTGTTAGCCCGTGTTTGAGTATGTATGTAGGCGAATTCCAAAATACTTCAGATCCAATACTCAAAAGTTTAACCAAAAAGGTCTATATACGCCTAAAGAAGATTGACACTGATGTAGTTTTCCTGTAAAATACAAAGTATATTAACTCATGTAGCGAGCGAGCAATGATCAAAAAAGCATTTCCCACACAGCAAGTTTTAGAGCTGGCCTGTGCGGCACAACGGACCAATGGTGCTTATATCAAAGATTCTGAAGCAGTTTATGCAGAAGATGGTGTGTACATGTACACCAAACAAACCAACAAGATGCTGATGCTTTGCACACTGGATCACACCATTTGGACTGCGGATCCAAAAGACGCTCCAATGCCACTTCGAGTGTTGCCTGAGGATGTTGCACTTGCAGAAGAAATCCAAAAGTATTTCAAGCGACTGTTATTTGCGGCTATCGAAGGCGAGAACGATTTCCAAACTAGTATCAATAGCATCCTTAGCGGAGACTTAGTCAAGCAGAATCAATTTGGTTATGTGGCATGTTTGCCCAGTGTGTATGTTAGAGACCTTGCTCAAAACAAAGTTAAGAAAGCCGCACGTCAGGTTGACGAAGGATATCTAGCAGAAATTGGTAGCACAGTCAAAGATTTAGATGCTGAAATAATTTCCTCAGTTAAGTCAAAAAACTTTGAAGGTTACAATATTGATGCTATAATTAACAATAAGATGGTATCTTGGTTGAACAAGACTAATTTGGCATTAGGTCCATGTGTTGTTGTCAAAGCCAAAGTTAAAGATCATAACAAGCACTGGAAACATCAAAATGATGTTACTAGACTAAACTTTGTAAAGGCCGCACAATGATATACAGTTGGATACTAATTATTTTTATGACTAGTCCGGGTGGTGATTTTATAGGTAAGAATACTGTGGGATTTGAATCTAGAAAGTCGTGTGAAGCAGTAAGAGCACAATTATCAAATTTAGATCACCCAATGCATGTCAAGCATAACGGACTATGTGTAACTAGAGATCATTGGGAAGGTAAGAAACAAATGCCCGGTGTGGCATACGACTAGGAAAATTATGAAAAAAGAAAACGACGAATACTTGTGTAAGGTTTATCCAAAGATGATGGTTAACCGCAACAAGGACATGAAAGAAACTTGCATGTGTTGGGGCTTTGAATGTGGTGACGGTTGGTTCCAGATCTTAAATCAACTCATGGCCAATATCCAACATCACATTGATTGGAAAGAAAGACAGCGTGAAGTTGCCATTAGATTTAACAGCAAGGCTGCCTCGGGAGAAATGAGGGAAGTTCCAGAAGAGGTCCCGCAGGTGATATTGGATCAAGTTAAAGAAAAGTTTGGTACACTACGTTTTTACTACTCGGGTGGTGATGACTATATCAGCGGACTTGTTAGCATGGCAGAATCTATGAGTGGTATTACTTGTGAAACTTGTGGCAAACCCGGAACACAAACTGGTGGAGGATGGATCAAGACAGCATGTGTAGAACATGGCGGTGAAGATTTTGATACTCCGGAAGATGAATACTTAGCAAAGGAAACAGAATGAGTACATTTTTAGAATGGTTTGGTCGTAACCGTCAAACGATCGGATATACTATCGGTGGAATAAATGTGTTAAATGGTGTTGCAAGTGTGGCTCTTGGAGACACACTGGGCGGTGTATTTTTTATTGTGCTGGGTTCAGCAATTATTTTTGATTCAAAGGTGTTCAAATGATTAATTTAAAAGAATGGATGGAATTGGTTGACTATAAAATTACCGAAGGTAGTGATTATGGTTGGGGCTGTTATGGCCCGAATAGTTTCCAACTAGATAGCTGGAATGGTGTTCATGGCAAGGGCGGATACAGTTTCAGTATTGTGTTCAGTACCAAGAGCCAAAAGATCTACGAAGTCAGCATGTGCGATTATACCAATGATCGTGCGTATAGAATGATCAATCCAAAGTTTCAAGAAAGGCATGGCAAAGAAGCAGGATCTCGTAACGTTAATTTAAACGAAGCATGGGATGACGTTGACTATGTAGATTTAGATGTACTAGACGATTTCATCCAAAAAGCACTTGCTATCAAGTCAGGGGAGAGTTATGACACACGGGTGCAAGTACAGGTTGACTTTTCGGATGAAGATCTGTTACAATATATGAAAATAGCACACGA
>Ga0136641_1000341_pt1 | contig 20058 bp, 17 predicted proteins | sample EliLak1302023Y_FD_115312 | JGI IMG/M metagenome (GOLD analysis project Ga0136641, IMG submission 115312) | Freshwater microbial communities from Elizabeth Lake, Yosemite National Park, California, USA - 13020-23Y | ecosystem: Environmental > Aquatic > Freshwater > Lake ...
CCGGGCAAGCCGCCGCTGCTGGTGCAGGCGGCCTTGACGCTGGCCCTGGTCACCCCGATGGGACCGCTGGTCTACCGCCTGGCCTACCGCTCGCTGGCCGATTCCAGCGTGCTGGTGCTGCTGATCGTCTCGGTCGGCGTGCACTTCGCGCTGACCGGCCTGGGCCTGCTGTTCTTCGGCGCCGAGGGCTTTCGCAACCCGCCGTTCTGGGACGCGCGTTTCAACGTCGGCGCGCTGGCCGTCACCGGGCAGACGCTGATCATCTTTGCCGCATCGGCCGCGCTCATCGTCGGGCTCTTCGTCTTCTTCGATCGAACCTTGTCGGGCAAGGCCTTGCGCGCCACGTCCGTCAACCGCACGGGTGCCCGCCTGATGGGCATCAGCACCGACGGCGCCGGCACACTCAGCTTCACGATGGCCGCCTTCATCGGCGCGCTGTCGGGCCTGTTGATCGGCCCCAGCACCACGGTCTACTACGACAGCGGTTTCCTCATCGGCCTGAAAGGTTTCGTTGCCGCCGTGTTCGCCGGCCTGACGAGCTTTCCGCTGGCGCTGGCCGGTGCGGTCGGGGTCGGCCTGATCGAATCCTTCGGCTCCTTCTGGGCCAGCGCCTTCAAGGAGGTCATCGTCTTCACCGCCATCCTGCCCGTCCTGCTCTGGCGCTCCTTCATCGACGCCGACCACGAGAGCACATGACCACCCCCCGAAGCGCCTTCGGCGCCTCCCCCCCAGGGGGGCAACCCCAGCGGCCCGGCAAAGCCGGTTCCGCGGCGTTTGCTTGGAAGGCCGCGCTCTTTGCCGCCATCTTCGCCCTGCCCCTGCTGCCGGTGCCCGACTTCTGGATCACCCAGCTCAACTACATCGGCCTGTTCAGCCTGGTGGCGCTGGGGCTGGTGCTGCTGACGGGCGTCGGCGGCCTCACCTCTTTCGGCCAGGCGGCCTTTGCCGGCATCGGCGCCTACAGCAGCGCTTACCTGTGCACTGCTTTCGGCGCATCGCCCTGGCTGGGCCTGCTGGCCGGCCTGCTGGCCACCGCCACCGTGGCGCTGCTGCTGGGCTGGCTGACGCTGCGCATGTCGGGCCACTACCTGCCGCTGGCGACCATCGCCTGGAGCCTGGCGCTGTACTACACCATGGGCAACCTGGACGCGCTGGGCAAGTACGACGGTCTGCTGGGTGTGCCGGCGATCAGCCTGTTCGGCATCAGCCTGCACGACGAACGCCGCGTCTACGGGCTGATCTGGGCCTGCGCGCTGGCGGCGGCGCTGGGCATCACGCAGCTGCTGGACTCGCGGCCCGGCCGCGTGATGCGCGCGCTGAACGTCAACCGCGGCGGCGGCATCACCATGCCCGAGGCGATGGGCGCTTCCACCTTCCGCTACAAGGTGGTGATGTTCGTCATCGCCGCGCTGCTGGCCAGCCTGTCGGGCTGGCTCTTCGCGCACATGCAGCGCAGCGTCAACCCCAGCCCTTTCGGCATCAAGTTCGGCATCGAATACCTCTTCATGGTGGTGCTGGGCGGCGTGGGCCAGGTCTGGGGCGCCTTCACCGGCGCGGCGCTGGTCAAGCTGACCGAAGACCAGCTGCAGGTCTGGCTGCCGAAACTGATCGGCACGGCGGGCAGCTACGAAACCATCGTCTTCGGCGTGGTGCTGGTGATGGTGCTGAAGTTCACGCCCGACGGCGTGTGGCCGATGATCGAACGCAGGCTGCCCCAGCGCCGCCAGCCGCGCGACGCGGACGGCCGCGCCGCCGAGCCCCTGGCCGCGCGCAGCAAGCCCGCGCGCGGCGAGGTGCTGCTGCAAGCCCAGGCCGTGCGCAAGGCCTTCGGCGGGCTGGTGGCGGTGAACGACATCAGCTTCACCATCCGCGCCGGCGACATCGTCGGCCTGATCGGCCCCAATGGCGCCGGCAAGTCCACCACCTTCAACCTCATCAGCGGCGTGCTGCCCATGAGCAGCGGCGAAGTGCGGCTGCTCGGCCAGCGCATCGACGGCCTGCCGGCGCGCGACGTGGCGCGGCGCGGCATGAGCCGCACCTTCCAGCATGTCAAGCTGGTGCCTGACATGACGGTGCTGGAAAACGTCGCGCTGGGCACCTACCTGCGCACCAAGGCCGGCGCCCTGGCGGCCATGCTGCGGCTCGACCGTGCGGAAGAGCGACGCGCCTTGCACGAGGCGATGCTGCAGCTGCAGCGCATCGGTCTGGCCGACCAGGCCGACGAACTGGCCGGCAACCTGGCGCTGGGCCCGCAGCGGCTGGTGGAGATCGCCCGCGCGCTGGCCAGCGACCCTTCATTGCTGCTGCTGGACGAACCCGCAGCCGGCCTGCGCCACCAGGAAAAGCAGGCCCTGGCCGCCGTGCTGCGGCAGTTGAAAGCCGAAGGCCTGAGCCTGCTGCTGGTGGAACACGACATGGACTTCGTGATGAACCTGACCGACCGCATCGTGGTGATGGAATTCGGCACCCTGCTGATCGAGGGCACGCCCGCCGAGGTGCAAGCCAGCCCGGCCGTGCGCGCCGCCTATCTCGGCACGGAGCGCTGAGATGGCGGCTGCAACCCTGCTCGACGTCAAGGGCCTGCATGCCGGTTACGGCAAGGCCGAAGTGTTGCGCGGCCTGGACCTGACGCTGACCGAGGGCCAGGTGGTCACCGTCATCGGCCCCAACGGCGCGGGCAAGTCGACCTTGCTGGGCGCCTTGATGGGCCTGTTGCCGGCCACCTTCCCGGGTGCGGGCCAGGACGGCGCTGGCCTGCGTTTCCACGGCCACGAGCTGGCGCATCTGACGCTGGAAGAACGCGTGATGCGCGGCATGGCCCTGGTGCCCGAAAAGCGCGAACTCTTCGGCACGATGAGCGTGCAGGACAACCTGGTGCTGGGCGGCTGGCGACCCTTGAAGCAGCGCAGGCCGCAATGGCGCGACGGCATCGAGCGGGCCTATGCGCTGTTTCCGCGTCTGAAGGAACGCCGCAGCCAACTGGCGGGCACGCTGAGCGGCGGCGAACGCCAGATGCTGGCCATCGCCCGCGCGCTGATGGGTCAGCCGCGTTTGCTGATGCTGGACGAACCCAGCCTGGGCCTGGCACCGCTGATCGTGCGCGATATCTTCCGCATCATCACGGCGCTGCGCAGCAGCGGCGTCAGCATCCTGCTGGTCGAACAGAACGCCCGCGCCGCGCTGGAAGTGGCCGACTACGGCTATGTGCTGGAAACCGGCGACCTGGTGCTGCAGGGCCCGGCCCGTGAATTGGCCGTGGACCCGCGGGTCATCGAAACCTATCTGGGCGCCCAGCGCGCAGGCGCGGCCTGACGCCGGTCAGGACCGCAGCAGCGCCAGCCAAAGGCCGACGGCCGCGCTGGCCGCCACCACCGCCATCACGCCCACCTTGAACCGCATCAAGGCCACGGCCGCGGCCAGGCCGACTGCCGCCGCCACTCCATCGAAGCGCCCGGCCAGGCCCTGCGGCCACAGCACGTGGAGGGCGAAGAACACGGCCAGGTTGGCGATGACGCCGACCACCGCCGCCGTGATGGCCGTCAGCGGTGCGGTGAACTTCAGCTGGCCGTGCGTGGTCTCGATGAAAGGCCCGCCCAGCAGGATCAACAGGAAGGACGGCAGGAAGGTGAAGAAGGTGACGATGCAGGCCGCCAGCGCGCCGGCCAGCGGCAAGGCGTCGGGGCCCAGCACGGCCTGGGTCCAGCCGCCGACGTAAGCGACGAAAGCCACCACCATGATCAAGGGCCCGGGCGTGGTCTCGCCCAGGGCCAGGCCGTCGATCATCTGCGCGGCCGTCAGCCAGTGCGCCTGTTCCACCGCGCCCTGGACGACATAGGGCAGCACGGCGTAGGCGCCGCCGAAGGTCAGCAGCGCGGCCTTGGTGAAGAACCCGGCCATCTGCGTGTAGACGCCGGACCAGCCCCACACCGCCACCAGCGCACCGAAAGCCGCCACCCAGAGGGCCAGAAATACCGCCAGCACGCGGGCGAAGCGCAGCCAGGTGAAGCGCGCGTGTTCGGGCGTGGGCGTGTCGTCGTCGATCACAGACCGACCTGGCGACGCTTTCGCCGCGCCATGCCCGCCGCCCAGCGCGAAGTGCTGCGGCCACCAGCGGCCGCCGGCCATGCCGATCAGGCCGGCACCCAGCACGATCAGCGGAAAGGGCAACTGCAACGCGAAGAGGGCGACGAAGGCCGCCAGCGCGATGCCCCACAGCGCCGCGTTCTTCAGCGCCCGCGTGCCGATGCGCCAGGCCGCCGCCACGACGATGGCCGTCACCGCCGGCTTGATGCCATAGAGCAGCCCGGCCACCGCCGGCAGCTGCCCCCAGGCCATGTAGATCCACGACAGGCCGATCAGGATCAGCAAGGACGGCAGCACGAACAGCCCGCCGGCCATCACGCCGCCCCAGGTGCGGTGCATCAGCCAGCCGATGTAGGTGGCGAGCTGCTGCGCCTCGGGCCCGGGCAGCACCATGCAGTAGTTCAGCGCGTGCAGAAAGCGCTGCTCGCTGATCCAGCGGCGGCGTTCGACCAGCTCGCTGTGCATCAGCGCAATCTGCCCGGCCGGGCCGCCGAAACTGACGAAGCCCAGCTTGAGCCAGAAGGCGAAGGCCACGCGCAGCGTGACGGGGGCCGGCGGGGCCTGGGCGGGGTCGGCCGCGAGGGGTGGATCGGCGCATGCATGCATCGCGCCGATGATGACATCGGCACGGCGGTCGCGCGCCGACGGGCCAGAATGGGGGCCCCCAGGCCCGCCCTCTGCGCATGACACCGTCCCCTCTTCAGCTGATTTCCTCGATGGCCACGAAACCCTTGCTGACCGACCTGGTGGCGCGCTACACGGCGCAGACCGGCGTGGTGGTGAACGTGCTGTCGGTGGGTGGTGTGGACGCCGCGAAGCGCGTGCAGGCCGGCGAGGCCTTCGACGCGGTGATGCTGGCCGCCAACGCCATCGACCAGCTCACCAGCTCGGGCCACGTCGTGGCGGGCAGCCGTGTCGATGTGGTCGATTCGGGCGTGGCGGTGGCCGTGCTGGCGGGCGCGTCTGGGCCCGACATCGGCAACGCAGCCGCCGTCAAGGCCGCCGTGCTGGCCGCGCCGCGGCTGGCCTGTTCAACCGGGCCCAGCGGCGTGCAACTGGCCAAGTTGTTCGAACGCTGGGGCATCGCCGAGCAGATCGCCGGGCGCCTCGTCACCGCGCCGCCGGGCATCCCCGTGGGCGCGCTGGTGGCGCGCGGTGAAGTCGATCTGGGTTTTCAGCAATTGAGCGAACTGATGCACCTGCCGGGCATCACGGTCGTCGGCCCGCTGCCGCCCGAGATCCAGATCACCACGACCTTTTCGGCCGGCGTCGCCAGCAGCAGCCAGCAGCCCGCAGCCGTGGCCGCACTGCTGCAGTTCTTCGCGTCACCCGGCGTGGCCGCGCTCAAGTTGCAGCACGGCATGGTGGCGCCGTGAGCCACGCGCGGCTGATGCGGATGGCGGCGCTGGCTGGCGTGCTGACCGCTGCGGTGACGGCCGGGATGTCCGGCAGCGCCCAAGCCGCCGAGGTGCAGGTGGCCGTCGCCGCCAATTTCGCCGGGCCGCTGGCGCGCATCGCCCTGGCCTACACGGCCGCCACCGGCCACACGGTGAAGGTGTCGGTCGGCGCCACCGGCAAGTTCTATGCGCAGATCGTGGCCGGCGCGCCTTTCGAGGTGCTGCTCGCTGCCGACGACGAGACCCCGGCGCGGCTGGCGCAGGAAGGCCTGGCGGTGGCCGGCAGCAACTTCACCTACGCCATCGGCAAGCTGGCCTTGTGGAGTGCGCAGCCGGGCGTCGTCGATGCCCAGGGCGCCGTGCTGACAACGGGCCCATTCAGCCACCTGGCCATCGCCAACCCCAAGATCGCCCCTTACGGCCAGGCGGCGGTGGAGGTGCTGAAGGCGCGCGGGCTGATGACCGCGCTGGCACCGAAGATCGTCACCGCCGAGTCCATCGCCCAGGCCTACCAGTTCGTCGTCACCGGCAACGCCGAGCTGGGCTTCGTCGCGCTGTCGCAGTTGCTGGTGCCGGGCAAGCCGGCCGGTGGTTCCTACTGGCTGGTGCCGCCGGCGCTGTATGGCGAAATCCGCCAGGACGCCGTGCTGCTGAAGGCCGGGGCCGCCAACCCGGCGGCCAGCGCCTTGCTGGCCTGGCTGAAGACCGAACCGGCCAAGGCCCTCATCCAGGTCTACGGCTACGGCCACGCCAGCCCGGCGAAATGACGGCGCCTGCATGACCGCTGACGAATGGACCGCCGTCCGCCTGACGGCCGCGCTGGCCGCCAGCGCGACGGCGCTGCTGCTGCTGCTGGGCACGCCGCTGGCCTGGGCGCTGGCCCGCTCGCGGTCGGTGTGGAAGCCGCTGGGCTCGGCGCTGGTGGCGCTGCCGCTGGTCTTGCCGCCCACGGTCTTGGGCTTTTACCTGCTGCTGCTGATGGGCCCACAGGGGCCCGTCGGGCAGTTCACGCAGGCGCTGGGTCTGGGGCGGCTGCCTTTCACCTTCGGCGGGCTGGTGGTGGCGTCGGTGCTGTATTCGCTGCCCTTCGTCGTGCAGCCCTTGCAGCAGGCTTTCGAGGCCATCCCCGAGCGCCTGCTGGAAGCCGCGGCCACGCTGCGCGCCGGGCCCTGGGACTGCTTCTTCAGCGTCGCGCTGCCGCTGGCCCGGCCCGGGCTGGTGACGGCCACCGTGCTGGGCTTCGCCCACACCGTGGGCGAATTCGGCGTCGTGCTGATGATCGGCGGCAACATCCCGGGTGTGACGCGGGTGCTGTCGGTCGCGCTCTACGACCACGTCGAAGCGTCGGAATTCGCCGCCGCGCACCGGCTGGCCGCCGCGATGGTGGTCTTCGCGCTGGTCGTGCTGGTGACGCTCTACGCCGTCAACCGGCCAGCGCGTGACCGGGCCCTCGGCAGCGCCGCCCCGCGATGATCGACCTGCAATTGCGCCTGCCGCGCGCCGCCTACACGCTGGACGTGGCGCTGCGCCTGCCCGAGCGCGGCGTGACGGCGCTGTTCGGCCCTTCGGGCTGCGGCAAGACCAGCATCCTGCGCGCCGTGGCCGGGCTGGAACGGGCGGCCGGCCGCGTGGCGCTGGGCGACACGGTGTGGCAAGACGACAGCCTGCAGGTCTTCACGCCCACGCACCGCCGGCCGCTGGCCTACGTCATCCAGGAAGCCGCCCTGTTCCCGCACCTGAGCGTGCAGGGCAACCTCGACTACGGCCTGCTGCGCACGCCCGCTGCGCAACGCCGCATCGCCCTGGACCAGGCGGTGGCCCTGCTGGGCATCGCGCCGCTGCTGGCCCGCCGCAGCACCACGCTGTCGGGCGGCGAAGCGCAGCGCGTGGCCATCGCCCGCGCGCTGGTCACCAGCCCGCGGCTGCTGCTGATGGACGAACCGCTGGCCGCCCTGGACGCCGCGCGCAAGGCCGAGATCCTGCCTTACCTCGAAGGGCTGAACGCGGCGCTGGCCATCCCCATCGTCTACGTCAGCCACGCCATCGCCGAAGTGGCGCGGCTGGCCGACCACCTGGTGCTGCTGGACCAGGGCCGCGCCGTGGCGCAAGGCCCGCTGGCCGAGGTGCTGGCGCGCATCGACCTGCCGCAGTCCCTGGGCGACGACGCGGGCGTGGTGCTGGACGGCGTGGTCGGTGAACGCGACGGATCCTGGCACCTGGCGCGGCTGGACGTCGACGGCCCGGGCTGCGGCCTGTGGGCGCGCGACCAGGGCCAGCCGCTGGGCCAGCGGGTGCGCCTGCGCGTGCTGGCACGCGACGTGAGCCTGACCCACGCCCAGCAGACTGGCACCAGCATCGGCAACCAGTTGGCGGGCACGGTGGAAGCCCTGGCCGACGACGACCACCCGGCCCTGCTGCTGGTGCGGGTGCGCGTCGGCCCCCATGCCGCGGTGCCGCTGGTGGCGCGGCTGACGCGGCGCTCGGCCCAGGCCCTGCGGCTGGCGCCCGGCATGGCGGTCTGGGTGCAGGTCAAGACCGTGGCCTTGATGGCGTGAAGACGCGCCTCAGACCCCGAGCAGCGACTGCAGCAGCGGGCTGTCGCGCAGCACGGCGGCCTCGCCGCTGAGTACGGCCTGGCCCTTTTGCAGCACCAGCGCGCGGTCGCTCTGGGCCAGCACGCGGCGGAAGTCGCGGTCGACGATCAAGGTGGCGATGCCCGTGGCGCGGATCTGCGCGATGACGCGCCAGATCTCGGCCACGATCAGCGGCGCCAGGCCTTCGGTGGCTTCGTCCAGGATCAGCAGTTCCGGGTGCGTCATCAGCGCGCGGCCGATGGACAGCATCTGCTGCTCACCGCCCGACAAGGCCGCGCCCAGGTTATGCAGGCGTTCCTGCAGGCGCGGGAAGGTGGCCAGCACGCGGTCGTAAGGCCAGTCGTTGCGGCCGTCGCGGCCGCGCCGGGCGGCCATCACCAGGTTCTCGCGCACCGTCAGGTTGGGGAACACGCCGCGGCCTTCGGGCACATAGGCCACACCCAGGCGCGCCACCGCGTGCGGGGCAGCTTTCGACACATCGTGGCCGGCCACGAAGATGGCGCCGTCGCGCTGCGCCACATGACCCAGCAGCGTGCGGATCAAGGTGCTCTTGCCCATGCCGTTGCGACCCAGCAGGCCCACCGTGGCACCGCGGGCGATCTGCAGGTCGATGCCGTGCAGCACGTGGCTGCTGCCGTACCAGGCGTGGACGCCGCGCGCGTCGAGGATGAGCTCAGCCATGGGCAGCTTCCCCCTCGCCGAGATAGGCCGCCTGCACGGCAGGGCTGCTGCGCACCGCGGCGGGGGTGTCGCAGGCGATGACCGCGCCGTTGACCATCACGGTGATGCGGTCGGCGATGCGGAAGACGGCGTCCATGTCGTGTTCGACCAGCAGGATGGCGTGACCGGCGCGCAGCTGGTCCAGCAGCGCCAGCATGCGCTCGGTTTCCTCGGCACCCATGCCGGCCAGCGGTTCGTCCAGCAGCAGCACCTGCGGCGCGGTGGCCAGGCACATCGCGATCTCCAGTTGCCGCTTCTGGCCGTGCGACAGCAGGCCGGCCGTGCGGTCCAGCAGCGCGAGCAGGCCGGCGCGCCCGGCGGCATCGCGCGCGGCGGCCGTGCTGGCCGGGCAGCGTTGCGCGCTCTGCCACCAGGCCCAGGGCCGTTGCGTTTGCGCCTGGGCGGCGAGCCGGCAGTTCTCGAAGACGCTGAAGTCCGGGAAGATGGTGTTGCGCTGGTAGCTGCGGCCCAGGCCGGCGCGGGCGCGGCGGGCTTGCGTCCAGGCGGTCACGTCCTGCCCGAGCAACTCGACGCTGCCGCCGGACGGCGGCAGTTCGCCCGACAGCATGTTGATCAGCGTGGACTTGCCCGCGCCGTTGGTGCCGATGACGGCGTGCACGCTGCCCCGGGCGATGGCGATGGACACCCGGTCCACCGCGACCAGGCCGCCCCAGCGGCGGGTCAGTTCGGTGCCGCGCAGCAGGACGTCTTCGGCGCTCACGGCGACACCTTGGCGGCATCGACCGCATCGGCGCCGGCAGCACCGCGCGCATCGGTTCGGCCCACCAGCCTGTCCCGCCACTGCCCCGGCAGCCCCACCAGGCCGCGCGGCAGCAGCGCCACGCTGGCGATGATGCTCAGACCCAGGCCCAGTTGCCAATGCTTGGCGAAGGCGCCGAAGACGGATTCGGACTTGAAGAATTCCTGCAGCAGCGCGAAGGCGAAGGCGCCGATCAGCGCGCCGCGCAGATGGCCCAGGCCGCCCAGGATGATCATGATCAGCACCGCGCCGCTGAAGTGCCAGCTGAACAGTTCGGGGTTGACGTAGCCGTCCTTCACCGCGAACAGGAAGCCGGCCAGGCCAGCGATGCCGCCCGAGAGGGTGAAAGCCGCCAGCTTGTACGGATAGGTCGAAAAGCCCACCGCCCGCATGCGCTGCTCGTTGGCCTTGATGCCGGCCAGCGCGCGGCCGAAGCGCGAGCGCAGCAGCAGCGCCAGCATGGCAAAAACCGTCAGCAGGCAGGCCCAGGTGAAGCCGTACAGCGCCAGCGGCTGGTCCAGGTCGAGCAGCGGCGCGCCCATCCAGCCCAGCACTGGCTTGTTGTTCAGGTAGATGCCGTCGCTGCCGCCGCCCAGCGGCGTGTCGTGGGCCACGTAATAGGCCATCTGCGAAAAGGCCAGCGTGACCATGATGAAGTACACGCCCTGCGTGCGCAGCGACAACGCGCCCACGACCAGCGCGAAGACCGCGGCGGCCAGCGCCCCGACCGGCAGCAGCCACCACAGCGAAGCCGGGCCCTCAGCCGGCGTCAGCAGCACCGCCGCGTAAGCGCCGATGCCGAAGAAGGCGGCCTGCCCGAAGCAGATCAGGCCGGTGCTGCCGACCAGCAGTTCCAGGCTCAACGCGAAGATCGCGTAGACCATGATCTTGGTGACGAAGTCGATGCCGAAAGAACCGGCGATCAGCGGGTACAGCGCCAGCGCCTTGAAGGCGATCAGCACGAAAACGATCTTCGATACATCAGGCTTCATCGAGAACTTCGTCAGGCAATCTTGAAGAGCCCGCTGGGCTTCCACAGCAGGATCAACGCCATCAGCACATAAACCAGCACGCCCGCCGCCTGGGGCAGCAAGACCTTGCCAAAGGTGTCCACCACGCCGATCAGCAAGGCCGCCAGCAGGGCGCCGCGCACCGAGCCGATGCCGCCGATGACGACCACCACGAAGCAGATGATGAGCACCGTGTTGCCCATGCCCGGGTAGACCGAGGACACCGGCGCGGCCACCATGCCGGCCAGCACCGCGATGGCCATGCCGGCGGCGAAGACGACGCGGTACAGAAAGCCGACGTCGATGCCCAGGCTCTGCACCATCTCGCGGTTGCTGGCGCCGGCGCGGATCATCATGCCCAGCCGCGTCTTGGCGAACACCCCGTACATGCCCAGCGCCAGCACCAGGCACACGCCACTGATGAACAGGCGGTATTCGGGGTAGCTCATCGTGTCGCCCAGCGCGATGCTGCCGGCCAGCCAGGGTGGCGCGGGCACGCTGTGGACGTCGTCACCCACCAGCAGGCTGCGCAGTTCCTCGAAGACCAGGATCAGGCCGTAGGTCATCAGCACCTGCTGCAGGTGTTCGCGCTGGTAGAGGAAGCTGTAGAAGGCCCACTCCAGCACGTAGCCCAACAGCACCGCCAGCACCACGCCGACAAACAGCACCGAGAAGAAGCCGCCGCCGAAAGTGCTGGCCACGACCGGCGCCAAGGCGTAAGCCATGTAGGCGCCGATCATGTAGAAGCTGCCGTGCGCCAGGTTGATGACGCCCATGATCCCGAAGATCAGCGTCAGGCCCGAGGCCACCAGAAACAGCAGCAGGCCATACTGCATGCTGTTCAGGCATTGGATGAGGAAGGTCGCGAAATCCACGGCGCAAAGGGCTCAGTTCAGGTCGCTGCGTGGCCTCACATCTTGCAGCCTTTGGACGGGTCTGCCAGGTTCTTCGAAGCGATGCCGACCACCTGGTTCTCCAGCCCCACCACCTTGCGCAGGTAGATGTCCTGCACGGGGTTGTGCGACTTGCTCAGGGTGAAAGCCCCGCGCGGGCTGTCGATCTTGGCCTTCTCCACCGCAGCGGCGAATTCGGCCTTCTTGCTGACATCGCCCTTCACGGCCGCCAGACCCACGCCCAGGATCTGCGCCGCGTCAAAGCCCTGCACCGCGAACACGTCGGGCTGCAGCTTGTAGGTCTTGGCGTAGGCCAGCCGGAAAGCCTTGTCGCGCGGGTTGCTCAGGTTGTCGGCGTAGTGCAGCGTGCTGAAGATGCCTTCAGCGTCGGCGCCCTGCGCTTCCAGCGTGCCGTCGGTGACGAAGGCGCCGTACAGCGGGATCTTGCCTTTCAAGCCAGCTGCGGCGTAGTCCTTGACGAATTTCACCGCACCGGCACCCGAGAAGAAGGTGTACACCGCATCCGGCTTGGCCGCCGCAATCTCGGTCAGCAGGGCCTGGAATTCGACGTTGGGAAACGGCAGGCTCAACTCCTTGGTCACCTTGCCGCCGGCCTTCTCGAAGGCTTCCTTGAAGCCGCTGACGCTCTCGTCGCCGGCCGCGTACTTCCAGGTGATGGTGACGACGTTCTTGAGGCCCTTCTTGGCCACCACATCGCCCATGGCATAACCCGGCTGCCAGTTGGAAAAGCTGCTGCGGAAAATGTTGGGCGCGCACATGGCGCCGGTGACGGCGGCAGCGCCGGCATTGGGCACGATCAGCAGCGTGCCGCTGTCCTTGGCCGCCTTGGCCATGGCCATGGCCACGCCGCTGTGCACCGTGCCCACCAGCACATCGACGTTGTCGCGCTTGATCAGCTTGTTGACGTTGTCGGTGGCCTTGGCCGGGTCGCTTTCGTCATCGACCTTGACGTACTCGACCTCGCGGCCGCCCAGCTTGCCGCCTTGTTCGGCCACGTAGAGCTTGAAGCCGTTTTCGATGGCGACACCCAGGGCGGCAAAAGTGCCAGTGGCCGGCAGCATCAGGCCGACCTTGATCTTGCCGGCGGGCTGCGCGAAAGCGGCGCCGGCGGTGAGTGCGGTGGCGGCTGCGGCAGCGATCAGCGTGGTGCGGAAGAGGTTTGTCATGGCGTGTCTCCGTGTTGTTGGGTGTGAGCATGCTGTTCGATGAAACCGCGGGTGGCGGCGATCAGCGCATCGGGCTGGTCGCGCTGCGGGCTGTGGCCGCAATCGGCCAGCTCCAGCAATTGTGTGTGCGGCACCCGGGCCTGCAAGCCCCGGATTTGCAGCAGGGTGCCGTAGGCGTCGTCCAGGCCCTGCACGGCCAGCAGGGGCGCGCGGATTTCGCGGATGGCTTCGGTGATCTTCCAGCCGCGGAAGGCCGGGCTGAGCCAAGCATCGTTCCAGCCCCAGAAAGCCGAATCGACGTCGGCATGATGGCGCGCCAGGCGCTGCCGCAAGTCGCCTTGCAGGTAGGCCACGCGGGTCTGTTCGATGCTGGTGACGGAGATGTCTTCGACGACGATGTGTGGCGCGACAACGATGGCGCCGCGCAGGCGGTCGGGGAACATCGCGGCGTAGAGCAGCGCGATGCTGCCGCCGTCGCTGTGACCGAACAGCCAGGGCGGCTCGATGGCGGTGTCGACACCCAGCGCGCTGAGCAAGGCCGGCAGCACCTCGCGGGCCTGACGGTGCATGAAGTCGGGGCCCCAGTGTTCGTCGGCGCCGCGCGGCGAACTTTGCCCATAGCCGGGGCGCGAATAGACCAGACCGCGACAACCCGCAGCGCGGCACAGGCGCTCGGGGAAGTCCTTCCACATCGCCACCGAGCCCAGGCCTTCGTGCAGGAAGACGATCAAGGGCGCCGAGTCCTTGCGCTCACCAACCCAGGCGTGCTCGATGCGGACAGGCCGACCAGCCCAGTCGATCTCAACGAGGCGCGGCTTCACCGACCGGCTTCCCGGTCTCGAAGTTTGAAGCGCTGGATCTTGCCGGTGGCCGTCTTGGGCAGTTCGTCCAGGAACTCGATGGCACGCGGGTATTTGTAGGGCGCCAAGCGGTCCTTGACGAAAGCCTTCAACTCGGCTTCGTCCGCCTCGGCGCCGACCTTCAGCACGACAAAGGCCTTGGTCTTGGTCAAGCCTTGTGCATCGGGCACGCCGATCACTGCCGCTTCCAGCACCGCCGGGTGCTGAACCAGCGTGGCCTCCACTTCGAAGGGCGACACATAGATGCCGCTGACCTTCAGCATGTCGTCGCTGCGGCCGCCGTAGGTGTAGCTGCCGTCGGCGTTGCGGATGTACTTGTCGCCGCTTTTCGTCCAGCCGCCCTGGAAGGTGTCGCGCGTCTTTTCGCGGTTGCCCCAGTACATCATCGCGGCGCTGGGGCCGTGGATGTAGAGGTCGCCCGGCTCACCGTCGGGCACGGGGCCGCCGTCATCGTCGCGCAGCTGGATCTCGTAGCCCGGCACCGGCCAGCCCGTGCTGCCGTAGCGCACCCGCTCGGGGCGGTTGCTGATGAAGATGTGCAGCATCTCGGTGCTGCCGATGCCGTCGACGATGTCCACGCCGAAGTGGCGCAGAAAGCGCTCGCCGATGTCGGCCGGCAGGGCTTCGCCGGCCGACGACACCAGGCGCAGGGCCACATCGGCAGCCGCCGGCAGATCGGGGTTGGCCAACATGCCCGCGAAACCGGTGGGCGCGCCGAAGAACACCGTCGGCTTGAGGCCGCCCACACCGCCCGTCAGGCGCTTGAAGGTGGCGGCGGGCGTGGGCCGCTCACCCATCAGCAGCGTCGTCGCACCGACGGCCATCGGGAAGCTCAAGGCGTTGCCCAGGCCATAGGCGAAGAAGAGTTTGGCGGCCGAGAAGCAGACGTCGGTCTCCGTCAAGCCCAGCACCGCCTTGCCATACAGCTCGCAGGTCCACCAGGGGTTGGCTTGCGAGTGCACGGTGCCCTTGGGGCGGCCGGTCGAGCCCGACGAGTAGAGCCAGAAGCCCGGATCGTCAGCACCCGTCGCCGCCGGTTTGGTCAGCGGCGCCTGGCCTTGCAGAAAGGCTTCGAATTCGACTTCGGCCGGGTGCAGCGGCGCGACAGGTCTGGCCACCACGACCTTGTGCACCTCGTGGTCGGACTTGACCATCGCGGTGGTCAAAGCGGGCAAGAGCGCGCCCGACACCAGCACGGCCTGAGCGCGGGAATGTTCCAGCATGTACGCGTAGTCGTCGGCGGTCAGCAGCGTGTTCACCGCCACCGGCACCACACCGGCGTACATCGCGCCCAGGAAGGCAACGGGCCAGTCGCAGCCGTCGTGCATCAGCAGCAGCACGCGCTCTTCGCGCTTCACGCCCAGCGCGCGCAGGCCGGCGGCGACCCGGCGCACGCGTTCGTCCAGCGCGCCGTAGCTGAGGCTGCCCAGGTCATCGACGAAGGCGGCCTTTGACGCGCGAGCGGTGTTCACCGTCAGCAGGTGCTGGGCGAAGTTGAAGGCGGCGGGCGGGGGGCTGACGACAACGGTGTTCATCGCGGTGTTCTCAGTCTTGCGTCAACGCGGCCAACACGGCGGTGCTCGCTTGCACCGCCGCGCGGCGGTGGTAGAAGCCGAGCGCGCGCAGGCCACCCAGTTCCTCGCCGCCGCCGGCACGGCCGGGGCCGCCGTGCAGCGACTGCGGCATGACGTTGCCGTGGCCCGTCTGCAGGGCCGCCACGTCGGGGGTAATGATGTGCACGCGGCCGTGGCTGTCGGCCAGTTCCAGCGCCGCAGCGGCCAGCGCCGCCGGGTCGCTGCCGTAGAGCGAGGCCACCAGCGAACCCTGGCCGCGCCGCACCAGCGCCAGCGCGTGGGCCAGATCGCGATACGGCAGCAGGGTGGCGACGGGGCCGAAAACTTCGGTGTCGTGCACGCGGTCGGCGCTGTCGCTGCCCGCGGCGTCGCGCACGCCCAGCAGCGTGGGGCCCACGCAGCAGGCCACGGCCGCATCGGCGTCGACCAGCGCGTGCGTGGCGCCGTCGTGCAGCACCTCGGTTTGTGCCTGCAAGTAGGCCAGACCTTCGCGCACCGTGTTCAGTTGCGCGCGGTTGACCAGCGCGCCCATGCGCACGGCCTCATTGCGCGGGTTGCCGACCGTCGCCTTCGCCAGCCGCGCGCTGATGGCTGCAGCGGCCTGCGCGTACAACGCCTCGGGCACGAAGACGCGGCGGATGGCGGTGCACTTCTGGCCCGCCTTCACCGTCATCTCGCGCGCCACTTCCTTGACCAGCAGGTCGAAGGCCGGGCTGTCAGGGCCCTCGCCGGGCAGCAGCAGCGCGCTGTTCACGCTGTCGGCCTCGATGTTCACGCGCACCGAACGCTGCACCACGGCCGGGTGGCTGCGGATGACGGCCGCCGTTTCGGCGCTGCCGGTGAAGCTGACCACGTCGAAGGGCTGCAGTGGGTCCAGCAAACCGGCTGAGGAGCCGCAGATGACCGACAGCGCGCCCACGGGCAGCACGCCCGCATCGACCACGTCCTTGACCATGCGTTGGGTGAGCCAGGCCGTGGCGGTGGCCGGCTTGATGATGACCGGCACGCCCGACAGCAAAGCCGGTGCGGCCTTCTCCCACAAGCCCCAGCTGGGGAAGTTGAAGGCATTGATGAACAGCGCCACGCCGCGCGTCGGCACGCGCACATGCTGGCTCTGGAATAGCGGGTCTTTGCCCAGGCGGGCGGCTTCGCCGTCGAGCAGGAAGTGACGGTCGCCCAGACCTTCGCCGAGTTTGGCGTAGCTGCCCAGCGTGAAGATGCCGCCGTCGATGTCCACCGCCGAGTCGTTCTTCACCGTGCCACTGTTGGCGGTGGCGATCTCGTAGTAGGCGTCGCGATTCGCCTGCAGCACCTTGCCGACGGCGGCCAGCAAGCCGGCGCGCTGGCGGTAGGTCAGTGCCCGCAGCGCAGCGCCGCCGGCTTCGCGGGCGAAGGCGAACGCGGCAGGCAGATCGAGCCCGGTGGCGTCCACCCGGACCAGTTCGGTACCCAGCACCGGGTCGAACAGCGACGTCCCGGTGCCTGAACCGGTTTGCCAGCGGCCGGCAAGGTAATTGGAGAGCAGTTCGGTCATGGCAGTCTCGGCTTGCGGCTGGCGCGGAGATGAATTATTGTGCTTGCCGGAACGATAGGATTGCACCAGAACGATGTCAAGCACTATATTGCATGAACCCGGGTTAGTCCCAGGCCTCGCGCCCTCGGGCGAGGAAGACAAGAACCCTTTTCTGGTCGCTTTGGGTGACCGCGTGCGGGCACTGCGCTCACGTCGCGGCATGACGCGCAAGGCCGTGGCGCAGACGGCCGACGTGTCCGAGCGCCACCTGGCCAATCTGGAATACGGCATCGGCAACGCCAGCATCCTGGTGCTGCTGCAGGTGGCCGGCGCGCTGCAGTGCTCGCTGGCCGAACTGTTGGGCGACGTGACCACCTCGACGCCCGAATGGCTGCTGATCCGCGAACTGCTGGAGCGCCGCGACGAGCCCACGCTGCGCCGCGTGCGCACGGCCATCGGCGAGTTGCTGGGCACAGGGGGCTCGAACGGCAAAGGCGCCGCCCCCAGCACCCGCGTGGCCCTGATCGGGCTGCGCGGCGCGGGCAAGTCCACGCTGGGCCAGATGCTGGCCGACGACCTGGGCTACCCCTTCGTGGAGCTGAGCCGCGAGATCGAGAAGTTCGCCGGTTGCAGCGTCGGCGAAATCCAGGGCCTGTACGGCCAGAACGCCTACCGCCGCTACGAGCGCCGGGCGCTGGAAGAGGCCATCCAGATCTACCCCGAAGCGGTCATCGCCACGCCGGGCGGCATCGTGTCGGACGCGGCGACCTTCAACCAGTTGCTGACCCACTGCACCACGGTCTGGCTGCAGGCCGACGCCGAAGACCACATGCGGCGCGTCACCGCCCAGGGCGATCTGCGCCCCATGGCCGCCAGCCGCGAGGCGATGGAAGATCTGAAGGGCATCCTGGCTGGCCGGGCGGCCTTCTACTCAAAAGCGGAATTGCGGCTGGACACCAGCGCCCAGCCGCTGGCGGAGAGCTTCGGCCTGCTGCGCGGGATGGTGCGACAAACGCTGCAAATCACCGGGTAAGCCCGTAGAAAACAGGCAGAAAATTGCTTTGCACTGCCCGTTGACATGCACTATGATGCTTATCAGCGGCTCGCAGAACGCGCAATATCGTTCCGCTCGCTACGCCCGCCCCAACTGGCGCACCGCCAAACGCATCCACCCGGAGAACGACCATGGGTTCAGCCTCGCCCTCCCCTCGCGTTGATTACCAGACCCACCCCAGCCAGTACCGCCACTGGAAGCTGAAGTTCGAAGGCCCGGTGGCCACGCTGGCCGCCGACTTCGACGAGAACGGCGGCCTGGCGCCGGGCTACAAGCTGAAGCTGAACAGCTACGACCTGGGCGTCGACATCGAGCTGAACGACGCCATCCAGCGCATCCGTTTCGAGCACCCGGAAGTGCGCACCGTGGTGCTGACCAGCGCCAAGGAAAAGGTCTTCTGCAGCGGCGCCAACATCTTCATGCTGGGCCTGAGCACGCACGCCTGGAAGGTGAACTTCTGCAAGTTCACCAACGAGACGCGCAACGGGCTGGAAGACTCCTCCAAATACAGCGGGCTGAAGTTCCTGGCTGCGGTGAACGGCGCCTGCGCCGGTGGCGGTTATGAGCTGGCGCTGGCCTGCGACGAGATCATCCTGATCGATGACCGCAGCAGCGCCGTCAGCCTGCCCGAAGTGCCGCTGCTGGGCGTGTTGCCCGGCACCGGCGGCCTGACCCGCGTCACCGACAAGCGCCACGTGCGGCACGACCTGGCCGATTTGTTCTGCACCAGCGCCGAAGGCGTGCGCGGGCAGAAGGCGCAGGACTGGCGTCTGGTGGACAGCATCGCCAAGCCGGCGCAATTTGCCGCCAAGGTGCAGGAACGCGCGCTGGAACTGGCTGCCGGCAGCGACCGCCCGGCCGACGCCAAGGGCGCCACGTTGACCCCGTTGCAGCGCACGGTGGAAGCCGACGCGCTGCGCTACGGGAACGTCGTGGTCGAAATCGACCGTGCCAAGCGCACCGCCACGTGGACCGTGAAGGCCCCGACAGCACCGCTGCCCACCACCACGTCCGACATCGAAGCGCAAGGCGCCGCCTGGTACCCGCTGGCCCTGGCCCGCGAACTGGAAGACGCCATCCTGATGATGCGCAGCAACGAGCTGGAAATCGGCACCTGGCTGATCAAGACCGAAGGCGACGCCGCCGCGGTGCTGGCCATGGACGCGACACTGCTGGGCCACCAGGACCACTGGCTGGTGCGCGAAACCACGGGCCTGCTGCGCCGCACCTTCAGCCGGCTGGACCTGTCGTCGCGCAGCCTGTTCGCGCTGATCGAAGCCGGTTCCTGCTTTGCCGGCAGCTTCCTGGAACTGGCCCTGGCCTGCGACCGCAGCTACCAGCTGATGCTGCCCGACGACGCGGCGCGCAGCCCGAAGCTGACGGTGAACGAAGCCAACTTCGGCCTGTTCCCTATGGTCACCGGCCAAAGCCGGCTGCAACGCCGCTTCTACGGTGAAGAGCCGGCCCTGGCCGCCGTGCGCGCCTTCATCGGTCAAGCGCTGGACGCCGACGCGGCTTTTGCCCTGGGCCTGGTCACCAGCAACCCCGACGACATCGACTGGGCCGACGAGCTGCGCATCGCCATCGAAGAGCGCGTCAGCATATCGCCCGACGCCCTGACCGGCATGGAAGCCAACCTGCGCTTCAACGGCCCCGAGAACCTGTACACCCGCGTTTTCGGCCGCTTGACGGCCTGGCAGAACTGGATCTTCCAGCGCCCCAGCGCCGTCGGCGAAAAGGGTGCCTTGAAGGTCTACGGCAAAGGCGAGAAAGCCGCCTTCGACTGGACCCGCGTTTAAGCACCGAATCGTCCCAACCCAGCAGTCAACGGAGACCCCTTATGAGCGCCCAAACGACGATGAACTACAGCGAGAAGATCCCCAACAACGTCAACCTCGGCGAAGACCGCACGCTGCAGCGCGCGCTGGAGCAGTGGCAACCCAACTTCATCAACTGGTGGGACGACATGGGGCCTGAAGGTTCCACCGACATGGACGTCTACCTGCGCACCGCCGTCAGCGTCGATCCGCAAGGCTGGGCGCAGTTCGGCCACGTGAAGATGCGCGACTACCGCTGGGGCATCTTCCTGAATCCGGGTGACGCCAACCGGCAGGTGCACTTCGGCGACCACAAAGGCGAGAAGGCCTGGCAGGACGTGCCCGGCGAACACCGCGCCAACCTGCGCCGCATCATCGTCACGCAGGGCGACACCGAACCGGCATCCGTCGAACAGCAACGCCACCTGGGCCTGACCGCGCCCAGCCTGTACGACCTGCGCAACCTCTTCCAGATCAACGTGGAAGAAGGCCGCCACCTGTGGGCCATGGTCTATTTGCTGCACAAGCATTTCGGCCGCGACGGCCGCGAAGAAGCCGAAGCGCTGCTGGAACGCCGCAGTGGCGACGAGAACAAC
>Ga0136641_1000342_pt1 | contig 20054 bp, 20 predicted proteins | sample EliLak1302023Y_FD_115312 | JGI IMG/M metagenome (GOLD analysis project Ga0136641, IMG submission 115312) | Freshwater microbial communities from Elizabeth Lake, Yosemite National Park, California, USA - 13020-23Y | ecosystem: Environmental > Aquatic > Freshwater > Lake ...
AGAAGGCCTAATGACTTCGCACGCGATTGGCGGACGTAAGCTCTCCCGCAAGCAGGGGCCGCGCCTCGCGCTGTATAAGAACTTGATCGTGTCGGTGCTGCGCTACGAGCGCATTCAGACGACTGAGGCGAAGGCGAAAGAGATACGACCGCAGGTTGAGCAGATCATTACGCTCGCCAAGAAGGGTGGCCTCTCGGCCCGACGCGCCGTGATTGCAGCCCTGCCGGAAGAGCCACTCGTCGTTGAGAAGCTCTTTGATGAGATCGTTCCGAAGTACGCGAACCGCACGTCCGGCTACTGCCGCATCACCAAGATTGGCATTCGCCAGGGTGACTCGGCGCCGCTCGTGCAGCTTGAATTGATCTAGGAGGATCAGATGAACACGAAGACCTGGACGCCTCGCGCCGCTGAAATCGAGCGCCGCTGGTTTGTGATCGATGCCGAGGGTCAGACCCTTGGCCGGCTCGCGACGAAGGTGGCCTCGACACTGATGGGGAAGGGGAAGCCAACCTTCGCTGACCACCTCGATTCTGGCGACTTCGTGATCGTGATCAACTCCGCAAAGCTGGTTGTGACCGGCGATCGACTCCTTTCTAAGAAGTACCACTCACACTCCGGGCAGCCAGGCGGTTACCGCATGGAGGTTCTCGGCGACCTGTTGAAGCGCAAGCCGAACGAAGCGATTCGCCGAGCCGTCAAGGGCATGCTCCCAAAGACGAAGCTCGGCAACGCACAGATTCGCAAGTTGAAGGTCTATGCCGATGCGGATCATCCGCACGCTCCACAGAAGCCGGAGCCCCTCGCGTGAGCCCGAAGGAGAAGAGCGTGGCCAGTTTGCCGTACTACCAGGGAACCGGTCGACGCAAGACCTCCATCGCACGTGTTCGCCTCGTTGCGGGTGAGGGCCAGATCGTCATCAACGGACGCACCTACGAGCAGCACTTCGGTGGCGCCGTTCCGCAGTCCGAAGTTTTCGCACCGTACCGAGTCACCGGCACTGAGGGTCGCTTCAACGCGATGGTGAAAGTTGAGGGTGGTGGTGTCTCCGGCCAGGCCGGCGCAATCCGGCACGGCATCTCACGCGCACTCCTCTCAGCAGACCCAGAGGCGTATCGACTACCACTCCGCCAAGCTGGCTTCCTGACGCGTGACCCGCGCGCCAAGGAGCGCAAGAAGTACGGTCTCCGACGCGCACGCAAGGCGAAGCAGTTCACCAAGCGCTGATCTAGCGCAAGGGACGCCGTGACCACGGTTCGCTTCGGCACCGATGGGATCCGCGGGATCGCTGGTGAGACACTTACCGTTGAGATTGCGGCAGCACTCGGTGTTGCCTTGATGCAGCAGCATCCGGCGGGGCTGGTGCTCCTTGGGCGTGACACTCGACCGAGCGGACTCGCGCTTACCAGCGCACTAGCCGGCGCCATAGAGGCACACGGCGGCACTGTCATCGATGTTGGCGTCATTCCAACACCTGGCCTCGCCTCGCTTGTCGCAGGTGAGCCACGTGCGGCGTGCGGCGTCGTGGTTACTGCATCGCATAATCCGGTGCAGTACAACGGCTTAAAGGTGCTCGCGCGTGATGGACGCAAGATCCCCGATGGTGAGGAGCGGGCCTTAGAGGCATCAATGTCAAAACTTTTGGCGGCGGGTCTTCGGGTTACTACCCCAACCGCGTCACATGCAGATGAGGCCCAGACATATCGAGAGCGATATGAGCAGACCCTGGCCATGCTTGCGCGGACAGTTAACGCTGCTGGACTGAGCGTAGTAGTTGATGCCGCACATGGCGCCGCCTCGCCGTACGCCGTTGCTGCGCTCACCGCCACTGGTGCAACAGTCATGCCATTTGCCATGGGGGATGGCGTAATTAATGACAGCGTCGGTGCTACCGACCCCGCTGCACTCAGCGAACGGGTGCGCGGGCATGGCGCGGATCTGGGCATCGCGCTCGATGGTGATGCTGATCGCTGCGTCGTTGTCGATGCGAGTGGGCGGGCCATTGATGGCGACGTGTTGATTGCCCTTATAGCCCTTGATCGAAAGGTGCGGGGACTTGCTGGGTCAGAGCGCGCTGTTGCCACGGTGCTAACCAACAGCGGTGTGGAGCGCTACCTTGCATCTCACGGGATCACCTTGGAGCGCACCCCCGTCGGCGACCGACACATTGCTGAACGACTCACCGCTGGCCAGGGCGGTTTCGGTGGCGAAAAGAGTGGCCACCTCCTCTTCACGGAACTTTCACCGACCGGCGACGGCCTCCTCAGTGCGATCACCGTGCTCGGCCTCGTCGCCCGCGCAGGGATCCCCGTTGGAGAGATGGCAGATGCGATTCCCCTTGACCCGCAACTCCAGCGAACCGTGCCGGTACCCCCAGGAGAGGGCGAGCGACTACTCGCGGAACCTAAGCTACAGGCGGCAATCCAGGAGGCTGAGACGGCGCTCGCACAGACAGGCGGGCGCGTCCTTGTGCGCCTCTCTGGGACCGAGCCCCTGCTCCGCGTGATGGGCGAGGGCCCCGATCACGCAGCGGTCACCACCGCCGTTGAGCACCTGCTGGAGGTCGCCGCGAGCCTCGTACGCGGGCGGTAGACTAGCCCCATGTGCGGGATCGTCGGCTACATCGGATCACGCGACGTCTCGACGACGTTGATTGAGGGGCTGCGCCTGCTCGAGTACCGCGGCTATGACTCCGCAGGGATAGCCGTTGCGGCTACAGGCGGCGAGATCACCATGCGCAAGCGTGCGGGACGCCTCGCCAACCTCGAAGGTGTCGTCGGCGAACTGCCAGCCGGTTCGATCGCTGGAATCGCCCACACGCGTTGGGCTACCCACGGTGCGCCAACCGACCTGAACGCCCACCCCCACATGGATGAGCACGGGGAGATCGCCATCATCCACAACGGCATCATCGAAAACTATGCAGAACTACAGCGAGAATTGGTCGGGAAGGGGCATACCCTTTCGAGCGATGTCGATACCGAAGTCATCGCCCACCTCATCGAAGACGCCTACCAGGGCGATATTCGCCTTGCGGTTGCGGCCGTGCTCCCTCGCCTGCACGGACAATGGGCACTCGTCGTGATGCATCGTGGCGAGCCAGGTCGGATCATTGCCGCCCGTCGTGAGGCTCCGCTCGCGGTTGGTATCGGCGAAGGGGAGCAGTTCCTCGCCTCAGACCCCGTCGCCATCCTTGAGCACACCAACAAGATCGTCTTCCTGCGCGACGGCGACCTTGCCGACCTGAAGCGCGGCGGAATCATCCTCTACGACGCAAAAGGTGCGAAATTCTCACCAAAGATTGAAGTGATTACCTGGGATGGTGCGGCGGCGCGCAAAGAAGGGTATGACCACTTCATGCGCAAAGAGATGGACGAGCAACCACGTGCCCTCGCTGCCGCCATGCTCGGACGTGTATCGGCCGATGGTGTGGCGATCAGTGAGCTTGACGCGATCGCGCCCGCACTTACCGCAGCGCGGTCAATTGAGATCGTTGCCTGCGGATCCGCATACTATGCATCACTCACGGCGGCCACGCTCGCTGAGCGTCTCTTGCGCGTTCCTGTTCGCGTGACTGTTGCGAGCGAGTTTCGATACGACCCACCCGCGCTGGGCTCAACCAGCCTGGTCATCGCGGTCTCACAATCAGGCGAAACGGCCGACACGCTCGGTGCCGTTCGAACCGCGAAGGCAGGTGGTGCGACGGTGCTTGCGATCGTGAACGCAGCGGGCTCCTCGCTGACGCGAGAAGCTAACGCAGTGGTTCTACTCCAAGCCGGCACAGAGATTTCGGTCGCTGCAACGAAGAGTTACACCTCGCAGGCGCTCGTTACGTTGCTTGTAACGCTCGACTTGGCGCGACGCGTTGGCGCGCTTACGGCAGAGGAGCTCCGATCTTGGTCGACCGAACTCCTCACGATCCCTGCGATGGCTTCGGCTGCACTTGATGCATCAGACGCGCTTCCCCGAATTGCGAAGAATTACTTCAGCGCGAGTGGCTTCATGTTCGTCAGCCGCGGCGCAGGTCTTGCGACCGCGTTTGAAGGTGCGCTGAAGTTGAAGGAGCTCGCGTACATCCATGCTGAGGGGATCGCCGCCGGCGAGATGAAGCACGGTCCGATCAGCCTTCTCGGTGCCGACCACCCGGTGGTGGCCGTGGTGCTGAACTCGCCAGTTCTGCCAAAGCTTGTGAGCAACCTGATGGAGTCACGGGCACGATCGGCACCAGTGATTGCGATCCTCTCTGGCGTTGATGATTGGTCAAGCTTTGCGACCGATGCAGTCGTGATCCCTGCCGCACGACCTGAGATTGCCGCGTTGATCGCAACAATTCCCTTGCAGCGCTTCTCGTACGAGATGGCACTGTTGGCAGGGGCAGACATCGATCAGCCGAAGAATCTCGCGAAGTCCGTCACCGTCGAGTGATGGACGGGGGAGAGCACTCGACGATCACGCCAGAGATCGGCATTGACATCATTCGTGTGGACCGCATAGCAAATGTCTTGCGCCGACACCCAGAGCGGTTTGAATTGCGAGTCCTAACCGCTGCAGAGCGCTCGTACGTTCGTGGTCGCCCCGAGACGATGGCTGGCCGGTGGGCGGCCAAGGAGGCTGTATCCAAGGTGCTCGGCCTCGGCGTGCGTGGCATTGGCTGGCAGGAGATTGAGGTAGAGCGCCTGCCAACTGGGCAGCCCTCGGTTCGTCTCCACGACCGTGCTGCGGCACGGGCGTCGCAGCTCGGCATTCAGCACATCGCACTCTCAATCAGTCACGAACGTGAATATGCGATTGCGATCGTGTATGCCGTACGTACGGCTGGTGGGCGCTACCTCTTCCCGCCGCAGATCGGCGCAGACCTTGATGCCGCCGAGACGGCGCTCCTGGCCCGAATCGAGCGCATTAAGGCGCTCCGACGCGAGGAGCTGGCGCTTCTGGCAGAGCCGGCAGGGAAGGCCCAAGGATGAGCGGACTCCCCGAACGTATTCAGGAGGTCGGGCTACCAGCGCTCGGGCGTGACGCGTGGGTCGAAGTGCGGCTCGACGCCATTGCAACGAATGTTCGTGCCCTCAAGGGGAAGCTTCCGGCTGGTGGCCACCTCGATGTTGTGCTGAAAGCTGACGCCTACGGGCTTGGCGCGGTTCCTGTTGCGCGCGCCGCACTTGCAGCTGGCGCACGTGCTGTTCTTGTCGCGACCTTCGACGAGGCGCAGGAGTTGCGCGACGCCGGTATTACTGGCCCCGTACGTGCCCTTTGGCGCGTTGCCCCTGCGCACCTGCGCGATGCAGCCGCTACTGGGATTGGCGTGACCGCCTCGTCTCCGGTGGTGGTCCGCGAACTCATGAACGCCGATCTTGCTGGGCTCTCGCCACTCAGCGTTGATGTTGAGGTGGATACGGGACTCGGTCGAGACGGCATCCTGCCGGGCGACCTCGTCACCCAAATCGCGGTGCTGCGAAGTAACCCAAATATTATCTTGCGAAGCATCTGGAGCCATCTCAGCGCGGCGGAGAACATTGATCGATCACGGCTGCAAGAGACGGTGCTCGAGCAGGCTTCCGCCGAGGCGCCCGATCTTGAATCGCACCTCGTCGGTTCAGGCGGCCTGCTCACAATGGGTAACACGCAGAAGGTTGCGCGCGTTGGCATTGCGCTGTTCGGCGTCGTGCCGAATGCCCTTCGTCCAACGATGACCGCTACCTCAATTGGTATTGAGCGCGTCTACGGCCTCGCCGCCCGCCCAGTGCGTATCGCATTGCTTCCAGCCGGCCACGGCGTGGGGTATGGTCCGGCCTTTATCGCGGATCGACCCTCAAGAATCATCACTCTGCCAATTGGCTATGCGGATGGCATCTCGTATCACGAGCGGGGTGTTGCCGAGGTGCTGGTACGTGGCGTACGTCTTCCAGTTATTGGCACAATCGCGATGGATTCCATTACGATTGATGCGACTGACCACCCTGCCCAAGATCTGAGCGAGGAAGATGAGGTGGTCTTTATCGGTGATTCAGGATCGGAATTAATTGAGCCAGTCGATGTTGCGAAGCGTCGCAAGACGATTACTAATGAAGTTTCGACCAGCTTTACCTATCGTCTGGCGAGGGTGTATACGGTGAGTGGCGAACCGGTGGCACTTCGTGATCTGCGTGGGTATCACGTTGCGGGTGGGCAGTAATGCGCTCAACCTACCTCTTGGTTCGCGAAGATCTTGATCGCAGCTATTACGCGTTGATGTCTGACGCAGAGCCCTCGGAGCTTCTGAGCAGCATTGTTGTGCCAGCAGGGGCGGACAATGATGCCGTGCTGAAGGCACTGCAGGGGATGGCCAGATTGGAGTCTGCAGCCTCAGCTTCAACAGTGCTTCGTGCAGATGCACGCGCACTGGGCAGGGCGGCGGGGCGATGTGCGGATGCATTGGCAGTTCCCGTGCGAATTCTTGATATCGCGTATGACGCAGGTCGCTCTGCGCGGGCTGTGCCAGGGAGTGCTGGAGAGGTTCTTGAGGTTCTTGATGCGGCTCTTGTGCCACTCGATCCAACTGAGCGGCGGCGTCGCTGTGACGCAGTGTTACGGATGCTCGGCGAACAGGATCGCGCAGCCATCGCTGACCGACTTGGCGACATTGCAGAGCGTCCGGTCTCAGGGCGTGATGCCTTTGGTGACCGAGTGCGTTCCGCCGCGTTCGTTGATGCACTGAGGTCGCTGGCTGAGGTAACCAAGCCACGGAGTGCCGCAGTGCAGAGTGAACTCCTCGTGGTTACTGGTCAACTTGCGGGTCAGATTGCGACAGGCGAAGTTCCGCTTGCGGCGTTGGCCGTGCTGGTTTCGGTCGGTCGAACCACCGTCGTGCTTGATCGCGCAGGGGTATTCGCGGCACTTGGCACTGAACAACTGACTGAGGTGACCGGCGTGGATCTCTTCCGCGCAACAGCGAGTCAGCTTCTTGAGCCGGCCGGAGATCTGCTGCTCGTCGCCGATCACCCCCAAGAGGAGGTGATTGTGCGAGCGGGCGCAGTTATGCAGTCGCTCCCTTCTAATTCTGCACTCGCGCTGAAGGTCCGATCGGGAGAGGTCATAGAGGTTGCGGTAGAGATCTCGGGTCATGATTTGACCGTCGCGTTGCGCGGTGGGGTGGCTGGCGCCTCTGTGCTGCGGGGGTGGCCTGTACCCGCAATTTCGGTGAAGCCATCGTCGCAGAGCGTTCCGCAGGTGTTGGCGTTTGATGTACCACTCACCCTGTTATCGCGGTCAGCCGGCGCCACAGGTGGCCTCGGCGGGCGCCTGCTGCTTGGCGATGAGGTTGAGGGGCGCCTTCACTTCTCGGCCGGCGAACCCGATAGTCGCGGGTGGGCATCCGCATACGATGCCGGGATTCTGGCAGTCGCATCGGTCTCTCCGGAGACGGTGCTTCGCGCGCGCGCCGTTGGGATCCGTGGGCTCGTTGTGGGGAGCTTGAGCGATGGTGAGCGCGAGGCGTTGTCTGCCTCCATTGATCGGCGGGTCGCCGCCGGCGTTGCCCTCGCGCCATTTGGGCTCCTGATCCTCGGGGGGCGACGAGAGAGCGAGTCGTGGAGCGCTGAGCTGGGGAAGGCGCTCCAGGGCCTACATGGTCAGCATGTTGAACTTCAGCGACATCCCGCTGGTTTCACCGCCCGGGAAGCGCGTGGCGGGGCGGTGCCTCCTGGCAGCGATACGGTGGTCATCGGTGGCCCACGGGCAGGGTCTTACGGTTTATGGCGCGGCCTAACCGATGCACCCCCATCTGACCCTCTCGCCGCGCTCGAGATTAATGGTGAACTGGTTGCTCTCCCCCTCGGTGACCTTCAGCGCCTGACCGCGTGACCACCGCCACCATTCAGCTCCACAGCCTGGAAGCAACCATTGCGCTCGGCGCCGCGGTTGGCGCCTCACTTCGTCCAGGTGATCGCGTACTGCTCGCTGGTGATCTTGGCAGCGGCAAGACTACGCTTGCTCGTGCCATCGGGGTCGCACTACATGCAGAGCCCGACCTGACCTCACCAACCTTTGTCCTCATCTCTGAGCACCGCGGCGACCTGCCGATATGGCACGTGGATGCCTATCGGCTGCCTGTTGGCAGTGATGCGCTGCGCGCGGGGGTAATTGATGAACGCCAGCGGGATGGGGTCACGCTCATTGAGTGGCCCGAACACCTCATCGGTCTTGGCGAGGGGGGAACAGGGACGCTAAGCATTCGCCTTATCGCGGCCACAGACGAGAACTCACGAATCGCAGAAGTTCGTGGCTCTCGGCCTGCACTCCTCGCAGCATTAAACGTTCTCTCTGAGCGGGCAGCTCAGCGTGCATAGTCAGCGCAGCCTCGTCATTGATGGCTCTCTCGGGTTCACCATCGTTGCCATTGTTGAGCGGCGCGGTGACGCGTACGTTTGTGTGGCAGAAAACAATCAATTTGAGTTACCGCTGCTGCGGCGAATTGCAAACCTCTTACCTGATCGCGCGCAGGGTCAGGAGCTCTCTGATGTCGTGGTGGGGAGTGGACCAGGAAGCTACAGCGGCATCCGCGTTGCGGCGTCAGCGGCGGTTGGGATCGCGACTGCCTTGACTCTGCCACTTCGCGAATCTCCATCAGATCGCGCACTCTGGTCTGCCGTGCAGCACTCCTTCTCGATTGCGTTGGGGACGCGTGAGTCGCTTGAGGTACATGAACACGGTTCCGAAGTGGTGTCGCAGGAAGTAGCATCACCCCTTCTGGAGCGCGATGAGATCAGTGCTCGTGGTGCATGCGCAATTGTCCGCGAGGCTGATCCAGAAGTTCCCCACGTTACTCTGCGGTACCCGGCACCGGCACGAGGGAGCGAAACGCGATGAGAGAGCTACCGGCACTCGCACCGCTCACCATTGCTGATTTGAAGGAGGTTGCGAAGATTGAGGTGGTCTCGTTCGCCGCGCCATGGCCGACCAGTGCCTATACAACGGAATTGACCACGAATCGATTGGCACGCTATATCGGCGCGCGGCTTCGTGGCACCCTGGTCGGATTCGGCGGAATCTGGTTGATGGTCGATGAGGCCCATGTGACGACCATGGCTGTGCTTCCCGCTCACCGGCGTACCGGAATTGCCACCGCGCTCCTTCTTGAGCTGCTCCAGGAGGCACGCCGTGGCGGAGCGCGAGTTGCGACGCTTGACGTGCGCGTCTCAAATCACGACGCGCAGCGGCTCTACCATGCCTTCGGTTTTGTGGAGGTAGGGCGACGGATTCGCTACTACGACGACAATGGCGAGGATGCCTTGGTCATGACCACAGCCGAGCTTGAGAGCCCAGGGCAGCAGGCCATTGAGCAGGTGTTGCGGCGTCGTATCGAACGTGAGGCACAATCGTGAGCGATCGTCTGCTTCTGACGATTGAATCGAGTTGCGATGAGAGCGCAGTCGCCTTGGTTCGCGGGGGCGTTGAGGTGCTTGCGGAGCGCGTCGCAAGCCAAACAGGCATCCATGCGCAATTTGGCGGCGTGATCCCCGAGGTGGCTGCGCGAGCGCACCATGAATGGCTGCCACGCCTGCTGAACGAGGTGCTACACGAAGCGGAGGGGCTCGGAATCTCGGGCTCCATTGAGGGGGTGGCGCTGACAACGGGCCCCGGGCTCGTCGGCTCGCTCCTCGTGGGAGCCGGCGTCGGGAGCGCCTGGGCGTGGGCGCGTGGCCTCCCCGTGCTCCCAGTGAATCACCTCGAAGGACACCTGCGCGCCGCATGGTTGCGTGAGACGGTGCATCTTGCAGCGCCCACCTTGCCAGCAATTGGGTTGGTAGTCTCAGGGGGGCACACACTGCTGGTACGGATCGCGCGCGACGGGGCGATCCAGCGCCTCGGCGGAACGATTGATGACGCGGCGGGCGAAGCCTTTGACAAGATCGCACGCCTCCTTGGTGCCCCATACCCAGGCGGGGCGGCGCTCTCGGCGCTTGCCGCGAAGGCGCCACGCGGTGCTCGCATCACGCCGCTGCCGATTGCGAAGACCGAGCAGCCGTACGATTTTTCGTTCAGTGGCGTTAAGACAGCGGCCATTCGGCAGGCGCTCGTCGCCAGCGGCCTCACCGATCGCAGCCCCGGTCGTGCCGCCACCCTGACGCGACAGTTCGCCGAACATCCGCTCCCAGAAGAGGCAGCGATTGTAATTGCCGCCGCCACGGAACAGGCCATTGTCGGCGCGTTGTGCGCGGGTGTGCAGCGCGCCCTGCGTGCCAACCCAGACTGTTCGCTCATCGTTGGCGGGGGAGTGGCGGCCAACGGGCCGCTCCGCGTTGCGCTCGCCAACGTAGCGAGCGAAGAGCGGCGCACCATGGTCCTACCCCCACTGCAGTGGTGCACCGACAATGCGGCGATGATCGGCGCAGCCGGTGAGGCCCTGTTGCGCGACGGCCGAGGCGCCTATCAGGAGCCGAGTGCGGGGCTTGAGGTTCATGCGCAGTGGCGTATCGGATCGGCGGTGCCAGCATGAGCCCCAAATATCGTCAGGCGCCGAGCCGCGGGCGCATTGATGGGCATTCGGCAAAAAAACGTCTCAGCCAGAACTTCTTGCACGACCTCAATGTGCGTGACCGCATCGTGGAGGCCGGCGCGCCATCGCGCGGAGAGTTGGTCCTTGAGATTGGTCCCGGCCTCGGATTCTTGACTGAGGCGCTCCTAGCCAGCGGTGCGAACGTAATCGCTGTTGAACTTGACAACGATCTGATTCCCCGCCTCCAACATAAATTCGCCGCACAGATCAGCGTGGGGCAGCTGATGCTTGTTCACAGGGATGCCCTCACTGTCGACCTTGAGTCGCTGGCGCCAACCAGTGGGAGCTGGCGTGTTATCGCAAATATTCCGTATCACGTCACGAGTCCACTCCTACATCGGCTACTCCTTCTGGCCGTGCCTCCTGCACGGATCGTCTTGCTGGTGCAGCTAGAGGTGGCGGAACGTGTGGCGGCCGCACCGGGGGACTGGTCGTACCTGACCGCATTTGTGCAGGCGAGGACTGCGGCCTCCATCGTGGCACGCGTACCGCGTGAGGCATTCGACCCTGTACCTGGTGTGGATTCTGCAATCCTGCTGCTTGAGCACCGAACGGGCGCCGATGCGTTCAGCCTGAGCCCACACGATGAGGAGCGCCTTTGGCGACTCGTGCAGGCTGGCTTTCGTGAACGTCGAAAGAAGCTCCGCAACGCGCTCCCTCGTGCGCTGCCAATACTTGAAAGCGATATCGTTGCGGCACTCGTGCGAGCCAATCTCAGCCCAGATCAGCGTGCTCAAACTCTTTCGGTGAAAGACTGGACAGCACTCTTGGCTGAACTCCCTGAACTTGACGCGGGCGTACCGACGAGTGCCGCTCGAGCCGCGGCAGCACGCCGAACCACCCACGGTGCCCCTCAGCGTGCCGAAGTGAGGAAACCACGACTTCCGCATGCCGCTGAACGAACGGTTGAGATGGTTGCGCACGGCAAGATCAATCTTACGCTCGCAATTATTGGTAAACGATCCGACGGATATCACGACCTTCATTCTGTTGTGACGCAATTTGAAGCAGGGGATCGTCTCTATCTGCGCCGAGGCTCTGGAGGTGCGGATTCTATTCGACTGGTAGGTGTGCCGCTGCTCCTTGAGGGCGAAAACCTTTGCGCGATCGCCCTTGCAGCGTTGCGACGACGTTGCGCGGTTCCTCCAGTTGAGATCGTGCTGGAGAAGCGTCTACCGGTTGCTGCCGGGCTAGGTGGTGGGTCAAGTGATGCGGCGGCAACGCTGCTCGGTGTTGTTGAACTGTTTGATTTGGACATTGCTGACGAGACGCTCAACGCCGTTGCAGCCGAGGTTGGTTCCGACGTGCCGCTCTTCCTCTACGAATCCCCCGCGCTCATCGAAGAACGCGGTGAGGTGGTGACCCCGCTCGCCCCGTGGCTTGGAGAGCCGCTGGGGCTCCTCCTAATCACTGCGGGCCTGCCGCTGCGCACTCCGGAGGTCTTTGCCGCGTTCGCCGCTGGACTACGTGGTTCGGCGCAGGGGGCGGCCCTGGTCAGCTCGCAGCACCTTGCCGCGGAGCTCACGGTTGGCATGAGCGGGGAGGGACTTCTGCAGCGGGCCGCAGCCCTCGCATCGGCGAATGACCTACTCGCCCCAGCTCGGGCTGTGGCGCCGTGGCTCCGCCCCTTTGATCATGCCCTCCGCCGCCTCCTGGAACGCCCGCTCGCCCTCTCCGGTTCGGGGCCAACCCTCTTCCTCCTCTATCCTTCACAGCGAGAGGCGGAGGCTGGGGCAGCCCTGATTGCCAATGCCCTCGCGAGCGGTGAGCTTGTCGCGCCCGAAGGCGTTACGCCCTCCGTGATCGCAACGAAGCTAGTTGGGCCAGGTCCTGGCGAAAGGGGAGCAGCGTGAAGCGTTCGATTACTGGGGCGGGAATTTCAGCCGCTATCGGACCGTACAGCCCGGCTATTGCCGCTGGCGACGAACTCTTCTGCTCCGGGCAGTTGGGACTCCATCCTGAAACTGGTGCGCTCGCCGACGGCGTTGCTGCGCAGGCCGAACAGGCGGTCAAAAATCTCGGCGCCCTGTTGACGGCTGCAGGTTATAGCTACGATGATATCGTCAAGACCACCATCTTTTTGGTTGACCTTGCGGACTTCGCAACAGTGAACGAGATCTATGGCCGGGCATTCACGCAGCCGTACCCTGCACGTTCAACTATTCAGGTTGCCGCGCTGCCGAAGGGTGGCTTGGTAGAGATTGAAGCGATCGCCAAGCGGGGCGGCGCCGCAGGATGAACCCGTCAAGTCGCGGGCCGGAGCGCCTTGAGGGCGTGACGGCCATCATCCTTGCCGCTGGAGTCGGATCACGGATGCAGTCCCAGGTTCCGAAGGTGCTGCACCACCTGCTTGGTCGACCAATGGCCGGCTGGGTCGTTGCGGCTGCCGCCGACGCATTTGCGATGCAGCCTGTTGTTGTGCTCTCGCCGGCCACCGCAGGGCTCGCCGAACTACTGGGCGACAAGGTCTCGATTGCAGAGCAGCCGAAGCCACTCGGCACCGCCGACGCCGTGCGCTGCGCACTTGCGGCCCTGCCAGCCTCCGCCAAGGAGCTCCTCATCGCCTGCGGTGATACGCCGCTCATCACTGCCGCGTTGATGCGTGAAGTTGTTGCGGCTCGTCGCGAGACGAACGCGCCAATCGCGTTGGCCGCCTTTGATGCCGATGATCCTACGGGCTACGGCCGAGTCATCGAATCAAGCGATGGCACGGCAGAGTGCGTAATTGAGGAGCGTGATGCTAGCGAAGAGCAGCGCGCCATCGGCACCGTGAACGCTGGGCTCTACGCTGTCAACCGAGTGTGGCTCACCGAGGCACTTGGCGCCATCACGCCCTCGAAGGCGAGTGGCGAGCTGTATCTCACCGACCTGATCGCCGCCGCACACGCTGCAGGTACTCCTGCGCCAATCGTGTACGGCCCCGAGATTGAACTTGAGGGGGTGAACGACCGACACCAGTTCGCCGATGTCGCCGCCGCACTCCGTGAGCGCATCAACGAGGGCCACCTTGACCGAGGCGTGGCGCTGATTGACCCAACGACCGCGTGGATTGACGTGCAGGTCCAGATCGCTGCGGATGCGGTGATTGAACCAGGCGTCACGCTCCTTGGGGCAACGAGTATCGGGGCGCGAACTCGAGTCAGTAGCGGTTCGCGGATTGAGGCAACCACTATTGGTGACGATTGCACCATTCGTTCGTCGGCGATTGAGGGCTCAACTATTGCCTCGCACGTTGACGTTGGTCCATTCGCTCACATTCGACCAGGGTGCGCCATTGCTACAAAGTGCCACGTCGGAAACTTTGCCGAGCTTAAGGCGACAAGCCTCGCTGCTGGCTCCAAGGTTGGCCACCACTCCTATCTGGGAGACGCTGAGGTGGGGGAGCGCGTAAATATTGGCGCAGGCACCATTACGGCGAACTATGACGGTGTTAAGAAGCTGAAAACGGTGATTGGCGCCGACGCCTTTACTGGCGTTGGAACGCTGATCGTGGCGCCCGCAGGCATCGGCATTGGAGCAAAGACTGGTGCCGGAACTGTCGTGCTGGCTGATGTCCCTGATGGCTGCACCGCTGTTGGAGTTCCTGCCCGCATCATTCGAGAGGCGTAGAGATGCTTGCCACCGATATCCTGGTCATCTTGCTCCTCATCCTCGTGAATGGATTTTTTGTGGGCGCCGAAATCGCTTTCGTCTCGGTACGTCGCACGCGTCTTGATGAGCTTGCCGACGCTGGGGATCGCCGCGCCAAGCGTGCGCAGCGCCTCATGCGTGATCCCGGTCGCTTCCTTGCCGTTATCCAGGTGGCGATCACCTTCCTTGGGGCACTCGCCTCCGCGGTGGCAGCCGTCAGCCTCGTCACCTTTGTTGCCGAGCCGCTTCGAGGCGTCGCCCTCCTCGCTGACCAGGCTGACACGATCGCGTTGCTCCTCGTTACTTTCCTTGTTTCCGTCGTTTCGATTGTTCTCGGCGAGTTGATCCCGAAGGGGTTCGCCCTCGCCAATCCAGACCGCATTGCCCTCGCGGTTTCAGGCCCGATTTCTATCTTCGCCAAGATCGTGAGCCCCCTCGTTGCCGTCTTAGTCGTTTTGACCAAGCTCATTTCGAAACCATTCGGCATTGACCCCACGCGTACGCCCGAGCTCTCCGCCGCTGAGATTCGCCTCATAGTGGAGCAAGGTAGCCAGCAAGGGGTGCTTGAGGCCGAGGAGGAGCAGATGATTAGCGCGGTAATGTCACTGAGCGACTCCAAACTTCATGAGGTGATGGTGCCGCGTATCGACATCGTGGCCATTGACCAAGAGGCGAGTTTTGATGACGCCGTCACGCTGGTGCTGACGGAGGGTCACAGCCGTACCCCGCTTTATAAGGAGTCGGTCGACCACATCGTCGGCATCCTGTACGCAAAGGACTTGCTCCGCATTATCGCCGCTGGCGGACCTCGCCCACGACTGCGTGACATCATGCGACCAGCACTGTTTGCCCCCGAATCGCAATCTGTCAATGATCTGCTCCATGAGCTCCAGCGTCGGCGCGTTCATATGGCGGTCGTCCTCGATGAGTACGGCGGCACCGCGGGCCTCGTGACGATCGAAGACCTACTGGAAGAGATCGTTGGCGAGATTCAGGACGAGTTTGACGAAGAGGAGCCGATGAAGGTGATGGTTCGTGATGGTGAAGCGATCCTCGACGGTAGGGCGGATATCGACCAACTGGGCGAGCTTGTTGATCCGCCCATCGAGCTTGAGGATGATGAGGAGTACGACACGGTCGGCGGATTTGTCTATCACCGCATCGGCCGCGTTCCCGTCGTTGGCGACACGGTGGCGATTGATCCGTTCACCATTACCGTGGTGAAGGTGACAGGTCGCCGCGTCGGCAAGGTGCGTGTGATTTGGGATGCGGGCGCCGTAAAACCAGTTGCCGATTAAGCGGAGATCACCCGGTCGATAATCTCTTCAAGTTTCGCCACCGCGCGTGGATTGAGTTGTGACAGACTGCGAATCTCACTGATCGCTTTGGAGCGCCACTCTTGCGCCTGCATGCGTGTGTACTCACGTGACCCGGTCCGCTCAAGCACCTGTAAGCCGGCGGCCACCGAGGCGGCTCCGGGGTTTGCTTCGGCATAGAGGCTCGTCAGCACTGCGCGGTCTGCGGGGGTGGCCTGCTCCATGGCATGGAGCACTGGCAGCGTCTTCTTATGTCGGGCAAGATCAGAGGCTTCTTTCCCTGTGGTCGCCTCGTCGCCCCAAATGCCGAGTAGGTCGTCATTGATCTGGAAGGCGAGCCCGAGGGCCCAGCCGAAATTGCGGAATCGTCGAATGACCTCCTCGTCGTCGCTGGCGAGGATCGCACCCGACTCTACGGAGCCAGAGATGAGGGCTGCAGTCTTGCGATCGATCATCTCAAAGTAGTGTTCAACGCTCTGCATCTCAGTGCGCGCACTCGCGGCGATATCAATGAACTGCCCCTCGCAGAGGCGTAAGCACGTCTCGTCGTAGAGCTTCATCAGACGCAGCACTTTCGTGTCAGAGAAACCGAGGCTGGTGAGGTGGTGCAAGGCCACGCGGCTGATGGTGAAGAGTGCGTCGCCGGTATTGATTGCCTGGGCGACTCCATCGCGTACCCAGAGCGTTGGTCGACCACGTCGTTCAGTGTCTCCATCTTCGATGTCGTCGTGAACGAGCGAGAAGTTGTGCCCCAACTCTACGGCGGCGGCACCAGGGAGAGCGCGCTCCCAGTCTGGCGAGATAGAGGCGTAGGTAAGGAGGCCGAGGAGGGGGCGCATGCGCTTCCCTGGCCTCGCGGCGGGATCGGTGTACCCGAGGTGGTAGCGAATCTGTTCGTACATGGGGGCCGTGATCGGCTCCTCCCATGCGGTGAGCAGATCAAGGATGGCGCGATCGGTGGCCGCAACCAGCTCGTCAAGATTCAGGCTGAGGAGGTCGCTACCCGTTGGTTGCTGTCGTTCGACCACACGCCCCCCTCACCTCTATCTCGGCGTGCGTTATTGCGGCGCCGGTGGATGCCAATGCTACCCTGCGAATCATGCCTGCACGTCAAAGCACTACGTCGCTGGCCGTTGTCACCTCGCGCTTCCGCCTCGGAGAAGCCGATCGCGTGCTCACCCTCCTCTCGGCGACGCGCGGCAAGTTCAAGGCGATCGCCAAGGGCGTGCGTAAGCCAACCAGCCGCCTCGGGGGTGGGGTAGAACCCTTCGCCGAACTAGACCTCGCCCTCGTAAAGGGGCGAACATTTGACACGGTGACGCAGGTCCGCAGCGTGCGCGTCTGGCTCGGTCTACGCAGCCGGCTCGGCAGCGCCGCGGTCGCCTGGTACGTTGCAGAGCTGGTTGAACGGGCCACGAGCGACGAGCAGCCAGAGCCCGAGCTGTATGCGCTGCTCCTTCATGCGTGGGATCTTCTCGAGTCTGGCGCTCCCGACGCGCTGATTGCGCGCTGGGCGGAGTTGGCGCTCCTCGATGCGGCCGGCCACGGGCCGGAGCTCGATCTCTGTCTTGATTGTGGGCGTGCACCACTCGCTTGGGAGCCCCTCCGCTGGGATGAGGAGGGGGCTGGCATACGTTGTGACTCCCATGCACTTGGCGGATCGCTCTCTAGCGATGCGCTGCGCCTCATGCGGGCGCTGCGGCGGTTTGCTCCAGAGGAGTTAGCCTCGCTGACGTTGCCACCCGCCCCACAGCGAGAGGTGAGCCGAGCGCTGCGCGGGGCGATCCACCTGCTGTTTGGTAGTGAGCCGAAAAGCCGCAGCTTCATGGACGAGGTTCTGGCACCATGAGCGGCATGGAGCTGCTGCTCGTTGCATTTGGTGGCGCGCTTGGTGCGGTAGCGCGTGCGTTGATTGATCAGGCGGTGCTGCGTGCGGGTTGGCTCGCCGAGTACGGCACCCTCACGATTAATCTCGTGGGATCACTGCTTGTAGGACTCCTGGTGACGTTGATCGTTGAGCGCTCAATGGTGCCAGCGGAGTTGCGATCACTCCTGATCACAGGCCTCCTTGGTGGGTTCACCACCTTCTCCGCCCTCTCCCTCCAGCTATCGCGCCTCGTTACGGCTGGGGATACGACGACCGCAGCGGCCTATGCGGTGGGATCGGTTGCACTGGGTGCCCTCTGCGCGCTGGTCGGCGCGGCGATTGGTCGGGCGATCTAGTGCGCTGAAAGCTGGCGCGGCGAGGTGCGCGATCGCGGGCTAGGCGGCGACAAAGCCGGTCGACGTCGCGACGAACCAGATTGCCGCGAGGAGCGCGAGCATCGCACCGTAGGTCAGCGCAATGCGGCGAAGGTCACGGCGCACGATCGGCATCTCTTCGGCGATCTCGGCGGTGAGTCGCTGTGTCGAGGCGGCTCGGCTACCAATTGGTGCAGATGTGCCCGTAATGACGGTGCTCTTTGGGGCCGCGAGCGTCGCCTCATAGGCGGCTGCAGCGGACTCCTCGGCGGGGGTAAGTCCCCGCTTGGGTGCGTCGGCATGCGACTTGAGTTTTGGTCGCTGGTCGGGACGGAAGCGCTTCTCTCGTTTGGCCATGACTCCTCCTCATTTGGATCGTTGGCAGAGGATACCTGACCCAGGTCGAGGGGGCGGCGGGGGCTGATAGGATGCAGCCGTGGATAGCCAGGTTCTTCTTGCAATCGGCATCACCGGGGTCGCGGCCGGCCTACTCTCGCTCTCCGTCGCCCTGCTTGCGATCCGCAACCTCGGGCGCCTTCGCACCGACTACGTGGCGTTGGTCTCTGGGAGTGAGGTGCTGACCGCCGAGCAGCGCTTCGCCCAGGTGCTTGAGCGGGTTGCCCAACAGGGAGCCTCACTGCATACGGCAGGGACGCGCCTCGCCGCTCTTGAGGCTGCCGCTCCTGGAGCAATGAGTCGCGTCGGGCTCGTGCAGTTTCAAGCGTTTGAAGATGTTGGCGGTGGCCAGAGCTCCGCGCTCGCCCTCCTTGATGCGGCGGGGAGTGGTTTCGTGATTACCGCGCTTCATGCCCGGGTTGGCACGCGTATGTACGTGAAGCGAGTGATTGCGGGTCGGGGCGAGGGGACCCTGGGCGAAGAGGAGTCGGCGGCGATCGCTGCTGCCTTGGCGCAGCCCGCCTACAGCGCCACACAACGGTGAGCCCGCGCGCCAAGGGTGCGGGCGAGCGCGAAGGGGGATCGCAGATCCCGGTCTGGTCAGGAATTACACCGAAGCGCCCTACGTCGCCAACACCAGCCATCGCGCATCTTGTCGATGATTTAAACGACGAGCAGTACGCCGCCGTCACACACGGCGAGGGCCCGCTCCTGGTCGTCGCCGGTGCTGGGACAGGGAAGACGCAGGTCATTACGCGCCGCGTGGCCTGGCTCATCGCCGAGAGGCGCGCCGAGCCGGAAGAGATCCTGGCGCTCACCTTTACCGAACGCGCGGCAGACGAGATGCAAGGGCGCGTCGATCGCCTCGTTCCCTACGGCTACGCCACGACCCCAATCAAAACCTTCCACGCCTGGGGTGATGAGCTGCTCCGCGCGAATGCCCATCGGCTCGGCCTCTCCGTCGAGTTGCGCGTTTTGGGGCGCGCCGAGGTGGTGCTTCTACTTCGTGAGCACCTCTTTGAACTCGGCCTCAAGCGATTCCTCCCACTCGGCGACCCCACGCGATTCCTTGGAGACATCGCTGGCTACTTCTCGCGTGCCAAAGACGAAGCGCTTGGCCCTGACCAGATTCAAAAGTTCGCTGCAGATCTCCAGGTACGGGCGGGCGAGGCCCGAAGTGCCGCATCGGCAACCGCCGACCTTGAACTCCAGCGAAACCTTGCCGCCTACGCGGACGCGGTGGACCTCCTGGCCACCGAACATGATGAGCTCAGCGCGGCACTGCGCACCTATCGCACGATCCTGAACCAGCGTGGCCTGCTCGATTTTGGCGATCAGGTGTTGCGCGCCTATGAACTGCTGCGCGATGACCCCCTTGTTGCCGCACGTGCACGAGAGCAGCACCGCTGGATCTTGGTAGATGAGTACCAAGATACGAACCGGCTTCAGGGGGCGCTGGTTGATCTTCTCTCGGATGGTAGGCGCAATCTCACCGTTGTTGGTGATGATGACCAGTCGATCTATCGTTTCCGTGGGGCAGCGATCAGCAACATTCTGAACTTCACCGAGCGGTACCCCGACGCGAGCAAGGTCGTCTTGACGAAGAACTATCGCAGCACGGGCTCCGTGCTCACCGCCGCACGCCGCCTCATTCGTTTCAATGACCCGCATCGACTTGAAGTTCGCCTCGGCATCTCAAAGGAGCTCACCCCAGAGGGCATGCCCGGCGATGCGCCTCCAGTCACCTTCCGCCGATTCCGCACCACGGCGAACGAAGCCGATTGGATCGCCGCCGAAATCCGTGACTCCATCGCGGTTGGGCGGCGAGCCCGCGATCACGCGGTGCTCGTGCGCGCGAACGTTGATAGCGTGGAGGTTGGGCGCAGCCTCAACATGCTCGGCATTCCGTGGCGTTCCAGCGGTGCTGCCGGCCTCTACGA
>Ga0136641_1000343_pt1 | contig 20052 bp, 21 predicted proteins | sample EliLak1302023Y_FD_115312 | JGI IMG/M metagenome (GOLD analysis project Ga0136641, IMG submission 115312) | Freshwater microbial communities from Elizabeth Lake, Yosemite National Park, California, USA - 13020-23Y | ecosystem: Environmental > Aquatic > Freshwater > Lake ...
GCAAACGTGAAATCACTTCATTGCTGGCAAACAAATGTCCTGCACGATCAAGCAAATGATTGAGCGATAGGTGCACCGGCATCATGGTGCTTGTGATGCGGGAATCTGTCACGGATGGCTTAGGTTGGTCGTCCATTTCACTATCGAACTGGCCATGGGCTCAACAGACTCTGGATCGCGAATCTCACCCGCCAGCACATGTTGACCTTTGCTGTGGCTATAGACAACAGCGTCAATGGTTTTTTGAGTTGAACCCATGCTGGCAAAGGCCTGTTTGATATTTTCTGGATCTACTGTTTGGTCTGCCGCACTGTAGAGCACCAGCAGCGGTTTTTTGAACGCAGACAAATCGCTGTCTCGCACTTTTTTAACCAAAGCCATCATGGGGAAAAGCGCTTTGGTGGGGTATGAACCTGTCCAAGCAACTGCTTCACGCGGGTCGGTTTGCTCGTATGAAATGGTTTCGCCAGAAACGGCATAAGCAATTTGCTTACCCCAAGGGCCGTTGATGAGTTCTGACATTTTGTTTTTTAATCCGAAGTTGGGGGATATAAAAACAAACGCATTGACTTGATCGGCTTGCGCAGTGGTGCCCAGCCAGCTTGACAAGGTCGAACCCGTTGAGCAACTGATGACCAGCACTTTGTCTCCCAGCGTTTGTCCGATCTGAATCGCTTCGAGTGTGTCAGCCATCCAGTCTTGTGCGGTGGCTTGTCCCATGGCCTCACCGTTTAAACCATGGCCGCTGAGTCGTGTGTAAAACAAATTCGCTCCCAAGGCTTTGGCTACTTGATCAGCCACGGGCGCAGTCTCTAATCGGGTGGCAGAAAATCCGTGTATGTAAACCACCGACCAAGCGGTTTTACGCTTCTCACCTTCGGCCCAGACTATGCCTTTGGCTGTACCCGGCCGCAGGTCTTTGAAGACCGATTCAGACTTGGCCAGCCATGGGTCGAGTTCATTCAGGGTGGTAGGTGGAGCTTGACGTGGTGTGGGTGTATCCGGTCCGAATGCATTCACGGGTCCGAGCAGAATCACTGCCAAAAGAACAGCAATGACAGCGGCCAGAACCTTCCAAAGGCTAAGTCCAAGTTGAGGGCGAAAAAGTTGTGTTTTGATCATGACAGGTTTTGAGGTTGGGTTGAAGTTACTGGTGTTTAAAAGCTGCGGTACGCTTGTTGACAAACGCATCCATGCCTTCTTTTTGGTCCTGCGTGGCAAACAGAGCGTGAAAAATGCGGCGCTCAAACATCACGCCGTCACTTAATCCGCTTTCAAATGAACGGTTGACGGATTCTTTGGCGGCCATGACAGCTATTTGGGAATAGCTGCAAATCATCAAGGCCGCGGCCAATACCTCTTCCATGAGTTTGTCTGTCGCCACCACGCGGCTGACGAGGCCGGCGCGTTCTGCTTCGTCTGCGTTCATCATGCGCCCGGTCAACACCATGTCCATGGCTTTGGATTTACCCACCGCGCGCGGCAAGCGTTGTGTTCCGCCTGCGCCGGGAATGATGGCGAGTTTGATTTCAGGCTGCCCGAAACGCGCATTGTCTGCAGCGATGATGAAGTCACACATCATGGCAAGTTCACAACCGCCGCCTAATGCAAATCCGCTGACGGCGGCTATCACGGGTTTGCGGATGCTGCGTATGGTTTCCCAATGTTTGGTGATGTAGTCATTCTTGTACACATCGGCAAATGTATAAGTGGCCATGGCACCGATATCAGCGCCTGCGGCAAATGCTTTTTCGCTGCCGGTGATGATGATGCATCCGATGGCAGCATCCCCATCGAAAGCGCAGAGTGCATGTCCCAATTCAACCATCAACTCTGGGCTGAGGGCATTCAATTGCTTCGGGCGATGGAGTGTGATCACGCCCACTTTGTCTGCTTCGGTGTGCACTTGGATGAATTCATAAGACATGTGTAGCCCTGTTCGGATGATGGAATGCTGGCAACTATAACCAAGGAATGGGTTTTCGGCAGGGTGTTAAATTACCTGAAAAAGGAGACAGACATGAGTGAAAACACAGTTTTGTATGAAGTCCATGGCAGCGTAGCCAAAGTCACGTTAAACCGTCCTCAGGCACTCAACAGTTTCACACGCCAGATGCACCATGATTTGTGGGCTGCACTGGACCAGGCTGAAGCCGATGCAAATATTCGTGCGCTGGTCATCACTGGGGCAGGGCGTGGGTTTTGTGCGGGTGCAGATTTGGCTGAATTCGATTTTGCTGATGGTCCGAATTTGGTCGAGCGAGCCGACCCCGGGCCTGTGATTGATCAGGCATTCAATCCCACCACGCGGCGGCTACAGCAGCTGCGCATGCCTACCATTGCCGCGGTCAATGGCGTCGCTGCTGGCGCAGGTGCGTCATTGGTCATGACTTGCGATATTGCCATCGCTGCACCCGGGGCCAGTTTCATACAAGCGTTCAGCAAAATTGGCTTGATACCGGACGCAGGCAGCAGTTGGTTCCTGGTGGAACGATTGGGCTTGGCGCGTGCCATGGCTTTGGCGATGACGGGTGACAAATTACCTGCAGCCCAAGCCAAAGAATGGGGCATGATTTGGGAGGTGGCTGACGACTGTGTCGCCGCTTCCATGGCAATGGCGACCACACTGGCCGCCATGCCTACCCAAGCACTGGTGGCTACCCGTGCGTTGCTGCGCGAGGCCGGTGCGAGAAGTTTGAATCAACAACTCGATGTCGAGCGTGACACCCAATCCGCATTGGGAAAAACCCATGATTACATGGAGGGCGTGACTGCGTTTTTGCAAAAACGTCCGGCACGCTTTATCGGTCAATAAGCATGGATACATCTGTCACGCCTGAGGTGCTGGCGGCCAAAGTAGGTCAATCCATGTTTGCCGCAGATGTCGCCTCTAGCCACACCATGGGCATGGAATTGCTGCTTTGTGCGCCTGGATATGCGCGCATGCGCATGCAAGTCAAGAAACTGCATTTGAACGGGCATGGCATATGTCATGGTGGCTTCATCTTCACATTGGCAGATTCGACATTTGCTTTTGCCTGTAACAGTCACAATAAAAACGCAGTGGCTGCTGCAGCCAGCATAGAGTTTTTAAAACCAGCGCAATTGGGCGATGTGCTGACTTGCACGGGCATTGAGCAAGTGCTTAGTGGACGCCATGGTGTCTATGACATGGCTGTGCTTAACCAGCACGAAGAAGTGATTGCATTGTTCAGAGGCAAAAGTGCACAAATTTCAGGACAAGTGGTGAACACATGAGAACGCAATTCAATATAGAACCGATTGAAAAAGCCAGCGTGGACGAACTGCGCGCGCTTCAATTCAAGCGATTGAGAGCCAGTTTGACACACGCTTATGCCAATTCACCGGTTTACCGTGCCAAGTTTGATGCGGCAGGTGTGCATCCGCAGGATTGCCGCAGCTTGTCTGACCTGGCGAAGTTTCCTTTCACCACCAAAGCAGATTTGCGAGACAGTTATCCTTTTGGCATGTTTGCGGTCACGCGTGACAAGCTTGCACGTATTCACGCTTCAAGTGGCACCACAGGCAAGCCCACAGTGGTGGGTTACACATTGAATGACATTGACACCTGGGCGCATTGTGTGGCGCGCAGCATTCGTGCGGCAGGTGCACGACCTGGTGACACGGTGCATATCAGTTACGGGTATGGTTTATTCACGGGTGGACTCGGCGCGCATTACGGTGCTGAAAAACTCGGCCTGACCGTGGTGCCTTTTGGCGGAGGGCAAACCGAACGCCAAGTGCAATTGATCAACGACTTCAAGCCTGACATCATCATGGTGACACCGAGTTACATGCTGGCGCTTGCCGACGAGTTTGAAAGACAAGGCCTGTCCGCACGCGATAGCAGTTTGCGCATTGGTATTTTTGGCGCAGAGCCTTGGACCAATGACATGCGCTTGAACATTGAGCAACGCATGGGCATGGATGCAGTGGATATTTACGGTTTGTCTGAAGTTATCGGACCCGGCGTGGCCAGCGAATGTGTGGAAACCAAAGACGGACCGACCATTTGGGAGGACCATTTCTTTCCTGAAATCATCCATCCCGACACGGGTGAACCCGTGGCTGATGGCGAGTTGGGTGAACTGGTGTTTACCAGTTTGACCAAGGAGGCCATGCCCATCATCCGCTACCGTACACGCGACTTGACCCGCTTATTACCGGGCACCGCAAGAACCATGCGCCGCATGGAAAAAATCACGGGCCGCAGCGATGACATGATGATTGTGCGTGGTGTGAATGTGTTTCCCACCCAAATTGAGGAACTCATACTGCGTCACTCGGCATTGAGCGCGCATTACCAATGCGTGTTGAGCAAAGACGGTCCGTTAGATAACTTGCTGGTCAAAGTGGAAACGCGTATCGGTCTGAGCTCGCAATCTGCCGAGGCGCAGGCTGCCGCACAAGCGTTGATGCTGGATGCTAAGGCTTACATAGGCAGCAGTTTGATGGTGGAGTTGTGTGATGAGGGTGCGATCGAACGCAGTCAAGGCAAAGCCAAACGCGTGCTTGATTTACGCAAAGCTTAAAACACCTTCAATGAGCAGGTTTGCCCGCCAGCCACTGACCAACTTGGGTGGGTTGTTTGATGCCCAGTCGCCATACATATTGAGATTTAGCAGGCAAACGCACAGGCAATTGCAGTAACTGTCCATCGCGTGAAACCAACGCCTCAAATGATTTGTGTTTGCCAAGCAGGGCTGGCAATTGATCGATGCGATGAATACGCCAGGCGCTGGTCTTACCGCTGTTTAAATGGACGGTCACGCCCAACCACTCATCACCCGGTGCAAAACCAGCCGATTGCGCCACACTGTGGCTCAAGACAGTTTTGATTTGTACCGCATGGTTTTCTTGTACACGCAATCCGAGTTGCTGAGCCAATGGTGCATTTTCTTGCGTGATTTCAACCCCTTGAGCGCTGAGCAAATTTTGCAAGGGCAAGTCGGCGGTGCCATGCACCCATGCTTTGATCTCGCGCTGCCAACTGCGCCCGGTGATGTCTTTCAACACTTGAAGTACATCAGTTTCATGCATGGGGCCTGCTTTGCACCGCTTCCATAAACCGCGCATCACTTCATCCAAACTGTGGCCGATTTGACGCAATGACAAATCCAGACACAAGCCCACCAGCGAACCTTTGGCGTAATAGCTCACCGACAGGTTGGCACTGTTGGCATCAGGCAGGTACAACTTGGTCCAGGCTTCAAAACTTGATTGCGCCACAGTGTGTATTTTTCGCCCGGGTGTTTGCAGCACATGGTTGATGGTTTTGCCCAGCAATTTCAAATACACCGCAGGAGAAATCAATTCGGCGCGACACAGCAATACATCGTCGTAGTAACTGGTGAATCCTTCAAAAAACCACAGCAAGTCGGTGTAATTTTCTTGTGTGTAGTCATAACGGGTGAAGGACGCTGGGCGCAAGCGTTTCACATTCCATGTGTGGAAATACTCATGACTGATCAGACCCAAGAGGCTGACATAACCGTCACTGGCAGTGACTTGTTCCACACGCGGCAGATCCTCTCTTTTACAAATGAGCGCGGTGCTGTGTTGGTGTTCTAACCCCCCGTAGCCGTCGGCTACCGCATTGATCAAAAACACATACCTGTCATGTGGCGGTTTGCTTTTTGCGTGCCAGAAATGAATTTCTGTTTCGCAAATGGCTTGTATATCTTTGAGCAAACGCGCACCATCAAAAGAAGGCGCTGCACCGCTGACAACCACGCGGTGCGAAACACCTTGAGCGATGAAGCGCGCAGACCAGAATGCCGCCATTTCAACGGGTGAATCTGCCAACTCGTCGTAGTTGGCCGCTTGGTAAACACCAAAGCCCTTGGCGTTGATTTTCAAGGGCGTCAAGGCGGTTGCAAGTTGCCAATCGGGATGTTCGAGCGGTGATGCGATGTGGACAGTGTGGGGTTGGTCTTCGTATCCGCAGGCGATCACACACAGGCTGGTGGGATTGAAGAAACCGCGATTTGTATCCAACCAAGCAGTTCTGACGGAAGCATCATGTGCATGCACTTGGTACTGAATGGTCAGTGGCTTGTTTAATGCTGTCTGCACCTGCCAAGTGGCTTTGGCCGTTTGCGTCACTTTGCAAAACTGACCTGCTTGGTGTGCATGTATCAAGCTCAACTGTTTAGAAAATTCACGCACCATGTAACTGCCAGGTATCCACACAGGCATTTGCAATGTTTGCAACGCAAGAGGCTGGTCTATAGTGAGTGTGACTAGCCAAAGATGCGCGTGTACATCAAGTGCAACTACTTGATAGTGAATAGGCGCGACTGAGGACTTCATGGATGCTTGCCCAGTTGCTTCTCCAATAGCACCATGTCAACAGCACCGGGGATGCGTGTACCGTCCACAAAAATACTGGTGGGAGTGCCACTGATTTTCATTTTCTGGCCGAAATCGACATTGCGTTTCAAAGCCGTCGTGTCGCAATTGGCGGCAACTGGCGATTGATCGCGCAGCATCCAGTCTTGCCACGACTTGGCGGGTTCTTTCGCACACCAAATCGATTTGGATTTTTCCAGCGAGTCCTTGCCTAGGATGGGGTATAAAAATAAATACACCGTGATGTTGTCAAGTTTGGCCAAGTCGCGCTCAAAGCGTTTGCAATAGCCGCAATTCGGGTCTTCAAACACAGCCAGTTTGCGCTCGCCATTACCACGCACGATAGTGATGGCGTCTTTCAAGGGCAAGGCTTTGAAATCGATGGCGGTGATTTTTTGTATGCGTTCATCGGTCAGGTTGCGCTGGGTGCGGGCATCAATCAGTTGACCTTGGAATAAAAAATTTCCTGTGGCATCGGTGTAGTAAATCTCAGTGCCATCCACTCTGAGTTCAAACAAACCCGGCATGGGTGTGCGTCTCACTTCATCGATAGGCTGGATTTGCGGCATCCGTTCTTTTAAATTTTTGCGTATCACCGCTTCTTCACCTTGCGCCCACACAGCAGCAGTACATACCAAGCCACAGAAAAAAAATAACAGCTGGGAGCGAGAAAAATTGAACATGTGAATCCTAAGTGTGATCAACGCATGGCCATTTGCATGACCCATTGTTTCAATGGATTGATTTGGTTAAAACCATTCAACCCCCAGTTGCGCAGACTTTGCACCATGGGGTTGGGATGGTTAAACAATCGTTGGAGACCATCGCAAGCCAGCCAAGTGGCTTGCATACTTGCTTTGCGGGCGCGTTCATAGCGTCGCAATAAATACCTGTCATCCAAAGAGCGCCAATACGCTTGTGTTTCTCGAGTTTTCAATACCGCAGCCAATTCGCTGACATCGGCCAAACCCAGGTTCAGACCCAAACCCGCCAACGGATGAATGCTGTGTGCGGCGTCTCCTGCCAGCACCCAAGTTCCACCATCGGCCATGCATCCGCTCCAATGTAAAGCTTTGGCCAAGGTCAAAGGCCAGATCTGTGCTTCGCTGCTGACTTGCAGTTCACCCAGCATTTGGTGGCTGGCATGCGTGAGCAATTGCGACAGTTGTTCGGTGGTGGATGTTTGGAGTGTCAGCGCACGTGCCGATGACATGGACCAGACAACGGCTGCTTCGGTTCCGCCAGTGCCGCCCAGCGGCAACAAAGCCAATATATCTAGCTCACCATTGGAATGCGCAAACCATTGAAGCGCTTGTTGACGGTGCGGCTTCTCGCAGCGAACCCGGGTTGCGAGCGCATGTTGCGCATAGGGCAGGGACTCGTAGGCAATACCCAGTTCTTGGCGCGTGCTGCTATGCCTTCCTTCACACACTACTGTGAGTGTGGCTTGCACAGGCGTATCAATGCGTTCTATGGCGGGTTGAAAAGAGATGGCGTCGGCCAGCATTTTTTCTAACGCGCCGACGTCGACGATGTGGGTCAAACCGTTGAAAGAAGGCGCTTGAAATTGCACACTGCCGTTGGTGTCACCCCAGACCTGCATGGATTGAACTGGCGTGGCGTGCAAGCCATCTGGCCAACAGCGCAGATCGCTGAGCAGTTCTCGTGAGTGTGCATTCAGCGCAAATGCACGCACATCAGAGGCGACAGAGGGTTGGCCCACCAGCGCAACACGAAGCCGTTGCCGCGCCAGCAGCAAGGCCAAGGTGCTACCCACAACGCCACTGCCGCGAATACAAATATCAAAGGATGTAGACATGCAATCCATTGTAGGAGTTGGCTGGCCGTAGAATTTCAAGCTTTGCGCACAACCCTAAATTGCGCTTTAGCTTTCCAAGGAAACAGCCATGAGTTTGAAATGCGGCATCGTGGGCTTGCCCAACGTCGGTAAGTCCACCCTGTTCAACGCCCTGACCAAAGCAGGCATTGCGGCTGAAAACTACCCGTTTTGCACGATCGAGCCCAATGTCGGTGTGGTTGAAGTGCCTGATTTACGTTTGGCCCAGTTGTCTGAGATTGTCAAACCCGAGCGTATCGTTCCTGCCATTGTGGAGTTTGTTGACATTGCAGGATTGGTCGCGGGCGCGAGCACTGGCGAAGGTTTGGGCAACCAGTTTTTAGCGCACATCCGTGAAACCGATGCGATTGTGAATGTGGTGCGCTGCTTTGAAGACGACAACGTGATTCATGTGGCTGGCAAGGTCGATCCGATATCTGACATTGAAGTGATTCAAACCGAGTTGTGTCTGGCTGATTTGAGCAGCGTAGAAAAAGCGCTGCATCGCCACCAAAAAACCGCGCGTTCTGGCGACAAAGAGGCCGCCAAACTCGTTGCGATTTTGGAGCGCTGTCAAGTCGCATTGAACGACACCAAGCCGGTGCGAACCATAGATTTCAGCAAGGAAGAAAAACTGGCGGTCAAACAGTTTTTTCTGATCACCGCCAAGCCCGCCATGTTTGTGGCCAACGTGGCCGAAGACGGTTTCGAAAACAACCCGATGCTGGATCGCCTCACGCAATTTGCCCATTCTCAACACGCCCCCGTGGTTGCCATCAGCGCCAAACTCGAAGCTGAAATGAGCGAGATGAGCGAAGAAGACCGCGATATGTTTTTGGCAGAACTCGGTCAATCCGAACCTGGACTGAATCGATTGATCCGCTCGGCCTATACCTTGCTGGGTTTACAAACCTATTTCACTGCGGGCGTCAAAGAAGTGCGCGCATGGACGGTACGTGTGGGAGACACCGGCCCGCAAGCAGCAGGCGTGATTCACACTGATTTTGAAAAGGGCTATATCCGCGCCCAAACCATTTCTTTCGATGACTTCATTCAATTCAAAGGTGAACAAGGTGCGAAAGACGCGGGCAAGATGCGCGCCGAAGGCAAAGAATACGTGGTAAAAGACGGCGATGTGATGAACTTTTTGTTCAGCAGTTGATTCAATCACACCATCAACCACTGCCAACCGAACACCAATACGCCATAGCGCACAGCCTTGCCTAAGGCCATGTAAATAGTGCAAGGCAGCAAAGGCAGACGCAAGTAGCCTGCCACCACGCACAGAGGATCGCCAATGACAGGCAACCACGCGCCCAGACACGCCACGGGCCCTGCACGTTCGAGCAAACGCAATGCACGCATGTGGTGCGTGACTTTGTCTTGATGTAAATGCTTTGCCATCCAGCGCTCAGCACCCAAGCCCATCCACCAACCGACAAGACCACCTAGTGTGTTGCCTATGGTGGCTACGACAAGTGCTGGCCATAACAACGTGGGGTTGAGTGCAATCAATCCCAGCAACAAGGGCTCTGATCCCAATGGCAACAAGGTTGCTGCCAGCAGTGAAGCAACAAATAAAACAATCAATCCATACTCGGGCTGCGACAAGTTTGTCAAGAGGGTTTGAAAAAAATTTTCCATGAGATGCAGTGTAAGTCTCGCTACGGCTATCAAAAATACACACTTAATCACGCCATTTAAAAAATATAAAAATCTATCGCAATCTCTTACACAAAAACCTATTCACGCCGCTAGAATCGTGCCTCCTTTTTAAGCACACCTGTTTTAACTGCATGCGCATCGCTTCTTTCGAATTAACCCACAACGTGTTTGTCGCACCCATGGCTGGTGTGACCGACCGGCCGTTTCGCATGTTGTGCAAGCAACTCGGCGCGGCATATGCGGTCAGCGAAATGGTGACATCGCGCAAAGACTTGTGGGACAGCTTGAAGACTTCGCGCCGTGCCAATCACGATGGTGAAGCTGGACCGATTGCAGTGCAAATTGCTGGCACAGACGCAGACATGATGGCCGACGCTGCGGTCTACAACATCCAACGCGGTGCTCAAATCATTGACATCAACATGGGTTGCCCCGCCAAAAAAGTCTGTAACAAATGGGCGGGTTCGGCACTGATGCAGGACGAATCCTTGGCCATGGGCATTGTTCAAGCCGTGGTCGATGCCGCCAAGCCATACGGCGTGCCCGTCACTTTGAAAATGCGCACTGGCTGGCGTGCTGATCAGCGCAACGTGGTGTCGCTGGCCAAACAAGCCGAATCCGCTGGTGTGCAAATGATCACGGTACATGGGCGCACCCGCGAGCAAGGCTATAGCGGGCAGGCCGAGTACGAGACCATCGCGCAGGTCAAGGCAGCAGTCGGCGTGCCTGTGGTTGCCAACGGCGACATAGATTCACCCTTAAAAGCACAGCAAGTGCTGCAATACACCGGCGCAGATGCGGTGATGATCGGTCGCGCTGCCCAAGGACGACCATGGATATTCCGTGAAATTCAACACTTCTTGACGCACGGCACCTTGCTAGCGCCTCCCTTGGTCGCTGAGGTGCAACGCCTGTTGCTACACCATTTGCAAGACCATTACAGCTTGTACGGCAGCTACATCGGTGTTCGCAGTGCGCGCAAGCACATAGGCTGGTACACACATGGATTGCCTGAGGCACAAGCCTTCAGGCGCACCCTGAATGGCATCGAGGACTGCGACCGCCAATTAGCGACTGTGGCAGATTATTTTGAACAACTGGGGCAACACTCAGACCGTTTGCATTACACAAAATCAGAACCCGTTCTGGAGACATACACATGAGTAAAAAACAAATTGAAGAGGTGGTGCGCCACAGTCTTGAGGCTTACTTCAAGGACTTGCGTGGGGCCGAGCCCGATCAATTGCATGACATGATGATTCAAGTCATGGAAAAGCCATTGCTTGATGTGGTCATGAAACATGCGGATGGAAATCAATCTCGTGCTGCATCTTGGCTTGGCCTGAACCGCAATACCTTGCGAAAAAAACTGAGCGATCACAAATTACTTTGAACCTGATTCAACGGCGTGTTTGCCACTGAGAAAGTTGTCACCATGAATGCATTGATTTCCGTGTCTGACAAGACCGGTGTTGTAGAACTCGCACAGGCATTACATGGCATGGGCATCCATTTGATTTCCACAGGCGGCACAGCCCAGTTACTCGCCGCACAAGGTTTGCCAGTTCGCGAAGTGGCTGATCTGACAGGTTTTCCTGAAATGCTCGACGGACGTGTCAAAACTTTGCATCCCAAAGTGCATGGCGGCTTGCTGGCGCGGCGTGATATGCCTGCACATATGCAAGCCTTACAAGACCACGGCATTGAAACCATCGACTTGCTGGTGGTCAATTTGTACCCGTTTGAAGCCACAGTTGCTATGCCCGATTGCACACTGGACGATGCGATTGAAAATATAGATATAGGCGGCCCCGCCATGGTGCGCAGCGCCGCCAAAAACTGGAAGCATGTGGCGGTGTTGACCGATGCCTCGCAATACCCATCGGTGATAGACGAGTGGCGCGAGCACCAGGGCTTGAGTGAAATCACGCGCTTCAAACTGGCCGTGGCCGCTTTCAACCGCATCAGCATGTACGACGGCGCCATCAGCGATTATTTATCTTCGCTGGACTTGGCAAGTGAGCAACGCAGTCTGTTTCCTGCGCAGGCGAATGGCCGTTTTGTCAAACTGCAGGACTTGCGTTATGGCGAGAACCCGCACCAACTGGCGGCGTTTTACCGCGATGCTGACCCGGCACCCGGCTCACTCGTGACAGCTCGTCAGTTGCAAGGCAAAGAGCTGTCTTACAACAACATCGCAGACGCGGACGCGGCATGGGAATGCGTCAAGAGTTTTGACACACCGGCTTGTGTGATTGTTAAACACGCCAATCCTTGCGGCGTGGCGGTGGCTGAAGACGCCTTATACGCTTACAAAAAGGCTTATCAGACCGACCCAACATCGGCTTTCGGCGGCATCATCGCGTTCAATTGCCCGGTCGATCTGGCCACTGTGCAAGCACTGGCGCAACAGTTTGTGGAGGTATTGATCGCGCCGTCTTTCATGGGCGACGCTTTGGTTCAATTGCAAGCCAAAGCGAATGTGCGCGTGTTGCAAATCGCATTGCCGCCGGGCGGCGACACGCCTTGGGCGAATGGTTTGAATTTGCTGGATGTCAAACGCGTGGGCTCGGGCTTGTTGATGCAATCCGCTGACAATCACCATTTGTCTTTGAACGATATGCAAGTGGTGACCACCAAGCAACCTAGCGCGACGCAAATGCAAGACCTTTTGTTCGCGTGGAAGGTGGCCAAGTACGTCAAGAGTAACGCGATCGTGTTTTGCGCCGACGGCATGACCATGGGTGTGGGCGCGGGTCAGATGAGCCGCTTGGATTCAGCGCGGATTGCCGCCATCAAGGCAGGGCATGCGGGTTTGTCATTGCAAAACACAGTGGTGGCGAGCGATGCTTTTTTCCCGTTCCGCGATGGGCTGGACGTGGTAGTGGACGAGGGCGCGACTTGCGTGATTCAACCCGGCGGTTCTATGCGCGATCAAGAAGTGATTGACGCTGCAAATGAAAGAGGCGTGGCCATGGTGTTCACGGGGGTGAGGCACTTTAGGCATTGAATGATGGTTAATCGGGGTCAGATACCAATTGTTTAATTTCATTAAACAATTGGTATCTGACCCCGATTAAATGGGTATCTGACCCCGATTAAATGACCCCGATTAAATTAATTGACTCGCAGCTTCAGCTGAAAACTGACCGCACCATACAAGCGATCTTTCAGCGGCGGCACCAAGGCAATGTTCAGACCGAAGCGTTCGCCCTCGACGGTGACCACTGGCAACATGGCTGGAAACCAACCCCCGCCGAAAGCATTCGGGTAGCCATTGAAACCGCCCACCACTGCGCCTGCTTTCCAAGAACCCCAATGCCAAGGTTGGTAATACGCACCCAGATAGTGGGAGCGTGCATTGTTACTGTTGGTAAAAACACCCGCCGTGGCCGACCAATCTTCGTTAATGACAGCCTCTACGCCAAAGCCTAGGTTGTTGTTGCGCAGGCCTTTGTGGGTATCGAAATGCGCTGAATAAAAACCAGGGTTTAACCAAACTGATAAAGGCGCGTGCAGTTCAACAATTTGCGGTTCGGTATTCAGCGTTTGAGCCTGTAAGGCTGGCAGGCAGGCACACAAGCTCCAAGCAAGTAGCTTGAGATTGCGGGTCAACCATTTGAGAAAATCAGCCATATTGATGCACAAAAACCATCTAACCAAGTGGCTGATACTGCCAGCTTAAAGCCGCTTACGCAATAGCGACCAAGCTTTTAAAAAGAAGCAAACACCTCAGCAGCGGCTTGCACCGTGTCCGCAATATCCTGCGCCGTGTGCGCGGCGCTGACAAAGCCTGCTTCGTAAAGTGCGGGTGCAATGTACACACCACGGTCCAACAAACCATGAAACAACCGGTTGAACTTGGGTGAGTCGCTGGTCATCACCTTGGCGTAGTTTTGCGCTAACTCAGGGAGCAGAAAAAAGCCGAACATACCCCCTTCACAATCGGCGCTGAAAGGCACACCGGCTTGGTGTGCGGCTTGTGTCAAGCCATCGACCAGCAAACGGGTTGTGGCGGACAAAGCATCGAAGAAACCGGGTTTGGAAATTTCATGCAAAGTGGCCAGACCGCAGGCGGTGGCGACCGGATTGCCGCTGAGCGTACCCGCTTGATACACAGGCCCCAAGGGCGCGAGTTGTTCCATGACGGCGCGTTTGCCACCAAAGGCTGCGAGCGGCATGCCGCCGCCTATAACCTTGCCCAGCACCGTCACATCGGGCTCGAAACCAGGTATCGATTTGGCATACACACTTTGCGCACTTCCCAAGGCAACGCGGCAACCGGTCATGACTTCATCAAACACCAACAACGCACCGTGCTGTGTACACAACTCACGACAGCGTTTCATGAAGGGGACGCTGGCACGCACAAAATTCATATTGCCCGCAATCGGCTCGATCATCAAACAGGCGAGTTCTTTGCCGTGTAACGCAAACGCTTCTTCTAATTGAGTGATGTTGTTGTACTCCAGTACCAAGGTGTGTTGCACCACTTCGGGCGGCACACCGGCGCTGGTTGGGTTGCCGAAGGTGGCCAGACCCGAACCAGCCTTGACCAGCAACGCATCCGCATGACCGTGGTAGCAGCCTTCGAACTTGATGAACTTGCTGCGACCCGTGGCGCCGCGTGCCAGGCGCAAGGCACTCATGCCGGCTTCGGTGCCGGAGCTGACCAATCGCACCATGTCCATGGACGGCATGAGTTTGAGCAATGCTTCAACCAGTTGAATTTCACGCTCTGTGGGCGCACCGAAAGATAAGCCATCGAGCGCGGCTTTTTGCACCGCTTCGAGTACCGCGGGATGGCCGTGTCCCAAAATCATCGGACCCCATGAACCTATGTAATCGATGTAGCGTTTGTCATTCGCGTCCCAGAAATAAGCACCTTGGGCGCGTTTGACAAAACGCGGTGTGCCGCCAACTGCGCGAAACGCGCGAACCGGTGAATTGACACCGCCAGGGATCACCAAGCGGGCCCGGTCGAACAGAGTTTGGTTGAGATCAGTCATGGTTGTGAATGAGCGATGTTAAAAAAATCAATGACGGGTATCGTGACCAGGTAAAAAATCTTCGGCATTGGCCGCTTCGTCCGAAGCGTCGGATTCGTCAGGTGCTTGTGCCCAAAACAAGCGGTCGGTGACTGCATGTCCCATGCCAGGGCGAAATCCTGCGTCTAGTGCACCGTCGAGGTAACTGAAAGCTTCGGCGACCGAGGCTTCGAGATCGTCACCCATGGCAAGCAATCCGGCGACAGTGGCACTGAGCGTATCACCCGCACCGGTGAACACTGCGTCAAAACGTTCAATGGTTTCGCTGACCATCACAGACAATGGCGTAGCCAAGGCGTTTTCCAAATGCTGCCCGCCTTGGGGTAAGCCGGTGACCAGTGTGTAGGGCACCCCTTTTTCTGCAGCCGCTTTGGCAATGTCTCTGGCGCTTGGTGAACGCTCGCTGCCCCAATCGGGCAACAACCAGCGCCATAAGGTGGAATGGTTGCCCACCAGCAAAGTGGTTTGCGGCAACAGCAATTCCATGAATGCATCTTGGTAGGCTTCGATCGGGTCATCCTGCCACCAAGACAGGCTGGGCATGTAGGCAACCACGGGCACATCTGGGTAATCGGTACACAACTCGGCGATCACAGAAATAATTTCAGGCGTCCCGCAAAAGCCTACCTTGATCACTTGTACCGGAATGTCTTCAAGAATATGGCGGGCTTGATCGTCTACTGCATCTTCATCGATGGCCACATGGTCAAAAGTTTCAGCAGTGTCACGCAGATACGACCCAGTGGATATGGCCAACACATGGGCGCCGACAGATGACATCGCCAAAATATCAGCGGTGAGGCCGCCAGCGCCACTGGGATCGTTGCTGTTGAATGTCATGGCGCATGGGTGCGCCATTTCGGGTGTTTGGCCTTCGTCGGTGAGCGTGATGATTTGATTCATGGCCGTCTATACTTTGATTCATTCTATGCCACGCTGTGAACATGGCCATGACGCTTTCAACAATGGGAAATTACGCTGTGAATAAGACTTGGATGTGCCTGATTTGTGGATGGATATACGACGAAGCGGCTGGTGCGCCTGATGAAGGTATTGCCCCCGGCACACCTTGGGAACAGGTGCCGATGAACTGGACTTGCCCCGAGTGTGGCGCGCGCAAGGAAGACTTTGAAATGGTTCAGCTTTAAACCGGTTTCTTTTTAGCCACCACCGAATAACGTAACAGTGTTTTGGCCCGCGCCTTGGCGTGGTCTACCAATGGCAACGGGTAGTTCTTGTCCAATTCCACTGCTGCAACCTTCAAATCCACAGGTTTGGCTAACCAAGGCGCATGTATGTCTTTGTCGGATAAAGCGGCTAATTGCGGTAAATACCGTTTGATGAATTTTCCTTGGGGATCAAATTTTTCGCTTTGGTTGATTGGATTGAAGATGCGGAAATACGGTTGTGCGTCGCAGCCACTGGAGCTGGCCCATTGCCAGCCGCCGTTGTTGGCCGCCAGGTCAAAATCGTTCAGGTGCAGTGCGAAATACTGCTCTCCCCAGCGCCAGTCAATCCCCAAGTCTTTCACCAGAAAACTCGCTACCACCATGCGCAACCGGTTGTGCATATAGCCCGTCTGGTTGATTTGCGCCATGGCAGCATCCACCAACGGATAACCAGTGCGACCTTCGCACCAAGCCTCAAACAAGGCCTTGGCGGTTTTGCCTTTTTCCCATTCGATGGCATCGTATTCATGCTTGAAAGAACGCTTCATGGCGTGCGGATGGTGAAACATGATCTGATGGTAGAAATCGCGCCAGATCAGCTCGGACAGCCAGGTTTGTGCGCCCGCGTCACCTTGGATGGCCAGCGGATACGCCAGTCGCGCAAGCTGCCTGATGGACACGGTGCCAAAACGCAAATGCACACTCAGGTAACTTGGGCCTTTGACAGACGGAAAATTGCGGGTCTCTTCATAAAGCTTGATGCGCTTGGCAAAATCTTTCACCAATGCAAGCGCAGCCTCACTGCCCGCATGTATATGCAATGCAGACAGATCAACGGTGTCAAAACCCATGCTTTTCAAATCGGGTAGAGGCAGTTGCAAAGCGGCGGGTACCACGGCCAACTGTCCGGGCTTGGGCGTGGTTTTTCTCTCTGCCATATCGGTTGGCGTGATTTTTTTCAACCAAGCATTCTTGTACGGTGTGAACACACTGTAGGCGGTACCGTTTTGCGTCATGACCTCACTGCGTTCCAACACCACATGGTCTTTGAAACTATGAAAAGCAATGCCTTGGTTGGCCAATTCCCCCAACACTTGGGCGTCCCGCGCCAGAGACTGCGGTTCGTCGTCATGGTGGGTGAAAACAGCTTGCACGCCCAGTTGTTTGGCCAGTGTGACGACGTTTGTCACCGCTATGCCATGGCGTACCAATAAGCTGGCGTCTGCGAGCGCGGCACGTTCCCGCCATTGTTGATCCAAGGCGCATACGCTTGCGTGAATGAAATTCACCCGTCTGTCATTAGAGGGAAGACCCGCCAAAATCTCCTGGTCAAAAACAAAACAACCATAGACCTTGTCGCTGTGCAGCAGAGCCTGGCTGAGCGCCGTGTGGTCGTCTAGCCGCAAATCCCGTCTGAACCAGACCAATACAGAGGCAAAATGAGGGAATTTTCTGTCCATTTTCTTCAGCCTTAAAATCATGCCATGACCACGGATTCTGCACCTATCAACCTGACCCACCATTTTTTGATTGCCATGCCGGGCTTGATGGACGAATCTTTTTCACGCAGCGTGATCTATCTGTGTGAGCACAGCGAGCGCGGCGCCTTGGGTTTGATCATCAATAAACCCAGCCCGATGAACATGCAGTCGCTGTTCGACAAAGTGGATTTACAACTGGGTCGTACCGATTTGATTGAATTGCCGGTGTTCCAAGGCGGTCCTGTGCACACTGAGCGCGGATTTGTCTTACATGACCCTATGTCACATGTCAGCAACAATGCTGGTCAGTCTGAATCTGCCTATGCATCCACACTGGCCATACCCGGCGGGTTGGAGATGACCACCTCGAAAGATGTGCTCGAAGCGCTGTCGACTGGCGCAGGCCCTAAGCGGGTATTGATCACTCTGGGTTACGCCGCTTGGGCACAGGGACAGCTTGAATCAGAACTCGCAGAGAACAGTTGGCTCACAGTGGGGGCGGATGAGCAAGTCATTTTTGACACCCCTATTGAGTTGCGTTACGACAGCGCATTGGCTCTGTTAGGTCTTCAGGCTTGGATGCTGTCACCGCAGGCGGGCCACGCATGAACGCGGCTGTGCAGCCGTTGATACATGCACATATGCAATCCTTTCTTGCTTTCGACTTCGGTCTGAAACGTACCGGCGTGGCTTATGCTTCACGCCTTTTGGGTCAAGCGCAACCGCAAGGCACGGTCAACGCCAGCGGCGACGCACGCTGGCCCCTGATTGCCAAACATATCGAGCGCTGGCAACCCGACGCTATCGTGGTCGGCGTGCCCTACCATCCTGACGGGGCAGCGCATGAAAACACCGTCTTAGCAAAAAAATTTGCACGTCAATTGCATGGGCGGTTTGCTCTGCCGGTGTATGAAGTTGATGAGCGTTACTCGACCACCGAGGCCAAGGCCAGCGGTGCCGTTGATGTAGATGCTGCTTCAGCTTGCGTCATACTGGACCAATTTTTAAGAAACCTCACACCATGAGCACTGGCCATTTGTCTTTGGATGCACAAGCCTTGTACGCACAGATGTTGCAGGATTTGCGCGAGCGTGTGCCAGCATCTGCGCATCTGGTCGGCATCACTTCCGGAGGCGCTTGGTTGGCCGAAAAACTTCATTCAGACATGAAGCGGCACACTGCACTAGGCGTGGTTTCTTCGTCTATGCACCGCGACGATTTTTCTAAACGCGGATTGGCTGACAGTGCCGCCACCCAATTGCCTTTTCAGGTGGATGGCGCTGTGATTTGGTTGATAGATGATGTGTTGTTCACTGGACGCACTATTCGCGCTGTGGTGAACGAATTGTTTGACTATGGACGTCCGGCTGCGGTGCACTTGGCTGTATTGGTTGACCGTGGCGGACGCGAATTGCCAGTGCAAGCGGATTACGCGGCTGCGCGTTTGTCGCTGCCTGCCGGACAATCCCTTCGCTTGATGCGAAACGATGTAGGTCAGTTTGTTTTTTCGGTGGAAGGCAGTTGATGTTGTACAAACGCAATCCCCAACTCAATGGCAACGGTGAATTGATTCACCTGTTGTCCACTGAAGGTTTATCGCGCGACATACTGACGCATATTCTGGACACCGCCAATCAGTTTGTCTCAGTCAATGACCGAGAAGTCAAAAAAGTCCCTTTGTTGCGCGGCAAGTCAGTGTTCAATTTATTTTTTGAAAACAGTACCCGCACCCGTACTACATTTGAGATTGCAGCCAAGCGTTTGAGTGCCGATGTGTTCAATCTGGACATTGCACGATCTTCGGCCAGCAAGGGCGAGAGTCTGCTCGATACCATCGCCAATTTGAGCGCCATGGCTGCCGATATTTTTGTCGTTCGCCACAGCGAGTCAGGCGCGCCTTACCTCATTGCCGAGCATGTGGCGCCGCATGTGCACGTCATCAATGCAGGTGACGGCAGGCATGCACATCCCACCCAGGGTTTGCTTGACGCCTACACCATCCGTCATTTCAAAAAAGACTTTGCCAACCTGCGTGTGGCTATCGTCGGTGATGTGCTGCATTCGCGGGTGGCACGTTCTGATATTCATGCTTTGACCACGTTAGGTTGCGCCGAAGTGCGCGTGGTCGGTCCTAAAACACTGGTGCCAGGAGATTTGTCGCAACTCGGCGTCAAAGTATTTCACAACATCGAAGAAGGTATTCGCGACTGCGATGTCGTCATCGCTTTGCGCTTGCAAAACGAACGCATGAGCGGTGCATTATTGCCCTCAAGCCAAGAATATTTCAAAAGCTTTGGCTTGACCCAAAGCCGCATGCAACTGGCCAAGCCTGATGCCATTGTGATGCACCCGGGGCCGATCAACCGTGGTGTGGAAATTGAATCTGCGGTGGTCGACGGAACGCAAAGTGTGATTTTGACGCAAGTTACTTTTGGCATAGCGGTGCGCATGGCGGTGATGTCTATCGTGGCAGGGAACGA
>Ga0136641_1000344_pt1 | contig 20045 bp, 14 predicted proteins | sample EliLak1302023Y_FD_115312 | JGI IMG/M metagenome (GOLD analysis project Ga0136641, IMG submission 115312) | Freshwater microbial communities from Elizabeth Lake, Yosemite National Park, California, USA - 13020-23Y | ecosystem: Environmental > Aquatic > Freshwater > Lake ...
GTATGCCACTGCCGACCAAATTGCTAGCAGAACTAATGGTTTCCCTACTAAAAGAAGAAAGCCAGCAGTCAAAAAAGCAGCCAAGAAAGCGGTGAAGAAGTGAACCTAATAACGATTGACTTTGAGACTTTCTACGATAAGTCTACGTTTAGTCTGTCCAAGATGACGACGGAAGAATATGTGCGTAGTGATCGCTTTGAAGTAATTGGTGTAGCCGTTAAAGTAAACGATGGTGAAACCGAATGGGCGAGTGGTACGCATGAACAGATCAAGGGTTGGCTCGAAGGGTTTGACTGGGCTAACTCTATGGCGGTTGCACACAATATGATGTTTGACGGATTTATTTTATCCGAGCGATTTGGTATTCACCCCAAGGTCTATGCCGATACTTTATCTATGGGTCGGGGACTGCATGGTGTTGAAGTGGGCGGTAGCCTAGCGGTGCTTGCACAAAGGTACAACCTAGGTGTTAAGGGTGATGAGGTTATCTCTGCTTCAGGGAAGAACCGAGTGGACTTCACGGAGGAAGAACTTGATAGATACGGTGACTACTGTGTGAATGACGTAGAACTTACTTACAAGTTGTTTAGTGCCATGGTCAAGAAAGGCTTTCCGAAGAACGAGATGAAGTTGATCGATTTAACTACTCGCATGTTTACTAGGCCGATTTTAGATTTAGACCTAAATCTTCTTGAGATGCACTTGACCGATGTCAAGGAGAAGAAAGAGAAGTTACTGCTTGAAGCTGGCATTACTGACAAGGCTGAGTTGATGTCAAACCCGAAGTTTGCCGAGTTGCTTAAGGGGCTGGGTGTCGAACCGCCTATGAAGATTAGCCCGACGACAGAAAAAGAAACCTTTGCGTTCTCCAAGACTGACGAGGAGTTTAAGGCTTTGTCTGAACATCCTGATATAAGAGTACAGACTTTAGTTGCCGCTAGGTTGGGTAACAAGTCTACGCTGGAGGAGACAAGGACTGAGCGATTCATTGGGATCGCCAAGCGAGGTGTGATGCCAGTGCCCCTCAAATATTATGCAGCGCATACGGGAAGGTGGGGTGGTAGTGATTCCCTAAACTTGCAGAACTTGCCTAGTCGTGGTGTTAACGGTGGCAAGCTAAAGAAAGCGATTATTGCACCCGAGGGTTGCTCAATCATTGATGCCGACTCTGCTCAGATTGAGGCACGAGTATTGGCATGGCTTGCTGGACAAAACGATTTAGTGGAGGCATTTGAAAAAGGTGAAGACGTATATAAAATCATGGCATCGTCGATCTATGCGAAAGACAAAGAAGATATATCTAAAGAGGAGCGGTTCGTCGGAAAGACTACCATTCTCGGTGCTGGCTATGGCATGGGGGCGCAGAAATTTAGGGTACAGCTTAAGACGTTCGGGGCTGAAGTATCGGAAGACGAAGCTCGCCACATTATTCAAGTCTATCGTTCGACCTACCCGAGTATCGTGGGGTTATGGCAACAAGCCCAGCGCACGTTGGAAGCCATAAGTAAGGGCTATACAACATCTTTGGGTAAACATGGGGTATTGACTATTGACCCTAACGAGAAAGGTATTCGCCTACCAAGTGGTTTGATGATGCGGTATGACCAGCTTGTTGCAGTGCGGGATGATAAGGGTATGCAATATCAATACAAGACTCGCTACGGATGGAATAAAATCTATGGTGGTAAAGTTATTGAGAACGTATGCCAAGCTATCGCTCGTTGTATTATTGGTGAGCAGATGATTAAGATTGCCAAGCGTTATAACGTTGTACTAACGGTACACGATGCGATTGCCTGTGTAGTAAAAGATGACGAAGTGATAGAAGCCCAAGCCTACATTGAGGAGTGCATGAAGTGGACACCTGAGTGGGCAGACGGATTACCAGTAAATTGTGAATCAGGTTATGGAAAGAGTTATGGCGATTGCTAAAGTAGAGTACACCCCTATGTATTTAGAGGCATCAAAAGAGCTGAGGATGGCAATAGAAGCACTATCAAGAAATAAGTTCCAAGTAGCGTATGAGCATTGCTTAAATGCCCAAACTGAAATGCGTTTAATGACGGGTGCAGTTAAGACATGGATGCCAACAAATGAACAATGACCCAGTTAATCATCCGAAGCATTACACCAACCACCCTAGTGGAGTTGAGTGTATTCAGATCACAGAACACATGGGCTTTAACCTAGGTAATGCCTTGAAATACATATGGCGGTGCGACCTTAAAAAGGATGCAGTTGAGGACTTATGCAAAGCCCGTTGGTATATTGACCGTGAGATTGCTAAGAGGACTAAGTAATGACTAAACCTATATCATGGTCGTATTCCAGCATTAAGTTGTTTGACCAATGCCCAAAGAAGTATTACCACCTACGTGTGCTAAAAGATGTTAAAGAACCACCGACGGACGCAATTACGTACGGGAAAGAGTTTCACGAAGCGGCTGAGTTATACATCAAAGATGGTAAGCCGATTCCACCGCAATTCGCATTTGCTAAAAACGCACTTGATAACCTTAAGCAGTTAGAAGGTGAGAAGCACTGCGAGTTGGAGATGGGTTTGACCGAGAACTTAGAGCCGTGCGACTTCAAAGACCCCAACGTTTGGTGGCGGGGTGTAGCCGACTTAGCTATCATCAATGGTACTAAAGGTAGATGCCTAGATTACAAGACAGGAAAGTCTGCTAAGTATGCGGACACTGACCAGCTAGAGCTTATGGCACTTGCAATGTTCAAGCATTTCCCCCAGTTGACCGAGGTACAGGGTGCGTTGTTCTTTGTCATATCTAAGAACTTCATAAAGGACTCGTACAAAGCTGACAAACAGGATAAGATGTGGACTAAGTGGTTGGCAGAATACAACAGAATGAAGATGGCTTACGATAGAAATGTATGGAATCCTCGCCCTTCGGGACTGTGCAAAAAACACTGCCTTGTTATGGAATGTCCGCACAATGGAAGGAACTAATAATGCCGTACGTTAATAAGCCAAGACCGTACAAGAAAGAGTACGAACAACAAAAAGCTAGAGGTGAGTTAGAGCGTCGCATGGAACGTCAACGTCTGCGTCGTGAGTATGACAAGAAGCATGCTGATAGTCCGTTAGACAAAGACAAGACTGCCGAAAGTAGAGAAGGTAAAGACCTTGCCCACAAGAAAGCACTTGACAAAGGTGGCTCTAATAAAGACGGATTTACTGTGCAGAGCAAGTCAAAGAACCGTAGCTTTAAGCGTGATAGTAAAAGTAATTTAGTTGGTGAAACTAGCAAGCGTGAACGTAAGAAAAAGACTTGAACTTTTTAGTATTTGATGTAAGATAAGAATTACTTGTTTTGATTGTGTTGCAAGATGTAAGCGTTAGGTATGAGTGGCAAACATCACGGTTTCATTTCCGTCTAAACCATACCAGTCGGTACTATTAACCTCATTTCCGATAGGGAGCCGACAACCTTAGTAGAGCATAGTGGACACCACTTATGCTCTATTCCCGCATCACTGGAGAATATAGTTGCAAATAATAGACAATAAAATTCTGTTGCTAAATCTACGTAACCCTAACAAAGTTACAACGGTTATACCAAAGAGTAAACAACTTGAGGGGAATCAAGTCGCCGTCAACTGGGGCCTAGATGAAGCCCGCATATTAAAAAATCTGCAAATAAAAAACATCCCATCACCAATCATGGGACATTACACCTGGCCTGGATTACATAAGCCGTTTGACCACCAAAAAATTACTTCTTCTTTCCTAACCCTACACCCCCGTGCCTTCTGCCTTAACGAGCAAGGTACTGGCAAGACAGGTTCGGTTATATGGGCGGCTGACTACCTGATGAACATCGGTAGAATCAAGCGTGTATTGGTTATCTGCCCTTTATCTATTATGGATTCGGCTTGGAGAGCAGACCTATTCAAGTTCGCTATGCACCGCCATGTAGATATTGCCTACGGTAGTCGTGAAAAACGTATTCGCATCATCAACTCCGACGCTGAGTTTGTCATCATTAACTATGATGGGGTCGAGATTATCCAAGAAGAAATAGCAAATGGTGGCTTTGACTTAATAGTTATTGACGAAGCTAACGCATACAAAAATGCCCAGACGACTCGTTGGAAGACACTCAATAAGATATTAAAACCTGATACGTGGCTATGGATGCTTACGGGTACACCAGCAGCGCAGTCTCCAGTAGATGCCTATGGTTTGGCTAAGTTAGTTAGCCCGCACAACGTGCCTAAGTTTTACTCGGCTTTCAAAGACATGGTAATGTATAAAGTATCACAGTTCCGTTGGGTGAACAGACCCCAAGCTGAAAAGGTTGTACACGAAGCACTACAACCAGCAATCCGATTTACTAAAGAAGAATGTTTAGATTTGCCTGAGTTGGTTTACGTTACTCGTGAAGTCGAACTTACTGCGCAACAGAAGAAATACTACGAGCTACTACGCAAGCAATTAGTTGTTTCAGCTGCGGGAGAACAGATTACTACGGTAAATGCTGCAGTGGGAATGAGTAAACTCTTACAAATATCTTGTGGTGCAGTGTATTCAGATTCGGGTGAGACCCTAGAGTTTGACATTAAGAATCGCTACAAGGTCATGCGTGAAGTGTTAGATGAAACCAAACAAAAAGCACTGATTTTTGTACCCTTTAAAAACACTATTAAGATTCTATCTGACAAGTTACAAGCTGATGGCTTTACCACCGAAATTATTAACGGGGATGTGCCAGCACACAAACGAGCCGAAATTTTCAAGAATTTTCAAGAAACACCGAACCCAAGAATCCTAATCATTCAACCACAAGCGGCGGCTCACGGAGTCACTTTAACGGCGGCTGACACGGTTATTTGGTGGGGGCCTACCCCAAGCCTAGAAACATATGCTCAAGCTAATGCACGGGCGCATAGAGCGGGGCAAAAGCATCCAGTTACGGTGATTAGATTACAGGGTAGCAATGCGGAGAAACACCTATATAAAATGCTTGACAACCGTATAAACGATCACGTAAAGTTAGTTGAACTTTACAAGAATTTACTTGAATAAGTAATAGTTTGGTAGTATAGTAGAAGTACCAATAGCGAGAATAATACCAAGCCACTATTGTTTAACAGGAGAATATTATGAGTGACGAAGTAGAATCACAGGCCGAAGTGCCTTTAGAAAAGCTGACTCGTATCTACATCAAGATGCGGGATAAAAAAGCTGAAGTAACGCATGAACTTGAGAAGAAGATTTCCAAAATTGAACAGGATATGAAGACTGTGAAAACAGCCATTCTGAATCATATGAAGGAGATTGGAGCCGAGAGTTTAAGAACTGAGTCTGGCATTGTGTATCGTACCGTAAGGACTATGTATGCAACGTCAGATTGGGAATCCATGCACAAGTTTATTCTTGAACATGGTGTGCCTGAGTTATTGGAGAAGCGTATTCAACAAACCAATATGAGGGCATTTTTAGAAGAAAATCCTGAGATGCTTCCCCCAGGATTAAATGCGAATAGCGAATATTCGGTAACAATACAAAGGAGCAAAAATGGTGGATGAAGCGTTTGTCCCGATAGAAGATGTGGCTAAGCATTTTGCCGTGTCTGTATCGACAGTCCGTGCGTGGATTCGACAGAGTTTAATCCCTGCGTTAAAACTTGGCGGTGTATATCGTTTCAAGATTAGCGAAGTGGAGCAAGCCCTGCGAAAACTAAACGGAGGAGAACTAGTACGAGAAGAAGCCGACGGCAGTCTAACGGTCAATGTACCCGCAGGTTCAGCCCAAATGGCTCTTAACTTTAACCCTGATGAAGATATTTAAGGAGAATTAGCATGAGTGAAATGACTCTATTTAAAGGTGGTTTACCATCATATTTACAATCCGCAACGGATGACGCAACCAATGCCCTAGCTGGTACAAGCGATGGTGGTGGTTTAGGTGCTCGTCGTATTTCTATCAAAGGCGGTGTATTCCGTGAGTTTATTGGTGGAAAAGAGTTCCGTGTATCTGAAGAACGTTCTATGAACGTAGTTATTATCAAAGCCGCACCGAAGGTATCACGTATTTACTACGCTGGAAGCTATACCGAAGGTGAAGCAGTATCCCCAGCTTGCTGGTCATCCGATAGCCAACGTCCTGATGAGAAGGTCAAAGAAAAGCAGTCAGCCACCTGCCTAACTTGCCCACAAAACATCAAGGGTTCTGGTCAGGGTGAAAGCCGTGCCTGCCGTTATCAACAACGTTTAGCAGTAGTTATTGATGGCGAAGTCGACAAAGGTGAAGTGTACCAACTCGTGTTGCCGCCTACTTCTGTATTCGGTGATGGTGAAAAAGGTAAGCTCCCCTTACAGGCATATGCTCGTCATCTGAAAAATCACGGTACTCCTATTACTGGGGTTGTTACCGAGATGCGGTTTGACACAGCAAGTCCTACACCAAAGCTGGTATTTAAACCTGTCCGCCCCGTAACCGAAGACGAATTTAACAAAGTTCAAGAACTTAAAGATTCATCCGAAGCAGTACAGGCTATTACATTAACTGTTGCACAAACAGATGGTGTGAAGGATAAGCCAGCCGTTAAGAACGCACTAGCTGCACCAAAAGCGGAAGTAGAAGAAGTAGAAGTGATTGAAGAACCAAAGAAAGCTCCTCCTAAGAAAGCCCCTGTGGCAAATGAGCCTAAACTAGAAGACCTAGTCGGCGAATGGGATGATGCTTAAATAACGGTTATGGGGGAAAGCGTGCGTAGTAGGTCGGCTCGGCGACGTTAAATAGCCTGTACTCTCCATTAGGAGTTAAGGGACACGCAAGTACCCCACCTTCAAAGGTGGCTATGAACAATTTAGAATTTTTACAGCAAGTCCTTGGCGACGAAGGATACTACTGCATAGTTGGGCTAAAGAAAGACTCGGACAAAGCTGTCCAAAAGTTTTTCCAACGGCTTGAAGATGCAGCGACTGTTGCTGAGAACTTAAAGGACGAGGGTTACGATGCGTACTACGCACTAGCTACGTTCAAAGATGGGAAGTCACGAAAGACGGCAAACGTACAACAACTTAGGTCGTTGTTTGTTGATCTCGACTGCGGCCCAGGTAAGCCATATGAAACACAGAAAGAAGCACTAGTAGATTTAAAACGTTTCTGTAAAGAAACAAATATGCCAAGACCAACACTAGTTAACTCTGGTGGGGGCATACACGCATACTGGCCTTTGACTGAATCTCTTTCACGAGAGCGATGGTTGCCGTTAGCTGAAAAGCTAAAGAAGATGTGCGATGACCATGACTTGTTTGCTGACCCCGTTGTTACGGCAGATTCGGTACGTATTCTACGAGTCCCAGGAACTTTAAACTTTAAAAATGATGCAGCTAGGGACGTAACTTTAATCGGTAGCTCACCAGGCTCATACGAACTAGATACACTAAAAGATGTTATAGGGGAACTTATACCAGCTAGACCATCCTATATCCCACGAGGAGAAATGGACGAAGTTACCAAAGCCATCCTAGGTAACTACACGAATCGGTTTAGAACCATCTTGATGAAAACAAAAGATGGTGACGGCTGTCAACAATTAAAGTATATTTATGAGAACCAAGCAACCATGTCTGAACCGATGTGGAGAGCAGGCCTATCTATTGCCAAATTTTGTGTTGATGCGGATAAAGCAATCGAGAAAATATCTGAGCATCACCCCGAATATAGCCCCATGTTTGCCGATAAAAAGGTGCGAAACATCAAAGGTGGCCCGTATACATGCGTAAAGTTTGAAGAGTTTAACCCAGGCGGGTGCGACGGATGTCCCCATAAAGGTGTACTTAAGTCCCCTATTGTGCTGGGTCGTGAAGTACAAGAAGCAACTGATGAAGACAACATAGTAGAAGATAGCCCTGCAGATATAGACCAAGGTCACACACAGACTTATGTTATTCCTAAGTACCCTGACCCGTATTTCCGTGGCAAGAACGGTGGCATATTTAAACGCATCATCAAAGAAGAAGATGAGATTGAAGTAATGATTTACCACAACGACCTGTATGTAACACGTCGTTTATTGGACTCCGATGTCGGAGAAGCCGTAGTAGTTAGATTGCACCTTCCAAAAGATGGTGTTAAAGAATTCACTATACCGTTATCAGCGGTTACATCTAAAGACGAAATACGCAAATACATGTCATCACATGGCGTAGCGGTAGTAAAGACAGACGAGATTATGTCTTATGTAACAACTTGGGTAAACCACATGCAATATAACGCTAAAGCGGACACGGCTCGCAGACAATTCGGCTGGACTGATGATACGTGCGAAGCATTTGTTTTAGGTGATAAAGAAATTCGTGCAGATAGGGTAGACCACAACCCACCCTCTGCGGCTACTGCCCAACTATTTGATGCGTTTGTACCAAAAGGTAATATGGAAACATGGAAAGAAGCCATGAATTTTTACAACCGTCCTGGTATGGAATTACATCAGTTTGCTATTGGGGTAGCTTTTGGCTCTATATTCTCTAACTTCACTACTATTCATGGTTCAGTTTTGCACATCTTTAGTCCTGAGTCGGGTATTGGTAAAACAACTTCTATGATTGCTGGCGCTAGTATTTGGGGCAACCCAGGGCGGTTAGTGGTTAAAGAGTCCGACACTATGGCAAGTACTATGAATCGTGCCGAAGTACAAAAACATCTATGCTTGTTCCGTGATGAGGTAACTAACTCAACGGCTAAAGAGTGTAGTGACTTCTTATACCAATACACATCAGGCTCCCAAAGAAACCGTATGTCAGGTAGCTCTAATCAAGAGCGTACCCGTGGGGAACCGTGGAAACAAAATGCCGTAACTACGGGTAATGCGTCCATGATGGAAAAAATTGGTGTATACAAGGCACTTCCCAAAGGCGAGGCTATGCGTTTACTAGAGGTTCGTGCTAGACCTGTAGCTGGTTTAGAAAAAGACGAAACTGATTTATTAAGCGAACAGTTAGCAAATAACTACGGACATGCTTGTATACCCTACTTACAGCACGTGATGAACGATATAAAAGGTGTTAAAGCCCTATACAAAGTAACTCAGCAAAAAATAGACAAGGCTTGTAATTTTGCACCCGCAGACCGATTTCATTCTGTGTTGGTAACTAACGGCATTATGGGCTTGATGATGGCTAAACAAGCTGGGCTAATAAACTATGACATTAAATCTGTAGTGCAATGGACTAAACAAGTAGTAGGTAGTTTGCAAGAGCAGGTGAAGTCTATGGATGTTGACGCCGAAACTACTTTAACTAACTACCTTGCTGAGAACTATAACAACGTACTGCGTATTAAGAGTACTGAAGATGCCCGTACCGCTAGCAAGAATGACTTAGATCATCTAATTATTCCTGATGCAACACCACGAATTTCTTTGCTTGCACGGTATGAATATGATATTAAGATGTTGTATTTGTATCCACTACCACTTAAAGATTGGTGTGTTAAAAAACAAGTTAACTACGAAGGGTTTGTTGATTCTTTAAAACGTGGTAGAACTAAAGCTAAGATTGATAAAAAACGTATGGGTAAAGGTACTCGTATGAGCCTACCATCTGCAGATGTGTTATGGATTAGTTGCGAAGGATTCCTAGATGACGACAGAGAAGAAGAAATTGCCTCGGCAGCAAAGCACAAAGCCGCTCTTGAAGGTGATGAGGGAGGGACAAGTCTGTCCTGATGGTGTAGTTATTGACATAAACTGGGGTGCTTTTGAGGTAGGCACTTCAGTTTTTATACCTGCTGTTAACTTAGTAATGTTAAAGAAACAGATGCAGATACTTGCAAAACGTAAGCAAATGCAAATTAAAGGGTTTGACAGAATCGAATCTGGAAAATTAGGTATGCGCTTTTGGCGTATTTTGTAATATACTTTCTAGGCAACATTCTCCTGTTGCTAGTTCTACAACGTTAAGACCCCTTGAATCCCCGCCTAAAAACGGGGATTTTTTTATTGATCGCCGTACTCAGCTATGCTGGCTTTAATTTCCGCAATACGTTTTTTGTTGTACCTAGCACCGTTCAACATCTCTTTGGTAGCACGATCTTGAGCTTTTATTGAGGCTTCGAGTATTCCATTTACGGTGCCTTGAGTAATTCCTAATCCCCTATGCTTATTACCAATTTCAAGCAGGTCATTTTTAAAATCGTTCATACCCTCAACATCACCTTCACGCTTAGCCATATAGTATTTTTGCTTTAGCTTACTTACTTTCTTAGATAGGAAAGTGTCAATACCTTTTTCACGGGAGTTAATTTCCAGCTGGCGTTGGTAATCTGCGGGGGCGAAGCCAAGTACCTGAGCTACTGCATTGTAGACACTTACGTCTCCTGTAATAGGATCGCCACGCAGGGTGGTAGTACCGTTTGTAAGGTACCTAACCCCTTTAAATGCGTTACCAACTGCAGAGGGTAACAATTCTTCAAGACCTCTAAGCGTGTGCCCTTCACCTATTTTGCTATAGCCACGTTGTATCCGATCGGATACACCTATTACAGGCCCACCCACTGCTTGAAGCATTTGCTGAGTAAAGGTTGAGTCACCACTTTTAGGAACATCACGGATAATTAAGTCATTCAAAGTAATGCGACTAGCAATAGCTAGGTTAGTTGCGTAATCAATTGGGCCTTTATACAAGAAGTCACCTAAAGCCTTCTGCGTAATTGTATCAAAATCTTCGTCGTCCTCATCTGTAAACAAGCTATAGACTAAAGATACGGCACCGTAAATTGGGATACCCTGTGCACCAGCCATCAGTGCGGACATACCCATAATTCCACCTATTTGACGCATAGCGGCTTTTCTAATCTCTGGAGTCTCACCTTTAAGAGCTTCTTTTGCTGCTTTAAGTAACATGAAGTACTGGGTAATACCGTAGCGTTTGTACATAAACAGTACTTTGCCTAACGAACTTTGCGCAATACGTGGGGCAGCGGCAGCGGCAGTTCCACCGTTAAGTAAGTCTGTTGTAGAAATAGCTTGGTAGGCTGCATAAGTTTCTGTAGCTTCTCTTGCGGTTATCTCAGGAGTTCCTTCTTCCCGTTTTGCATTTAACTCTTGGCGGATAGCTTCAATTTTATCAACGTCTTTTTTGCTTGGCTTTTTAAGGCGCTCCATTTCAAGGTTGTATGTTGAAAGCAAAGTAACTTCACGGTTCATACGTTCCCCGTGCCGCATCATCCACCCCGATGCAATATTAATCTTAGCCAATATTCCCGTTTTAGTATCCCCGCTAAGCATTTCGTACAACTGGGAACGATTAAGCTGTCCATTTTGTTTCCATACTTTTACAGCGGTTGCTAACTTTTTGCCGATTTCTGATGTGGGTGTATAGTTAGCAATAGATGGCATTGCTCGCCCAGCAGCTGTGTCTTTACTACCAAGGATTGGTATATCAATCTTAGTGCCACTCCCCATAAACAACTTAGTAGCATCACCAATAGCCCTAGCAACTTGTCCTTCAGGGTAATGTGCTTTTAAATACGGAGCAACAATCATTGGAACGTTAGCGCCATTAACTACAACTGAAGATACGTTAAAGCCAAGGGTATAGTTAAACGCAACAGACGTTAGGATGTTACCAAGATCATTTTTAGTTGGGTTTAATATATACGACTTGCGTTTTTTATACTCTTCAAAGTATTTTATTTCTGTTTCGTTATTACGAGCAGGTATAGTTTCTTTAGCGATATTACCTAGGGCATCAACTTTTCCTGCCTCTACTCCGCTACCCGTTTGGATAGCAAGTTTTTCCATAGTGTTAATGGCGTTATCTATCTTAGGGTTGTACTTCATGTTGGCAATTTGATGCGCCATACCCCGCACTTTACTATCAAAGACTTTAATAGCATCTTCCATATAACCTGCTTTATTACCACGTCTTTGGAACGATTTTGCAAAAGCGGTTTCTGGTAAGGTAGATATAAACAAACGCATCATTTCGTCAACGGCTTTGTCGTTAATCTTGTTTGTTTCCATGATGTTTAGAACACTATTAACAAAGGAGCCTGATGGGGCATCACGATAATTAATCTTGTCTAAACCTTCGTAAACTTCGTACTTGACCCCTAGTTTTTGTAACTCGTCCATACGTTCTTTACGAGCAAACTCAGACTCAAACGCTTGATTAGCCCGTTGTTTTTGACCATTTTTATCTGTGTAGTCATATGCCAACCATTTATCGCCGCTACGACCTAAAGCAAAATAAGGTTCGATCATGCCTTTTTCGGCAAGTTTTTTCATGATGTCGGCTTTAATAATAACTTTAGTAGCTGCATCTAAGTCAGTACCATCAATACGTTCGTTAATAGCGCCTTTAATCTCGTTATACATATGCTTATAAGCATCACGCATAGTGACGTACAAGTCTTGCCAAACTTTGTCTAACTTCTTATAACGAGCATTTAAATCTTTCCACGCAGCTTCTTTAGAATTACCGTCTCTATCAAACTCACCAACATAATCAGATTGTTTTTTAGTTGGGTCAACTTCGGCAATCGTACTATCGTGCGCAATATCACTAAAGTCTTGTTTTTGCTGTGGAGCTTTTTTAGTAGCTGCTTTAATTATTGCTTCAACACCATCAATGCCTTCAGATAGCTTATCTTGATAGCCACTACGCTGATTAATTAAAGTGTTAATCTCAGAACCTAGCCCAGGAAATACATTATCAGTTAAATCTCCCAATGTTTTTAAAGGCATTGTAGAAAAGTACCCTGCCGAAACTACATCGCCAGTACGGTCTATGGCGTTAGCTACAGTAGCTTTTTGGGTGTTATTAATAATAGGTAAATCCCGTATCATTTTATCTATCCCACCCCATACTTCTGTGGCAGCGGCTACTTGATACTTTGGGTCTTTGTTTGTAGAGTCTAAATATTGATCAAAACGAGTAAGAACTTCTGCATGATTTTTAGCTAACTGCCCAGTAGCAGCTTGATTAAATACTGTTTCAACATCGTTATAACCGTAACCTTTTAGCCAATTTCCAATCTTTCTTAAAGCAGTTAATGCTTTTTCCATGATTGATTGCGCTCTTGGGGACTGTCTTTGGAAGTCTGCAAATGCTTCAGCAACAGCCTCTTCAATCTGTTCTTCTTTAGTCAGGTTTGAATATTTAGCTTCGATACCATATTTGTTAACCCAATTACTTCTAGCCATGTTGCTTAGGATATTCCAGTCAGCAGGGGAGAAAAGCCCCATCTCACGCATAGCGTGAAGCGCTTCGTGGTTTAGTGTGTGCATAGCATCGTTAGCATTTAATGCTATCTCGATTAACCTATTAACGTACATACCTTGCGCACTTGTACCTTCTGCGGTAGTAAGCGCCTTTTCTAATCTTAAGCCAATACCACTAAGCCCCATCTTATCTAGGGCAGCACGTAAGTCTTTAGCTAGTTTAGATACATCGCCTTGGAACGAACCTGTGCCTTGACCAACTTGTGCTTTACCTTTTACGCCGAGCTTAGCTTTTAGGTCAAATATTTCTTTGCTAAGAGTCTTAATCTCTGTGGGGTCAACAGTGCCTTCTAAAGCATCTTTTAAAAATTGTAAGTATGCAATCTGGTCTTCCCGTGTTTCTTCTACTTTAGGAGCTGCAGGAGTAGCTTCTTCCGCCACTTGCTCGGCAACGGGAGTCTGTATAGCAGGCTTAGTAACCGCAGTCTTAGGTTTGGTTTCAGTAATTTCACTTGATGTTTCCTCTGTTAATGTACTTGGCTGTACATTTTCTCCGTTTCCAGACTTGCTAGTAATGCTTCCAACTGGTGCCAATCCTGGTTGTTCAGATGTTCCAACTCCTTCGGTAGGTTCTGGTACCTGCTGCTCAGGAACTTGAACGCTTGCTCTATCTGCTGTAACGGCAGGTGATCCAAATTTAGTGGTTCCATAGTTTACGTCTTTCCTTATACCGCCACGTGGTCCTACCATGTTTACTTGTTGCCCTAAAGCAGCAAATGCTTGCGTAGCAAGACTCTCAATGGCTTGTTTAGTCGAATCGGCAATGTTTGGGTTTTGTCTTACTTGTACAAGTATATCTCGTACCGCTGCCTGGTCAGCAGGATCAGCTAAGTCTTTGTTAAGAAGTTTTTTAAAGAAACCAGATTGTGGTCTGAGACCAGTTCCCTGTAAAGAAGGAGCATCTAGTTTAGTTTTAAACTCGGCAGGAGCTTCTGGTGGGCCTGCTAGCGCCGATTCAACGTTGCCTGGTAATCCCTGCGCTCGTGCTTGTGCCTGTGCTAAACCAAGTTCTTTTTCAAACATGTCAGGCTGATAGCCAACAACTTTTTGTGGTGTGAGACGTTCGGCTTCCGCCTGCTCTGGGGTTCTAGCAACATTTTGCTGGTCTACTGTAATCGGCGTTGTATCAATAGATTGCGTAGGGTATGCTTTGCCAGGGGTATAACCAAGCAAAGGACCAAGCAAGTCCAGAAGCATTTGTTTCTCATAAGACTGAGAAGGTAACGAGTCTTCAATACGTTTGAGCTTTTCTGCAATAGCAGCTTGTTCTGTAGGATTTTTAGTAGCTTTAAATTGCTCAACCAAGGTACCAATCATTGCACCTACTGGATCAGCGGCGGCTTCTCTTTCAGCTACAGTCGTAGATGGGATGCCAGGACCTTGGGGTACTTCTTGCCCAAACAAATCACCAGTAGCTTGTTGTTGACGTGCAAGTTCTTGTTGGTCTGCTTGTTCTTTTTCTTGACGTTGCTTCTCAGCTGCTTGCTGTTCTAATAGTTGGCGCTGTGCCATTTCTTGTGCGGCAGCTTGTTTTATACGGCTAGCTTCCATGGCTGCGCCAGGAGTACCAAATGTGCCACCACCTACTGCGCCTTTTAAACCAGCGAACAAGATGCTATCAATGTTCTTCTGTGAAAAGAATGGGTCTTTGCCACCAGCAACTTGTCCTGCAAGGATGTCAATAGCTTGTTGTGCCGATTCAGTTAAACCTTCGCCAGCAGTAGTTTTAGCAATCTCGCCTAAAAAGGCTTTCTTAAAGTTAACTGGAACAACAGTAGATTTCTCTAGCATCGCTGCGGCAACACGGTCCTTACCAGCTGGGCCAAGTTGTTTTAAGATCTTACTAGGTAAGTATGTATCCAATGCTCCCTTCAGGGAACCGAAAGTAATCGCTAGTCCAGGGGCTAAATCGCCTGTCTCTTCGTAAATACTATTTAAGGTCTCAGGAATACTCTGAGCCATGGATGATCCGAATAGACCAACTGTACCACCAATATCGGCGCCTTTAGCTGCGGCTTGCCCAAGAACTCGTTGTTCTAATTTAGTAGCAGCTTCTTCAGCTAATTGTCTTTTAGCTACGTGCGCAGGTAGTCCTTCTTTTAATGCAGCAGCTGCACCACGTTTAGCAATGGCCTTACCTGCAACTGTACCGACTCCAGTACCTAACAAGAACGATGCAATATCAGGCGCTAGTTCACCAGCAGTTTCGGCAATAAACCCACCAAAGTCACCGATGCCTTGTATGTCTTTAATGCTTTTGTATGCTGTAGGATTAACTTGCTCCTCGGCAGCCATACGGTCTCGGTACTCTTGTAGTTGCTGCTTGGCGTAATCTTTTTGCCCAATCAGCGAAGCACCCAATGCTGGCAGTAAATCAAACACCGTACCTTTAAAACCTTCTAGGCCACGAGATGCGCCGCCTTTAACTAGTTGCCCAAGACCTAGTTCTCTAGGATCTACTAAAGGTTTGTTTGCTTCTGTTTGAATAGCCCGTGCTTTAGCTAAAATATCAGCGTCGGATAATGAATCAGCAAACTCTACAGGACCTACGCCTGGAATATTAACCCGTGCCATATTTTTTCCTTATTCTACTTCTGGGCGTGCTTTTACATTTCTAGATTGCATTGTATTTAAGTACTGATTCATGTGGGCATCCGCATATCTGTTGTATTCATTCATTAAATTTTGATACGACTGAGTATTAGGCTTATATCCCTGCCTAAATCCTTCTTGTACTTTAGGCGGTAATGAAGAAAATACTGGAGATGTTAGTGGGTTAGCTTTATATTCTTCATACCGTTGAGCTACTTTATCATAAGTAGCGGGGGGTATATTAGCTATTCCTGTAGGACCTTTACCTCTACCTGAACGGTAGTATTCAGCCTGAGCCGCAAACAACGGTGCGTGTGCTTTGTAGTATTCCTCAGTGATACCCATCTTCTTAAGTTCTTGCTTGAGTTCAGCACCTTTGAGGTTAAGTGCAGCAATCTGACCAAGTTGTTTAGCTTCGTCGCTACGGATGCCACGCATTTCTTCTTGGTAGCCTTGTAGTGCAGGGATAGCGCCTTTAAAGTTAGCCGCAGCATATTGTGATGTGCCACCCATAATGCCAAGACCAGCCTGTAACATAGCCATTAACTTAGCTTCTTTACGTGCATCAGCATTGTCTTTGGAAAGATTTTTAATATCGCCAATAGACTGCTTGATAATTTCGTCAATGCCACCTGTATCAGTCTTTGTTTCTGGAGCGCCAGTAGGAATGTTTAAATTGCTAGCAGGTTTAGTGCCTAAGTTTTTGTTATCACGAATAACTGTTAAGTTGTCAGCAGGTGCAGCCTGTGTAGGCGCAGCGCCTGGGTCTTGTGCGGATGGGTTAAACGTAGCACCTGGAGTTACTTTACCTGTATTAATCTGTTCTCTTAAACCCCTAAAGAAAGGACCTGCTTTAGCCCCTATGTAAGAAGGTAAGTCACTAATTTGCTCTGGGAACCCCATACTTACGTCATAAGGCATCGGATTGCCTTCGTCATCTTTTCTTGGGGTATTGCCGCCTTTATAAAAGTGTTCAACTTCACCACCATCATCAAACGCAATGATGCCACCACCAGCATATTCAGTAGGCAGGTTACTTTGAGCCATCTCAATACCTTGTTGACGTTGTTGGTCAAGTGCGGCACGTTCGGCAAGAATCTGATCTTTGATTGTAGGAGGAGTACCCTGTGCCATAGCAGCGGCAATTTGACGTTCTTTATCGTCCTTGTTCTTTTGCTGTATTGCAGCAAGACCCACTAAATCATCTACAAGACCATCTTTAGTACTTCTATCTATAGTTTGTTTAGAGTAAGCATCGGGGTTCATTAGAACCTTACGAGAGATAGCTTGGCTGATACCACCACTTACAAAGTTTTTAGTATCGTCTTCCCCAATAGAACCGCCCTCTGCATAAGACTTAACTTCACCGCCAGTAGCGCCCCTAGCTAAACCATAAGCTGCAGCGCCAGTTAAGCCGAGACCAGAAATTTGCGAGATAGCGGAAGGAGCAGCTTGATAAGATTGTGTAGTAGCCGATTGCAAAGGCAAACCACGTAGCAAGCCAGACATAGCAGACAATTGCTGCATTGGGTACTGTTGCTGCATAGCGTAGTTCTGGATAGCTTGATTGACCTTGTTCTGCTCTTGGGTTTGCATTTGCGCACCCATTTGGTTCTGTAAACCAATAATGCCTTGTTGCCCTTGCAACTGTCGCCCGCCAATATCAGCCAAAGCGGTACCAGCCTGAGTTAATTGGCCTGTACCTTGAAGGGCAGTGCCTAAACCTTGTAAGCCTAAGTTAGCGCCATACTGCTGGGCTTGTTGTGCAGCTTGGAAAGCATTTTGATAGCCAGAACCAATCGCTTGGTTCATAGCAGTATTCTTATTACGTTCATTTTCGGCTTGTTGCAACGCAGCACGATTACCACCAAAAGCGCCTTGACCTACTGACTGCCCACGCATTTGATTGCCAGTAATATCATATTGACGACCAATTTCTTGTAACTGAGGTTGTAATGCAGACTGGATATAAGGCGACATAAACGCTTGGGTAGCGTATGGGTTTGTTGCCATCATGTTGTACTGATTACCAACGTTAGCGGCACGATCAGCTACGTTAGCTGCGCCCATACCACCTAAAGCTGCATAGCCTGTACCTGTGTTGTATTGCCCAGGAAGACCTAAATTACTAGCGTTGTAAAAAGATTGTTGCTGTAATGGGCTAAACGGTGCTACTGCCGCAGAGGCTTGTTCTTGAGCTGTGTTAGTAATGTTACCGTTGGCATCAACAGTTGCGCCATAAGGCGTATAACCTTTAAACCCAGTTACTGTTTTGTTGCCTTCAGCATCAGGTGCGCCATAGTTATATATTTGTTGTTGGGCAGTGCCAAGCATTGTCTCTACATATGGACGAGCGTATTCTGGAATGTTAGAGTTTTGTACATTTGTCTGAGTTGGTTGCCCACCCCCACCACCACCACCTGTAAAAGGAGTGCGCTTTAAGTCCCAAGTCCAACCGCTGTGTTTAGATTTTAAAAAGCTCATAGCTTAGTTTCCATAATAATGTGGCGCTCTACCATACCAACTTGTTTATACAGTCTAGCTGCAGATTCTCTAGCAGCGCATTGAACTCTTGTAGCCCCGTTCGCCTTTATAAAGCTACAAACCTGCCCATATACATCTTCATTCACAATCGCTTTACCAGCCATTGCAGTAATAAATCCAACACGGTAGTTTGGCATATTATAAAAACTTACTGATGCTGCACCGTGAATAGTTTTTTCTTCGTCTATTGCTACTAATAATACCCATGAACCGTTAGCCAGTAAACCTTTAATCTGATCTACTGTATAGTCCCCAGGATCGTGTTTATTGGCTTTTACAAACAAATCTTCTACTAAAGGCCATGTCTGATGGACATATTGCACGCCTACTGAGTGAACCGTTATAGTCATTAAGCAACCATGTATTTAGCTGGTTTAATCTGTTTACCTTGTTTTGAATTACCCGTGCGGGCTTTCCGTACTCGGTTCATCATGGCGTAAAGTTGCTTAGCCCCTGCATCAGTAGAGCCATTACCAAGGTGAGAAACAACATCGGCAGGTATTACAAACTCGCCATCAGCCAAACGGGCGGGTTGCTTACCAGCAATCGTAGCTGGAATATTGTCAGACATACCATCGCCAGGACCTTTCAACATACGACCACCATCAGAGTAACCACCTAAATTAGCCATACCACCACCAGCTAAATTTTGTGCAGCCATCTGCCCATAAACATCTTGTAAGGCAGGTTTAGTCATACCTTGCATACCAATAGCGTCCATTTGTTCTTTTGTCAACATGCGTTTTTTACCTGCTTGAGCTAAAGCCGCAATACCTTGATCTGCCATTGCTTGTGCCCCAGCGCCTGTACCAGCACCACTAGGTAAACCCATAGCCATACCACCCATATCAAAACGAGCAACACCACCAGAAGCCATATTAGCTGTAGCTACGCCAGTATATGGATTGGTTTTAGTATCGTAATCGGATTGAATTACTTCCGCCGAAGCAGGCATCTGCGTAGGAGTAGCAAAATTGGTGTGTTCTTGCTGGCTCTGTGGGTACATATTGCTTGTACCGCCCATAATATTTTGGCTCATTTGCTCAACTGGGCCTGGGTTGGCTATACCCCCTTGGGCTAACTTCATAATGCCACCTTCAGCCGCATAAGTAGGGCGATAAACGCTTTCAGGTGCGTAAGTTGGGGTAGAAGCTGTAAAACTATTTGGGTCGTATTTGAGTTTTTTTAAATTACCACCATTGTATTTATCAGTAGGTTGCCCAAATTTAGCTCTTTCGGCTTGCATAGCACCAGATAACCCAGCAGTACCTGCAGTCATACCTAATTGTGTATTAGATAAATAGCCTTGCTCCCCTGGTCTATATCCAAATATGTTTTTTACGTTTTGAGCATTGTTTTGGCTATTGTCAACCGATGGCGTTGGTGGCCTATTAAATATAGATTGATTGCCTGATTCGGCTAAAGATTGAGTTGTAGGAGAAAGAGCCTCAGCAACACCACCAGCAGGAGCAGCTGCAACACCACTAGAAATGGGGGCAGTACTTACCGCAGGGGCAGCGCCAGCAGTTAAACCAAACCCACTACCTGTACCAGCACCGCTAATACCACCACCTAATTGAGTGGCTGCATTAACACTTTGTCCCGCACCGCTAAAAATACTAGACGTAGTTGCAGGAGTAAAACTAGAAGTAA
>Ga0136641_1000345_pt1 | contig 20001 bp, 17 predicted proteins | sample EliLak1302023Y_FD_115312 | JGI IMG/M metagenome (GOLD analysis project Ga0136641, IMG submission 115312) | Freshwater microbial communities from Elizabeth Lake, Yosemite National Park, California, USA - 13020-23Y | ecosystem: Environmental > Aquatic > Freshwater > Lake ...
TAGCGTTCCAATAGTCCCAGGCGCTAAGGGGCTTAGGCCACTGCCAAACCCAAAGGCCATAGTGCGAGTGGCAGTTTGCCTTACCCACTTAAAGGTGGGTTTTGCCTGCGCCGATTGATCGAAGTTACTCATGATGCAAAGTGGTCAAAGGATTTGAGAAGTACTGCAGCTTCAGTATCGCTAATGAGCTTGCCATCTGCATCAAGTAAGCAAGCGATTGCTTGCGAATTGACCATCTCTGTAATTTGACCAATATGGGTGATGGGTAAATTCATATCTTTACCAATGGCCTCAATTTCATGTCGTTGTGCAACTGGAGCGGTAAAACAAATTTCATAATCATCCCCACCGCAAGCCGCAAATTGATGTTGAATATCCTCAGCTTGTTTTTTAAGGATGGGAGATTTTGGAATCTGCTCTAAAAATATTTCTGCACTGACTTGGGATTGCTCGAGGATATGCTGAAGATCGCCCAATAGACCATCAGAAACATCCAGTGCGGCGCTCGCAATATCTCGTAGTCTTAATCCCAGATTCACTCTTGGAATGGGATCATGCATACGAGATTCAATCTGCTTTAGATCATCTTCAGGAATCAGGATTTCATGACGCAGTGCAGCAAGAGCAAGTCTCGCGTCGCCTGTTGTTCCAGAAACCCAAATATCTTCCCCAGGTTTTGCCCCTGATCTTCGAATGGCTTTTTCAGCTGGAATGCTCCCAAATGCCGTAATCGAAATGGTGAGTGGTCCAGCGGTCGTATCGCCCCCAATTAATGGACATGAAAATTCATTGGCCATTGTAAAAAGACCTTCGCAAAAGGTCTCAAGCCAAAGCACATCAGGCCGTGGGAAAGCAATAGCTAAGGTAAATCCTAATGGCCTTGCCCCCATTGCCGCTAGGTCTGAGAGGTTAACTGCTAGGGCTTTTCGACCCAAGAGCAATGGATTGGCATTGGCGAAAAAATGCCTGCCCTCCACCAGCATATCGCTAGTAATGGCAATTTCTTCCCCTAAAACTGGTTTGAGAAGGGCGCAATCATCACCAATACCTAAAGTGATGTTTTGATCCTTATTTGAGTGCATAGCCTGCGCGCGCGTTTTAAAAAAACGCTGAATGACAGCAAATTCCCCAAGAGAGTCAGATTCTGAATGCATGCGCCATTTTATGGCTCTTAGCAGGCTAGTGCTCGAGAGGAATAGAATTAGTATCTTCAATAGGCCTTACCAAAGAGTTCGCTAATGAGCAAAGAAAATAATAAAGAGCAACAAATTGCAGCCCTAAGAGAGGCCGCACTCCACTATCACGAGTTTCCAACTCCAGGCAAGATTGAAATTGCGCCCACCAAACAACTGACAAATCAACGCGACTTAGCGCTTGCTTACACCCCTGGTGTTGCAGCTCCTTGTGAAGAGATTGTTAAAGACCCCGCCAATGCATTCGAATACACGGCTCGCGGGAATTTAGTGGGCGTCATTACCAACGGTACAGCAGTTCTTGGTTTGGGAAATATTGGGCCATTAGCAAGTAAGCCAGTGATGGAGGGAAAAGCCGTTCTCTTTAAAAAATTCGCCGGTATTGATGTGTTCGATATCGAAATCAACGAAAACGACCCTGATAAGTTGGTCGAAATTATTGCATCACTGGAACCTACTTTTGGTGGTATTAATTTAGAAGATATCAAGGCGCCAGACTGCTTTGTGGTTGAGCGTAAGTTGCAGGCCCGCATGAAGATCCCGGTCTTTCATGACGACCAACACGGTACTGCGATTGTGGTTGCAGCAGCGATTCTGAATGGTTTGAAGGTAGTTGGTAAGGATATAGGGAATGTGAAGTTAGTAACCTCTGGTGCAGGCGCTGCGGCATTGGCATGTTTGGACTTGATGGTTGAGCTTGGTATCCCCCGTAAAAATATTTGGGTGACGGATCTAGCAGGTGTTGCTTATAAAGGCCGTAAAGAATTAATGGATCCCGAGAAGGAGCCATTTTGTCAAGAAACTGAACTGCGTACTTTAGACCAGGCAATTGAAGGTGCTGATATTTTCTTGGGCCTCTCTGCTGGTGGTGTACTGAAGCAAGACATGGTGAAGAAAATGGCTCCTAATCCATTGGTCTATGCATTAGCAAATCCAACCCCAGAGATTCTTCCTGAAGAAGTCAAAGCGGTTCGTCCCGATGCAGTAATGGCAACGGGCCGTACTGATTATCCTAACCAAGTAAATAACGTATTGTGTTTTCCTTTTATCTTCCGTGGCGCTTTAGATGTGGGCGCTACCACCATTACCCGTGGCATGGAGGTGGCTGCAGTAAAGGCAGTAGCAGAATTAGCACAGGCAGAGCAAAGCGAGGTAGTGGCCTCTGTTTATGGCATAGAGAATTTATCCTTTGGTCCCGAGTATTTAATTCCAAAACCATTTGATCCGCGCTTAATCACAGTCATTGCTCCTGCAGTTGCTAGAGCAGCAATGGAAGATGGCGTTGCCACTCGTCCGATAAAAGATTTCGATGCTTATCGCAATCAGCTGCAGCAATTTGTGTACCACTCTGGTACCTTAATGAAGCCGCTTTTTAGTATTGCTAAGCGCGTACCAGCAAATCAAAAGCGAATTGTGTTTGCCGAAGGTGAAGATGAGCGTGTATTACGTGCGGTGCAAATCATTATTGATGAGCACCTTGACACCCCAATCTTGATTGGCCGCCCAGCAGTGATTGAGCACCGCATCGACAAGTTTGGCTTGCGCATGAAAGCAGGAGACGATTTTGAGATCGTCAATCCAGAGAATGACACGCGCTTCCGTGATTTCTGGCAAACCTATTTGAGTCTGACTGAGCGCAAGGGTGTTACAGAATCTTTTGCCAAGTTAGAGATGCGCCGTCGTAATAGCTTGATTGGTTCAATCATGATTGTTAAAGGCATGGCCGATGGCATGATTTGTGGAACTATTGGTAATGCAGCAACGCATTTGAAATATGTTGATGAAGTGGTTGGTCATGAGGCTGGAGCCAATGTGTACGGCGCTATGTCAGGTCTCATACTTCCAGGCCGCCAAGTATTTTTAGTAGACACTCATATCAACATTGATCCAAGCGCCTGCGAGTTAGCTGAATTGACCTTGATGGCTGCTAGTGAAATGCGCAAGCTAGGATTAATACCAAAAGTAGCCCTCCTCTCGCATTCAAATTTTGGTTCAAGCAATGCGCCATCTGCAATTAAAATGCGCGAAGTCTTAGCCTTAATTCAAAAGGCTGATCCAACTTTAGAAGTCGATGGTGAAATGCATGGTGATAGCGCTTTGGATGAAACTATTCGGGCTGGAGCTGTGACAAGCTCACCATTAAAAGGTGATGCAAACTTGTTGGTGTTGCCTAATATTGATGCAGCTAACATTTCTTATAACTTGTTAAAAACTGCAGCAGGTAATGGTATCGCTATCGGACCACTTTTGTTAGGTGTTGCTAAGCCGATTCATATTCTGACTCCAGCGGCCACTGTTCGTCGGATTGTGAATGTGACTACTTTGGCAGTGGTTGAGGCTGCCAGTAATGCGCGAGGGATCTCTTAAGACTCCAGTTATAAATATAAGTTAGCGGAAACTAACATTTATTATTTCTATATAAATCAACAGTTTATATAAAATGCACTGTATTTGGGCTTGATTTGATGGCGCGTTAAGGGTAACCTAGCACCCATCATGAATAATCGCTCTGAAAACAACAGTACAGCAGGCTTTGAAGAACACAGCCGTCCTGAAAGTTGGGATAGTAATGACCGACTAGATACCGAATCGTCCGCTGCCAATATTTATGCTCAGGGCGGTTTATCTCGTTTACAAACCTATGCAGCAAATCAAGTTTCGGGGAAAAAAGTGACAGCTTCTTGGCGTGCTGCTTTGGCCGTTCGTGATGCCGGACCGCCGGCGATGTTGCGCAGTGTGCGCACTAACATCGTGCAATCCATTCGTGCTTTCCGTACCCCTGACTTACAGGAAGCGGCAACTGAGCTTGGTCAACATTTCATTTATGCAAACTGCGCGAATGCGATGACTAAAGGTGAAGTTCTGGAGTCTATTGCGATTGCCTACTCATTTACAAAGCAACAAGCAAAGAATTTTGATCCTTTGTTAGACGCTTTGACTACAACCATTGATAAGACTGGCCCGCAATCTGGATTTGTTGTAGTGCTTGAGGGTTTGCCTTGTACTCAGAAGTTTGATAAAGAAGCGCGCGAAACGCTGTTAGATGTTTTCCGTGATGCAGTCGACTTCTGGGCTGAGCGCCGCACTCCTTATCGCGTCTTCTACTCTTTTGCTTGATCACTGAAGTTTTAGAAGCTCCCTAAATCGCCTCTACTTGAGGCGATTTTGCATTTCAGGATTCCAGATACTGTGTACGGTCGTAATAGCAACGATGCCAGCTGTTTCTGTTCTGAGGACTCGCTCACCCAAAGAGGCGATTTGATAGCCTGCCGCTTCTGCTGAGGCCTCTTCTTCGGGGGAATGACCCCCTTCAGGACCAATCATCAAAACAACATCTTGAGGACCGTTCTCAGTTAAAACGGAATACATCGTTTTAGAAGCATCGGGACTGAGGAGTACTTTTAAAGCGGGTTTAGGGCTGACCTTAAGGAAGGACTCAAAAGTTTGTATGGGTTCTAGGGTAGCGAAGACGGTTCGATCACATTGTTCGCAAGCTGCTTGGATAATTCCTTCCCAATGGGCTAGGCGTTTTTGAGCTCGGTCTTGATCACTTCCACGAATGAGCTTCAGGATAGAACGTTCACATTGCAGTGGAGCGATGATCTTGGCGCCAGTTTCAACAGCTTTTTCAATAATCCAGTCCATTTTGTCGCCACCAGCCAAGCCTTGGGCCAAAGTAATGGCATAAGCGGTCTCACGATGGGTATCTGAGCGGATGTCATTTAATTGGACTTGGCCTATTTTTCCGCTGAGAGAGAGTAGTTCTGCCCGGGCTACCTGGCCTTTTCCATCAAATACGGGGAAGAATTCCCCAATCTGGATGCGTCGTACGCGCAGGTGATGGGCTGCCTCAGGGGTGAGGGAAGTTGGCTTTTGGGATTCCCATGGGCTGGGAAGATAAAATTGAGGCATTACTGAAATGTAGCCGATTTATTTTCCTTGAGACCAAATTTACGATGTCAAATCTTCAAATTCGTATGGCCAATGCCATTCGTCACTTATCCATGGATGCAGTTCAGCAGGCCAACTCTGGTCATCCGGGAATGCCAATGGGAATGGCTGATATTGCCGTTGCACTTTGGGGCGAGCATTTAAAACATAATCCGAATGATCCGCTTTGGATAAATCGTGATCGTTTTGTTTTATCCAATGGTCATGGCTCGATGTTGCTGTATTCGCTCTTACATCTTTCAGGATATGACTTGCCGATTGAGGAGTTAAAAAAATTTCGTCAATTGCACAGCAAGACACCTGGTCATCCAGAGTACGGAATTACGCCTGGTGTTGAAACTACTACAGGTCCATTGGGCCAAGGCATTGCCAATGCGGTAGGCATGGCGCTCGCGGAGAAATTACTTGCAGAAGAATTTAATCGTCCCGGTCACAAGATTGTTGATCACTACACCTATGCTTTTTTAGGTGATGGTTGTTTGATGGAGGGTATTAGTCATGAAGTTTGTTCATTGGCTGGAACTTTAAAGCTAAATAAATTGATTGTGTTCTGGGACGACAACGGCATCTCAATTGATGGCAAAGTGATTTCGTGGTTTAACGAAGATACACCGAAGCGCTTTGAGGCCTATCACTGGAATGTGCTTCGTGATGTAGATGGCCACGACGCTGAGGCTGTATCCGCTGCCATCGCTAAGGCAAAAAAGAGTGATAAACCTAGCTTAATCTGCTGCAAGACCGCCATTGGTAAAGGCTCGCCGAATATGGCTGGCAGCGATAAAGTTCATGGTTCCCCATTAGGTGCTGCTGAAATTGCAGAAACCCGCCTTGCTTTGAACTGGCCTTATGCACCCTTTGAAATTCCGCAAGATGTCTATGCAGCCTGGGATTTTAAAAAACGGGGCCAAGTCGCCGAGCATGAGTGGAATGAAGAATTCCAAGAATATAAAACTCAATATCCAGAACTCGCCTCTGAATTGCAACGTCGTATGCAAGGTGATTTATCAGAAGATTTTTCAACGATCCTAAAGTCGTATTTGGAAACTTGCCAAACTAAGGCAGAGACAATTGCAACTCGTAAAGCAAGTCAAAATGCAATTGAAGCACTAGCACCCGCTTTACCAGAATTTATGGGCGGCTCGGCTGACTTAACGGGTTCTAATTTAACCAATTGGTCAAGCTGTAAACCCGTTCGTGGCAATCAATGGGGTAACCATATTAATTATGGTGTGCGTGAGTTTGGTATGAGTGCCATCATGAATGGAATTGCTCTGCATGGTGGCTATATTCCATTTGGTGGCACATTCTTAACCTTCTCAGACTACAGCCGTAATGCCTTACGGATGGCGGCCTTGATGAAGTTGCGCAGCATCTTTGTTTTTACCCATGACTCTATTGGTCTTGGAGAAGATGGCCCAACCCATCAAGCTGTTGAGCATGTAGCCAGCTTGCGCCTGATCCCGAACCTAATGGTTTGGCGTCCTTGTGATACCACCGAGAGTGCTGTGGCCTGGGGAGCAGCCATTGAGCGCAAGAATGGCCCCAGCGCCCTCATCTTTAGCCGCCAGAATTGTCCTTTTGTTACACGCAACAATCAACAAATTCGAGATATTGCTCGCGGCGGCTACGTATTGCGTGAACCACAATCTGGAAACGTAGATGCAGTCATTATTGCGACTGGCTCTGAAATTGCCCTCGCACTGCAAACAGCAGAGCAATTGGAAAAAGAGGGCTTAGGTATTCGGGTAGTTTCGATGCCATCGACCACTGTTTTTGATCAACAAGATTCCGCTTATAAAGCAAAAGTCCTGCCAGCCAATATTCCGCGAATTGCTGTTGAAGCAGGTGTGAGTGATTTCTGGTGGAAGTATGGTTGTGCAGCGGTACATGGTGTTGATACCTTCGGTGAGTCAGCGCCTGCGCCACAACTTTATGAGTACTTTGGTTTAACAGTCGACCAAATTTCAAAGACAGTTAAACAATGTATCGCCAATAAATAAAGCAAAGTACGAAATTCAATATTAGTTAGGGGAAATCAATGACAATTCGGGTCGCAATTAATGGATATGGTCGTATCGGTCGCATGGTATTGCGTGCCTTATATGAAGATCAGCTAAACGGCAAACCGAAACGGGATATCCAGATTGTGGCAATTAATGCCATGGGAGATATCGATATCAATGCCCATCTCACTCAATATGATTCTGCTCATGGCCGCTTTCCTGCTGAGGTCAAGGTTGATGGCGATTACATGGTGGTCAATGGCGACCGCATCAAGATGTTCTCTACCCGTAACCCACTGGAGACTCCATGGGGCGAGTTGGGAGTAGATTTAGTGTTGGAGTGCTCAGGGAAATTTACCTCCAAAGAAAAAGCGCTAGTGCATATTCAGCAGGGTGCGAAGAAGGTATTAATTTCTGCTCCTGGTGAAAAGGATGTTGACGCGACGATCGTGTATGGTGTGAATCAAAATGTATTAAAGGCTAGTGATGTAGTGGTATCCAATGCTAGCTGCACAACTAACTGCTTGGCACCCTTGGTGAAACCATTGTTGGAAAAAATTGGCATTGAATCCGGTTTGATGACAACGATTCATGCATTTACTAACGACCAGGTACTTACGGATGTGTATCACAAGGATATGCGGCGCGCACGTTCTGCTGTTAACAGCATGATTCCAACAAAGACGGGTGCTGCAAAAGCAGTGGGTTTAGTGTTGCCGGCTTTGGCGGGGCGTTTTGATGGTTTCGCAATGCGAGTGCCAGTGATTAACGTGTCTGTAGTGGACTTAACTTTTGCTGCCAGTCGCCCTACCAGCGTCGATGAAGTAAATTCAATCTTGAAGGCTGCTAGCGAAGGTGAGCTCAAAGGTATCTTGGGCTTTAATACTTTGCCACTGGTATCCATCGACTTTAACCATGATCCTCGCCCAAGTATTTATGATGCCTCTCAAACCCGCGTTTCTGCTGACGGTAAGTTGGTTAAAGTATTGGCCTGGTATGACAATGAGTGGGGTTATTCAGTGCAAATGCTCAATGCTGCTGAAGCGTTAATGGCTGTGAAGTAATCTGAATGCATTTAAGGTATCTGAAGCACTTAAAAGATGTGAAAAAGCAAAAAGACCTCAAATTGAGGTCTTTTTAGCTATTCTGAGCGCTAATTGTTGGTTAAAACACCCAAAATTCCTATTTTTGCTTATTACGACAGTTTTTCTTCTGGCAGTGGCCATACATGGCTAGAGAATGCTCTTGAAGCTTAAATCCGAGATTTTTAGCAATATCCCGCTGTCTTTTTTCAATAGCCTCATCGACAAACTCCTCCACATGACCACAATCTAGGCAAACTAGGTGGTCGTGATGCTGGCCCTCATTGAGCTCGTAGATAGCCCTGCTATCGCCTTTGCTGGATTCAAAGTGGCTGCGCAAAAGAAGCCCGGCTTGCTCAAATTGGGTAAGTACCCGGTAAACCGTAGCTAGCCCAATTTCCTGGTCATCTTTGGCTAAAGCCATGAAGACGTCTTCGGCACTAAAGTGGGTACCCCCATTTTGATGGAAGAAATCCAGAATTTTCATGCGCGGGCCGGTGGCTTTGAGGCCGATATCACGCAAATCTGCAGGAGTAGGGTTTTGGGTCATATTTATGGCTTTGCAAGCTAAAATCAAGGTCTTAATGATACGGCCAGCTATGCAAAATTGCCTTGAACTTTTTAGTCGTTTTTTGATCCCTGTTTATAAGAGGGTTCCCGCCGCTCGGGCTGGATTTTTAATGATCGCCCTCATTGGTTTTTTGGGATTAAGCGGATGCACTTCGGCGGTTGACGAGACGCAACGTGCTTGGGCTAATAAAATTTTTAGGCCCTATGTTCCAGATACGGTTCAGGGAAACTTCATTTCTAGTGAGCAATATGCCAAATTGCAAGTGGGGCAGAGTCGTGAGCAGGTACGTCAAATTTTAGGGACGCCTTTATTAGCCAGCTACTTCCACGCCAATCGCTGGGACTATGTTTTTGAATTTAAGCGTGCCGGCAAAACTGTTGGGAAAGAACGTCGTGTCACAGTATTTTTCAACGGCGATAAAGTGGTTAAGTTTGAGGGCGATGCACTGCCAACTGAAATTGAATTGGTAGCTGAGATAGACAACTATGCCAAAACTAGACGTTCATTTTGGGATGTGCTCACTGGCTCAAATAAACCACCGGTAACACCACCATTACAGCAGCCAGAGGTATTGGTTCCCAGTCGAACGGATAACTTGCCTGCCGGAGTAGCTGTGCCTGCTATTCCTGCTTCACCGAGTAGTTCATTCTGGGATTTTTTTAGCACTTCGAAAACGGATGGGAGTACTCAGCCTGAGACCTTGGGTCCTGGCGCCATGAATATCCCTGTAACCACAGAAACTAAACAGTAAAACTATGTTTGTATTGATCCTAAAGTAAATGACTTTAGATACCTTTAATAATAAGTGACGAATACATGATGAAGATTGCAATCGCTGGAGCAACTGGTCGCATGGGTAAGATGCTGATTGAGACTGTGCTCAATAACGCTGATGCCCAATTGGTTGGGGCGCTCGATCATGCTTCTTGCCCGCAACTTGGTGAAGATGCTGGCGCATTTTTGGGTAAAAAGACAGGAGTATTGATTTCCGCTGATGTTGCTCAGGTGCTCGCAAATGCAGAGTTCTTAATCGACTTCACCAGACCCGAAGGTACGATGGCGTATTTGGCTGTTGCTGAAAAAACGGCCACCAAAATGATTATTGGTACAACCGGTTTGAGTGCTGAGCAAATTAACAGTCTTCAGAAAGCAGCAGAAAAATTAGCAATTGTTTTTGCTCCTAATATGAGTGTTGGCGTCAATGCCACATTTAAGTTGCTAGAGATTGCCGCCAAGATGCTCAATCAAGGCTACGACATTGAAATTATTGAAGCACATCATCGTCACAAAGTAGATGCGCCTTCAGGCACTGCCCTGAAGATGGGTGAAGTCATTGCAGATGCCTTAGGTGAAAAGTTGGATGATATTGCCGTGTATACGCGTGAGGGTCATACCGGTGTGCGTAAAGAAGGCTCTATTGGTTTTGCAACGATTCGTGGTGGGGATATTGTTGGCGATCACACTGTTTTATTTGCCGGTGATGGTGAGCGCATCGAGATTAGCCACAAGTCTTCTAGCCGACAGTCTTATGCACAAGGTGCATTGCGCGCTGCACATTTTTTACAAAGTCAAAACTCCGGTTTGTATGACATGCAAGATGTTTTGGGTTTGCGTAAATAATTAGTAAGACGTTGATTTGCTAATCAATAAAAATAAAAGAAAAGAGTTGTGTTAAATGAGTAAGGACTATGACTACCGCAGCATTGAAGCGGCAGCGCAAGCTGATTGGGAAAGTGCGCAAGTCTATCAAGTAACTGAAAATGCCGTAGATCTTACTGGCAAACAAAAACCCAAATTTTATGCATGCTCGATGTTGCCATACCCATCCGGCAAGTTGCATATGGGGCATGTACGCAATTACACCATTAACGATGTGATGGCCCGTCAACTTCGTATGCAGGGCTATAACGTATTGATGCCAATGGGCTGGGATGCTTTCGGAATGCCTGCTGAAAATGCAGCAATTCAGAATAAAGTTCCACCCGCTAAATGGACTTACGACAACATTGCTTACATGAAGAAGCAAATGGTTGCGATGGGTTTAGCAATTGATTGGTCACGTGAAATAGCAACCTGTAGCCCTGATTATTACCGCTGGAATCAGTGGATTTTCTTAAAGATGTTAGAAAAGGGCATTGCGTATCGCAAGACTCAAGTAGTGAATTGGGATCCAATTGATCAAACAGTTCTGGCAAATGAACAGGTTATCGATGGCCGTGGCTGGCGTTCTGGTGCTTTAGTTGAGAAACGGGAGATTCCTGGGTATTACTTCAATATCACGGCCTATGCAGAACAATTACTTTCAGGTTTGGATAATTTAGGTTGGCCTGAGCGCGTCAAAACGATGCAGCAGAACTGGATTGGTAAGAGCCGTGGTGTCCGTTTTGCTTTTAAACATGAAATTGCTGACGCGCATGGCAACTTTATTCAAGACGGCCTTTTATATGTTTTCACGACCCGCGCCGACACCATCATGGGGGTTACCTTCTGCGCGGTTGCTGCGGAGCATCCATTGGCGATAAAAGCTGCGGAAAATAATCCAGCGCTTGCGGCGTTCATTGAGAAATGCAAAACCGGTAGCGTGATTGAAGCAGATTTAGCAACACAAGAAAAAGAGGGCTTGTTTACAGGTTTGTATGTAACGCATCCCTTGACTAATGAGCCGCTACCAGTATGGGTTGGTAATTATGTCTTGATGTCCTATGGCGATGGGGCTGTGATGGGCGTTCCAGCACATGATGAGCGTGATTTTGCATTTGCGCTCAAATACGAATTACCTATTAAGCAAGTCATTGCGCTCAAGAGTGAATCGCCGATCTTTAATACCACCCGTTGGGAAGACTGGTATGCGCAAAAAGAAGGGGTAGTTTGTTTCAATAGCGGTAAGTTTGATGGCCTATCTCATGAAGAAGCCGTAAATGCCGTTGCCAAAGAGCTCGAGCAATTGGGCATTGGTGAAATGAAGACCACTTATCGTTTGCGTGACTGGGGTATCTCTCGGCAACGTTATTGGGGTACCCCGATTCCGATCATTCATTGCGGTGATGATGCAAATCCAGGCTGTGGTGCTGTACCCGTCCCTGAAGCAGATTTACCCGTGGTGTTGCCTGAAGACTGTGTACCGGATGGCAGTGGCAATCCTTTAAATAAGCGGGCGGATTTCTTGAACGTACAGTGTCCAAAGTGCGGCAAGCCTGCACGTCGTGAGACTGACACGATGGATACATTCGTGGATTCATCTTGGTATTTCATGCGCTATACCGGGCCTGATGCTAAAACAATGGTCGATGGACGCAACGAATACTGGATGCCAATGGATCAATACATTGGCGGCATTGAACATGCCATCTTGCATTTACTCTATGCGCGCTTTTGGACTAAGGTCATGCGCGATCTAAATTTGATTCATTTTGATGAGCCCTTTCAGAATTTATTAACTCAGGGCATGGTACTGAATGAAACCTATTACTCCGAAGATGATTCTGGTAAAAAAACTTGGCTTAATCCTTTGGATGTTGAGCTAGAACTTGATGAAAAAGGTCGTCCAAGAGGTGCCAAGTTAAAAGGTGATTCATCTAACGCCCCAGTGGTTGTGGGTGGTGTGGAGAAGATGGCTAAAAGTAAGAATAATGGCGTTGATCCACAGGCTTTGATTGATCAATATGGCGCTGATACTGCCCGTTTGTTTGTGATGTTTGCGGCGCCACCGGAACAGCAGTTGGAATGGTCTGGAGCGGGTGTTGAGGGCGCTTCCCGTTTCTTACGTAGAGTGTGGATGTACTCCAGCAGTCAAGCAGATGCCATCCGTGGTGCAAAAGATGTCCTGTCAGGTAAATTGAGCGATGCGGAGAAAGAATTGCGTCGTGAAGTGCATAGCATTTTGAAGCAGGCTAATTTTGACTACCAGCGTCGCCAATACAACACAGTCGTTTCTGCAGCGATGAAGATGCTAAACGTGCTCGAGCCTATTAAGTTAGATCAGAATACTAATATCAGTGCTTCGGTTTTGCGTGAGTGCTTAGGTATTTTATTGCGCATACTTTACCCAGTGGTTCCCCATTTAACCCATGTGCTTTGGAAGCAACTGGGTTACGAAAAGACATTCGGCTTGATGCTCGATGCTACTTGGCCTGCTGTGGACGAATCAGCGTTAGTTCAAACTGAAATTACTTTGATGCTTCAAATTAATGGCAAGTTGCGCGGGGATATTCGAGTTCCAGCAGATGCCGGAAATGATCAGATTGAGGCCTTAGCCCTGCAAAGCGATCCAGTAACCAAAGCGCTCAATGGCGGTTTACCCAAGAAGATTATTGTGGTGCCAGGCCGCTTAGTGAATATTGTTGCTTAACTTATTGAGACTGAATACATGAGCGTAAATTCCCTTCGTCGTGCAGTACTCGGGATATTGGTATCTGCACCGTTGAGTGGGCTAATCGCCTGCGGGTATCGCCTGCGAGGCATGGTAGATTTACCTTTTAAAGCGATTGCCATTACCGGTAGCCCATCTCCACCCTTGCGGGCTGACTTACAAACAGCGATTTTGACTGGCACGGATGTACAGGTAGCCATCAATCCAAAAGATGCCGATTTGATCTTGGATATTATTAATGAGACGAATGGTCGAGAGATCTTAGCCTATAGTTCAACTGGTCAAGTTTCTGCCTACCGTTTGACGATCCGGGTAATTTTTAGGTCATATGATAAGGGGGGTGCAGAGCTTGTTCCTGATAGTGAAATCTATATCACTCGAGATCAGGATTTCTCTAACACTACAGTTTTGGCGACAGATGCTCAGCAGCAACAATTTATAGCGTTGATGCGTAAGGACTTAGCGGTTCAGATTCTGCGACGTATTGCAGCTGCAGCAAAAACTCCACAAGCTAGATCTTTCTAGAGACTTTCTAGAAATATATCGAGACAGTATGGTTAAAGTGGATGCCTTGCATGTACACCTCAAATCACTGAGTGCTGGTGGAGCGATGCTTCCCCTCTATGTCTTTAGCGGCGATGAGCCCCTATTAATGATGGAGGCGATGGATCAATTACGTTTAGCTGCAAAGCAACTGCACTTTACTGATCGCGAGGTTCTAGTTCAAGAGCGCGGGTTTGATTGGAGTGCCCTCATGAATGCAGGTCAAACCATGTCCTTGTTTGGAGATAAGCGCTGGGTTGAGTTGCGCATTCCGACGGGTAGACCTGGCCGTGATGGTGCGGATGCTTTAAAACAGTTTGCTGCACAAATTGCCTCTCAACCAGAGGGTGTAAATGGCCCTGACACAGTAGTTTGTATTGTGTTGCCAAGGTTAGATGGAAAGACTAAAACTTCCACATGGTTTAGCGCTCTTGACGACGCAGGAATGGCTATTCAGGTGGATACCTTAGATCGAGGCCATTTACCCCAATGGATTGCGGGACGTCTGAAGAAACAACAGCAAGAAATCGAGTCTGGACCTGAAGGTCGACGCGCTCTAGAGTTCATTGCAGATCAGGTAGAGGGGAATTTGATTGCTGCCCATCAGGAAATTTTGAAATTAGGCTTGTTATATCCCGCTGGAAAGCTAACTGAAGAGCAAATTCGCTCCTCAATCTTAAAAGTAGCCCGTTATAACGTGTTTGAGTTGACCGAAGCCATGCTTGCAGGTGATTTACCAAGACTAAACCGCATGTTAGATGGCCTCAAGGGTGAAGGTGAGCCACTGATTTTAATTCTGTGGAGCGTAACCGAGGAGCTTCGGCTACTATCTAAATTGAAGGCTGCAAGTGATGCTGGTGAGTCGCTTCAACAGCTCATGCGAGCCAATCGGATTTGGGGCAATAAAGAGCGCCTGTATCCAGCGGCAATTAGACGAGTGCAGCCTATGAAATTACGCAGAGCGATGCAGTTGGCAGCGGGATTGGATCGGCAGTCTAAGGGGCTGCATGCGGCTGAGCTGCCAGCTGATCCTTGGGACGGTTTGCGCTTAGTTGGAAATTTATTGCGATAAGTAGGATATAAGTCAGAGATTTAGAAGGTTAGAAATATGAGTATGGCGATTCAAAACATGATGCAAGAGATTGGCGAGCGGGCGCGTAGCGCATCGCGTGCTATGGCACGTGCATCCAGTGAGCAAAAGAATCAAGCCCTTCTCCAGATTGCAAAAGGGGTTCGTCAAAAGGCGGATGAAATTCTGGCGGTTAATCTGATTGACGTCGAACGTGCAAAAGCAAATGGTCAAGATACCGCTTTTGTAGACCGCCTAACCATGACTCCAAAGACGATTGAAACAATGGCTCTAGGCCTTGAGCAAATAGTTACTCTGGATGATCCGATTGGAAAAATTTCTGCCTTTAAAAAACAAAGCTCAGGAATTGACATCGCTCAGATGCGCGTTCCCCTTGGCGTGATTGGCATCATCTATGAATCTCGTCCGAATGTCACGATTGATGCTGCAGCACTTTGTCTTAAGTCTGGTAATGCCGTGATTTTGCGTGGCGGCTCAGAAGCCATAGACTCCAATACCTTATTGGCTCAAATCATCCAAGAGGGTTTGACAGCGGCTAATCTTCCAAAGGATGCGGTGCAGGTAGTGGCCACAACGGATCGGAGCGCTGTTGGTGAAATGATTACTATGACTCAATATATCGATGTGATCGTGCCTCGTGGCGGTAAGAGTCTCATTGCCCGCTTGATGGCTGAAGCACGCGTTCCAATGATAAAACATCTTGATGGCATATGTCATACCTATATTGATGCAGATGCGGATATCGCTATGGCAATTAAGGTTTGTGATAACGCCAAAACACAGCGCTATGCGCCATGCAATGCAATGGAGACCCTCTTAGTGAATAAAGAGATTGCTTCTAAAGTATTACCAAGCCTTTGCAAAATTTATCAAGACAAAGGCGTCGAGTTACGGGTAGATGATCTGACGCGCCAAATGCTTGAGGCTGCCGGATTTAAGGGCTTAGTGGATGCTACTGAGGAGGATTGGCATACAGAATATTTAGCTCCCATTCTCTCAATCAAAACCGTTGCTAATATGGATGAAGCGATGAATCATATTGAGCGCTACGGTAGTAAACATACTGATGCCATCATTACCAATAATCAGGCCAAAGCAGATCGCTTCTTGCGAGAAGTGGATAGCGCAAGTGTGATGGTGAATACCAGCACGCGTTTTGCTGATGGCTTTGAGTATGGCTTAGGCGCAGAGATTGGTATTTCCAATGATAAGTTGCATGCCCGCGGCCCGGTGGGGCTCGATGGCCTCACTTCTCTCAAATATATCGTCATGGGTCATGGCGAGATTCGTAGTTAAAAATAAATACAGAGCAAAGAGAGCACTTAGATCATGACGAATTCCTATCTTTGGATTAAAACATTTCATATTGTGTTAATTACTTCATGGTTTGCCGGACTATTTTATTTACCTCGTATTTTTGTGAACCTGGCCGATGAGCAAAATCCAGAGGCAAACTCTCGCCTCTTAGGAATGGCTGATCGACTCTTTCGCTTTATGACCATTTTGGCTATTCCTGCAGTTGTACTTGGATTAATACTCTGGCTTTACTTTGGTATTGGGGCGGGTGATGTATGGATGCACGCTAAATTAGGATTTGTCCTTTTAGTGATTGGCTATCACCATGCCTGTTGGGGCTTGCTAAAGAAGTTTCACGCTGGCCTAAATACCAAATCCGGTATTTGGTATCGCTGGTTCAATGAGGTTCCGGTAATCCTTCTTGTGATCATTGTTGCTCTGGTTATTTTAAGACCCTAAGCGCAATCTTCTTATTCCCTTTTTACCTTACCCCTTTTTTAGACTGTTAGCCCCATGAGATTTTTTGTTGTTTGCCCAGGCGGTTTAGAAGTGGCGCTTGCACAGGAGCTAGCTGAGATTGCGCAGCGTCCTGACTCCAAGGCACTTGGAGCTTGGGTAATTGATCCAACACCGACGAGTCCCACCGGCGGCATTGGGCTAGCTGCTCCCATTTCAGGGGCGATGGCATTAAATTTGCATTCTCGTATTGCTAGCCGTGTTTTATTGCAAATGGCTCAAGCACCTTATAGGCAGGAGGAAGATTTATATAAGCTTGCTAGCGGTCTAGCCTGGGAAGATTGGTTTGCCTCTCAGCAAACTTTACGGGTCGATGTCACTGCACATCGCTCTCCATTAAAGAGTTTAAATTTTGCAACTCTCAAGATTAAGGATGCCATCGTTGATCGCTTACGCGATGTGACTGGTGATCGACCAAGTATCGACACTGCTTTTCCGGATGTGCGTGTGCAGGCTCATTTAACTGCTACCCAAATAACAATTTACTTGGATACCTCTGGTGAGGCGCTGTTTAAGCGGGGGTGGCGTGATGAAAAAGGCGATGCTCCTTTAAAAGAAAATTTAGCCGCTGGTATTTTGTCAGTCACCGGCTGGAAGCCAGGCCAGACCTTATTTGATCCCATGTGCGGAAGCGGAACTTTTTTGATCGAAGCGGCGCAAATGGCTCTTGCCATTCCGTCAGGAGCGATCCGGGCGGGTATGTATGGTGATGATGCCAAGCCCAGCAGATTAGCTTATCGCCCACTAATTACTTCTGCTCATGGATTTGGCTTTCAGAGACTGAAACCTTTTAATGAAGCTGCAGAGCAAAAGCGCTGGGGTAATTTAAAGGAAGCCTCTCTTGCGCAAATATTAGAGAAGCGTCAACAGTATCCTAATGTTGATTCCTTAAGAATTAGTGGTGGAGACATTAATGAGAAGTTGGTATCAATGTATCGAGGAAATTGGCAAAGAGCACAGTTACCTGATCAACCAGTAGTTCGTCAGGTTGACGCCTTGGCTAGCAAGCCTCCTGGAAATACTCACGAAGGGGTGATGTTACTCAATCCACCCTATGGAGAACGTCTGGTCATCAAAGGTGGGCGTGGGCAAGATCGGGACTCAAGGGAGTCTGAGAATGAAGACTATAGTCCCGAGCCCGAAAATCGGTTTGAGCTGAATCTGGAAACTGGTCGTCAGAGTGCAAAGCGCTCTAGCCGTGAATCTTTAAAAAAATTGCAGGCTCAAGAAGAGCAGGACCCTAAGTTTGTGGAGTTCTTACGTCAATTTGGCCAGCATCTGAAAGATGCTTTTGGTGGATGGAATATCTTTGTCTTAACTGCAGATATGGCCTTACCGGGGCAGTTACGCATTAAAGAATCGAAACGTACCCCTTTATTTAATGGCCCTCTAGAGTGCCGTTTGTTCAAATTTGAAATGCATGCGAAACGTCCCGCCACAACTGTTTCAGAAGAGGATTGAACGCTTTAAAATGAAATCAAGTTACGGAGATTAAGTAAATGGAATTGAAGACTTACATGTGCCTGATTTGCGGCTGGGTTTATGACGAAGCTGCTGGTTTACCTGATGAAGGAATTGCGCCAGGAACACTTTGGAATGATGTGCCAATGAATTGGACTTGTCCAGAGTGCGGTGCTCGTAAAGAAGATTTTGAAATGATGGCGATTTAATTAGGAAATTACTGTGGCGAAAGTAGATCAAAACGCGGCTTTATTTGAGCGGGCGCAAAAGACCATTCCGGGTGGGGTTAATTCTCCGGTAAGGGCTTTTCGTCAGGTTGGTGGTGTACCCCGTTTTATTACAAAAGCCAAAGGCCCTTATTTCTGGGATGCAGAGAATAAGCGTTATATCGATTTAATTATGTCTTGGGGCCCAATGATTGTGGGGCATGCGCACCCTGAAGTGGTGGCAGCTGTGCAACAAGCAGCAGAAACTAGCTTTAGCTATGGAGCGCCAACCGAAGGCGAAATACAACTTGCCGAACGTATTTGTGAACTCATGCCTAGTGTCGAGCAAGTACGCATGGTATCCAGCGGTACAGAGGCGACGATGAGTGCATTGCGCTTGGCGCGTGGCTATACCGGTCGTGACTTAATCATTAAGTTTGAAGGGTGTTATCACGGACATGCAGATAGCCTTTTGGTTAAAGCAGGATCGGGCTTGCTGACCTTTGCAGACTCCACTCAAAATGCGCCATCCTCTGGCGGCGTTCCCCAAGACTTGGTCAAGCACACCTTGGTATTGCCATATAACGATGTGGCCGCCATTGAAGAAGTATTTAAAAAGCAGGGCGATCAGATAGCAGCAGTCATCATCGAGCCTATTGCTGGCAATATGAATTTGATTCAGCCATCTACAGAATTTTTATCTACTATTCGTAATCTGACCACGAAACACGGTAGCGTACTGATTTATGACGAGGTAATGACCGGTTTTAGGGTTGCGTTGGGTGGTGCGCAATCGTTACAAGGCATTACTCCGGATCTGACTTGCTTAGGCAAAGTCATGGGCGGTGGAATGCCAATGGCTGCCTTTGGCGGTAAAAAAGAAATCATGTCTAAGTTAGCCCCTTTAGGTAATGTCTATCAGGCAGGCACTTTGTCAGGCAATCCAGTGGCTGTGGCAGCTGGCCTAAAGACCCTTGAGATCATTTCGCGTGAAGGATTTTTTGAGTGCCTATCTGGTCAAACTCAAAAGTTAATGGCAGGCTTAAAGCTTGCTGCGGATAAGGCTAAGGTGCCATTCTCAGTAGATAGTGTTGGCGGAATGTTTGGTTGCTACTTTACCAATGAGGTTCCATCCTCTTATGAGGCTGTGACGAAGTCCGACATTGAAGCGTTTAAAAAGTTCTTTCATTTCATGTTGGATGAAGGTGTGTATCTTGCACCTTCAGCTTATGAGGCAGGTTTTACCTCAATTGCACATGACAATGAAGTGCTTGACACCATCATTCTTGCTGCCGAGAGCTCGTTTAGAAAGCTCTGAAGAGCAGATTACATTCTGAGTGGATGGTCATAGCCAGCCACTTGGATGATTTCTAAACCCTTAGAGTCTTTCTTGCTAGTAGCGATTTCCATGGCAGTCAATTTACCGCCCCAGACACAGCCAGTATCGAGACCGATAACATTGTGGCGTCGCAGTAGGCCTAGGGTAGACCAGTGACCAAAATAAATTAAGGTGCCCGCCGTTTTTCTTTTGGGAACTCTGAACCAGGGCATGTAACCTTTTGGGCCATTTTCAAGACCTTCTTTGCTTGCAAATTCCATGGTGCCGCCTGACGTGCAAAAGCGCATTCTGGTTAAGGCATTGGTGATGACCCGCAAGCGCTCATCCCCTTTTAAGGATTTATTCCATTTATTAGGAGTATTGCCATACATGTTTGATAAA
>Ga0136641_1000347_pt1 | contig 19996 bp, 21 predicted proteins | sample EliLak1302023Y_FD_115312 | JGI IMG/M metagenome (GOLD analysis project Ga0136641, IMG submission 115312) | Freshwater microbial communities from Elizabeth Lake, Yosemite National Park, California, USA - 13020-23Y | ecosystem: Environmental > Aquatic > Freshwater > Lake ...
CCGGTCTTCGGCATGAAGGGTGGCGCCACTGGCGGCGGCCGGGCCCAGGTCGTGCCGATGGAAGACATCAACCTGCATTTCACCGGCGACTTCTCGGCCATCGGCCTGGCGCACAACCTGCTGTCGGCCGCGCTGGACAACCACATCCACCACGGCAACGCGCTCGACATCGACGTGCGCCGGGTGACGTGGAAGCGCGTGATGGACATGAACGACCGCGCGCTGCGCAACATCACCGTCGGCCTGGGCGGGCCGGCCAATGGCTATCCGCGGCAGGACGGCTTCGACATCGTCGTGGCGTCGGAGGTGATGGCCATCCTGTGCCTGGCGACCTCGCTGGCCGATCTGAAGCAGCGCCTGGGCCGCATCATCGTGGCCGAGACCCGCGACCGCAAACCGGTGCGCGCGGCCGACCTGAAAGTCCATGGCGCGATGACTGTGCTGCTGCGCGATGCGCTGGCGCCCAACCTCGTGCAGACCATCGAGAACAACCTGGCGCTGCTGCATGGCGGGCCTTTCGCCAACATCGCGCACGGTTGCAATTCGGTGATCGCCACGCGCACGGCGCTGCGTCTGGCCGACTACGTGGTCACGGAAGCCGGTTTCGGCGCCGACCTGGGGGCCGAGAAATTCATCGACATCAAGTGCCGCAAGTCCGGCCTGGCGCCAGCGGCGGCCGTCGTCGTGGCCACGGTGCGCGCCTTGAAGTTCCACGGTGGCGTCAACCTGGGCGAGCTGGGCGGCGAGAACCTGCCGGCGCTGGAACGCGGTCTGGCCAACATCACGCGGCACCTGCACAACCTGCGCGAGGTGTTCGGTCTGCCCTGCGTGGTCTCGATCAACCACTTCGCCAGCGACACCGAAGCCGAGCACGCCCTGCTGCGCGAGCGCATCGGCGCCTTGGGCGTGCCGGTGCACACCGCACGCCATTGGGCTGAAGGCGGGCGCGGCGCGGCGAGCCTGGCGCATGAAGTGGTGCGCCTGTGCGAGCAGCCCAGTACCTTGCGCTTTGCCTACGAAGACGCCGACCCGCTGTGGGAAAAGCTGCACAAGCTGGCCACCCGCACCTACGGGGCGAAGGGCATCAGCGCCAGCACGGCCGTGCAGGCGCAGATCGACCGTTTGCAGCAGGGCGGCTACGGCCATTTGCCGGTCTGCGTCGCCAAGACGCAGTACAGCTTCTCGACCGACCCCACGCTGCGCGGCGCGCCCGAAGGCCATCTGCTGGACGTGCGCGAAGTGCGCCTGTCGGCCGGCGCCGAGTTTGTCGTCATGGTCTGCGGCGACGTGATGACCATGCCCGGCCTGCCCAAGGTGCCATCGGCCGAACGCATGGACCTGGACGAGCAAGGGCAGATCGTCGGCCTGTCCTGACGGGCTGGCGGGCAGCAGCGGTTGATGGCCAACAACACCGCGCGCCTGTACCGCATCGAGGCGCTGATCCGCGCGCGCGGCCACATCAGCTTCGCCGCCTTGCGGGCCGATCTGGAGGTCTCGGCGGCCACCTTGAAACGCGACCTGGAGTACCTGCGCAGCCGCCTGGGTGCCCCCATCGAGTACGACCGCGACCTCAACGCCTACCGCTTCGGCGCGGCCTATGTGGGCACCCGGCACGAACTGCCGGGGCTGTGGTTCGACGAGCGTGAGTTGTATTCGCTGTTGATGGCGCAGCAGTTGCTGGCCGGCCTGGATACCGGCGGACTGCTGGCGCGGCACCTGCAGCCGCTGCTGGACCGCATCCACCACCTGCTGGGCAGCGGCGAGGGCAGGGCGGCGGCCGACCGGCTGCTGCAGCGCGTGCGCATCGTCAGCGCGCTGCGCCGGCCGGTTCCCAGCCGCTGCTTCGAGCGCGTCAGCGCCGCGCTGCTGCACCGCCGCCGCCTGCACCTGCGCTACCTGACCCGGGGCCGCGGCGCCAGCAGCGAGCGCGACGTGTCGCCGCAGCGCCTGGTCCATTACCGCAACACCTGGTACCTGGACGCCTGGTGCCACAGCGCCGGTGCGCTGCGGCGCTTTGCCCTCGACGCCATGGAAGAGGCCACGCTGCTGGACACCCCGGCGCAGGACATGGCCCTGGCCGAGGTGGAGGCCGAGATGGACAGCGGCTACGGCATCTACGCCGGCGGGCAACAACGCTGGGCGCTGCTGCTGTTCGACCGTCAGGCCGCGCAGTGGGCCAGCCGCGAGGAATGGCACCCCTCGCAGCAAGGGCGCTGGCTGGCCGATGGCCAGTTCGAGATGCGCCTGCCTTATGTCGATGAAACCGAACTGGTGATGGATGTGCTGCGTCAGGGCGACCAGGTGCGGGTCCTGGAGCCGACCGACCTGGCCCGGCGCGTGCAGCAAAGGCTGCTGGCGGCCGCCGCGCGCTATGAGGGCAGCGACGCCGTGCCCGCAGTGCTGGCCGGTGCCTGAGCATCACGACCGTTGCGCTTGGTGTTCAAGTTGACATGCATTTAAGTTAACATAATATACATTGTGCACAATACAAACAGCCTCCGTCTGAGGCGCAGCAACACGGATCAGCCGCCGCCTTGCCCCGTCTCGCGCGTCACTGCCCCGTCGATACACCCGCTTCCGACTGCACGTCCAGCTCGGCGTCATCGCCTTCGCCTGTGGCCTCGGGGGCGCCGGCGGGTATGCGGTCCAGCGGGCGACACAGTTGCCGATTGAGCTGACTCAGGTGCTCGGACTTCTCGATGGCCGCCAGGACGACCTCGGGGTTCATCATGAGCATGAAGGGATTGCGTTGCGATGCCGTGTAAGCCATGTCGGTGCTCCAAGGATGGGACCCCACCCCTATCGGCAACTCTAGGCCCGGACCCAAGCCCCGTCGTGTCGGCGTCGCGCCAAGTCGCGTGTCAGATGACTTCTGACACGAAGGTCTGGCCCGGTGACCGCGACGCTCAGCGCGCGATGGCGGCCAGGCGGGCAGCCAGCTTGTCGCGGCCGCCCAGACGGGCGAAATCGACGGCCGACAGGGCCTGGATATTGCGCACCGCCAGGCTGGCGCTGCGCGCCAGCAGCAGGTCCACGCTGTCTTCCGGCCCGTAGCGCGATGCCATCATCAGCGGCGTCGTGCCGTTGGGCGACGGTGCGTCGATATCGGCCCCGCGTGCCAGCAGCATCGCCACCACGTCGCTGCCAGGCCCGGAAGCGGCGTAATGCAGGGGCGTCCAACCGCTGCGGTTGACCGGCGCGCCCCGGTTCAACAGGCGCTCGACCCAGACCGCCTGACCGCGCAAGGCGGCCATCATCAGCGCGGTTTCGCCATTGGCGTTGGCGGCGTCGATGACCGTCCGGGGGTCGGCCAGCAGGGCTGCTGCAACTTTCGGCGAGCCGTCGCGCAGGGCCAGAAGCAGGCCGCTCTGGCCCTGTTCGCTGCTCGTGTTGGGGTCGAAGCCCTGCGACAGCAAGGCCTGCACCGTCTGCGCGTTGTCGACATTCACGGCCCGGAAAAAGTCCTCATGCGGACCGGCATATGCAGACGAAAATTCAACGCCGACAAGGAGATAGAAAACTATCCTGAATAGTCGCTTCATATCAACCTGCGCCCCCCGGGAGGACCGGGATGCTGAAAAGGGCTTCGAAATTGGCCGTGGTGGCGCGCGCGAGGCTGGCCACGTCCAGACCCTTGATGGCCGCCAGCTGGGCGCCCACATGGGCCACCCAGGCCGGCTGGTTGATCTTGCCGCGGTGCGGCAGGGGTGCCAGATAGGGGCTGTCGGTCTCGATCAGGCAGCGTTCCAGGGGCACCCACAGCGCCACATCGCGCAGCGCCTGGGCGTTCTTGAAGGTCAGGATGCCGGAGAAGGACACGTAGAAGCCCATTTCGACCGCCGCCTGGGCGACTTCCAGGGTTTCCGTGAAGCAATGGAAGACGCCGCGCACCTCGCCCTGCCCTTCTTCGCGCAGGATGGCCAGCGTGTCGGCGCTGGCGTTGCGGGTGTGGATGACCAGCGGCAAGCCGGTCGCGCGCGCCGCCCGGATGTGCACCCGGAAGCGCTCGCGCTGCCAGGCCATGTCGGTCGGGCTGCGGCCATTCAGCCTGAAGTAGTCGAGCCCGGTTTCGCCGATGCCCACCACGCGCGGCAGGCGGGCCCGGCTCTGCAGGTCCTCCAGCGCAGGCTCTTGCACGCCTTCGTTGTCCGGGTGCACACCCACGGTGCACCAGAAATTGTCATGGTTCAGCGCCAGGGCATGGACCTGGTCGAACTCTTCCAGCGTGGTGCAGATGCACAGGGCGCGGTCGACCTGGGCGGCGGCCATTTCGCGGCGGATGGCCGGTAACTGTTCGCTCAGCCCGGGGAAATTCAAATGGCAGTGGGAATCGACAAACATGCGCTGATGAAACGGGGTGTGGACGACAGCGGCGCGGCGGCAAGCCACCGCCGCTCAGAGGGTCTGCGTGGGCTTGGCCGACTGGATGCTGGTGCCCAGCACTTCCTCGATCTTGATCTTCAACTGGCGCGACTTGTCGTCGTTGGGGAAGCGCACGCCGACGCCCTGCGTGCGGCCGCCCGACGCGTTGGCGGGGGTGATCCAGGCCACTTTGCCGGCCACCGGAAAACGCTGCGGGTCGTCGGGCAGCGACAGCAGCAGGTAGAGGTCTTCGCCCAGGCGGTAGTCGCGCGTGGTCGGCACGAACACGCCACCATCGGTGAACAGCGGGATGTAGGCGGCGTAGAGCGCCCCTGTCTCGCGGAAGACCAGCTGGATGACGCTGGGCCGCGCCGGGCTGGCCGCAGCAGGGGCCGGCGCGCTGCGCGGCGCGAGGACACCCGCCTGGGTCGGGACACGGTCGTTCATGGGACCAGTGTAGCGAACCGGGGCGCGGCTGGCGGGGCGCCCGCAGCCCCGACCTGCAGGGCCGACGCGGCCTGCTGCACCAGGGTCTCGAGCAACAGGCCTTCGTTCCAGGGGTGGTCGTCATGGCGGGCCACCCGGTCCAGTTCACGCGACCAGGCCGCCAGCGCGGCCAGGCGGCCGGCGCGCGGCACGCTGCCCGCCGGAAAGTAGCGCGCAGGGCCACCGCTGGCCAGCGCCATCGCGTCATGGCAAAGCTTGTGCAAGGTGTCCAGCACCAGCGGCATCTTCCAGCCGGCCATGGCAGCGGTCTGGCCGGCTGCCACGGCGCGGGGCAGCGCAGCCCAGGTCGCAGCATCCACACCCGATTGCGCCAGCGCCAGCGCATCCAGCGGACGCCCGCTGCAGGCCGCCAGCAGCACCGCTGCATCGGCCAGGCCCTGGCTGGCCAGCCAGGCGGTTGCCAGGGCAGCTGACGGCGCGTGCAGGATCTGCAGCTGGCAACGGCTGCGCACCGTGGGCAGGAGTTGCGCGGGGTCGGCGGTGGTCAGGATCAGGCGCGTACCGGCAGGCGGCTCTTCCAGCGTCTTCAGCAAGGCGTTGGCCGACTGCACGTTGAAGGCGTCGGCGGGATGCACGACAGCCACCTTGCCCTGGCCCCGCGCGGCGGTCTTGGTCGACCAGTCGATCAGGCCGCGGACTTCGTCAATCCGGATCTGACGGCTGGGCTTGCGCTTGGATTCATCGCCGTCGAGCCGGTCATCCGCCAGCGGCCATTCGAAGGCCCGGCGCAGGGTTTCCGGCAACAGCACCATCAGGTCGGGGTGCAGGTGGTTGCGCACCAGACGGCAGGCACCACAGTGGCCGCAGGGGCCGACTGCGGATGTGGCCGCCGGCCGGCCTTCGCACAGCCAGGCCTGGGCCAGGGTCAACGCATAGGGCAGCGCGCCCACGCCCGTCGAGCCATGCACCAGCAGGGCGTGGCCGCGCTGCCGGGCCAGCGCGTCGGCCAGCGGCCCGGCCAGCCAGGGCAGCGGCAGCGCGCCCTGCTCGTCGGCCAGCAGGGCTACCACCAGCCGCGCCCCAGCACCACGGCTTCGATCTGCGCCCACACCGCCGCCATATCGCGTTCGGCGTCGAGCCGGGCATAGCGCGCCGGCGCCTGCGCCACGCGCTGCGTGTAGGCGGCACTGACGCGCTCGAAGAAGGCACGGTCCTGCGACTCGAAACGATCGGGTTCGCGGGCTGCAGCCCGGCGGGCGGCAGCGGTGGCCGGCGAGGCTTCGAAGAGCAGCGTCAGATCGGGATGGCGCCCCTGCTGCACCCACGTTTCCAACTGGACCAGCACCTCCACGGCAAAGCCGCGCCCGCCGCCCTGGTAGGCAAAGCTGGCGTCGGTGTAGCGGTCGCAGAGCACCGTGGCACCCCGCGCCAGGGCCGGCTCGATCTGCTGGCACAGGTGATCGCGGCGTGCCGCGAAGACCAGCAGGGCCTCGGTCAGCGGGTCCATGGGCGCATGCAGCACCAGTTCGCGGATGCGTTCGGCCAGCGGCGTGCCGCCTGGCTCGCGCGTGACGACGACCTCGTGCCCGCGCCCGCGCAGCCAAGCCGCCAGGGCCTCGATGTGCGAGCTCTTGCCCGCGCCGTCTATGCCTTCGAAGGTGACGAAACGACCGCTCGGCCGAAGGTCGGTCACCGCTGGGCTCTCTGGTATTGGTTCACCGCGCGATTATGTTCGGCCAGGCTGGCGCTGAAGGCGCTGCTGCCGTCGCCGCGGGCCACGAAGTACAGCGCCCGGGTGGCATCGGGCCGCACGGCGGCGCGCATGGCCGCCAGACCGGGCAGGGCGATGGGCGTCGGCGGCAGGCCGCCGCGGGTGTAGGTGTTGAAAGGCGTATCGGCCAGCAGGTCGCGCTTGCGCAGATGGCCGTCGAAAGCCGCACCCAGGCCGTAAATGACGGTCGGGTCGGTCTGCAGCGGCATGCCGATGCGCAAGCGGTTGGCAAAGACGCCGGCCACCAGGCCGCGGTCGGCGGCAGCGCCGGTTTCCTTCTCGACGATGGAGGCCAGGATCAGCGCCTCGTCGGCCGATTTCAGCGGCGTGTCGGACGCCCGCTCGGCCCAGACGGCGACCAGCCGCTGCTGCATGGCGCGGTGGGCGCGCTTGAGCACGGTCAGGTCGCTGACGCCCCGGCTGTAGGCATAGGTGTCCGGGAAAAAGCGGCCCTCGCCAGCCACGCCAGGCTGGCCCAGCGCGGCCATCAGCTCGGCGTCGTTCAGGCCCGCGCTGGCCGGTTTGAGGGCCGGCGCGCGGGCCAGTTCAGCGCGCAGCTGGCGCAAGGTCCAGCCCTCGATGAAGCGCACCTGTTCCAGCGCCTCGTCGCCCTGCACCATCTTGGCCAGCAGGCGGCGCGGCGAGGTGCCGGCGTCGATCTCGTAGCTACCGGCCCGGATGCGCCGGGCCTGCCCCGACACGCGAAACCAGGCGTAGAGCCAGGCGGGTGGACTCTGCACACCGGCCTGCACCCAGGCCTGCGCGATGTCGCGCGGTGGCGTGCCGGCTTCGATGGACAACTCGGCCGTGGCACCGGCCAGCGGCAAAGGCCGCTCGACCCACCACCAGGCCGCGCCGGCCAGCCCCGCCGCGGCCAGCAACAAGGCCCCCAGCGCCACCGCCAACCCCCGAAACGCCGAACCACGCATTGCCATGGCAGCTGATGATAATGAGCCGATGAACAACGCCCCTGCCGTGTACCCCGCCACTGCGCCGCATGGCGCGCTGCGTCTGGCCGATTGGGGCGTGATCCGCGCCCGGGGCGATGACGCCCGGAAGTTTTTGCATGGCCAGCTGACGCAGGACGTCGAACACCTGCAGCCTGGCGTCGCACGGCTGGCCGGCTTTTGTTCGGCCAAAGGCCGCTTGCTGGCGACTTTCGTGATCTGGTCGCCGGCCACCGACGAGGTGCTGCTGGCCTGCAGCGCCGACCTGCTGCCGACCGTGCTCAAGCGCCTGTCGATGTTCGTCTTGCGCGCCCAGTGCCAGCTCAGCGACGCCAGCGCGGAGCTGCCCTTGTGGGGCTTGGCCGGCCCGCTGGCGGGCGTGGAACTGCCCGGCACGGCGTGGCAGCTCAGCCCGCAGGAGGCGGGTGTCTGGATCCGCCTGCCGGACGCCGTCGCTGCCGACGCCACGGTCACCGCGCGCTACCTGGGCGCGGGCGTTGCTGCGCCCGCTGCACCGGCACTCGAGGCCGCCGTCTGGGCCGGCATGGAAGTGCAAAGCGGCGTGGCGCGCGTGGTCGCCGCCACGGCCGAGCAGTTCGTGCCGCAGATGGTCAACCTGGAACTGGTCGGCGGTGTCAATTTTCAGAAAGGCTGCTACCCGGGGCAGGAAATCGTTGCGCGCAGCCAGTACCGCGGCACGCTGAAACGGCGGTCCTATGTCGTCGCAGCAGCGGCCAGCCTGGCGCCGGGCCAGGAGGTCTTCCACAGCGCCGACGCCGAACAACCCGCCGGCATGGTGGTGCTGGCCGGACATGCGGCTGACGGTGCGGCGCTGGGTCTGGTCGAACTGAAGATCGCCACGCTGGACGGCGGCACGCTGCACGCCGGCTCGGTCAGCGGCCCCTTGCTGACGCCGGCCACCCTGCCCTACGCTTTCCCCACCGAGGTGGCCTGAAGGCGGTCATGGCGCGCGAACTCTTTGTCTATTGGAAACTCGACGCCGGCCGCGCCGAGGCCGCCGTGGCCGCCGTGGCGGCGATGCAGTCTGAACTGCTGCGCGCCCACCCCGGCTTGCAGTCGCGGGTCTACCGCCGCAGCGACACCCGCGGCGACATCGCGACGCTGATGGAAACCTACGCCAGCGCCGATGCGGCGGGCGTCGGCGCGGCCGGGCAGGCCGCCATCGAGGCGGCCGCGGCCCGCCACCTGGCAGGCTGGTGCGCCGGCCCGCGACACGTCGAAGCCTTCGAACGGCTGGCCGGCTGACCGGCTGACGCGCCGCAGGCGCGCGCCCGGGATCAGGGCAAGCGGCTCATTTCAAGGTGGTCGACGCCGGCTTCGGTGTGCACGGCACCCGTGGCGACGAAGCCGGCGCGGGCATAGAAAGGCAGCACGCTGGGCGCTGCCTGCAAGACCAGCAGCCTGTCGCCCCGCGCCCGGCTGGCAGCGGCCAGCGCGGCCAGCACCGCCCGGCCGACCCCCGCGCCGCGCACCGCAGCCAGTGTGGCCATCCGACCGATCTGCCCGACGCCGTCAACCGGCGCCAGCAGCCGCCCGCTGGCCAGCGCCAGGCCCGCCCGGTTGAAGGCCACGGCGTGCACCGCCTGCGCGTCGGCCGCGTCCGCCACCCCGGCGGCGGGCGCGCCCAACTCCTGCGCGAAGACCGCCTGCCGCAAGGAGCGCGACGTGCCGCCCAGCGTGGCGCTGTCGCCGGTCTGCACGCTGAACACGGCGTCGCCGGCTTCGTAGCCCAGCAACCAGTCCCGCAAGACGAGGGGCACCGGCCGGCTGGTCTGCGTGACCGGGTCGGCGAAGACGTAGACCAGTTCGCCGTGCACCAGGCGCTGTTCGCCGCGAAACACCGCCGCGCCGAAGACCATCGAGGAGTTGCCGATGCGCGCGCAGCGGATGCCGACGTCCAGTTGCTCGTCGTAGCGCGCCGAAGCCGCGTATTCCAGCGTCGCCTTGCGCACGTAGAGGTCGCCCTGCAAGGCCGCCATCGTCTCATGGTAGGGCAAGGCCAGCGCCCGCCAGTAGCCGGCCACGGCGGTGTCGAAATACATCAGGTAGTGGCCGTTGAAGACGATCTTCTGCAGGTCGACTTCGGACCAGCGCACGCGCAGGCGGTCGAGAAAGCGGAAGTCGTTTCGGGTGCTGGACATGGTGGTCAGTGCGGAGTGACGAATCGGGCGGCGCGAGCATACTTTGCGTTCCACCCTGAAGCGCAGCGGCACGCTGTGCCCTGCTCCACCATGGCTCGCATCCTCTACCTCACGCAGATCGACCTCGACCACGGCGCCGTGCGCCTGCTGCCCGAAGAATGCCAGCGCACCGGCATGCGCCGGCCGCTGGTCGTCACCGACGCCGGCGTGCGCGCCGCCGGCGTGCTGCAGTTGGCGCTGGACGCGCTGCAGGACACGCCACACGCGGTGTTCGACGGCACACCGTCCAACCCCACCGAAGCCGCCGTGCGCGCCGCCGTGGCGGTCTACCAGCGCGAGGGCTGCGACGGCCTGATCGCCGTGGGCGGCGGCAGCAGCATCGACCTGGCCAAGGGCGTGGCCATCGCCGCCAGCCACCAAGGGCCGCTGCAGACCTACGCCACCATCGAAGGCGGCAGCCCGAAGATCAGCGACCGCGTGCCGCCCTTGATCGCCGTGCCGACCACGGCCGGCACCGGCAGCGAGGTCGCCCGCGGCGCCATCCTGATCGTCGACGACGGCCGCAAACTGGGTTTCCACAGCTGGCACCTGATGCCCAAGGCGGCCTTGCTCGACCCCGAACTGACGCTGGGCCTGCCGCCGATGCTGACCGCGGCCACCGGCATGGACGCCATCGCGCATTGCATGGAAACCTTCATGGCGCACGCGGTGAACCCGCCGGCCGACGGCATCGCGCTGGACGGGCTGGAACGCGGCTGGGCCCACATAGCACGCGCCACGCGCGACGGCAGCGACCGCGAAGCGCGCTGGAACATGATGAGCGCCAGCATGCAGGGCGCGATGGCCTTCCAGAAAGGCCTGGGCTGCGTGCATTCGCTGAGCCACAGCCTGGGCGGCGTGAACCCGCGACTGCACCACGGCACGCTGAACGCGATGTTCCTGCCGGCTGTCGTGCGCTTCAACGCCAGCGCGCCCACCCTGCAGGCCGAGCGCCGCCTGCAGCGGTTGGCGCAGGCCATGGGCCTGCCCGGCTGCGACAAGGGGGGCACCGAAGTCGCGCAGGCCATCACCGCGATGAACGCCCGCCTGGGCCTGCCCAGCGGCCTGCGCGCGATGGGCGTGACCGAAGACCTCTTCGAGCGCGTGATCGACGGCGCGATGGCGGACCACTGCCACAAGACCAACCCCCGCCTGGCCAGCCGCGCCGACTACCGGGCGATGCTGCTGGCTGCGATGTAGGGCGTTGTAGGGCGTTGTAGGGCTGTATGGGCCTGCAGACTGTCGCCCGGCTGCGCAGACTGTCTCATGCCGGGTGCAGCCGCCCCGGGGGCGCTGCTATGGTGTGCTACATCAGCAACACACCGGTGGGCGGCACATGCAGACCTGGGACCCAAGACAGCCGATTTACCAGCAGCTCGCGGACATCCTGGCCGCGCAGCTGCTGGACGGCGAACCCACCGAGGGCACGGCGATGCCGTCGGTGCGCGCCCTGGCGGGGCGCTACCTGCTCAACCCCCTGACCGTCAACCGCGCCTTGCAGGCGCTGGGCGACGAGGGCCTGCTGGAAAGCCGGCGCGGCATGGGCCTGTATGTGAGGGCCGGCGCCCGCGAGCGGCTGAAAGCCGTCGAACGCCAGCGTTTTCTGGAAACCGAATGGCCGCGCCTGCGTGAGCGGCTGCGCCGCCTGGGCATCGCCCCCGCACAACTGAACTGGGAGGAGCGCGCATGAACGCCGCCGACATCCAACACCCGCAAGCGACCGACCAGCTGGTCGAGGCCCGTGACCTGACCGTGCGCTACGGCGCCAAGCGGGCCGTCGACGGCGTCAGCTTCAGCATCCCGAAAGGCCGCGTCGTCGGCCTGCTGGGCCACAACGGGGCGGGCAAGTCGACGCTGATGAAGGCCCTGGTCGGACTGGCGCCGACCGAAGGCGCCTTGAGCGTGCTCGGCCTGGACCCGGTCAAGGACCGTGTGACGCTGCTGGAATCGGCCTGCTACATCCCCGACGTGGCCACGCTGCCGCGCTGGGCCCGCGTCGGTGAACTGATCCGCATGATGAGCAGCCTGCACCCGCACTTTTCGGCCGAGCGCGCCGCCGCCCTGCTCCAGCGCACCAGCGTCAGCCCGCGCGACAAGGTCAAGAACCTGTCCAAGGGCATGGTGGTGCAGGCGCACCTGGCGCTGATCGCCGCCATCGACGCGAAATTGATGATCCTGGACGAACCCACCCTGGGTCTGGACGTGCTGTCGCGCAAGGCCTTCTACGAGATGCTGATCGACGAATGGTGCGACGGCGAGCGCAGCGTCCTGATCAGCACCCACCAGGTCGAGGAGATCGAGTCGCTGCTGTCCGACGTGCTGATGCTCAACGAGGGCAAGCTGGTGCTGTCCATCAGCCTGGAAGACATGGACCAGCGCTTCGTCGCACTCAGCCACGACGCCAGCGTGGCGCAAGAAATGGCCGCCGCCCACCCGCTGCTGAAGTACCGCGTCGGCCCCGGGCCCAACGGCAACGCGGCGCTGTTCGACGGCCCGCCGCCGGCATCCGTCGAAGCCCTGGGCCGCCGCGTGCGCCCCAGCCTGGTGGACTTGTTCGTGGCGCTGACGCGCAAGCCCGAACTCGACCGCACGCAGTTCTGAATCGAGGACCCACCATGAAGAGACTGATCCCCCTGATGCAGCGCGAATGGCTGCAACACCGCAACGGCTGGCTGATGATGGCCGGCATCCCGCTGGGCTTGAGCCTGCTGCTGCTGAGCTTCGGCCAGATCCAGATCGGCCAGGAAGCGCAGGCGGCTGGTCCTGCCCTGCCCGCGCTGCTGGCCGCCGGATCGATCGCCGGCAGCACCGCGGTCATCTTCCTGATCGCGGCCTTCAGCTCGCTGGTCATCGTCTCCAACCTGGCGCGGCGCGACCATGCCGACCGCTCGGTGGAATTCTGGCTGTCGGTGCCCGTCAGCCACAGCGAGAGCTTCGCCGCGCCGCTCATCGTGCACCTGCTGCTGGTACCGGCGGCAGCCCTGGTCATCGGCATGCTGGGTGGCTACGCCGTGTCCTTCATCGTCGTCAGCCGCCTGGTGGGCGCCGAAGCCTGGTTCGTCCTGCCCTGGGGCACCATCGTCATGGCGTCTTTCAGCCTGATGCTGCGCCTGCTGGCCGGCCTGCCGCTGGCCATGCTGTGGCTGAGCCCGCTGATCCTGCTGGTGGTCTTGCTGACGGCCTGGTTTCGCCGCTGGGGCTGGGTCATCCTGACCGTGGGCCTGGGCCTGGGCAGCTATCTGCTGAAGCTGGTCTTCGGCCAACCCTGGCTGAACCGCATCAGTAGCGAACTGATCAAGGCCGCTGGCCGTTCGCTGATCAACGGCGACCAGGGCGGCTTGGTCGTCGACAAGGCGTCGCAGGGTATCGATGCCTTGCAGTTGCTGCCAGCCTGGGCGCTGGCGGACTTCGGCGCGGCACTGCAGGCCCTGGCCACCCCGCTGTTCCCGGGCGCCCTGCTGTTCGCAGCCGGCTGTTTCTTCCTGCTGGTGCAGTGGCGCCAGCGCGGAGCCAGTGCGGCCGGTTGACCCTGTGGCGCCGGTCCGGCGGGCTGGCGGCGACCGCGGTCACCGCGCGCTGGTGCAGGTCAAAAACCCGGTCGGTCCAAGGCTGTTCGTGGTTGCCCGGGCGCGACGCGCGCCCGGTTGCGATGAGAATGCGGCCGCTTGACGCCACAGCCCGCCGGCCCCGCGGGGCCGGCGTCAGCGCCAGAAAGAACCTGCCATGGACTTCACGGTCAGTATCCTGCTCGCCACTTTCATCATCTCGGTGCTGGCGCTGTTCGTCTTCATCGCCTCGATGGCCAAGGGGCTGTTCGGCAGCGGGGGCGCTGCCGCCACGCAGATCTTCGACGCCGACGAACTCGGCCGTGTCGAAGACCCCGCTGCCACGCAGGCGCAGCGCGGCGACCTGCAGCGCGCGATGGATGAGAACAAGCCCGCCCTGGCGCCCGCCGCGCGCGACGCCGAGCAAATCGCCACCCGGCTGCGCGCGGACCAGAGCAGCTCACTGGTCGTCGGCGTGTGCCTGACGCTGGCCGTGGCCTGGCTGGTGCTGGCATCGCTGGCCGGGCTGATTTCGTCGATCAAGCTGCACGCGCCCGACTGGTGGGTCGGTTTCGAGTGGCTCACCTTCGGCCGCATCCGCCCCATCCACCTCAACCTGGTGGGCTATGGCTGGTGCTCGATGGCCGGCATCGGCGTGGCGCTGTGGCTGATACCGCGGCTGCTCAAGACCGAGCTCGTCGGCGCGCGCTGGGCCCTGCTGGGCGGCGCGCTGTGGACGCTGGGGGTGGCCACCGGCACGGTGGCCATCGCCACCGGCCATTCCGACGGGCTGGAGTGGCTGGAGTACCCCTGGCAGGCCGACATCCCGATGGTCATCGGCGGCGCGCTGGTCGGCTTCCCGATGTGGCTGACGCTGCTGCAGCGCAAGGTCGAGCACCTGTACGTCTCGGTCTGGTACATCGCCGCCGGGCTGCTGTGGTTCCCGATACTGTTCCTCATCGCCAACTGGCCGGGCCTGCACTTCGGCGTGCAGCAGGCGACGATGAACTGGTGGTTCGGCCACAACGTGCTGGGCCTGTGGTTCACGCCGCTGGGGCTGGCCGCGTCGTACTACTTCATCCCCAAGGTCATCGGCAAGCCGATTCATTCCTACAACCTGTCGCTGCTGGGCTTCTGGTCCTTGGCCTTCTTCTACAGCCAGGTCGGCGGCCACCACCTGATCGGCGGGCCGGTGCCGAGTTGGCTGATCACCATCTCCATCGTGCAGAGCATGATGATGGTGGTGCCGGTGTTCGCCGTGGCCATCAACCAGCACCTGACGGTGCTGGGCAACTTCCGCGCGCTGCTGTACTCACCCACGCTGCGCTTCATCGTGCTCGGCGCCATGCTCTACACCGCGGCCTCGGTGCAGGGCTCGCTGGAGGCGCTGCGCTCGGTGAACGCCGTGACCCACTTCACGCACTACACGGTGGCGCACGCGCACCTGGGGCTGTACGGCTTCTTCTCGATGGTCATGTTCGGCGCCATCTACTTCATCATGCCGCGCGTGATGAAGTGGGAATGGCCCTTCCCCTGGCTGATCTCGCTGCACTTCTGGCTGGTGCTGGTGGGCTTTGCGATCTACTTCATCGGGCTGTCGATCGGCGGCTGGTTCCAGGGCCTGGCGATGCTCGACAAGGACACACCCTTCATGCAGTCGGTGGCGCTGACCCTGCCCTACCTGCAGGCGCGTTCGATCGGCGGCGGACTGATGACACTGGGCCATCTGGTGTTCGCGGCCCACTTCTTCATGATGGGCTGGAAGTTCGGTCCGAAGCGGCTGGGCGCAGCGCTGCTGGCACCACCGCTGCCGGCCGTGCCCTTGGCGCTGGCGCGCACGCCGGCCCGGAGCGCAGCATGAGCTTCGGTGTCGGCCGTTTCGAGATGGACGAGTTGCGCCTGGTGGTCGGGGCGATGGTCATCCTGTCCGGCGCCACCGCGCTGCTGGTGGTCATGCCCTATCTGCTGCTGAAGGATCAGCCGCCCACACCCGGGCTCAAGCCCTACACCGAGCTGCAGGCCCAGGGCCGGCAGGTCTACATCGCCAACGGCTGCGTGTACTGCCACTCGCAGCAGCCGCGTGACATCGCGCTGGGCCCCGACGCCTTGCGCGGCTGGGGCCGGGCGCCGGTGGCCGGCGACTACGCCTACGACACGCCGCACCTGCTGGGCACCATGCGCACCGGGCCCGATCTGTTCAACATCGGCGCGCGCCAGCCCAGCCGCGACTGGCACCTGGGCCATCTGTACCAGCCGCGCGCCTACACGCCGGGCTCGATCATGCCGTCCTACCCTTTCCTGTTCGAGACGCGCCCAGGTGCGGCCCGGCCCGGCGAGACGGTGCTCAGCCTGCCGCCGGCCTGGGCCAAACCCGGCCAGGTGGTGGTGGCCCGGCCCGAGGCCTTGGCCCTGGTGGACTACCTGATCGGGCTGGACCACGCCTACCCGGCGCTGCAGCCCTTGCCGGTCGCCACGTCGGCCGCAGCGCCGGCCAAGAAGGCGGGGGTCTGATGGCCGGCCCGCCGCTCTCACGGCAGCGTCCGGCCGACGATTCGGCCACCCGGCGCGAGCTCGACGAGCCCGACGAACAGATCCGCGCGCTGCCCTGGTTCTTCATCATGTTCCTCGGCGCGATGGGCATGTGGGGCGCCTTCTACATCGTCAGCACGCCGTCGGGCGGGTCTTCGGCCTATGGCGACCAGCGCACCGTGAGCACGCTGCGCCCTGCGGTGGTGGCCGCCGGCGCTGCGCCGGCGGTGGACGGCAAGCAGCTGTTCGGCGCCAAGTGCGCGGCCTGCCACCAGGCCAGCGGCCTGGGCGTGGCCGGCGTGTTCCCGCCGCTGGCCGCCTCGGAATGGGTGGTGGGCAGCGAGAAGGTGCTGGTCAGCATCCTGCTGCACGGCATCAACGGCGAGATCCAGGTCAAGGGGACCACCTACAAGGGGGCGATGCCGGCCTTCGGCACGCTGGCCGACGAGGAGATCGCCGCCGTGCTGAGCTACATCCGTACCGATTGGGGCAACGCCGCGGCCCCGTTGAACGGCGCTGCCGTGAAAGCACAGCGCGAGGCGACGGCGTCCCAGCAGGCGCCCTGGGCCGGCGGCGAGGCGCTGAAGGCGCTGGACCGCTGACCGCCCCGGTCGGCAGGGTCACCATGGCCGCCCCGGCAAGCCCGGCCCGCCCCAACCCGGCCCCAGCCGCCGCCAAGCCCGCCGACGGCTTGCTGCCCAGCTTTGCGACCTGCCTCGCGGTGCTGGCGCTGGGCTTGACGGCGATCTTCCAGGCCACCGACGGCGGCAGCGCCTTCACCACCGAGACGCTGCGCCGCAGCCAGGTGGCGCGCGCGCCGGCGCCGGTGCCCGACTTCGCGGTGGTCGACGCGCAAGGCCGCGTGCAGCCGCTGCACCGCTTGCTGGCGCAGGGTGGCCGGGTCTGGATCGTCGACTTCGAGTACACGCGCTGCCTGAGCCTGTGCCGGGTCGGCGGCAGCGTGATGCAGCGGCTGCAGGACGAGATCGCGGCGCGCGGCATGGCCGGCCGCGTGGGCCTGCTGTCGATCAGCTTCGACCCGCTCAACGATGGCCCGCCGGCGCTGGCCGACCACGCGCGCCGCCTGCGCATGCAGCCCGGGCTGTGGCAGCTGGTTGCGCTGCGCGACGAGGCCGACCGGCGTCGGCTGCTCGACGCCTTCGGCATCCTGGTGCTGCCCGCGCCGCGCGGCGAGTTCGAGCACAACGCGGCGCTGCACCTGGTCGATGCGCAGGCGCGGCTGGTGCGCATCGTCGACCTGGGCGAGCCCGAAACGGCGCTGACCGGCGCGCTGTCGCTGGCCGGGCCATGAGGGCGATCAGGCCGCTGTCGCTGACCGCCGTCGTCGCGACAGCGGCCGCGCTGGCCCTGTCGCTGCCGCCCGGGCGCGTGCTCATCGAACAGAGCATGGTCTGGCACATGCTGGCGCAGATGCCGCTGCTGCTGCTGGCCGGTGCGCTGGCTGCGGCCGCCGCCGAACAGCACCGCTGGTCCAACCGTGCGGCCGACCGGCTGCAGCGTGCCGCGCGCTTCAACCGCTACGGTCTGGGCAGCCTGATGCTGGCGCAGTGCCTGCTGGCCTACTGGATGCTGCCGGCGCTCATCGACCGCGCCGTGCTGCTGCCCGGCGCCGACGCCGCCAAGCTGGCCGGCCTGTGGATCGCAGGCGCCGCCCTGCGACTGGGGCTGCGCCAGGCGCCTGCGGCGGTGCAGTTGTTCTTCGGCGGCACGGCCTTGCCCATGCTCGTCTGGCTGGGGCTGTACATGGCCGCTGGCGAGACGCGGCTGTGCAATGCCTACACGCTCGACAGCCAGATCCTGGCCGGGCGCGGCCTGGTGGCCCTGGCGCTCGGGGTCGGCACGGCCTGGGTCGCGTGGCACCTGCGGGCGCGCCTGCGCGAACGCGGCGCGCCGGCCGCGCCCGGGCAGCGGCTGCCGCACCGGGCACCGTGAGACCGGCCCGCTGGCCGGACGGCTGGTTCAGTGCTGCTCACCACCGAAGAACTGCTCGTCTTCGGTCGAACCCTTGAGCGCGCCCGTTGACGCGTCGCGCTCGATGGTGGTGGTCACGGCATCGAAGTACCCGGTGCCCACTTCGCGCTGGTGCTTGACGGCGGTGAAACCGCGCTCGGCGGCTGCGAATTCCTTCTCTTGCAGATCGACGAAGGCGCTCATGTGGTTGCGGGCGTAGCCGTAGGCGAGGTCGAACATGCCGTAGTTCAGGCTGTGGAAGCCGGCCAGCGTGATGAACTGGAACTTGTAGCCCATGGCGCCGAGTTCGCGCTGGAACTTGGCGATGGTGGCGTCGTCCAGGTTCTTGCGCCAGTTGAAGGACGGGCTGCAGTTGTAGGCCAGCAGCTTGCCGGGGAACTGGGCGCGGATGGCGTCGGCATAGTCCTTGGCGAACTTCAGGTCGGGCGTGCCGGTTTCGCACCACAGCATGTCCACGTAAGGGGCATAGGCCAGGCCGCGGCTGATGGCCTGGGCGATGCCCTTCTTCGTGCGGTAGAAGCCTTCGACGGTGCGCTCGCCGGTCAGGAAGGGCCGGTCGTTGGGGTCGATGTCGCTGGTGACGAGGTCGGCGGCTTCGGCGTCGGTGCGGGCCAGCAGCACGGTGGGCGTGCCCATCACGTCGGCGGCCAGGCGGGCGGCGACCAGCTTGGCGACGTTCTCGCGCGTCGGCACCAGCACCTTGCCGCCCATGTGGCCGCACTTCTTCACGCTGGCCAGCTGGTCTTCGAAGTGCACGCCGGCAGCGCCGGCTTCGATCATCGCCTTCATCAGCTCGAAGGCATTCAGCACGCCGCCGAAACCGGCTTCGGCGTCGGCCACGATGGGCGCGAAGTAGTCGATGTCATCCTTGCCTTCGGACCACTGGATCTGGTCGGCACGGGTGAAGGTGGCGTTGATCTTCTTGACCACTTTGGGCACCGAGTCCACCGAGTACAGCGACTGGTCGGGGTACATCTCGCCATTGCTGTTGGCGTCGCCCGCCACCTGCCAGCCGCTGAGGTAGATGGCCTTGAGGCCGGCCTTGACCTGCTGCATGGCCTGGTTGCCCGTCAGCGCGCCCAGGGTGTTGACGAAAGGCTCGTTGTTGACCAGGTCCCACAACTTGATGGCGCCGCGCCGGGCCAGCGTGTGGTCGACCTGCAGGCTGCCGCGCAGGCGCACCACGTCGGCGGCGCTGTAGCCGCGCTGGATGCCCTTCCAGCGCGGGTTCACGGCCCAGTCGGTTTCCAGGGCGTCGATCTGTTGTTGGCGGGTCTGTTGGGTCATGAAATTCTCCAGTTGAGGCGGATGGTGAAAAGCGAAGAGTCAACACCCAAAGCGTATCGCAGCCGCTCCCAACTGAAATGATTGATGTCTTATATAAGACATGAGATTAATTTCATAACAATCAACGACTTGCCGACGTTTTCCACATCGCGGAAGGTTCTTCTTCCATATGGTGAATTTTTGCTGCGTTGCAGCGCATAAACTTTTGCGATGTGAAATGCAAACTTGGCCATGTGAAAGCCTGCTGCCCGCAGCGCACAGCCGCTAGCGAGCGCGGCGGCGTACAGTTCGCGGTGCAAGGACATGCCGCCTGCGCCCGCAGCACCCCACCGGAGCCCGCCCCATGAACAAAGCCATCGCCCCCGCCCTCCTGCAAGCTGCCGAAGCCACCGGCAGCCTGGGCATGGACGCCTACTGGATGCCTTTCACCGCCAACCGGCAGTTCAAGAAGGCGCCGCGCCTGCTGACCCGCGCCGAAGGCATGCACTACTGGGACGTCGATGGCCGGCAGATCCTCGACGGCGTGGCCGGCCTGTGGTGCGTCAACGCCGGCCACGGGCGCGACGAGATTGCCGAGGCGGTTGCGCACCAGATTCGCACGATGGATTTCGCGCCCGCCTTCCAGATGGGCCACCCCATAGGTTTTGAATTCGCCAGCCGGCTCGCCGAAATCGCGCCCGCCGGGCTCGACCGGGTTTTCTTCACCGGCTCGGGTTCGGAATCCGTCGATACCGCGCTCAAGATCGCGCTCGCCTACCAGCGCGTGAAGGGCGAGGCCTCGCGCACCCGCCTCATCGGCCGCGAGCGCGGCTACCACGGCGTGGGCTTCGGCGGCATCTCGGTGGGCGGCATGGTCGCCAACCGCAAGATGTTCGGCACGATGCTCGCGGGCGTGGACCACCTGCCGCACACGCA
>Ga0136641_1000348_pt1 | contig 19994 bp, 17 predicted proteins | sample EliLak1302023Y_FD_115312 | JGI IMG/M metagenome (GOLD analysis project Ga0136641, IMG submission 115312) | Freshwater microbial communities from Elizabeth Lake, Yosemite National Park, California, USA - 13020-23Y | ecosystem: Environmental > Aquatic > Freshwater > Lake ...
CAACGAGAAGAAGGCATGAGCCCGGAGCAAGCGATTCACGCTGCCTGCCTGATGCGTTTTCGTCCGATCATGATGACCTCGCTAGCGGCACTGTTCGGTGCATTGCCGATTGCCCTGGGTGTAGGTGCAGGCGCCGAGTTGCGCCAACCCCTGGGCCTGGCCGTGGTCGGCGGACTGGTGTTTTCGCAAGCGATAACGCTATTTATTACGCCGGTGATTTATCTGGCCATGAACCGTTTTAGCGGTACCGGCCCGATTACCGACCCGACGCTCGACGTATCCTGAAACCGCTTAGCCCGGTGTTTTCGGCAGAGGCCTAGCCAAGTCCAAGGCGTTTTTTAAAAGAATATCGTCCAAATTTAGCGCCAAAAGTGGCGGTCGCGGTGTCCATGGCCCCACGGGATGACCACGGTCGGCGTGAACAGTGGGCGGTAATTGGCCACGGGATAGTACACGCTGAGAGCAGGTACGCTGATGTAGGTCACGCTAGGCTGGGTGTACACCGGGTTGGATGAGGAAACCACTGTCGTTTGTGCTGGTGCCTGTGGCATCAGCCCGTTGGCAGGCGCCACTTGCAAGGCGATGCTAGTGCCCGGGTCCTGGGCCATCTGTACGCTGTATTGCTTACCTCCAAACTCATAAAGAACTTGGTAGCCGCTGGTGCGGCTTTCCATGAAATTTTGCACCGTGCAGCGTTCCACGTTCTGCACCCGGTCTCCGCCCGGACCTTCTACCCGATCGCCAATGACAGCGCCGCCCACCATACCGATAGCCGTGGCTGCAGCGCGCTCTGCACCGCGCCCTCCCACCGAGTTACCAATGGCCGCTCCAGCAAGGGCTCCGAGAATGGCACCGGCGCCACTACTGGGCTGCTGGTAAACGATTTGCTCGTTACTGCACACCCGGTGTGGCACAGCCACCTGCTGGATGATGGGCGTAGAGGACAAGACACGACCCACGTCTTGGGCCCATCCCGCGCCTGCGGCGCATAGCATCATGGTGCTTAACAGGGAAGTCTTCATGCGTTTCTCCTAGTGGCTAGGTAGCCCAATTGCACTATGCGCCAGGCAAATACCCACGCATGGAAGCTTAACGGGCTCTGGGCGATTTTGGTTGACAGACTTTACCAACCCCTGACGCGTCGCTATGCCGGGATGGGCTTGTGACGGCAAACGATAATCGCCATCGATGCCAATCCCTGGCGATGGCGACCACCACCCACGACCTCCGTCCCTTGAATTCCGACCACCCCACCCCTGCCGCCCAAGAGCCAGAAAGCGCTTTGCACCTGTTTTGGCGCATGGTCCTCGTACTGGGAGCCCTGGCCATGGTGCCCACTCTGTGGCCCGGCTTGGATCTGTATGCCGCGACCTGGTTCGCCGGACCAGGCAGCGAGCAGCACATCATTCAATGGTGGTGGGTAGAACTTATCAATCTCTACGTGCCCGCTTTTTTTCGAGGGGTCGTGTTGGTGGCACTGGTCGGCTGGCTAGCCGCCAGCCTACGCCCGGCCTATCGCCATTGGCGCATGCCACTGGCTTTCTTGGTGCTTTCGGGCGCACTAGGCCCCGGTCTGTTGGTCAATAGCGGCTTTAAAGAACACTGGCAACGCGCACGTCCCTTTGAAGTGCAAAATTTTGGCGGTACAGCGCAATTTACAAGGGCTGGCCTGATCACCGACCAATGCAATAACAACTGCGCATTTGTAAGCGGCCATGTGGCCTGCGGCTTTTTCTTCGCATCGCTGATGCTGTTATCGCCGCGCAAACGCCGGTGGTGGGCTGTGACGGGCCTGGGTGGGGCTGCCCTAATTGGTTTTGCCCGCATGGCCGATATGGCGCATTGGCTGAGCGATGTGCTCTGGGCCGGACCTATCACCTTGCTGTGCAGCTGGGTGATCTGGCGCGCACTCTCGTGGGCATACAGACCTAAGCCCGGGGCTGCGGATAGCGGGGACAGTCCCCCACGCTAAGGCTACCAACCAAGCAGACTCAAGCCTCAGGTGCTGCGCTGCGGCAAGCCTGCTGCCAAACCGTCCAGGACGCTGGGGTAATGCAGCACCAGTCGCAGTTCCCGCTTCATGCGTCGGTTGTCCATGCGCCGAGACTCTGCCAAAAAACTCATTTGCATAGGCGACAACACGGCCGCCAAAGGCCCATGTGCCATGCGGGGTGGTAAGGGCAAGGCGTACAGCTTTGCGGCAGCGTCCATATAGTCGCCCATCTTCATGACTGCATCGTCGTTGATGTTGTAAACACCCTGCGCACGTCCGCGCCACAAGGCCAACACACAGGCACGCGCCAAATCGTCGGCATGGATGTGGTTGGTGTACACATCGTCCTCGGCCCGCAGCACCGGCGTAGCTTTTTGCAAGCGCGCCAGTGGCGTGCCGCCTTCCCGGTCGGGCGCATAAATGCCGGGGATGCGAAGCACGCGCGTATGTACCCCGGTGGCGCGCCCGAAATGGCGAACATGGCTTTCCGCATCCACGCGCCGATGCGCCCGCTCGGTGTGGGGCTGCAAAGCGCGCACTTCGGACACCCATTGCCCCTGGCAATCGCCATAGACGCCAGTCGTGGACCCATAGACCACGGCCTCTGGCCCTGAGCGCAGGCGCAAGGCTTGCAGAACATGCGCAGTGCGCAAATCTTGGCTACCGGAGGGTGCAGGCGGGGCCAGATGCAGCACACGCTGACCCAAAGCCGCTAAGCGGCGCAGACTGCTTGCAACGTCCAAATTGCCCAATAGAGGCATGATGCCGGCGGCGCGCAAAGGTGCCATGCGCGCCGCTTGCGAGGTGAGCGCCAAAACGCGCACACGCGGCGCGAGTAAGCGCGCGACGCGCATGCCCACGTCGCCACAACCGATGATGAGTACGCGACTGCGCCGAAAGCGCGCAGGCAATGCGCCTAAAGGGCTTTGGTTTGAAGGCAAAATCGGGGTTTACGCTCGTTGAAAACCCCAAGGATAACCATAACGATGAATGCCAGCGCCGCCTCTTTCGCCATCTCGGTTCAGCCTAGCGGCATACAGTTTGACGCCCAACCCGATGAAAGCCTGCTTGCCGCCGGCATCCGCCAGGGCATAGGCCTGCCCTATGGCTGTAAAGACGGGGCTTGCGGTTCCTGCAAATGCAAATTGGTATCAGGCCAGGTGCAGCAGAGTAATTTCCAGCGCAAAGCACTGAGCGAAGAAGAAGAGGCGCAGGGTTTTGTGCTCACTTGCAGCGCCCGTGCCCTGAGCGATGTCACGCTTGAATCACGCCAAGTGACGCCCGCTGGTGCACTACCGGTTAAAAAAATGCCCACCCGCGTGAGTAGCTTGGTGCGCAAGACCGAAGACGTGATAGTGATGCATTTGCAATTGCCGGCCAACGACACCTTTGTGTACCGCGCGGGGCAGTATGTGGAGTTCATTTTGCGTGACGGCGCGCGCCGTTCTTACTCTATGGCCAATGCGCCAGACAAGGGGCCAGGCGTGGAGCTGCATATCCGCCACATGCCCGGCGGTCGCTTTACCGACCAGGTATTTGGCACGATGAAGGAAAAAGATATTTTGCGCATCGAAGGGCCTATGGGTTCCTTCTTCCTGCGCGAAGACTCGGAAAAACCCATGGTGTTTCTGGCCTCTGGCACCGGTTTCGCGCCCCTCAAGGCTTTGCTGGAGCATATGCAGCACTGCGGCATCACCCGCCCAGTCACGCTGTACTGGGGCGGGCGTCGGCCCGCCGATTTGTACATGGACGATTGGGTGCAAGCACAGCGCGCCGCCATGCCGAATTTGCGCTACGTGCCGGTGGTGTCTGATGCCCTGCCCGAAGATGCCTGGCCAGGTCGCACCGGATTTGTGCACCGCGCGGTACTGGAAGATTTTTCCGATTTGTCCGGCCACCAGGTCTATGCCTGCGGCGCGCCGATCGTGGTGGACTCTGCCAAGCGCGACTTTGGTGCGCAGGCCGGTCTGCCTGCTGAAGAATTTTTTGCCGACGCCTTTACTTCGGAGGCGGATAAACAGTAGGTGTCTCATCGGAGCTGTCCGCTTGTGAAGTGCCCGGCCGCTGGCTCAGCACCACCGCCAGCAGCACCACCAGCGCGCCGGCCTGGGCCATCGGTGTCATGCGCTCGGCCAGATAAATCCAGCCAAATAAGGCCGCAAATACCGGCTCCAGGGCATAAATAATCGCCGCCTGCTCAGCAGAGACATGGGTTTGCGCAAGCGCCTGCAAAAAGAAGGTCGCGGCCGATGCCAGTGCGCCAAGGAACAGCAAACCGAGCAGGACTTCGAGACTGATCACTTCGGGCAGGCTAAGCACCCGCGCCGGTCCGCTATCGAACAGCATCCACACCAGGCCCATGGCCGCCATGCACCAAACCTGAGCGGATGCGAGCTGAACCGCCTTGTGCAGGCGCGCCCGCGCTGACATACCCATGGTGTAAACCGCGTAGGCCAGTGCCGCAAACAGCGTGGCCGCATCGGCCCACAGGTCGGCTTCGCCGTCGTAAGACATCATGCCTATGCCCACACACGCCAAAGCCGCTGCAACAAAAATCAGCCAGCCGGGCCGCCCGCCCAGTAATAGGCCTAACAAAGGCACCATCAGCACATTGAGGCTGGTAAGGAAAGCGCTGCGGTTGGAGGCTATGAACTGCAAGCCATAGGCCTGCGCCGCCATAGAAAAAAGCGCCAGCGCACCTAGCCAGAAACCATCACGCCATGCAGCCAAGCGGATGCCCCGCACAAAAGGCAGCATGCAAAGCGCGGCAATGCAAAAACGCAAGGTGGTAATTTCTACGCCACTGAGCACCCCAGTGGCTACTTTGAGCACCGGAAACGTCATGCCCCATACCACTGTCACCAGCAGCAAGATCAAGGGGTAGCGGTAATGCATGCGCTTTAGCGCCATGGGCGCCTATTCGCCCAGATAAGCAGCACGTACTTTTGGGTCATTGAGCATATGCTTGGCGTCCCCGCGCATAGTGATGATGCCCGACTCCATCACATAGCCGCGGTTGGCTATAGACAAAGCACGGCTGGCGTTTTGCTCGACCAAGAGCACCGTCACGCCCTGCGCAAATACGTCTTGCACCACTTCAAAAATCTTGTCCACCATCAAGGGGGACAAACCCATAGACGGTTCGTCCAGCAGCAGCACTTTGGGGCGGCTCATCAAGGCACGGCCCATGGCCAGCATTTGCTGCTCACCGCCAGACATAGTGCCCGCTAATTGGGTACGGCGCTCTTTGAGGCGCGGGAAGATGGCAAACATTTTTTCAATGTCGTCCTCAATGCCCGGTTTGTCGTCGCGGATGTACGCGCCCATGTACAGGTTCTCCATGATGGACATGCGCGTAAACACACCGCGCCCTTCGGGCACCATGGCTAGGCCTTGCTTGACCAGGTCCCAGGGGCCTTGGCCGCGGATGCTTTTGCCCATATAAACAATATCACCCCCAGCCAAAGGCAGGGTGCCGGTGATGGCTTTCATGGTGGTGGTTTTACCCGCACCGTTGGAGCCGATCAGGGTTACCAATTCGCCTTCGCGGACTTCGAAATCCACCCCTTTGACGGCCTGTATGCCGCCATAGGCGACTTGCAGTCCGGTGACTTGGAGCAATGTGGTGCTGGTCATATGCTTTCCTTCTAGGGCAGCACGCGCTACCCCGTTAGATGAAGAGTGTTTAGTGGCCGCTGGTGCCCAGGTAGGCTTCGATCACTTTGCTGTCTTTCTGTACTTCGGCGGGCGTACCGTCGGCAATTTGCTTGCCGTAGTCCAACACGGTGACACGGTCGCATAAACCCATCACCAGTTTGACGTCATGCTCGATGAGCAAAATCGTGCGCTGGTCATTGCGGATGCGGTCTATGAGTTCGCGCAGCATGATTTTTTCGGTGGCGTTCATACCCGCTGCCGGTTCGTCCAGCGCGATAAGTTGCGGATCGGTCGCCAGTGCACGGGCGATCTCTAAGCGACGCTGGTCGCCATAGCTCAAAGTGCGGGCTTTGTAATCGGCAAACTTGCCAATACCCACGTAGTCCAGCAGTTCTTGCGCGCGTTGGGTAATCTGTGCTTCCTCGGCCTTAAAACCAGCGGTACGGAACATCGCGCCCAACAGGCCCGAATGGGTGCGCACATGGCGGCCCACCATCACGTTTTCCAGTGCCGTCATTTCGGCAAACAGGCGGATGTTTTGAAAGGTACGGGCAATACCCGCTTTGGCCACGGTATGCACCGCCGTCGGTTGGTAGGCCTTACCGGCCAATGCAAAGCTGCCACCGTCGGGCGTGTACAAACCAGTCAGCACGTTAAAGAAAGTGGTCTTGCCCGCACCGTTGGGACCAATAAGGCCATAGACCTGGCCGCGCTCAATGGTGATGCCCACATCGCTTAAGGCTTGCAGGCCGCCAAAGCGTTTAGAGACGCCAGAGACTTGTAAAACAATGTCTTTGGCCGAGGATGTTGCTGCTGTGCTCATGTACATCCTCTTTCTTACGCTTTAGGCGCGTTGGACAAGGATTTGCCATGCTCGGGCGAGGGCCACAGGCCGCGCGGACGCATCAGCATGATGGACACCATGGCCAGGGCAATGAGTAACTGGCGCAAGATGGACGCATCCAGGCGCCCGTCAGTCATGGTTTGTAGGGGGCCGGCTATATAGCGCAAGACTTCGGGCAGCGCCGAGAGCAGCACCGCGCCCAAAATTACGCCAGGCAAATGTCCGATGCCGCCCAGCACCACCATGGCCACAATCATCACCGACTCCATCAGGCTAAACGATTCGGGCGAAATAAAGCCTTGAAAGGACGCAAACATCGCGCCGGATACACCGCCAAAGGTAGCACCCATGCCAAAGGCCGTGAGCTTGAGGTTGCGGGTGTTGATGCCCATGGCCTTGGCTGCGATTTCATCTTCGCGTATCGCCATCCAGGCCCGGCCTATTCGCGATTGCTCCAAGCGGTGCGAAATCAAAATACTGATGAGCACCAAGGCCAAAAATAGGTAGTAATAGAGCGAGACCGAGGCGAACTCCATGCCGCCCACCACCATTTTTTTGCCAATATTGATGCCAAAAAATTGCAGCGAATCAATTTGTCCTATGCCTTTGGGTCCGTTGGTGATATTGACCGGGTTATCCAAATTATTCAGGAACACGCGGATGATCTCGCCAAAGCCCAGGGTCACGATGGCCAGGTAGTCGCCACGCAAGCGCAGGGTGGGCGCGCCCAGCAGCACACCGAAGATGCCGGCCAAGCCCGCACCCAAAATCAGCACCAGCCAAATCGGAGTGTGCATACCTGTGGGGTAAGCAGCAGCCAACCATGCAAAGGTTTCGGTCAGGTGCGGTGAATTCAGGAGCCCATAACTGTAGGCGCCTATCGCAAAGAACGCGACGTAGCCCAAGTCCAGCAAACCGGCATAGCCGACCACGATATTGAGCCCCAGCGCCAGCAGCACGTAGAGCAAAGCCATATCGGCAATACGCACCCAGGCATTGCCAAAGTTTTGTAAGACCAGGGGCAAGACCAGCAAGAGCGCCGCAATCAGCGCGTAACGAATCACACTTTTTTGTGTCATGGCGATCTCCCCCTTAAGCCCGGTCTGCCACACGTTCACCCAGCAGTCCCGAAGGGCGCAGGGTCAAAACGATGATGAGCACCACAAAGGCAAAGATGTCCGAGTAATGGCTGCCCAGTACGCCACCCGTCCAGTCGCCGATATAGCCTGCGCCAATCGATTCAATCAAGCCCAACAAAATGGCACCGACCACCGCGCCTGCCAAATTACCGATGCCGCCAAACACCGCAGCGGTAAAGGCTTTGAGCCCGGGCAAAAAGCCCATGGCATGTTGCGCGGTGCCGTAATTCGATGCGTACATCACACCGGCGATGGCCGCCAATACCGCGCCGATCACAAAGGTGGCGGAAATCACCACATCGGGCTTGACACCCATGAGCCCCGCCACGCGCGGGTTTTCGGCGGTGGCGCGCATGGCACGCCCGAGCTTGGTGAAATTAACCAGCCAAGTCAACAGCGCCAGCGACACGGCCGTAAACACCAAGATCATGACCTGCGTCGGTGTGATCACCGCACCCAAAACATTGAAGGGCTCACTGGGCAGCAGCGTAGGGTAAGACTTGAAATTGGGTTTCCAGATAATCATCGCCAAGGTCTGCAAGAGGATGGACATGCCGATCGCGGTAATCAGCGGGGCCAGTTTGGGGCTATTGCGCAAAGGGCGGTAGGCGATTTTTTCGATAATGAAATTGAGCACTGCGGCCACCACGCAGGCCACCAGCAGTGCGATTAAAAGAATCACATAGCCAGGCCAGTCAGGATGCGCCGGGCGCAGCAAGCCGATCACGGTCCAGCTGGTTAGCGCCCCCACCATCATGACTTCGCCGTGGGCGAAATTGATCAGGTTGATGATGCCGTACACCATGGTGTAGCCCAGAGCGATGAGCGCATACATGCTACCCAGCACCAGGCCATTAATGACCTGCTGTACAAGAATATCCATAGATAACTCCGAGTTTGGATGGCCGGGTTAGGTAGGAACCCGGGCGTGCGCTAAGCGTTTGATAGCAATAAACCGGCCAGTTGCGCGCTGGGCCGCCGGGCCTTTGCCAGTTAGTGGGATTCTAGCCATCTGGACTGCCAAACAGACGCTGCCAGGGTTGGGGGTTTACCCGCCTCGACAAATGGCGCTATCTCTGTAATCGGGCTTTACACGCCGCCCTTGGCCGTTGCATTGCGCGCGCGCAAATCGCGCAATTTTTCGGCAATACGAATTTCCAGCCCCCGCTCCACGGGTTGGTAAAACTGCATGTCTTCCATGCCATCGGGCAAATAGCGCTCGCCCGCCGCAAAAGCGCCCTCCTCGTCGTGCGCGTAGCGGTAGTTTTTACCGTAGTCCAGGTCTTTCATCAAAGCGGTTGGCGCATTACGCAAATGCAATGGCACCGGGCGCGTGCCCTCTTTTTTGACCAGCGCTTTGACTGCCTTGAAAGCTTTGTACACCGCATTGGATTTGGGTGCCATGGCCAGGTAGACCACGCATTGGGCAAGCGTCAACTCGCCTTCGGGGCTGCCCAAGCGCTCGTACACGTCGGCGGCATCCAACGCCATACGTAATGCCCGCGGATCGGCCAGACCGATGTCCTCGCTGGCCATGCGTATCAATCGCCGCGCCAAATAGCGCGGTTCGGCACCGCCATCGAGCATGCGCACGAACCAATACAGTGCAGCATCGGGGTCAGAGCCACGCACGGATTTGTGCAGCGCTGAAATCGTGTCGTAAAACTGTTCACCGCCTTTGTCGTAGCGGCGCATGCGTTCGCCCAGCACTTTGAGCAACCAGGCATCGTCAATGTGCGTACGTTTTTCTTGGTGTGCTGCGGCGGCTAGCGTTTCCAGTGTGTTGAGTAAGCGGCGCGCATCGCCATCGGCATAGCCCACCAGGCGCTGCGCGGCTAAGTCGTCCAAGGGTGGTACCGCATCCAAAGCATGCGCTTTGGCAATCAATTGGGCCAGCGCGGCTTCGTCCAGCGCTTGCAAGACATACACCGCCGCCCGCGACAAAAGTGCCGAGTTCACTTCGAAAGAAGGATTTTCGGTGGTCGCGCCGATAAAGGTAAACAAGCCGCTTTCCACATGCGGCAAAAACGCATCTTGTTGGCTTTTGTTAAAGCGGTGCACCTCATCGACAAATACCAGGGTGCGCCGCTGGGTCAGGCCGTCTTGCGATTGCTGCGCCCGCTCCACCGCCTCGCGGATTTCTTTGATACCGCCCAGCACCGCGCTGATGCTGATGAAGTCGGCATCAAACGCATCGGCCATCAAGCGCGCAATCGTCGTTTTACCGGTACCCGGCGGGCCCCACAAAATACAGCTGTGCGGCGTCCCCGATTCAAAAGCCAGCCGCAGCGCCATGCCCTCGCCTAGCACTTGCGACTGACCGATCACCTCAGCCAGCGTGCGCGGACGCAGGCGCTCGGCTAAAGGGATGTGGTTAGCGGGCTTGGTGGACATGCGCTTACTGGCGCAACACGTCCACGCCGGCCGGTGGCTTGAACTGGAACAGCGCGTTATCCAGCGCAGGGTTGGCTTCGAACTGGGTAAATTGCATCACCGAACGTTGGCCGAAACTGTCCAAAATTTCCAGCGTCGCCAGGGTCGTACCTTTAAAACCAATTCGCACGGTTTGCAAGCCGCCGTCTTTAGATCGCGGGCGCGCCAGCACCCATTCCTGGCCCTCGGATGCGGCTGCATTACTGAGTTCAAACTCCGCCTCCATGGCACGTATGTCCGTGGCCGATGCAACCAGCGCTGCGGGTGTTGCACCCAAGGCTTGCGCCTGTTTGCGCGCCGTGGCCTGGGCCAGGTCCACGTCGTACAGCCATAGAGTCTGCCCATCGGCCACGATGACTTGTTCCAGCGGCTTTTTAAACACAAAGCGAAAGCGGTTGGGCCTGATAAATTCAAAGCTTCCGCTGCTATTGCGCACCCGCGCCATTTGCCCTTCTTTGGGTGGAGAGCTCGCTTGCTGCACAAATTGTGCGCGGCCGCTGCGGGTGTTTTTGATAAACGCGTCCAAGGCCTCTAGCCCGGTGGCCTGCGCGGCCATAGCACACAGGGTAAGCAGGCCACAAATAGCGCGCAACAGAAATGGGAGGAACATGCTCATAGCTCGCGAATGAAGAACTCAGGGGCGTTCAAGACGGACGCGCCGGCACCAAAATTTCGCGCTGGCCGCTGGAACTCATAGAACTGACCAGACCGGCGTTTTCCATGTCCTCCACCAAGCGCGCGGCGCGGTTGTAGCCGATTTTCAGGTGGCGCTGCACCAAAGAAATGCTGGCTTTACGGTTCTTCAGGACCACTTCCACAGCTTGGTCGTACAAGGGGTCTTTCTCGCCGCCGCCCTCCCCTTCGAGTGCATCGTCGCCCTCGACGGTGCCGCCCTCCAGCAGGCCTTCGACATAGTTGGGCTCACCGCCCTGTTCTTTGAGGTACTTGACCACACGGTGCACTTCTTCGTCGCTGACAAAGGCGCCGTGTACGCGAATCGGCAAACCGGTGCCGCTGGGCATGTACAGCATGTCGCCCATGCCTAGCAAGGCCTCGGCGCCCATCTGGTCCAGGATGGTGCGGCTGTCAATTTTGCTGCTAACCTGAAAAGCGATACGGGTAGGAATATTGGCCTTGATAAGGCCGGTAATCACATCCACGCTGGGGCGCTGGGTAGCCAGTATCAAATGGATACCGGCGGCGCGCGCCTTCTGCGCCAGGCGGGCAATCAGTTCTTCAATTTTTTTGCCCACCACCATCATCAGGTCGGCCAGCTCGTCAATGACCACCACGATATGCGGCAGACGGTCCAGGGGCTCCGGGTCTTCGGGAGTCAGACTAAAAGGGTTGTAGACAAAAGCGCCATGGGACTTGGCTTCATCTATCTTGGTGTTGAAACCCGCCAAATTGCGCACGCCCATTTTGCTCATCAGCTTGTAGCGCTTTTCCATTTCGCCGACACACCAGTTCAGTCCGTGTGCGGCCTGGCGCATATCGGTCACTACCGGGGCGAGCAAATGCGGTATGCCTTCATAAACTGACATTTCCAGCATCTTGGGGTCGATCATGAGCAAGCGCACATCCCGCGCTTCGGCCTTGTACAAGAGGCTCAAAATCATGGCGTTAATACCCACCGATTTGCCCGAGCCGGTGGTGCCGGCCACCAGCACATGCGGCATCTTGGCCAGGTCGGCGACGATGGGGTTACCGACAATATCTTTGCCCAAACCCATAGTCAGCAGGGACTTGCCTTCGTTATAGACCTGCGAGCCCAAAATTTCAGACAGCCGGATCGATTGGCGTTTGGCGTTGGGCAGTTCCAGCGCCATGTAGTTTTTACCGGGAATAGTTTCTACTACCCGGATGGATACCAGGCTCAGGCTGCGCGCCAGATCTTTGGCCAAGCCTACGATTTGCGAACCCTTCACGCCAGTCGCCGGCTCGATTTCATAGCGCGTAATCACCGGTCCAGGCTGGGCCAGAACCACGCGCACTTCCACGCCAAAGTCCTTGAGCTTTTTCTCAATCATGCGGCTGGTCATTTCCAGCGTTTCGTTGGACACGGTTTCCTGGCGCAGCAAAGCCTCATCGAGCAAGGCCACTTGCGGCAGCTTGCTATCGGGCATCTCGGCAAACAGGGGCTTTTGTCGCTCTTTGGCCACCCGTGCGCTCTTGGGCACCTCCACCATGCGCTGCGTTTCCACCGGCACACGCGCCTCCGCAAATACCGTGGGCGCCATCAGTGGGGCGATATCGGGCGCATCCTCCTGAGCTACGCTGGCGTCCAGGGGTGGCCCCTCAGGATGCAATGACACCTCCCGCTCGCGCAAAGCCTGCTGCCCTAATTCCAAGTCCTGCGCCAAGGCACGCCGCTCATGAAAAGACTCCCAGCGCGCATCCAACCAACTGCCGATGGCCTCGGCACTATGTAACCAAGAAAACCGAAACGCCCAGGCGCAACCAAGCAAGCCCGCGCCAATAGCCAAGAGCCCCGAGCCCACAAAGCCCAGCGCACCCACCGCTTGGGTGCCCAGCACAAAGCCCAGCACACCGCCGCTGTAGCCGGGCAAATGGGGCTCCAGGCGGTACAAACGGGTGTATTCCAAGACGGTGCTCGATACCAGTAGCAGCGCCAGACCAAGCCACAAAACCACCTGCGGATGGCGTTGCCACAAAGGGCTGCCCGCGTCGAGCTTGGCGTAGGGCACGGGGCCGTCCTGCCCTTGTAAGCGCCGCATTACCAAGCGCCCCCAGCCCAAGCCCGCGAGCGCCAGACACCACCAGACCGAGTAACCGAGCAAGAAATAACCCATATCGGCTAGCAAGGCACCCAGACGACCGGCCCGGTTGAGCACCGCGCCACCGGCGCCCGATGTCGTCCAGGCCGCGTCCTGGGGGGCATAGCTGACAAAGGCGAGCAGCAAAAATGCCAGCCCAAAAAACCCGAAAAACAAAACGATTTCACTGGCAAAACGAGCCCATCCGGAGGGCTCGGGGACTGCTTCGAGAGTGTCAGCGTGTAGCGTGTGCAGTGAATATGTCATGGGTTCTGTGAAATAGCCTTTTCCGCAGTGCGGGCGCTCTAATACCGAAGCTTAACCCACACCGCTGAGTGGGGCACTGCGACGGGCTCCTTAAAATAGCGCCTGACGCGAACTGTTCTCAGCGCGCTTTTGCAAGTTCCGCCCGGTGCCAAGCCTGGCCACTTGCACTTTCCATCCCACTTTGACTGCACTGCCTTCCCCTATGACCACTGCCCCACATGCCCGCGTCCTGATTTTGGGCTCAGGCCCAGCCGGCTATACCGCCGCCGTCTATGCCGCCCGCGCCAACCTCAAGCCGGTACTGATTACCGGTATGGCCCAAGGTGGCCAACTCATGACCACCACCGATGTGGACAACTGGCCCGCCGATGCCCAAGGCGTGCAAGGGCCGGAGCTGATGCAGCGTTTTTTGGAGCATGCCGAGCGCTTTAAGACGGAAGTGATTTTTGACCACATCAGCAGCGTGGACCTGAGCCAGCGCCCCTTTACCCTCCATGGCGATGAAAAGAGCTATACCTGCGACGCGCTCATCATCGCCACCGGCGCCTCTGCAAAATACCTGGGCCTGCCGTCGGAAACTGCCTTTATGGGCCGTGGCGTTTCCGGTTGCGCTACCTGTGACGGCTTTTTCTACCGCGATCAACTGTGTTGCGTGGTCGGCGGCGGCAACACCGCGGTGGAAGAGGCGCTCTACCTTTCCAATATCGCCAGCAAGGTCTATTTGGTACACCGCCGCGACAAGTTCAAAGCCGAGCCGATTTTGGTGGACAAGCTGATGGAAAAAGTAGCTGCCGGAAAAATAGAACTCAAAACCTTCCAGACCCTGGACGAAGTGCTAGGCGATGCCTCCGGTGTCACGGGTATCCGGCTGCGCAGCACGGTCGATGGCAGCACCCAAGATCTGGCGCTGCAGGGTTGCTTTATTGCCATTGGGCATTCGCCCAATACCGACATATTCCAAGACAAATTGGCCATGGAAAACGGCTACATCGTGACGCAAGGCGGCCTCAAAGGCTTTGCCACCATGACCAGCGTGCCCGGCGTGTTTGCCGCAGGCGACGTGCAAGACCATGTGTACCGCCAGGCAATCACCAGCGCGGGCACCGGCTGCATGGCGGCGCTCGATGCGCAGCGCTTCCTGGAGCAAGAATAAGCCCGGTGGGATAATTCAGCCCCATGACGATTACCTATAAAGACGCCGCTGGCATCGCCGGCATGCGGGTCGCGGGCAAGCTGGCCTCCGAAGTGCTGGATTACCTAACGCCTTTTGTGCAAGCCGGTGTCACCACCAATGCGCTGGACCAACTGGCGCATGATTACATCGTCGATGTGCAAGGCGGCATTCCCGCGCCACTCAATTACAAAGGGGGCGGCAACACGCCCTACCCCAAGTCCATCTGCACCTCGGTCAACCACCAGGTCTGCCATGGCATCCCCAATGACAAGGCGCTGAAAAAAGGCGATATCGTCAACATCGACGTGACCGTCATCAAAGACGGCTGGCATGGCGATACCAGCCGCATGTTTATGGTGGGCGAGGTCTCGATTGCCGCCAAACGCCTGTGCGCCATCACTTATGAGGCGATGTGGCACGGCATCAAAATGGTACGGCCCGGCATTCACTTGGGCGATATCGGTCATGCCATTCAAAAGTTTGCCGAGGGCCAAGGCTTTAGCGTGGTGCGCGAGTTTTGCGGCCACGGCATCGGCCAGGTGTTCCACGAGGAACCGCAAGTGCTGCACTATGGCCGCCCCGGCACCCTGGAAAAACTGGTGGAGGGCATGACCTTCACCATCGAGCCCATGATCAATGCCGGGCGCAAAGACATCAAAGACGGACCAGAAAAAGACGGCTGGACTATCGTGACCCAGGACCGCTCCTTGTCGGCCCAATGGGAACACACCGTGCTGGTCACGCCCACGGGCTACGAGGTACTGACCCTGTCAGCAGGCAGCCCGGCCACACCGTCCTTTGTGGCTGCGGCGCAGTCGCAGCCCGCCTAAGCCCGGCCGCAGGCAGGCAGCCCATGCCATGAGCGACCTGCAAGCCCTGCGCGCCGCCTACCGCAGCGGCAAAGAAGCTTTGCTAGCGCGTGTGCAGGCGCCTGGTTTTTCCGCCCGCAGTGTGCACAAGGTGCTGCGTCAACTGGCGGCCCAGGCGGACACCTTGCTCATCCAACTCTGGAGCCAGGCGGGTCTGGGTGCGCCCTGTTCGCTGCTGGCCGTGGGCGGCTATGGTCGGGGGGAGTTGTTTCCCTATTCGGACGTCGATGTGCTGGTGCTGTTGCCCGACGAAGCCGGCCAGACGCCCGATACCGAACGTGCCCGGCGCATCGAGGGCTTTATCGGCAACTGCTGGGACGCGGGACTGGAAATCGGCTCCAGCGTGCGCACCCTGTCCGAATGCCTGAGTGAAGCGGCCAAAGACGTTACCGTACAAACCGCCTTGTTAGAGAGCCGCTGCATTACCGGCGACCAGGCGCTGGCGGCGGCGTTCAAAACCGCTTTCATGGCGGCGATGGACCCCCGTGCTTTCTTTGTCGCCAAGACGCTGGAGCTGCGCCAGCGGCACATCAAGTTTGAAGACACACCTTACGCGCTGGAGCCCAATTGCAAAGAATCCCCCGGCGGTATCCGCGATTTACAAGCCATTATGTGGGTAGCCAAGGCTGCACAACTGGGCGGCACCTGGCGGGAGCTGCAAGCCAGTGGCCTGGCGACCCGTCTGGAAATCCAGCACCTGGAACGCAACCAGGCGCTGCTATTTTTGATCCGGGTGCGCCTGCATGTGGCGGCACACCGCCGCGAAGACCGACTGGTCTTTGACCTGCAAACCACGGTGGCACACAGCTTTGGCTACACCAACAGCGGCGGCGAAGGCCGGGCGCTGGCGCGCGCCAGCGAAGCGTTGATGAAGCGCTACTACTGGGCTGCCAAAGCGGTCTCCCAGCTCAACCAAATATTGCTGATGAATATCGAGGAGCGGCTCAACCCCTCCACCCACAGTCTGCGACCTATCAACGAACGCTTTAATGACAAAGCGGGCATGCTCGATGTGGCCAGCGACGATACCTACCACCGTCAACCGCACGCCATTTTGGAAACCTTTTTGCTCTACCAGCAAACCGTGGGCATCAAAGGCTTGTCGTCGCGGACGCTGCGCGCACTGTTTAACGCGCGCGCACTGATGGACAGCGGCTTTCGGCGCGACCCGGTCAACCGCGCCACCTTCCGCCAGATATTGATGCAACCGCAAGGCATCACGCATGCCATGCGCTTGATGAACCAAACCTCGGTGTTGGGCCGCTACCTCTGGGTGTTTAGGCGCATCGTTGGGCAAATGCAGCACGACTTGTTCCACGCCTACACGGTGGACCAGCATATCCTGACCGTGCTGCGCAATGTGCGGCGCTTTTTTGTGGTCGAGCACGCGCACGAATACCCGCTGTGCTCGCAACTGGCGGCGGGCTGGGACAAGCCCTGGCTGCTGTACATCGCAGCCTTGTTCCATGACATTGCCAAAGGGCGCGGCGGTGACCACTCCGAGCTGGGCTGCGTCGAAGCGCGGCGCTTTTGCAAGCTGCACGGCATCGATGCACAGGACACGGCATTGGTCGAGTTTTTAGTAGCCCAGCACCTGACCATGAGCCAGGTGGCGCAAAAGTCCGACCTGAGCGATGTCGAGGTCATTGCCCAATTTGCCAAGCGCGTGGGCAATGAGCGCAACCTGACCGCCTTGTATTTGCTCACCGTGGCCGATATACGCGGCACATCGCCCAAAGTCTGGAACGCCTGGAAAGGCAAATTGCTCGAAGACCTGTTCCGCTACACCGCGCGCGCGCTGGGCGGACGCGCGCCCGATGCGCGGGCCGAAGTCGAAAGCCGCAAGCGTGAGGCGCTGGTCATGCTGGCCTTACACGCGCTGCCGTTTGATTCGCACAAAGCACTCTGGGATACCCTGGATGTGAGCTACTTCATGCGCCACAACGCAGCAGACATCGCCTGGCACGCCAAACAGCTTTCGCGCCATGTGCAAGCCCAAAGCCCCGTTGTACGTGCACGCCGCTCTGCCGTGGGCGAGGGCCTGCAGGTACTGGTCTATACGCGGGACCAGGCGGATTTATTTGCGCGCATTTGCGGCTATTTTGACCAGGCCTCTTTCAGCGTAGTCGATGCCCGCATCCACACCACCCAGCGCGCTTATGCGCTCGACACCTTTGAAGTGGTTACCTCAGCGGGTATGGAAGAACACTACCAGGCGCTCACCAATATGATCGAAGCCGATCTGGCGCAAGCCATCGCGCAAGCGGGGCCCCTACCTGCGCCCAGCAAAGGCCGGGTATCGCGCCGTGTCAAAAGCTTCCCGATTGCGCCCCGCGTCACCCTGCGCCCCGATGAAAAAGCGCAAAACTGGCTGCTCAATATCTCTGCCAGCGACCGCCTAGGCTTGCTCTACTCGATTGCCCGCGTACTGGCGCAGCACCATATCGTGGTGCAACTGGCCAAAGTCACGACATTGGGTGAGCGCGTAGAAGACACTTTTTTGATTCACGGCGCACCGCTGCAGCACAATAAAACCCAAATCGCCATCGAGACAGAATTGCTGGCGGCACTGGCGTCCTGAGCCTGCCAAGGCAGGGGCCGCTTGTGGCAGCGCCGCGCCATGCTTAAGAATTTCACAGGAGACACTAGGATGCAAACTCGTTTTTTGGCCCCCTTGGCGCCATGGCGTCGGCGTAGCCTGCTAAACGCCGGTACAGCGACTGCGCTAGCCCTGGGCCTGCCTGCCACAGCCCAAACCAAAGCTGTGTTGCGCATTTCGTCGCCTGCGGTGCCAGACGACTGGCATGCCAAGATGTGGACGGTGTTTAGAGAGCACTTGGACAAAAGCGCGCCCGGCGAGTTTGATGTACAGATCAATCTGAACGCCAGCTTGTTCAAACAAGGCGCAGAGCCTGCTGCCATGGCGCGTGGCAATTTGGAATTGACTACGGTCTCGGCCGCCGACATTGCCAAAATCGTACCTGCGTTTTCCCTATTCACTGCCGGTTATGTGGTGCGTGACCCGGCCCAACAGCAAAAAATTTTTAACGGCCTTATTGGCGCCGAGCTGTTTAATACCGTATCCGAGAAAATGGACATCAGCGTCTTGTCCACCTGCTACCTGGGCACGCGCCAACTCAGTTTGCGTGAGCTGCGCACGGTGCGCACTCCAGCGGATCTCAAAGGCCTCAAACTGCGCATGCCGGGCGCCAAGGACTGGCTGTTTTTGGGCGAAGCCTTAGGCGCAACTGCGACTCCGCTGGCCTTTGGTGAGGTGTATATGGGCCTCAAATCAGGCACGATAGACGCGCAGGACAACCCGTTGCCCACCGTGAAAGCGGCCAAATTTTATGAAGTGAGCAAGCAAATCGTGCTGACCAGCCACTTGGTCGATGGCTTGTTCATTGCCCTTTCCAACAAAGCCCTACAAGCCCTCAGCGCAGCACAACGCAGCAAGGTGCAAGCGGCGGCGCAGGCCGCTGCGGCTTTTAACAATGAGAACCGTCTGAAAGAAGAATCCCAGTTGGTGGAATTTTTCAAGAAAGAGGGCTTGCAGATCAGCACACCGGACCTGGAGGCCTTCCACAAAACCGTGCAAGCGGCCTACCAGAACGCCGACTACGGCAAGATCTGGCCCGCTGGCCTGTTAGAGCGCATCAATGCAGTGCGCTAAGGCTTGGGGCCAGTAATGAAAGCCTGGCTGCACAAGGCGGCACAGGCGCTGGGAGGCCTGCTGTTTGTCGCTTTGTTTTTGGTCTTCGTAGTGCAAATCACCGCGCGCTTTGTTTTCAATCAACCGCTGGCCTGGAGTGACGAGGCCGCCGTCATTTTGTATGTCTGGATTATTTTGTGGGCGGCGGCCACCATGGTGCCGCAGCGCGAGCATGTGGCCTTTGACCTGGTGTGGAATGGGGCCAATGCGCGCTGGCGTCGGGTGCTGCAAGTGCTCGGCAATGCACTGGTCGGTGGCCTGGCCCTGGTGGCGCTGCCGGCCAGCTGGGACTATGTGCGCTTCATGGCGCGGGAGGGCACGCCCGTGCTCGGCGTGCCCCTGATGGCTGTCTATTTGCCCTTTATCGTCTTGCTGCTGGCTATGGTGCTGCGCAGCCTGGGCCAGATCGTGCAGGCATTGCGCGGTGCCGGCCAAGACGATAGCCCGGCGCCAGCACCATGAGCCAGCCTCTGCTCTTGCTGGTGGCCGTCATGGTAGGCGCCATGTTGATGCGCATGCCTATCGGCTTTGGCATGCTGGCCGGAGGCATCGCTTACCTGCTGGCCAAAGGCCAAGACTTAGGGCTGGTGGCCGAGCAAGTGTGCAACGGCCTGTACAACAACTATGTGCTGCTCTCGGTGCCTATGTTTGTGTTTGCCGCCAACATCATGAACGCGGGTACCGTGAGCGAACGGATTTTTGATTTTTGCCGCATTCTGGTAGGCCGTATGCGCGGCGGCCTGGCGCAGGTAGATATTGTGGTGAGTGTGATTTTCTCGGGCATGAGTGGCAGCGCGATTGCCGACGCCGCAGGCCCGGGCTTGGTCACCATCCGCGAGATGTTGAAGAAGCCCGAATACACGCCAGGCTTTGCCGGTGCGGTCGTGGTAGCTAGCGCCACCCTGGGGCCCATCATCCCGCCGAGTATCCCGATGGTGATTTATGCCCTGGTCTCAGGCACCTCAGTGGGCGCTTTGTTTTTGGGCGGCGTGCTGCCCGGTGTGTGTATGGCTTTGTTGATGATGCTGGTAGTCCACATCATCGCCACGCGGCGCCATATGCCACGCGAAGCGCCAGTGCCTTTGCGCGAGTGGCCGCAGATTTTTTTCCGGGGCGCCCTTCCTCTGTC
>Ga0136641_1000349_pt1 | contig 19960 bp, 22 predicted proteins | sample EliLak1302023Y_FD_115312 | JGI IMG/M metagenome (GOLD analysis project Ga0136641, IMG submission 115312) | Freshwater microbial communities from Elizabeth Lake, Yosemite National Park, California, USA - 13020-23Y | ecosystem: Environmental > Aquatic > Freshwater > Lake ...
ATGTCGCTGGGCTCTATCTCCACCGAGGCGCATAGCACGCTGGCCGTGGCGATGAACCGCATCGGCGGCAAGAGCAATACCGGCGAGGGCGGCGAAGATCCCCTGCGTTACCGCAACGAACTCAAAGGAATTCCGATCAAGCAGGGCCAGACCATGTCGGACCTGCTGGGTAAGGAGATTTTTGAGGTCGATTACGCCTTGCAGGCTGGCGACTCGATGCGCTCCAAAATCAAGCAGGTAGCCTCGGGCCGCTTTGGCGTGACGGCCGAATACTTGGTCAGCGCGGACCAAATCCAGATCAAGATGGCCCAAGGTGCCAAGCCCGGCGAAGGCGGGCAGTTGCCCGGCAGCAAAGTGTCCGAATACATCGGCAAACTGCGCTACTCGGTGCCGGGTGTCGGACTGATCTCGCCGCCGCCGCACCATGATATTTATTCCATCGAAGACCTGGCGCAACTGATACACGACCTGAAAAACGTCGCACCCCATTCCGACATCAGTGTCAAACTGGTGTCCGAAATCGGCGTGGGCACGATTGCCGCAGGCGTTGCCAAGTGCAAAGCTGACCATGTGGTGATCGCCGGCCATGACGGCGGCACGGGCGCTTCGCCATGGTCATCTATCAAACACGCCGGCAGTCCCTGGGAAATCGGCCTGGCCGAGACGCAGCAAACCCTGGTGCTCAACCGCTTGCGCAGCCGTATTCGGGTACAGGTGGACGGTCAGATGAAAACTGGCCGCGACGTAGCGATAGGGGCATTGCTGGGGGCCGATGAATTTGGCTTTGCCACCGCACCGCTAGTGGTCGAAGGCTGCATCATGATGCGCAAATGCCATCTCAACACCTGCCCGGTGGGCGTGGCGACGCAAGACCCGCTGTTGCGCAAAAAATTCTCAGGTAAACCCGAGCATGTCGTCAATTACTTCTTCTTTGTAGCTGAAGAAGTGCGCCACATCATGGCGCAGCTGGGCATTCGTAAGTTTGATGACTTGATTGGCCGTGCTGATCTACTGGACATGCGTAAAGGCATCGACCATTGGAAGTCCAGCGGTCTGGATTTCAGCCGCCTGTTTGCGCAGCCGCAAGTGCCTGCCAGTGTGTCCCGCTTTCACAACGAAACCCAGGCGCATGGTTTGGAAAAAGCGCTGGACGTACGCCTGATCGAAAAAAGCCGCGCCGCTATAGACAGGGGCGAAAAGGTTCAGTTCATGGAAGTGGCGCGCAACGTGAACCGTTCGGTGGGTGCCATGCTGTCGGGGGCGATTACCAAGGTCCACCCCGAAGGCCTGCCCGATGACAGCATCCGCATTCAGCTCGAAGGCACGGGCGGCCAGTCCTTCGGCGCCTTTTTATGTAATGGCGTGACGCTATACCTCATTGGCGACGCCAACGACTACACCGGCAAGGGCCTATCTGGTGGACGCGTGGTAGTGCGTCCGAGCATTGACTTCCGGGGCGAAGCCATCCGCAACACCATCGTGGGTAATACCGTGATGTATGGCGCTACCAGCGGCGAGGCTTTCTTTAGCGGTGTGGCCGGTGAGCGCTTTGCGGTACGTTTGTCTGGCGCGACGGCGATCGTCGAAGGCACGGGTGACCATGGCTGTGAATACATGACCGGCGGCACCGTCCTGGTCTTGGGCAAAACCGGACGCAACTTTGCCGCTGGTATGAGTGGCGGCCTGGCCTATGTTTATGACGAAGATGGCCAGTTCGCTAGCCGATGCAATACGGCCATGGTCAGCATGGAGGCTGTGCTCAGTAGCAAAGAGCAAGAAGCGCAGATCGACAAAGCCGTCTGGCACCGTGGTCAATCCGATGAAGCGCAATTGCGTAAATTGTTGGAGGACCACAACCGCTGGACTGGCAGCAAACGCGCCCGCGAATTGCTAGACCAATGGGACAGCGCACGCAGCAAATTCGTCAAGGTATTCCCCCTGGAATACAGGCGCGCTTTGGGCGAAATTCATGGGAAAAAATCCGCGACCGCTAAGACTGCTGCAGCGACCAAGGCCAAAAGTAGCGCAGCGGTGTAAGTGCGCATTACCGACTACACAGGATTAGCATCATGGGAAAAATTACCGGATTCATGGAGTTTGCGCGTGTCGAAGAGGGCTATGCACCCGTCCCTGAGCGCGTAAAAAATTACAAAGAATTTGTCATCGGTCTGGATGACCAGCAGGCCAAAACACAAAGCGCGCGCTGCATGGACTGTGGCACACCGTTTTGTAACAGCGGCTGCCCGGTCAATAACATCATCCCAGACTTTAACGACCTGGTTTTCCAAGATGATTGGAAGTCCGCGATCGAGGTCTTGCACAGCACCAATAATTTCCCAGAATTTACGGGCCGCATTTGCCCTGCGCCCTGCGAAGCGGCTTGTACGCTGAACGTGAATGACGATGCCGTGGGTATCAAGTCCATAGAGCACGCCATCATCGACCGGGCCTGGGCCGAAGGCTGGGTGCAGGCCCAGCCTGCCGCACAGCAGACGGGCAAAAAAGTCGCGGTGATAGGCTCCGGCCCCGCCGGTCTGGCGGCGGCGCAGCAACTGGCGCGCGTGGGCCATGCAGTCACCGTATTTGAAAAAAATGACCGTGTCGGCGGCTTGCTGCGCTACGGCATTCCAGATTTCAAAATGGACAAGGGCCACATCGACCGGCGCATGGCGCAGTTGCAAGCTGAAGGTGTGACCGTGCGCACTGGCGTGCTGGTGGGCGACTGGCCCAAGGACTCCAAAGTGACCAACTGGGCCAAGGAAACCGTGTCGGCAGCCCAATTGCAAAAAGATTTTGATGCGGTATTGCTCGCAGGTGGTTCTGAGCAGTCGCGCGACTTGCCGGTACCGGGCCGCGAATTAAACGGCATCCATTTCGCTATGGAATTTTTGCCCCAACAAAACAAAGTCAATGCCGGCGATAAGTTTGCGGGTCAATTGCGCGCTGACGGTAAGCACGTGATCGTTATCGGCGGTGGTGACACCGGCTCGGACTGCGTAGGCACCAGCAACCGCCATGGCGCTGCCAGCGTGACCCAGTTTGAAGTCATGCCGCAGCCGCCCGAGGTCGAAGACAGGCCCCTCACCTGGCCTTATTGGCCGCTGAAATTGCGCACCAGTTCCAGCCACGAAGAAGGTTGCGTGCGCGAGTTCGCTGTATCTACTAAGTCTTTCTCCGGCGAAAAAGGAAAAGTCAAAAGCCTGACCACGGTACAGGTGGAAGCAAAGGGCGGCAAATTGGTGGAAGTGGCGGGTACGGAAAAAACCTACCAAGCGGATTTGGTGCTGCTGGCCATGGGATTTGTGCATCCGGTCGCCAGCGTGCTGGACGCCTTTGGCGTGGCGAAAGATATGCGCTCCAACGCCAAAGCGCCGACCGAAGGGGCTGGCGCTTATGTCACCAACGTGGCCAAGGTGTTTGCAGCCGGGGATATGCGCCGCGGCCAGTCCTTGGTCGTTTGGGCGATCCGCGAGGGCCGCCAGGCAGCTCGTGCGATCGATGAATTTCTGATGGGTAGCAGCGAGCTGCCGCGCTAGCCAAGGTCTGCAAGCCTGCGCGAGCGCGCTGCGCATACGACGGTGCCTTGGCATATGCACGGGATTGCAAGGGCAACTGACTTACTTGGCTGGGCACACAAAGGCGCATTCGCCTTGACCTGCGCAAGCCCTGGCGCTGTCCTGGGTAGGTAAATCTAGGTAAAAGTGCGAGGTCTGATCCTGATAGTGACGCTTTTGCTCAGTTTTCTCGCGAGCCTAGCCCTTATGATGCGGGGCTATTCCATCGCACAGCATGCCTGCCGCCTCTGACCCCCTCGTACGCATTGACCATCTGAGCTTCGCTTACCACGAACGCCTCATTTTGGACGGCGCAAGCTTTAGTGTTCCGCGCGGCAAAGTTACCGCGCTCATGGGCGCTAGCGGTGGTGGTAAAACTACTTTGCTGCGCCTTATCGGTGGTCAGATACGGGCCCAAAGCGGCCAAGTATTGTTTGATGGACAAGATATTGGCGCTATGGACCAAAGCGCTTTGTACGCCGCCCGCCGTCGCATGGGTATGTTGTTCCAGTTTGGCGCCTTATTTGCGGACCTGTCAGTGTTTGACAATGTGGCCTTTCCCTTGCGCGAACATACCGCCTTGCCCGAATCACTGATCCGCGACATTGTGTTAATGAAGTTACAAGCGGTGGGCTTACGCGGCGCGCGCGACCTGATGCCCAGCGAAGTCTCAGGTGGCATGGCCCGACGCATCGCTTTGGCGCGCGCCATTGCGCTGGACCCGGAACTGGTGATGTATGACGAACCCTTTTCCGGTCTGGACCCGATTTCTCTGGGCACCTCGGCCCACCTGATACGCCAGCTCAACGACACCATGGGCCTGACCAGTATTTTTGTCTCGCATGAACTGGAGCAAACATTTGGCATTGCCGACCATGTGGTGATTCTGGCCAATGGCCGTGTTGCCACCGAGGGAACGCCCCAGCATGTGCGTGAGAGCACCGATCCGCTGGTATTTCAGTATGTGCACGCCCTGGCCGATGGGCCTGTGCGTTTTCATTACCCCGCCCCGGACCTGGCGCAAGACTTTGGCACGGGGTCTGCGCCATGATGGTCCGGGCACTTCGCGATGTAGGTTTTACGATCCGCGAGAAATTGGCGCACATAGGCTACGGCACGCGCTTGTTTGTACAGTTGTTGTTAACCCTGAAGTCCAGTTTGCAACGCTTCGGACTGATCCGCGACCAGATTCATTTTTTAGGCAATTACTCGCTGGTCATTATTGCGTTTTCGGGCTTGTTTGTTGGATTTGTGTTCGGCTTGCAGGGCTACTACACCTTGCAGCGCTATGGCTCGTCCGAGGCCTTGGGCTTATTGGTCGCACTCAGCCTGGTGCGTGAATTAGGCCCGGTGGTCACAGCCTTGCTGTTCGCCGGGCGCGCCGGTACATCGCTCACTGCAGAAATTGGTTTGATGAAAGCCGGCGAGCAAATCAGCGTCATGGAAATGATGGCGGTAGACCCGGTGCTGCGCGTGCTAGCGCCCCGATTTTGGGGCGGCGTGATTGCCATGCCCTTGCTGGCCGCCGTGTTTAGCGCCATGGGCATTGTGGGTGGATGGGTGGTCGGCGTAGTGATGATAGGTGTAGATTCGGGCTCCTTCTGGAGCCAGATTCAAGGCGGCGTGGATGTCTGGCGCGATGTGGGCAATGGCGTTATCAAGAGCCTTATTTTTGGCTTCACCGTCACCTACGTCGCGCTTTTGCAGGGCTATGTTGCGCAAGCCACGCCCGAAGGGGTGGCCAGTGCCACCACCCGTACCGTGGTCATGGCCTCTTTGTCGGTGCTGGTGATGGACTTTGTGCTGACAGCCCTGATGTTTACGATTTAGCGACCGCTTATCCAGAAAGAATTCGCATGCAACGCTCAAAAAATGATCTATGGGTTGGCCTCTTTGTGCTCGTTGGCGCAGTCGCCCTGTTGTTTCTGGCTTTACAGTCGGCCAATTTGCTCAGCCTCAATTTCCAGTCCACCTACAAAGTGACGGCCAAGTTCGATAACGTGGGGGGCCTCAAAGCCAAGGCGGCAGTTCGCAGTGCGGGTGTGGTGGTAGGACGCGTGGAAAAAATAGTATTTGACGACAAAAGCTTCCAAGCCCAAGTGCATATTGCTATGGAAAGCCGCTATCGTTTTCCCAAAGACAGCTCACTCAAAATCCTGACCAGCGGCTTGCTCGGCGAGCAGTACTTGGGTATCGAGGCGGGTGCCGACGAAGCGGTGCTTGCCGCTGGCGACATGATCAGCACCACCCAGTCTGCAGTGGTGCTGGAGAGCCTCATCAGCCAGTTTTTATATAGCAAAGCCGCGGGCAGCGCCGGGACCAAAGAAGCCGATTAATGCGCTATTGTCATTTCCTTGGTCGCTTGCGCTCCTGGGCCTGCGTCATGGCCATTGCTTTTGCATCGGCTGGCGCATCCTCTCAGACCGTAAAGCCGGTCAATTTGGTGGATCCCTTTGAAGGTATCAATCGCAGTGTTTACGCTTTTAACGAAATGCTCGACCATGCAGTGATGCGTCCGGTAGCCATTGCTTACTCCCAGTTTTTGCCGCGTTGGATGCGCAATAGCGTTACCCATTTTTTTGGCAATTTGGCCGATGTCTGGTCAGTGCCAACCAACGCCTTGTCTTTGCGGCCCAAGGCCACGGTGGACAGTGTGAAGCGTGTTGCCGTTAACAGCACCGCGGGCTTGCTCGGTTTGATAGACGTTGCTAGCACACTGGACATAGACAAGCACCCGGCAGATTTTGGCCTGATGCTCAATCGCTGGGGCGTTCCTTCCGGCCCCTTCGTGGTCGTTCCCTTGCTGGGACCGCGCACCCTGATCGAGGTGGTCGTCTACCCCTTGGACTGGAAGGGCAATCTGGCCAACCATGTGGACGATGTGGTGCTGCGCGACCTTTTGATGGCTGTGAGCTTCACGGATATGCGGGTCAACTACTTGCAGGCTGACGACGTCGTGAACGCCGTAGCCTTGGATCCGTATTCCTTTACGCGGGATTCCTATTTGCAGCGCAGGATTTACCTGCAAAACGACGGGGTAAGTCCGGACAGCATGGACGATCGCCCCTAAAATCGGCGCAAATTGAGGGGTAAGGGTCTTTCTGTCGCGGCCCCGCCCAGGCCTTGCCAGGTAGGCATACTTCGGCCATGGCCTTCTAAGCAGGGAGAAAAAGTGTTCTATTTCCGTTTACTCAAGCACGTTTTAGCGGCGATGCTGCCCTTGGCGGCCTTGTTGGCCGCTGGGTCTGCCAAGGCCCAGGATGAGGCCGCCGATGCCTTTATCAAACGCATGTCCTCCGAGGTGCTGGACGTCATTAAGGCGGACAAATCTATGCGCGGCGGCGATATTGCGAAAGTGGTTGCGCTGGTGGACACGCGCATCATGCCGCATGTCGACTTTCAGCGCATGACTGCTTCCGCCGTTGGCCCGGGCTGGCGGCAGGCTACGCCGGAACAGCAAAAACGCTTGCAAGAAGAATTCAAAATCTTACTGGTGCGCACCTATTCCGGGGCTTTGTCCCAAATCAGCGACCAGGTCATTGCGATGAAACCCTTGCGTGCCTCGCCCGAGGACAAAGAGGTGGTAGTGCGCAGCGAAGTGCGCGGCAGTGGCGACCCGATCCAGCTCGATTACCGCTTAGAAAAAACGCCGGGGCAGGGCACCGGCTGGCGTATTTTCAACATTAACGTGATGGGCGTCTGGTTAGTCGAAACCTACAGAAGTCAATTCGCCCAGGAAATCAATGCCAAGGGCGTGGATGGTCTGATCGAATCCCTGGCAGCGCGCAATAAATCCAACAGCAAAAAGAACTGACGTGCTCGCCTTGCCCACCGTTTTGACCCATGCCCAGGCGGATCCTTGCCTGCAGCAACTGTCAGCCGCAATCGTAGCTTCCCCAAAGCAAGTTGTGCTGCAAGCGCAGGCACTGCAGGATTTCGACTCTTCGGCGCTCGCCGTTTTGCTGGAGCTGCGCCGCGTTTGCTTGCGTTTGGGTAAGCAATTGCGCATAGAGGCAGCGCCCGCGCAGTTGATGCATTTGGCCGCGCTCTATGGTGTGCGCGATTTGCTTGAAAACGGCGATCAATCGAGCGCTGCGCGCTCGGAACTTGCGCCGGTTTAGGCCTTTACCCTGGCCACAGCGCGTGGCCAGCCTTGCCGGCGTAAAATCTTGTGTTTATGCCTGCCATTTCCTTCCAGTCGATTTCCAAGGCGTATGCCTTACCCAAAGGCCCGCCAGGCAGCAAATTCCTCGCCGTTGACCAGGTGAGTCTGGATATTGAGCAAGGTGAGTTTTTCGGTTTGCTCGGCCCCAACGGTGCTGGCAAAACCACCATGATTAGCATGCTCGCCGGCCTCACCCGGCCCAGCGCCGGTGGCGTCAGCGTATTGGGCAGCGACGTGCAGCGCGACTACGCACAGGCGCGGCGCAAACTCGGCGTGGTACCCCAAGAGCTGGTGTTTGACCCATTTTTTAATATCCGCGAAGCCTTGCGCATCCAGTCCGGTTATTTTGGCGTGCGCAACAACGACGCCTGGATTGATGAATTGCTTGAATGTCTCGGCCTGGCCGATAAAGCCCAGGCCAATATGCGCCAGTTGTCTGGCGGCATGAAGCGGCGTTTTTTGGTGGCGCAAGCGCTAGTTCATAAGCCGCCGGTGATTGTGCTAGACGAGCCCACCGCCGGGGTAGATGTGGAGTTGCGCCAAACGCTGTGGCAATTCATTGCCAGGCTCAACAAGCAAGGCCATACCGTTTTACTCACCACCCACTACCTGGAAGAGGCCGAGGCTTTGTGCGGCCGTGTGGCCATGCTCAAGACCGGGCGCATAGTGGCCCTGGACAATACCTGTGACCTGCTCCAAGCGGCATCGAGCAACGTGCTGCGCTTCAAGGTGGAAGGTATGCTGCCCGAGGCGCTGCGCGCGCAGGCACGCGTCACCGGCCGCATCGTGCAGTTTCCAGCGCATGACGCCTTGGAGATCGAACGCTATTTGGCAGCCGTGCGCGAAGCAGGCCTGCATGCAGAGGACGTAGAAATCCGCAAAGCCGATTTGGAAGACGTGTTTTTAGATGTGATGCAAAAGCATTCTGGCAAAGCCAGTCAGCCTGTTAGCACCACCGAAGGAGCCAGCGCATGAACGGCTGGCAAACCCTTCTCTACAAAGAAATTCTGCGCTTTTGGAAAGTCGCTTTCCAAACCATCGCTGGCCCGGTGCTCACCGCTATGTTGTATCTGCTGATCTTCGGCCACGCATTGGAAGACCATGTGAAGGTGTATGACCAGGTTAGCTACACCGCTTTTTTAGTGCCTGGCTTAGCGATGATGAGCCTTTTGCAAAACGCGTTTGCCAATAGCTCGTCTTCGCTCATCATGAGCAAGGTCATGGGTAACTTGGTGTTTATTCTGCTCACGCCTTTGTCCTACTGGCATTGGTTTGTGGCCTATGTGGGTGCTGCCGTGGTGCGCGGCTTGGTCGTAGGTTTTGGGGTTTACCTCGTTGCCGCCTTTTTTACGCCAATCAGCTTTGCCCAACCCGTGTTCATTTTTCTGTTTGCAGTCATGGGTGCGGCCATGATGGGCACCCTGGGATTGATCGCCGGACTGTGGGCTGAAAAATTTGACCAACTAGCGGCTTTTCAAAACTTCGTGATCATGCCCATGACTTTTTTAAGCGGCGTGTTCTATTCCATTCACTCGCTGCCACCTTTCTGGCAAATTGTCAGCCATTGCAACCCCTTCTTCTACATGATCGATGGGCTGCGCTACGGCTTTTTTGGGGTCAGCGATGTGTCGCCCTGGTTAAGCCTCACAGTCGTGGGTGGCACCATGCTGCTGGTTTTTACCATTGCCCTGTATTTGCTGCGCACCGGTTACAAAGTTCGCAGCTAAACCTTTATTTGTGCAATGACCGCAGAACAACTCCAAGCCCTGATTTCCGCCGGCCTGCCTTGCACCCATATTGCGCTAGAGGGTGACGGGCGCCATTGGTATGCCACGATTGTGTCGGACGCCTTCGAGGGCAAACGCCTCATCGCGCGCCACCAACAGGTTTACGCCACCCTGGGCACGCGTATGCAAACCGATGAAGTACATGCCTTGTCCATGAAAACTTTTACGCCTGCCGAGTGGGCAGCCCAGAATTCTTAAGGGCCGCTCGATGGACAAGCTATTAATTCGCGGTGGCCGCAGCCTGCATGGCGAAGTGCAAATTTCGGGCGCTAAAAATGCTACTTTGCCCGAACTGTGCGCCGCGCTGTTGACGTCCGAACCGGTGCGTCTGCGCAACGTCCCGCGCCTGCAGGACGTCTCCACCATGCGCAAGCTCTTGCTGAATATGGGCGTGCAGGTAAGCGAGCAAGAAGGCGGCGAATTGTTAATCAACGCGGGTACCTTGCACACGCCTGAAGCCCCTTATGAGTTGGTAAAAACCATGCGCGCTTCGGTGCTGGCGCTGGGACCTTTGTTGGCGCGTTTCGGGCATGCCAAGGTCTCGCTGCCTGGCGGCTGCGCGATTGGTTCGCGCCCGGTCGACCAGCATCTCAAAGGCCTGACGGCCATGGGTGCGGAGATTGCTGTGGAGCATGGCTATATGCTGGCGCGCATCGGCGGCGGGCGCACGCGCCTTAAAGGTGCGCGCATCACTACCGATATGGTTACCGTCACGGGCACCGAAAACTTTTTGATGGCGGCAGCCCTGGCCGAAGGCGAAACCATTTTGGAAAACGCCGCCCAGGAACCCGAAATCCCAGACCTCGCTGAAATGCTGATTGCCATGGGCGCGCGTATTGAGGGCCATGGCAGTCGGCGTATCCGCATCCAGGGCGTGGAGGCTTTGCAAGGCTGCACCCACCAGGTGGTGGCTGACCGCATCGAAGCGGGCACGTTTTTATGCGCCGTTGCTGCTGCCGGTGGCGAGGTATATCTAAAAGACGGGCGCGCAGACCATTTGGACGCGGTGATCGAAAAACTGCAAGCGGCCGGTGTACAGGTACAGGCGGTGCAGGGCGGCATTCGCGTCCAGGCGCAAGGCCGCTTGCAAGCGCAGAATTTTCGCACCACCGAGTATCCCGGCTTCCCTACCGATATGCAGGCGCAGTTCATGGCTTTGAACTGTATTTCCGAGGGCGCATCGCGCACTACCGAGACGATTTTTGAAAACCGTTTTATGCACGTTAACGAATTACTGCGCCTGGGTGCCAATATCCAAATTGAAGGCAAAGTGGCGGTAGTGCAGGGCGTGACACGCTTGTCTGGCGCCACCGTGATGGCGACCGATTTGCGCGCCTCGGCCAGCTTGGTCATCGCCGGCCTGGTGGCCGAGGGCGAGACGGTGGTGGATCGGATTTACCATCTGGACCGGGGCTACGACCGCATGGAAAGCAAGCTGCGTGGCCTGGGCGCCGACATCGAGCGCATCCGTTAAATTGTTCGGCACCTATAAAGAAGCGCAACCATGATCACCATTGCCTTGTCCAAAGGCCGTATTTTTGAAGAGACCGTGCCCTTGCTGGAGGCGGCGGGCATACACGTGCTCGACGATCCAGAAAGCTCGCGCAAGCTCATTCTCGATACCAACCAGCCCGACGTGCGCGTGCTGGTGGTGCGCGCTACCGACGTGCCTACCTATGTCCAATTTGGCGGTGCGGATATGGGTATCACCGGCAAAGACACTTTGTTGGAGCACGGTGGCGATTGGGGCGGCGGCAGTGCGGGTTTGTTTCAACCGCTGGACTTACAAATTGCCAGGTGCCGCATCAGCGTAGCCGCACGCGCCGATTTTGATTACGCCTATGCGGTGCGCCAAGGGGCGCGCCTGCGTGTGGCTACCAAGTATGTGGCTATTGCGCGCGAGTTCTTCGCCAGCAAGGGCGTGCATGTGGACTTGATCAAGCTCTACGGCAGCATGGAGTTAGCGCCCCTGGTGGGTCTGTCCGATGCCATTGTCGATCTGGTGTCCACGGGCAACACCTTGCTTGCCAATAATTTGATCGAGGTCGAGCGCATCATGGACATTAGCTCGCGCCTGATCGTCAACCAAGCGGCGCTCAAACTCAAGCGCGAACCGATCCGGCGCATCATCGATGCTTTTGGCGAAGTAGTGGGCGCAAGCGGACCTAGCGCCGCATAAACGGCATGGAGCTTTCCAGCATGAACGCCCGCCCCTTGCGCCTGTCCACAACCCAGGCCGATTTCGAAAGCCTGTTTCAGCAACGCCTGCATTGGTCGGCCGACACTGACGCCGCCATCGAGCAGCGCGTGACCGACATCTTGGCCGACGTGAAAGCGCGTGGTGATGCCGCGGTGCTGGACTACACCGCACGTTTTGACGGTTTACAGGCCGTGTCCATGCTTGATTTAGAGTTGCACCAAGCCGATTTCAAAGCCGCCTTCGATGGCCTGCCCGACGCGCAAAAACGCGCCTTGCAAGACGCCGCTGACCGGATCCGCAGCTACCACGAAGCGCAGAAAAAAGCCTGCGGCGAAAGCTGGCAGTACCGCGATGCCGACGGCAGTTTGCTGGGGCAAAAAGTCACGCCGCTGGACCGCGCGGGTATTTACGTGCCGGGCGGCAAAGCGGCTTACCCGTCTAGCTTGCTCATGAACGCCATCCCGGCGCACGTTGCCGGCGTGGGCGAAATCATCATGGTGGTACCCACCCCAGTACGCGGCAGCGTGGCCACCGGCGGCGCGGCGGGCAGCGGCAAGACCGCCGCACGCGGCGAGCGCAATGAGCTGGTGTTGGCTGCGGCCTATGTGGCCGGCGTCAGCCGCGCCTTCACCATTGGCGGCGCGCAAGCAGTTGCCGCACTGGCCTACGGCACGGCCACCGTACCCCGCGTCGACAAAATCACCGGCCCGGGCAACGCCTATGTCGCAGCGGCCAAGCGGCGCGTGTTCGGCACGGTCGGTATCGACATGATTGCGGGGCCGTCAGAAATACTGGTGCTGGCCGATGGCAGCACGCCGCCCGACTGGGTGGCCATGGATTTGTTCAGCCAGGCCGAGCATGATGAGCTGGCCCAAAGCATATTGCTATGCCCAGATGCCGCCTACATAGATGCGGTGCAAGCCGCCATAGACAAACTATTGCCCGAGATGGCCCGGCGCGACATCATCGCAGCCTCGCTCAATGGGCGCGGTGCCTTGATACACACGCGCAGCATGCAAGAGGCCTGCGCCATTAGCAACCGCATCGCGCCCGAGCATCTCGAAGTGAGCAGCAGCGAACCGCATACGTGGGAGCCTTTGCTGATGCACGCAGGTGCAATTTTTCTGGGTGCCTTCACCAGCGAAAGCCTGGGCGACTATTGCGCCGGGCCCAACCATGTGCTGCCCACCTCCGGCACGGCGCGGTTTTCTTCGCCGCTGGGCGTTTATGATTTTCAAAAGCGCAGCAGCTTGATTGAAGTGTCCGAGGCGGGGGCGCAAATACTGGGCCAGACGGCTTCGGTATTGGCGCACGGCGAGGGCTTGCAGGCGCATGCACGCGCCGCTGAAATGCGCTTGCACGGGAACAAAGCATGAACGCGCCAACACCCGATGTGCGCTTCATCCGCGACGATGTGCAGGCCATGCACGCCTATGCGGTGCAAGATGCCACGGGCATGGTCAAGCTAGACGCCATGGAAAACCCCTACGCCTTGCCTCTAGACCTGCAAGCGCAATTGGGCGAGCGCTTAGGCCGTGTCGCCCTCAACCGCTACCCTGGCGCGCGCATCCAAAATTTGCACGCCGCGCTGGCAACTTATGTGGACCTGCCTGCGGGCTACACGCTGACTCTGGGCAATGGCTCGGACGAGCTCATTTCCATGTTGGCTATGGCCTGCGCCCGCCCCGGCGCCTGCATTCTTGGGCCCGAGCCCGGTTTTGTGATGTACGCCATGTCCGCCCAATTGCAAGGCCTGGGCTATGTAGGTGTGCCTTTGCAAGCAGACTTTTCGCTGGACGAAGCGGCCATGTCCGCCGCCATCGCGCAGCACCAACCGGCCATCGTGTACTTGGCTTACCCCAACAACCCCACCGCCAATTTGTGGGACGCGCAAGTGCTGCGCCGACTGATTGCCCAGGCCAGTGCTTACGGCGCGCTGGTGGTGATGGACGAGGCCTACCAGCCCTTTGCCGCCAGCACTTGGCTAGATGAAATCCGGCGCGATCCGGCTGCCAACGGCCAGGTCGTGCTGATGCGCACCCTCTCCAAATTTGGTCTGGCCGGCGTACGCCTGGGCTATGCGCTGGCCCCTACGGCTCTGCTGGCGCAGATCGACAAAGTGCGCCCGCCCTACAACGTCAGCGTGCTCAATGCCGAATGCGCGCTCTTCGCCCTCGAGCATGCGGCGGTGTTTGCTGCCCAAGCAGCGCTCATTTGCATCGAACGCGAACGCTTGCTCTCCGCCTTGGCCGCGCTGCCAGGCCTGCAGCCCTTTCCCAGCCAGGCGAATATGATTCTGCTGCGCGTGCAGGGCGAGCCCGGCGCGGCGACGCGTCTGCATGAGGCGCTGAAAATGCGTCAGATTTTGGTGAAGAACGTTTCTACAATGCATCCGCTGCTGGCCAACTGTCTGCGACTGACGGTGGGCACAGCCCCTGAAAACACGCTGCTACTCGCAGCGCTTGAGGCCTCTTTATGACTGACACAGCTTCCAGCCTGGTAAGCGTGCTGCCCCAGCCCACGGGCGATGGCAGCGCCCGCAGCGCCGAAGTGACGCGTAACACCGCCGAAACCCGCATCCGGGTGGCCCTGAATCTGGATGGCAGCGGCCAAGCCCAGTTGTCCACGGGCATCGGCTTTTTTGACCACATGCTCGACCAGATCGCCCGCCACGGCTTGATCGACCTGGACATCCAAGCCCAGGGCGATTTGCATATCGATGGCCACCATACCGTGGAGGACGTGGGCATTACCCTCGGCCAGGCCTTTGCCCAGGCGCTGGGCGATAAAAAAGGCATACGTCGCTACGGCCATGCCTATGTACCCCTGGATGAAGCCCTTTCTCGCGTGGTCATAGACCTGTCAGGCCGTCCCGGCCTGGAGATGGACGTGCCTTTCAAGAGCGGCATGATCGGCGGCTTTGACAGCCAATTGGCGCATGAATTTTTCCAAGGCTTTGTCAACCATGCTGGTGCCACGCTGCACATAGACAACCTCAAAGGCGAGAACGCGCACCACCAGTGCGAAACCGTTTTCAAGGCCTTTGCCCGTGCCTTGCGCATGGCGGTGGAGCGCGATCCGCGCGCCGCTGGCACCATCCCGTCCACCAAAGGCTCGCTCTGACGTGACTCCCCGCCCGGAGGCTTGCGCCACCCCGCCATGAAATCCGTTGCTATCGTCGATTACGGCATGGGCAATTTGCGCTCAGTCACCCAAGCGGTCATGCATGCCGCGGCGCAGGAAGGCGTGCAAGCGGTGTGGGCACGCAGCCCGCAAGAAGTGATGGACGCCGAGCGTGTGGTGCTGCCCGGCCAGGGCGGCATGCGCGATTGCATGGCCGAGCTGCGCGCCAGCGGCATGTTGGCCGCCGTACTCCATGCCGCAGCGAACAAACCGCTGATGGGCGTGTGCGTCGGCATGCAAATGCTGCTGGACCATAGCGAGGAATTGGACACGCCCGGCCTGGGCTTGATGCCCGGCAGGGTGCGCAAGTTTTCTCTGGACGGGCGCTTGCAGGACGACGGCAGTCGCTATAAAGTACCGCAAATGGGCTGGAACCAAGTCTGGCAGGCCGATCACGGCAAGGGCGCGCACCCGGTGTGGGCGGGCGTGCCCGACGGCAGTTATTTCTATTTTGTGCACAGCTACTACGCCGATCCTCAGAACGCGACGCATTGTGCTGGCCAGACCGATTACGGTGGGCGCTTTTGCTCCGCAGTGGCCCGCGATAATATTTTCGCCACACAGTTCCACCCGGAAAAAAGCGCCGCCCAGGGCTTGGCTCTGTACCGCAATTTCCTGCGTTGGGAGCCCTAATATGGCTATTGCGGCCCGCTTGCGTGTATGGTTCGCCTAATTTTTCTTATCCCTTCCTTTAATTTTTACCACCCACTGCCACTGCACCATGCTGCTCATCCCCGCTATTGACCTCAAAGACGGCCACTGCGTTCGCCTGCAACAAGGCGATATGGATCAATCCACCACCTTTGGTGAAGACCCGGTCGCCATGGCGCGTAGCTGGGTGGACAAGGGTGCCAGGCGTTTGCATCTGGTGGACCTGAACGGCGCCTTTGCCGGCCACCCGAAAAACGAGGCGGCCATCCGCCGCATCCTCAAAGAAGTGGGTAGCGAAGTCGATGTGCAACTAGGCGGCGGCATCCGCGATCTGGACACGATTGAGCGCTATCTCGACGCCGGCCTGCGCTACGTCATCATCGGCACCGCCGCCGTCAAAAACCCCGGCTTTTTGCAAGACGCCTGCACCGCATTTGGCGGCCACATCATCGTTGGCCTGGACGCTAAAGAGGGCAAAGTGGCCACCGACGGCTGGAGCAAACTCACCCGCCACGACGTGATCGACCTGGGTAAAAAATTTGAAGACTACGGCGTCGAATCCATCATCTACACCGACATTGGCCGCGACGGCATGCTCACCGGAATCAACATCCCGGCCACGGTGGCGTTGGCGCAAGCACTCTCGATCCCGGTCATCGCCTCGGGGGGGCTCTCCAATATGGCCGACATCGAAGCCCTGTGCGAGGTGGAAGACGAAGGCGTGGAAGGCGTGATCTGCGGGCGTGCGATTTACACCGGCGACCTGGACTTTGCCGCCGGCCAAGCCCGCGCTGACGAACTCAATGGTTGATGCAATGGCTGAGTCCGGCGCAAGGCTCGCCACGCGCAGCGAGGAAGTTTTTCAAGGCCAACCCTGCCACCGCTTGACGCTGGCCCATGGCGACAGCGTGCTGGTGGCGCGACAAGGCGCGCATGTCATTTCTTGGCTGCAGGCTGGGCGCGAGCGCTTGTTCCTCAGCCCCCATTCCGTGTGGGACGGGCACACCGCGATTCGTGGCGGCATTCCGGTCTGCTTTCCGCAATTCAACCAACGCGGTGATTTACCCAAACATGGTTTTGTGCGCAACCTGCCTTGGACCTTGCTAGCCGCTGAATCGGGCGATGCACCGAACAGTTTGTCTTTTGGGCTCGCTGCCGACGACAGCACCCGCGCTATCTGGCCCGCCGAGTTTGAAGCCCGCTTGCGCGTGGACTTGCTACCAGGACAACTGTGCGTCACCCTGGAGGTGCACAACCTGGGCACGCAAGCATTGCGCTTTACCGGCGCGCTGCACACCTACCTGGCCGTGAGCGATATTGCGCACGTGCGCCTGACGGGTTTGGGCGGACAAAAAGAATGGGATTCGCGCGCAGACGTGCACCAGCGCGCTGCCGACAGTTTGCAATGTACCGGCCCGTTTGACCGGGTCTATAGCGCCCCGCCCGCGCCCATGCATTTGCACGACCCACTTGGTGGCCTTGAGATCAGTAACAGCGAAGCCTGGGCAGACTGCGTGGTGTGGAACCCCGGTGCAGCGGGCTGCGCCATCATGCCTGACATGACACCCGATGCGTATCAACACATGTTGTGCGTCGAGGCGGCGCAAGTGCTAGCGCCCATCACTTTGGCGGCAGGCGGGCACTGGAGTGGCAGCCAGCGTTTGCGCGTATCAGGGGTTTGAAGCATGCTGGCTAAACGTATCATCCCTTGCCTGGATGTGACCGGTGGCCGCGTGGTCAAGGGCGTGAATTTTGTGGAGCTGCGCGACGCCGGCGACCCGGTAGAAATCGCCGCCCGCTACAACGAGCAAGGCGCAGATGAACTCACTTTTTTGGATATCACCGCCACCAGCGATGGGCGCGATGTGATTTTGCACATCATCGAAGCCGTGGCCAGCCAGGTGTTCATCCCGCTGACGGTTGGCGGCGGTGTGCGTACGGTGGCCGATGTGCGGCGCCTACTCAATGCGGGCGCGGACAAAGTGAGCTTTAACTCGGCGGCCATTGCCAACCCGCACGTGATACAAGAAGCCTCGGCCAAGTACGGCGCGCAGTGCATCGTGGTGGCTATCGACGCCAAGCGCCGTTCGCATGAAGAAGAGCAGCGCGTGTGTAACACCGGCTTGCCGGTAGGCCCAGGCTGGGATGTGTTCAGCCACGGCGGCCGCAAAAACGTGGGCCTGTGCGCTGTGGCCTGGGCCGTGCAAATGGCGCAGTTCGGCGCGGGCGAAATATTGCTCACCAGTATGGACCGCGACGGCACCAAAGCCGGCTTTGACCTGGCGCTCACCCGCGCCGTCAGCGATGCGGTGCCCGTGCCCGTCATCGCATCGGGCGGCGTCGGCAATCTAGACCACCTGGCAGATGGCATCCAACAAGGCGGCGCAGATGCCGTGCTGGCTGCCAGCATCTTCCACTATGGGGAATACACCGTGGGGCAGGCCAAGGCGCGGATGCGGGAGCGGGGGATACCGGTACGGCTGTGACGGGCTGATCCATCGATCATGTCTGAAGTCGCACATCCAGTGGGCTGGCTGTGCCGCCAGCAGCCACCTTCAGTACATGGGTGTAAATCATCGTTGTCGAAACGTCTTAAGCAAACGCAAGGCCGGTGCCAGCGAGCCAGGCAGCATCACCACCCGGTCTTTGGCACCCTTGGCTTCTCGAACGATGATGACATGCCGCTCAAAATCGACATCCTTGATGCGCAAGCGCATGCCCTCCATTAAACGCATGCCCGTGCCATACAAAAGCCGCGCCAGCAGCGCAGTCACACCCTCCATGTGTGCCAAAAGACCAGCCACTTCATCTTTGGTCAACACTGCTGGAATGCGCTTGGTCTGCTGGGGCCTACCGATGTTGTTGAGCCACGGCAAATCTATGCCCATGGCAGGAGCGATTCGTGGACTTGAACAGCGAACGCATCGAGAAGGCAGAGGTCTTCAAGCGCCTGGCAACAGCTTTCGCCTTACCGAAGGCGCTGGAAGACGCGCTATTCGAAGACTTTGATGAAAACCTCGGCAAGCAGGCCTGCCCGTACACCGGCACGTTGGCCGTCCTTGCTGCGCTCAAACAGAAGGTGCTAAAGCTGGGGATCGTCACCAACGGAAGGGATGCCTTCCAGCGCAGCAAAATAGACGGGATGGGATTCACTAAGTTTGTGGACTCAATCGTCACCTCCGGTGGCTTTGGAGTGAAGAAGCCAGATCTGAAGATCTTCAGGGCTTGCCTCGAAAAACTTGACGTGGCGCCAGAATCTACAGCCTTTGTAGGTGACGACTTCGCCGCAGACATGGAACCCGCTATTGAGCTTGGCATGCTCGCCATTTGGAAGAGCACAAAGCAGTCCACTCGTGTAGCCTTCTGCAGCAATGAAATCACCCAAATTGGCCAGCACCTGCTCAGCGTGGCCTAACCCCTTGCTCAAGCGGAGCGCCAACGGCAGGCCACCAGGCCCGGTCTGGCGGTACGCGGTACATTTTCGCCAGCCCGGGCCTGGCGTCCTACCGTCGGCGCCCGCTTAGCTCGAACGTTAGCCCTACGGAGAAATCAACTTATGAAGTTTGAAGAACGCATCCTAATCAATGCACCAATAGAGATGTTGTCCTCACTCTACACGGATGTTTCAGGATGGTCATCTTAGGATCCCGACGTAAAGTTTTCTTCTATTGACGGGCAGTTTTCCTCTGGCGCCACGGGCACACTCAAGCCATCGAGTGGACCCAAAGCAAAAATCAAGTTCACCGCGGTGGTAAAGAACAGTTTGTTTACGGTTGAAAGCAAGCTGCCGTTGTGCACCATGCGTTTTGAGCATGAGCTTTCACCTGTTGGCAATCAAATCCAGGCTTTACATCGTGTCTCTTTTGTTGGTTTTCTTTCGCCGTTTTTTGGTCGGCTCATCGGCTCACAAATTCAAAAGATCTTGCCCCGTACTCTCGAAGGACTGAAGCGTGTTGCCGAACAATAGGGCTAACCCAACGGTCGAGTCGGACGCTGCGCATAAACCCGAACAGCGCCGCTCACCTTTACGTTATCCCTCAAGGCTGGCGCTCGTAACGGCTAGCCTCCTTCAGCGGTAGACTTGAGGTTCCACCAGGAGATCACAATGGCCAACCTCATCGAAGAACTCAGCTCACAAGCTCGAACACTGCCCCCAGCGGACCGGGTTCGCTTGGCCGAGGAGCTCCTTGCTTCGGTGCACGAACCAGACGACGAAGTCGAGGCGGCTTGGGACGAGGAAATTCGAATCCGAATCGCCGATATTGACGCTGGTACGGCGAAGCTCATTCCCGCTGAAGAAGTATTTGCAGAAGTTCGACGTCTGCTGAATTGATGCGTGTTCGATTTCACGAGGCCGCGATGGCCGAGTTAGCGTGGGAGGTTCAGTACTACGCAAAGATCAGTCCGCAGCTAGGTGAGC
>Ga0136641_1000350_pt1 | contig 19935 bp, 19 predicted proteins | sample EliLak1302023Y_FD_115312 | JGI IMG/M metagenome (GOLD analysis project Ga0136641, IMG submission 115312) | Freshwater microbial communities from Elizabeth Lake, Yosemite National Park, California, USA - 13020-23Y | ecosystem: Environmental > Aquatic > Freshwater > Lake ...
ACCCATTCCACCCATTCCACCCATTCCACCCATTCCACCCATTCCACCCATTCCACCCATTCCACCTATAGAACCCATTCCACCCATAGAACCCATGCCTCTCATACCGGGCATTTGTCTTGCCAATGTAGGCATACCGCCACTCAGTTGAGGCCCACGCCCACGAGGGTCTGCCTCAGGATTATTCTTGTAAAATACTTTTTCTTGAGCCATTTGTTTTCTATTTGCTCCCAGTTGCTGTCTAGCAAATCTTGATTGTTCATTGGCATGATTCATTTGAACAGCTGTATCGACAGCAACACTTAGCGTAGCCAATGCTATACCAGCAACTTGCGCATATCTTCTTATTTCGCCATCAAGTTGATTTTGTTTATTCGTAATTTTCTGTCCTTCTACTGTTTGTTCTAACAATGCTAAACGCGCCGCTTTTGCCTTCGGATCACTCCACTCTTGAAGTTCAATCTCTGCTCTATCATTTTGGAGTTTAGCGCTTCTTACAGTTTCCTGCATGTATTCAGTTTGGATGCGCGCTTGTTCTACGGCAAAAAAATTAACTTTTTCTGCCATTTCATCAGCAGATACTCGTGGTGTTGAATCAGGGTCGGGTAAGATAATTTGTTTAACTGCTTCAGTGGCATTTTGAAGTGTTGTAGGTGTTGTTACGCCGTTATCAAAGTTTTCCTTAACATTTTGACTCAAAAACAACATAGCCAATAAAACGCAACCAACTCCAACTAAAATAACGATATCCTTCTTCATCTAATTTAGGTATATTTTATTTGAAACCAGGAAGAATCAAACGAGCTCCCTGTAGCAATATATGAAAACCAGTCGCATTTGCTTGTAAGTTTGTCACTTTCCGGTCTTCATTAATTTGTATATCTATTCCTTTAAGAGTTTCTTCAAGAATATCATTGTTAAATTTCAAGACTCCTTCATTTTCCTCAATAACCCCTTTATTTACTCTCTTCTGTATATGAAGATATCTGATTTGTTCGTTTAAACAATCTTTGGCAGTTTGTAAATAGACAAGATACATCTCTTTTGTTATCGGCTTATTATCATCAGGAGATTGATTATAGATATCCACACCTTCTAAAATGTTTTCACATGTTAGTTGCTGGTCTGCTTGAAATCCTTCTGTTCTGAATGTTAAAAATATGATAAGTATTAAAACTAGTAAATAGAAGAATAATTTACTCATCTATTTAGTATTAGGATTTACTCTAAAGACCGAGCGGAGCTAATAAAGCTAATAAACCTAAAGCATAATATGCTATAGAAGAACCTGTCATTTTTGTATTATCTTCAAGAGCATATTCATCCTTTACTTTTGTAGCATTAAGAAGTCGTTTTTGGCGCATTAAATCTTGTCGTCTAAATTGAAGCGAATGATTATATAATTGAACTTGTTCGGGGAATAATGCTTTTATTTGCTTTTCTCTCTCAGAATAAAGTCCAATTACTTCTTGTTCTAAACCATATATTTGATTATCTAGTGTATCAAAGTTTTCCCTTGTAGATAATAAGACTCCCAGCAAAATTAAAAAAAGACTAATAATCCATACGTTCATCTCTATTTCTTTAGATATTTTTGTTGCATCCTTTGGACTAAACAAAAATATATTATTGTATTATTTAATTCTTAGTGGAGTGTTTACGCCGTCGGGACAACCGCCTTGACGTAGTGCCCCTTGAGGTACTTCTGGAGGTTGAGGATCGTCAGCTTGTCCGCCTCCGTGAGGCCGAGGAGCTTGCGGAGCGTGGCATCCGGGTTGATCGTCTGCTTGTCCGTGAGCTTGTGGTCCTTCGCGTACTTCATGACACCACGCGTGACATCAGAACGGCTGACGAGCGTGTTGGCAGGGAGGCCGAGGAAAACGCAGAGATCCTTCGTGATCTGCACCGGCTTGGTGAAGACCGTCGTGGGGTTGGCCTTCTTCTCACCATCAGCACCGACAGTGCCCGTCTTGCGACGACGGCGACGCTCGGCCTTCTTCTCAAGGCGGGCAACCTGCTTCTCCATCTTCTTCATCTCCGGTGCGAGCTCATTGAGGGACGTGCGGAGGGCGTTGAACTTGACAAGGAGCGCGGCGAAGTTCGTGACGACTGACTCCTCAGCCTCAGCCTCGGCGACAACGGCGACTACAGGGGCCGGCGCAGCGACGGCGACAGGCGCGGGGGTCTTGGCGTGCGCGGCGGCGGTGTGCTGGACTACAGGGGCAGGCGGAGGTACGGCGACAGGGGCAGCAACCGGGACAGCGGCGCCCTTCTTGGCGGCGGCGGCGGTCTTCTTGGCGGCGGAGGCGACAACAGGGGCGGACATCTTATTACTATTGCTAGAGGAAGAAGAGGACATACTTAAACGCGGAATGCCCAACTTTCCTGAAAAAAGGGCCCTCAAATTTTATTTGACCCCTTGAAAAAAGAGCCGTTTTTGGCACTCTGTGGAACTTTTTTCAGAGGGAATCAACCCGGGAGTCGCTTAAATAAAACTCCCAGAGGATGAGTAGAATTGCGATGTCCGTCGCAGCGCAATGTATGTCGGTTAAGAGTAAGAAAAATCACTCCGAGCGATGCCCACATCTTGCAAAAGAAGAGAAGGAGTTCTGCGGTCTTCATCTTAAAAATTCTATTCGCTGGGTCACTAATGATGCCCTAGTGGGGCAGGTCAGCAGGATACAGAATTGGTATCGTCAGAAGATGATTTATAGAAATGTCTTTTTTCACGGGCCAGGGTTTTACAATAGAGCAGAGTGCGTTAATTCAGAAGATTTCTTTAGTACAGAAGCGCTAAAAGATATTTCCAACAATTCATTCTTTAGCTTCCGGGACGCCTCTGAGAATCTACTCTATGCGTTTGATATTCGAAGTTTCAATATGCTCTCACAGAAGTCCGCTGAGAAGAATGAATCAACAAAAAATCCTTATACTCGCTCTATCATCTCTCTAGCAGTGATTGAAAAGGCACAGCGTCTTATTACTTGGCGTCACAAAAGAAAGATGGAATTGTCATGGGTTCCAACAGTAGCCATTACTCCTGAACAGGGGTGGCGTATGAAAGTGGTGGATATCTTTGTCATGATGGAAGAACTTCAGTATGGCGCCGATCCTGAATGGTTTATAGCACTTACGCTCATGGGACAAAAACGTTTTTATCTCAATCTACTGGATATATGGCAACATCGTGCTGGACTGTCACAGGTTGATAGAGAACGAATTGTCCCTGTTCCTCAACAACTCTTTCATTGGGGAATCACACGGGTCACATCTATCCAGCAATTATCCACTATCCGAACTACAAATAGTTATATCATGAAGAAGATGGTTGCTTCTGCTATCGATCGTTCTGATAGAGTGCTGGGAGCCATGTATATCTTAACTGCTTTGACACAGGTCTCTCCGGAGGCAGCAGAGGCTTTTCCATGGTTATTTGAGTCTGCAGCAGACAGTCATCAATGGGTCACAGCACTTCTTACGCAACTTTAGTCTTTTTACCCGGATTCAAAAAAATTTGAGGGCCTTTTTTGCCAGATAGGTAAGGCATAATTGTGTGCTAAATGTCTACTGTTGCAATCCTCCCTAGTAATTTTAATCCGGTGAAGCTAACGGCGAAGCAGCTCAAGGTCCTAGATAATGGCGGTAAGGCCGTCAATCTGGAGTTTGATGGTAAGGGTCTCTGGATGGTCCAGACGCCTGTAACTCAGCTTCCCTATGGCATGAATATCTTTGATAAGGACGGTAAGGCTCCGAAGTACAGTGTTGATCTGTCCTTCCGTGATGCTGAGACTGACCCGAAGGTGAAGGCTTTCCACGAGTTTGCGAAGGCTTTCGATGAGCGTCTGATTGAGCTGGCGATGGCCAACTCACAGTCGTGGTTCAAGCTCGCGAATGCCAGTCGGGAGGTCATCACGGCGTTCTACACGCCGATGGTGAAGATCCCGGTGGACAAGGAGGGTAAGCCTAAGCCCTATCCGCCCACGGTCAAGATTGCGCTCAAGCAGAAGGACGGCGTCTTCATGACGGAGTTCTATGATCCGAGCACGCAGGATGCTCGTGGCCAGCCCAAGCGCTATGAGGGTGTTCCGGTAGAGGAGCTCCTTGTCCGCGGTGCGCGTATCCGCACCATCATCCGTTGCACGGGTCTCTGGATTGCTGGCTCTAAGTTTGGTCCGAGCTGGAAGGCCGAGCAGGTTTCCATCGAGGGTCTGCCTGAGCGTCTGCGGGGCTTTGGCTTTGTAGATGATGGTGAGGCCCGTCCGGCTCAGCGCTCCCAGACGGGTGGTCAGCAGAAGCCTTCTGCCAATCACTTCAACCAGCTGGATGATGATGAGGAGGAGTCCGCGGTAGCGGCAGTTCTTCCTTCTAAGAAGTCGGCTCCGGCACCGCCCGCTGATGAGGATGAGGATGAGGATGGTGCCGAGGTAATGCCTGCTGTCCCGGTTCCGTCTAAGCCGAAGGGTCCCACGAAGGGTCCGGTGAAGAAGGCCGGTGCCAAGTAAATCGGAAATACAATAAATAAATAAACAAACAATAAAATATACAATATTTTTTTGTTCTGCGTTAGAATAGAAATGAACGACCTCCCTTTTACCACGCCTCCCGCTTGGGCTTATGATTACTGCTACTTCTTCTACTTTCTTGCAGTCTTCCAGTTTGTCTTCGGTGTCTATGGTATTAGCCAGATTTACTCCAAGAATTTGAGTGTAGCGGCGGTCTTGCTTTTAAGCATTGGTATTAATTGCTTAACCACATTCATGCTGTTTTGGATGTGTAGAGGATCTTTGCAGAAGTAAACCTTTAATGGGAACATTTCAGGGGGACCTGCTAATAAGGAATATCTTCTCCTTCATTCGTTTTCCATAAGGTTTTATGAGGTTCTACAGATTGATCTTTATCTGGCTCATCTGTATAATAAAAAAAATTAATTGATTTTCTATGCATTCCTGTCGGGCAATCAATTAATTCTGGATATCCGTGGAAGACTTTATCACTTACTCTAAATAGTAAAAAATTATTAAATAATGGAGGGTACGTTTTAATAATTGTGCTCAAATCCTCAGAATAAAAATTAATATTACCATTCCATTCGGGTTTCCATTCTTCATTCATATAAATAATAATATTAATTCTTCTGTATTTCTTTATTTTTTCAAAAAAATTGAAATCAGCATGGATTTTGAGAAAACCATTTTTTGGTGTATTTACTAGACCACATCCATGCATGTAGGGGTCCGGATGTAAATTATAAATACCGGTTATAAATTCAATAGACTCAATAAATTCCTTGCTTTGTAGGTGTTTAAAAATACTTTGCGTATAGTCTCCCATATCTTTTAAATCATTTATTTCACTCTTTCTTCCTACTCCAAAGTTAATTAAAGGTTGGGATGTTTTCCAAGGTGCTGTAGCAGATGGCCATTCTTTAAGAATAGTTTGAGCATCTTTAGTAGAAAAAAAATCAGAAGTATAGAAATGATTGGGTGTTTGATTATTAAATTCAGTCTTGTATTTTTCTAATAAAGCATAATCTTGAAGTAAGCAAGAATCAAAAAAAGACATTATTAATGTTTAAAGATTAGTCTATCTTTAAATGTATATGTCATCTATTAACGCAGTTTACACTTTCTGGAACGATAGACCCTGTAATATAAAGCATTCAACAAAGTCAGAAGACAATGTTGAGTTCTTTGATGAAATAGCAAAGAAACGCTACCGCGCAGAGCCACACATCTTAATCTTTATTGATTCAGCTCAATGGAAGGGCAAGAAGGTTCTTGACCTCGGAAGCGGAATTGGAACCGACTCCATTCAGTTTGCTAAAGCAGGAGCCAGTGTGACATGTGTAGATTTAACTGACAGTGGTATTGCATTATGTAAGAAGAATTTTGCTTTACATGACTTAAGTGGCGTCTTTTATCAGGGAAATATTGAGGAGCTGGATACCATTCTTCCAGCAGACCAACTACATTCATTTGATTTAATCTGGAGTTTCGGCGTTGTTCATCATACACCCAATCCTAAAAGAGTATTCGAGCAAATCCCTAAATTTCTAAATGATTCGGGAGAAGTCAGATGTATGGTATATTCTAAATTCTCCTATAAGTTATTCTGGCTAATGCATGAGAATAGATGGAGTTTTGATAATTCAGCATGTCTTATACAAAACTTTTCGGAAGCGCAAACTGGATGTCCTGTAACATATACATATACATTTGAGGAAGTAAATAATTTAATGCCAACTGGGCTTTTAGTTGAAAAGATATGGAAAGACCATATTTTTTGCTGGAATATTGACGAGTATAAGAAGCAGAACTTTGTCTTAGATGAGACATTTAAAAATATCGACAACTCATTCTTTGAGGAAATGAAAAAGGAACTAGGATGGCACACACTTTTTATTGCTAAGAAGACTCATATGCGGTAAGAAGAATATTATATATTCTTTTAAAAAACAAATGAAGATTGGTTTTGTTGGTACAGGAAAATTAGGTTTACCCGTAAGTCTAATGTATTGTTCTAAGGGCCATGACTTATTGTGTTATGATGTGAATCCTTCTTTTTATACAGGCTCAAATCCTGTAGATTTGGTATATCCTGAAGAACTTTGCCTTGAAAAGAAGATGTCGTTACAAAAATGGTTCAGTGAAAATCCCCTGAAGGCGAATTATAGACATACGAAGTCACTAGAAGAGATAATTCTTGGGAGTGAAATTGTCTTTGTTGCTGTTCAAACACCGCATCAAAAGATGTATGAGGGCATAACTCGGATTCCTGTAGAACGTGCCGATTTTGACTATACCTATTTGAAGCAGTCTCTTGAGCAACTTTCTGATGTCTGTAATCAGTTGGGGAAGAATACGATTATTGTTGTTATCTCCACTGTACTACCTGGTACAATCCGTAGAGAAGTTTTACCTACTCTTTCTCCTTATATACATCTTTGCTATAATCCCTATTTTATTGCGATGGGGACAGTAGCGTATGACTGTATGAATCCTGAATTTATTTTACTGGGAAATCATAACACTGACGCTGCTGAGAAGGTAAAGGAGTTTTATAAGACAATCTGTAACGCATCAGTCTTTACAACAACAGTTGAAAATGCCGAACTTATTAAAGTCTGTTATAATACTTTTATTAGCACAAAGATTGCGATGGCTAACACAATTATGGAACTTGCACATCATTTGCCCAATACTGACTGTGACGAAGTTATTGATGCTCTTTCTATGGCATCTAATCGTCTTATTTCACCGGCCTATCTGCGTGGAGGTATGGGAGATGGTGGAGGTTGCCATCCGCGTGATAATATCGCACTTTCATGGTTATCAAATGAATTAGGTGTTTCTTTCAATTGGTTTGACAACATTATGATGGCGCGGGAAAAACAAACCGAGTTCTTGGCTGATTTAGCTGTAAATAAGCAAAAAGAAACTGGGCTTCCTTTAATTGTTTTAGGACTTTCATTCAAGCCTAATACTGCGATTCAAACGGGCTCATGCGCTGTCCTCTTGTGTAATTTACTAAAGGAGAAACAGCAGGAATTTGTGTCCTATGACCCTATAACTGATAAGACTGCGGATGTATTCTCGTCCAAGGCGGTGTATATTATTACTTGCGCACATGACTCTTTTATGAATACTACATTCCCCGATGGTTCTGTTGTAATTGACCCCCACAGGAAGTTTCATTCTTGCAAGGGTCAATTTAAATATGTTCCTGTTGGAAGATATAGTTAAGTTTAATTCTAGAATATAAAGAGTGACAAATACAATATATAAAGTATATTATGTATTTGACAATGCCTCAAAGAGATGATGGATTTGGCGCACAATTTCTTAACTTAATTCGATCTATTGTTTTTACTGAAACGAATGGTCATACATACATTGATACTGGTATAAAGAAAATGACTATTCAAGATGCCGATGACGATCCTACTTATTATGATAAAATTATGAACTATATGAATATTTCTCAGTATTATCTACAACCTACTGATATACCAAATGGTTCACAAATTCATGTATTACCGAATGTTATTGATTTTTATCATCATTATGTAGCGGGATTTGAACAAATGGAAAACAGTGATTCACTTAGGAAATATAAGAAAATATTCTTGTCAGACAAAAAAAATCCATATTCAGATGATTTTTTTAATGTAGCAATACACATACGACGCATTGAAAAATATCAAACAAGTGAACATCCAGATTTTTCTGATTCATATTATAGTAATTTTTATCATCGTATTAGAAATGAATATACAGGTTCTAAGCCTATACGATTTCATATCTATTCTCTTGGAAAAGAAGACGAATTTTCTTTTCTAAAAGGAGAAGACATCGTATTTCATTTGAATGAGGATTTAATTAAAACACATTTAGGATTAATCTTTGGCAATGTTCTTTTAATTTCTCACAGTTGCCTTAGTTATACTGCTGCTTTATTCTGTACTGGTCAGGTTTATTATAGATACTGGAATCATTTACATTTGGGCCTTCCATCTTGGATAAGATATGACTAAAGTTACACTTTATAGAAGACAATCTTCTTTTCAATGTCTGAATAGGACTCCCGTTGTATGCCAAATTTAGGTTCTACAACAAACCAATGATATGTTGGCTGAAGCTGTTTCCATGCTACATCTATACAGTAATAATGAAACACTTTAGGATTTGTCTTACAATGTTCTTCTTGAAGAGCTGTTGCTTCCTCCCATAAAGTTAAAAGTTTAGAGGCAAAATCGCGTGTAAATACATATGAAGAACAACATTGCGCATCATATACTTTTTGTAGATAAGGTAAAGGAGTGGGTACTGCTTGAAGAATATTTCCTCCAAGCAATAAACAATCAAAATAAATATTCTTTTGAAAAAAGTCAGACAGAACCTTCTGTATTGTTTCCTTTGATTCTATAAACATAAAATCATCTTCAAAGATTGCCCCAACTGATTTTCCCGATTCTAGAAAATGCCTTAGAGCAAGAATCTGACTCTTGGCACAACCAAGTGCTCCAAACTCAGGCACGTAAATAGAATTAATCCGATGAATCTTTTCTGCTGGAATGCCTAGCTTCTCCATTTCACCTAAAAACTCAATATTCCTATCAGGTCTCTGTTCTAAATTACAATAATAAAAGGTGTCAATATACTCCATTTATTATTGTATTTAATCAAGTCTTTAGACCTGTCCAACTTTTATCCATTCAGGTTCATATGTATCTTGATAATCTTGCGGTCCAGCAGGTCCAAACCACTTCTCAGGGGCTACTACAACCGTTTCGCTCTGTTTGGACAGGTAAGCTCCCCACCACGAAAATGTGCTGTTTGCGATAATGTAATTCTTAAAATGTGTCATAAAATACAATGAAATAGCTGAATTAGGTTCATCTATAACAGTAAAAGGGCCCGGAATTGTAATCTCCTTCCAAAATGTAGCATCATCGCTTACTAAGATAAAGAATGGATTAGGAACACGCTTCTTAATCTCTTCAAAGGCGTTCAAGTAATACTGTGGAGGCAAAGGATTATGAATCTGAAGATTCTGCGGTTTCAGGTAATCTGTTCTGCGCGCATGAACCACAACAAAATTAGTATCACCAAACATAAAATGACCATATTTACTTTGGCAAAGGTCCTTAATTTCTTGCGTAGGTTGGAACAAACTCTTGATTTCTTTCTTGTAAGAAGCAAAATACTTTGGGCTCTGAAAATACCCGCTTAAAATTACTGTATCGGCTGGACCATTGGGTATTTCCTTATAAGCGTGAAAGGGCTCCTTGTACATAGCAACATGTCCCATAGGAATGTCTTCCACATACGGCAACCAACTAGCATACCAGTCATTGTATACATACGGCTTTCCATAATGTTCATATTCTTGATGAAGATTTGACTTTGGTAAAATAAGTTTTCTCCCCATTTTTTTTGAAAAAGCATATCCAGTGGCGATTTGAAAAAAATGGTTTCCCAGGTTCCATCCATCTCCGACATAATTAACAGTATCAACCACAACTGACATATTATATTTATTCAGGATTTAACAAAACTTCTTTTAACGCTGTTAAAAACTCATTAACTGCAAAGGGACAATGAAAAATTTGTGATGCTGAGTGGTCAAACATATGATATTGTGCTGATATTGCCCCGCATAGAGCAATAACGTTTTCAAACCCTAATCCTAATGCTAAACTTCCACCAGAATTTAATATAATATTGTGTTTTGCGTACTTTGAAAGATTCATACTTTTTTTTAGCCTTTCAATAGAGTAACCATCATACGTTTCAGGATATGTCATGTCAATACAATTTAGGTTAGCGTTAATTAAGTCTTGATAAATACATCCATAATAGTCTTTGTGATGAGTATATTCCATACATGATGTCATATTTCTTTCACCTATGATGACAACTATGTATTTTGACTGTTTTAAAATATCTAAAAAATCTGGTAATAATTTTCTTAGTACTTCTAAATCAACATCTATAATTTTAGTATTTACTGTGATATAGTCTCCCTGAATTATTGGATCTTCTGTAATCAATGACTTATAGTCAAGAGGTAAATTATTTGGTATGTTAAAATCTTGTTGAACATTTGCTACAGGATATAATTGAATATCTTGTCCATCTATCTCTTTTATACGAGGATCATTAAATAAAAACTTAGCTACTATTTTCATACCATCTGTATAACTTACCGGATAATCCCCTCTAAAATGTTTGATTAGGTTTTCATCAAAAACATAATGTATTTCATCTGTTATTTTTTTCTCTAGTAAATAGTTGAAAAAAACTTTATACTGTAAAATAACACAGATACCAAATTGTAATTTGAATGTATGAATACAAGTCATTTTTAAGAAAAAATTTTTAAATTCAAACTGATTAACGCATGAATTTAAAAAGTAAATATAATATATTTAACAACCACCCGGATTGCGCTCATTACTGGGGTATGTGCTCTGATTATCCGCCCTACAAGGGGCACAACCCTGCTGTCTCAGAACCACAACTTCGCCACTCTGAGAGCTGGTCTGCTCTTTCCGGGTAGTTACAGTTGCTAAAGACGTATTCAAGTTAGCATTGTAGTACGCCGAAGTGATTTTAGCAATCTTTCTGCGGAGGCGCGTTGTATTACTAAAATCCTTTGTAGACATTCTACTTAACCAACTCTTTTTATTTCGCCCGGCGCGCAAACTGAATTCGGCGCATTTGGTTCTCCTCCTTTGCTAATTTGTATTGTTGAACCGTAAAAATAATAATCAGGCGGAGGCCGGGGTGTTATAAATTCCGCGAATCGGGGAGCCAATGCTTGAATATTATCTTTTAACGCTGAAGTTGTAGCAGAAGCATATGTGCCTTCTACAAGAGTATAGATGCGCGTATCGCCTACTGGAACAATTCGAGGAACGCTCTTAACAATTGTAGATACGCAAAGTTCGGCTCTAATACGCTGGCTTTCTAGCACATTAGGTCTATCCTGAGTTAATATCGGAGGACATTCAATAGCTGATAAAATCTTTGGTCTATTTAGCGCTTCGCGTATAATATTTTGTTGTTTTAACCATATCCGCCCAGATTCCATTCTGCTCTGCTCTGCTGGACAATTTTAAAATATTCTGCTTAGTATTCAGGGGATGGCCAACGTACCTTGGTATCAGGCTAAATTACTAGATAATCAGTTAGGAAAAAAGATTTTCATCTGCTTCCTTTATATTTTTATAATTCTTACATCAGTAATCGCATACGTTTCATTTACTGCCTGTAAACGAAACCAAGAGAATTTTGATGTTATTCCCGACTTTAAAACTGTTTCAGAGCGAGCAACTAAATTAGACACCTCTGTCACAGCTATATATAAGCGTGTTTGCGCTCTTGATGGATTTGTTGGAACAGGTGTAATAGCGAATTTTGAAACAACTCTTAATCTCAAGGTAGGTCTTCTGTCAAAAGACGAGTTTGAGGCAGGCCGTCCAGACCGTAACAAAAAGGCTACAACGCAAATGTTAGCTCAGAGAAATGAACAACTTGGAAAAGATTGTGTCGGAAATGCGATTGTCACTGAATGTTTTGAAGATTTGGCTGACTGGAAACTGCTGGAGAAGAATATTCGCAAGACTCTTCAGCGTCTACGAATTGCCTCCATTACTGTGTTCAAATGGATTTCTCCGAATACCCGGGGTTTTGCTAAAACAGCAGCCATTGAGGGATTTGCTTCACAATCGACTTCTCTACAGAAGTTTATGGATACATGTCCCGTTGCCTCCTCCTCTTCAAAAGAGAAAGCAGAAGAGATTCCATATACTTTTAAAGTGGGGCTTTGGTCTATGATTTTAGATTCAGAGAAGTTTTTGCCGGAAATGACAAAGGAGATTAAGTTTTTAGAGGGCATCCAGCAGAAACTCAAGGCTAAGAAAGAACGTCTGGAGTCCGGTCAGTTAACCGACGACGATTTGGCCCTTGGTTCATCTACAGCAGATGGATTGAACACATCCTAAACGCATCCTAAAAAAATTTAATAAAAAGAATCTAAAGCCATGTGATTGTATATATTCATACAGTATGGCTAACAAGGGATATTGTGCTGGTATGGATTTGGCGACGACCTATTGCTGCGTCGGTCTCTGGCAGAATGATCGCGTTGAGATTTTGGCATCCGAGTCGGGGGCTCGTAGTATTCCTTCGTATGTGGCGTTTACTGATACTGATCGCCTCGTTGGTGAAGCAGCCAAGAGTCAAGCTGCTGGAAACACAGCCAATACAATCTATGATGCGAAGCGTCTAATTGGACGCAAGTTCAGTGACCCGCTCGTTCAGGAGGATATCAAGCGCTATCCTTTCAAGGTTGTTGGAGATGCCAGCGACAGGCCCCAGATTGTCGTTCAGACTAAGGATGGTGAGAAGAAGTTCTATCCGGAGGAAATCTCAGCAATGCTTCTCCAGAAGATGAAGCAGATGGTGGAGTCCTATGTTGGTTGCGAAGTCAAAGACGCGGTTATTACAGTTCCCGCCTATTTCAATGATGCCCAGCGCCAGGCCACAAAGGATGCCGGTGTTATCGCTGGTCTAAATATTCTCCGCATTATCAACGAGCCAACTGCAGCTGCCATTGCCTACGGTCTGGAGAAGACAAAGGGGGAGAAGAACATTCTGATTTTTGATTGCGGTGGAGGTACGCACGATATCTCTATTCTGACAATTGACGATGGTGTCTTTGAAGTGAAGTCTACTGCTGGAAACACGCATTTGGGTGGAGAGGACTTTGACAATCTGATTTGCGACTGGGCCTGCGATGAGTTCCGCAAGAAGACCAAGCTAGATATCAAGGGAAATGCGCGCGCCTATCGCCGTTTGCGAAATGTAGCTGAGCGGGCCAAGCGTATCCTTTCCACAAGCACACAGGCCACACTGGAGGTGGACGGAATCTTGGAGGGACAGGATTTGAACATTGTCTTGAGCCGGGCCAAGTTTGAGTCTATCTGCGAATCAATCTTCCGTAAGGCGATGGAGCCCGTTCAGCAGGCAATGCAGGATGCCAAGATGAGCAAGACGGATATCCATGATATTGTACTGGTTGGCGGTTCAACGCGTATTCCGAAGATCCAGCAACTTCTCAAGGAATATTTCGGAGGAAAGGAGCTGTGCCAGTCTATCAATCCGGATGAGGCGGTAGCCTATGGTGCAGCAGTACAGGGTGCCATCTTGAAGGGAACAAACTCCGAGAAGTTGGACCAGGTCATTCTGCTGGATGTAACTCCCCTAACACTCGGCGTAGAGACAGCGGGCGGTGTGCTTACACCTCTTATCAAACGCAATACCACTATTCCCACCAAGAAGTCCCAAACCTTCTCAACGTATTCTGATAATCAGACGACGGTCAAGATTCGAGTCTTTCAGGGTGAGCGTGCTATGACCAAGGACTGCCAGCATCTTGGTGATCTGGATCTGAACGGAATTCCGCCTATGCCTCGTGGTATCCCGCAGATTGAGATTACCTATGACTTGGATGCCAACGGTATTCTTTCCGTAGCTGCTGCGGAGAAGTCAACAGGCAAGAGCCAGTCAATCAAGATTACCAATTCATCATCCCGGCCGAAGGAGGAGATTGAGCGCATGATTCGGGAGGCTGAAGCTGCGGCGGAGGAGGATAAGCAAGTAATGCAGCGGGTTGAGGCGAAGAATAAGTTGGAGGGTTATCTCTACCGGGTTCGCTCCTTTGCACAGGATGAGAAGGTGCTGGAGAAGCTTGGACCGGATGCGGTTAAGGTGCTAGAAGGAGCAGTGAAGGATGGATTCCAGTGGATGGAATCGCCCGATTCAGAGGGGCGCGGAGCCTTAGAGTATGAAGATAAGTACAAGGAGGTTGAGGGTGTTTGCCTGCCTATTGTAATGAAGATGGATCCGCAGAAAGAAGCTTCTGATGGATCAGCAGAGGGTAATATGCCTGGGATGCATGGTTCTCCCGAACCGGCCCGTGGGGAGCAAGGGCCTGCCACCCCGGCCCGTGGGGAGCAAGGGCCTAAGGTTGAGGAAGTAGATTAAAGTAATTGAATGAAATGTACTATTATCGGACACAATGGATTTACTGATTTTTTTTCTCAATATGCTTTATATAAAGAAAAAATTTCAAAGTATGATGATATTATTATTTTTGTTAATGAAGAATCTAAAATTCCCATTGTGAAATCACTTTTTCCGGAAAAACACATTAGTGTTCAAATTCCTATAATTAATAACAACTATGATGGAGTAAATACTTGTATAAATTGCCATACCTATGGAGCACCTCATCAATGCCCTCGAGACGGTAGCATTTGTAAGTACATTGATTATTTGAGTTACAAAGAATACGATAATATTAGACTAAATGCCTTTGATGATTATGGTAAATGGGAATTATTTAAAAATGATAAAAGTTTCTTAGATTGTTTCTATCAATATCATAATTTAGATTTTATTGAAACTCTTATGAAACATAAATTTATTATTGATGATGAAAACTGTAAACAGTTTTATGATTCACAGTTAATCAATAGTGATTATATTATTGTTCATGATACTGAAAATGGAGATATTCATTCATCTCATAATCTAAATGATATACGAGTTATATATTTAAATAAATTAAGCACATGTATTACTGATACAGTCCATCTTTTACAAGGTGCTAAAGAACTACATGTAATTGATTCTCTCTATGGATTTTTTATCTTATTTTTACAGATACAGTATAATTTATTTGAGAATAAGAAGATTGTTTTTTATTCAAGAGGACTTGAAAAGGATAGACCTTTCTTTGCCATTCAAAGATATATTCCAGCTGACTGGAAGATAATAAATATTATCAATTCTCCTAAAATTAATATGTCAGTAAATAATTTTTGTGAATCAGGATATGGTGACCGTATGATGGATATATTTATTTATTCAATCATCAGCAAAGCTTGTAATGCAAAATCTTATTTGAAATGGACACTATTTACTGAAACAACATGGATTGGTTACCCCCCTTGGAGATTCGTAGATACAGATATTTCTTTATTTACTAATTTTATAAAATTACCTTCATATATCGAACTTGTAAGTGCAAATACAAATCATCAATATACGTCAATACAATATTTTGGCGGATTCACGTCCCCTTTAACAATTTACGATATTCTTTTTAAAAACACAATTAGTCATGAAACTTTTCTTCAAATTGTAAAAAGCGTTAAAAAAGACTATAGTTTTCAATTTGATAAATACACTCATTTAAAACCATATGTAACTGTTCATTTACGGAGAACAGATAAATTGCGCGGGTGCGATAATTTACAGATAAATATGTCAGAACTTAATGACCTTGACCTAAAAACTATTGTTGCGATTCAACTAGCAAAAGAAAAGGGATATACTGATTTCTATCTAGCATCTGATTCCGATGAAACAAAAAGAATATATACAGCAAAACTGTATGAAATGGGTTTACATATAATACAACCTCCTAATACACACAATCTGCTAGAAAGTTATTATGATACATGGATAATGAGTAGTTCTAGTCTTATACTTGTATCTATGAGATATTCAGCGTTTTCACTTTTCCCTGCTTTATATTTTGATATCCCTATTTATAATGTTATTGGACATGAACCATATGAAAATTTTAGTCAGTATATAACACTCGTTAAAGACCTAAATCAACTTCAATCTATATAATGTAGGGCCCCGGCCTTAGGGAAGCAAGGGAAGCAAGGGCCTAAAGTTGAAGACTTAGAGTAAATTAATGCCATTTACTATTTATAATTCAGGGTACACGTTAAACAATTTGACATGTACCAAAAATGTAGATATCTATTTTGATACTGAAGAGTATCATCCGACTGAAAATACACTAAAGATTTATGTTCAACGTGAACCTGATATGATTCACCAATGCTATAATTTTTTACAAAATAATGCTAGTAAATATGATTTCATTTTTTGTTATGATCCTTCCCGTTTATCAGGTGTTAAAAACGCACATTCAATTATCCTAGCAGGGACTTGGATAGAACCAAGTTTTTATCAATCTATTGATATCAATAAGAAAACATTTAGTATTTCAAATATTACAGGTTGGAAAACCGGATGTCCAGCATATCATTTGCGCCATCTTTTGTATCAAAACCAACAGGCATTCCAGCAGTTCCCAATTACTTTCTATAGAAGCTCGGCGCATATCATCATTCCTGAAATTACCATGAATCCACTTATTCCTAAAGAACCACTTTCTAGCAAGTATATTTTGTTTGAGAAACATCAATTTAGTATTGTGATTGAAAACACCCGTGAAAAGAATTATTTTAGCGAAAAATTAATGGATTGTATTATCACAAAAACAATCCCTATTTATTACGGCTGTCAAAATATTGGAGATTATTTTAATACAGAGGGTTGGATTCTTTTGAAAGATGAACAGAACTTCTTACAGGAATTATATGCTCAACTTCATACTCTTAATGACACACATTATATGACGAATTACCCTATTGTAGAAGAAAATTATGAAACGGCGATTCTACTAGCAAACGAGCAAACAAACTTTGTGAATAGAATTAAGCCTTTTCTATAACTTTGTTTTGTGAGTTTTTGCGGGTTTTCTTGGAGTTTTTGATTAAAATACTATCCAAATATTTGCGGACTTTTTCTTTCTTTGCGATAACGCGTTCTCTGTGGGCTTTCTTGAGTTCTGGCAGAGATGGCTGATGGCCAAGACATGTGAATGGAAAAAGGGAAATCTTAGATTCACGGGGAGAGTTCAAACGCATATGTGCTTCAATATCAATTAACGCTTGGATGACACATAAGATGCGTCGCCCTACCGTATTTTGAAGACCAGCATACCACATACTGTATAATAGTGTTATGCTAGTATCCACGCTTGCTACGCGGACTGTGTAACCTTGGTCATATGGAATGTGAATATTTAAGGATAAAAAGGCATGACAGGCAACTGTTGGAAAAACAGTGGCAATCCTGCGATTATCATAGAAAACTTCCCTGCGTTCTGGCATGAGTTCTCCCACTGCGTCAAACATTTTTATTGATATATTTGCCACAGGAAAACGGGCTTTCAATTCTCCTGCTAGATAGTCGGTTGTTTCGTCCAGTGTTTCGGTTGTTAAGATATACCGTGGGTCATATTTTACTAGGGAAGCACCCAGAACATTTTCTGTTTTTTCTGTGTGTAATTCGAGTTCTTTATAAATTCCTTCAACCATAGCTCCAGCAAAGAGGGTGCGTGTGTCTTCTAGAACCTGTAAAATTATAGCGTGAAGAAGTCGGCGCTTTTTGGGAGGAAAACGCGTTTTCTCTTCCTCTGCTGAAATGCAAGCAGAAGGTTTGAGGGGATAGATTTTATTTAGAAGTTGAAGACGATAAAACACTTTTGCCCAACGGACTTCTACATCTCCAAGAGGACGACTTAACTCTAAATAACAGGCCATGCGCAACCAATCAGGAGGAGCACATACTAGACCTGCTCGTACTCTGGCTTTCTTGTGGAGTTTGTTATAAATATCTTTTGGCAACTCTGTTATATCTGCTGCTGCGCGATAATTAACGAAAATTTTATAGGTTCCTTCATGAATTCCAAGACGTGTTTCCACATCTTTAAAACCCGCTATTTTGTATTTTTCCATTAGGATAGCACAGTCCTCTAAGGCATCTGGTGTTAGAAAGTCATAATCAGGCAAATCAACTTCGGGGTCGTAGAATTTGAGACTCTTAGGAAGCAAAATATTTATTGCTGCTCCGCCATAAATAATACGTTTCTTCTCTACTAGAAATGTTTCTACAACAGAAATAATACGAGTGGCTAGTGTGTTTTTGCTAATAACACTTTTTGATATTTTAAGAGCCTCTTCTGCGTATTCTTTTACAACAGCAGAAGCTTCTTTGATTTTTTCTATATTAGCCTCCATCCCTACTATTTGCTACTAAAAATTTGAACCCCCGCTACCGCTACAGATAAAATTAAGTTAAATGGAGCCCGCCCCAATGGAAATGAATGCTAGTGTGTTTATGGCAATCGGATGTGTAATTGGAATGATTGGATTTATCTCATGGGGTATTGTTAAGAATTTTGAGGAGAATCTTCTTACTAATTTGGGAAGGCACACCAAGGAGGAAATTGCTAATACTGTCGAGGAAGTTGATAACACTGAGGAGGATGATTTGATTGCTGAGGGAGAGCAGGTCACTATGGTGGAGGAAGAGCAGACCATTGAGGATCTTAATAATGAGATTAATGCTTTGCGACAGGCTCATGAGGAAGAGGAGGCCCCAGTAGAGGAGGAAGACCAGACCATTGAGGATCTTAATAATGAGATTAATGCTTGGCGACAGATGCCCGAAGTTGATGGATGGAATGTTCCTGCTATTGAGGTTGAGGATCCCCTCAAGCAGATTCGGACAGATATTGATTCTCTACACGAGCACGTGGATGAACTTGGTCATAATGTTGAGGTGACGCATAATCTAGTAACGCAGATGTCAGACTCAGTCACCAGTATGAATGATACTACAGTCAACACTCTTAGCCAGAAGATTACAACCCTTCAAACCAGTCTTGCAAAGGAGTTTAAGGTTCTAACTGATAACCAGTCGTCACTATCAGAGTCACTGCTGGAGTCCAAGTTGACAATTGGGTCGCTTCTAGCAAGGCCCCCCGCTGATTATGTTACACATGCTACTCTATCAACATATGCTACACTAGATTCAATTAATTTCATGAAGAAGATGATGACGGATGAGTTTCGGACCTCTCTAGCAGAATTTGTCCCTCTGCGAGACCTAACAACGCTGAAGGTTCAGCTGGATGAGATTGCGCGCCGTGGAACTGTACAGAAGACTATCTATCAGGCATGGAATGGTTCTGCTGAGTGGTCTGATTTCAATGAGGGCAAGCTCAATATTCAGATGATTCGCAAGAAGTTCATGACCGCCGAGCAGAATGAGGAATGGCTTCTGCCGGAAAACAAGAAGATTGCTGCCTACAATCGCGACCAGCTTCTCGGTCTAGATGATCAGACTTGGGAGACTAAGGATAACCAGGTTTTCGTGAAGAGGTATTACAAGGATGACTGGGACGCTTCTGTTGAAGTAGCAATTACGGTTACTCTTTCAAAGAAGATTATGGTTCCACCGGGTGGTAAGTCCGAGGTCACTATGAGTCACATTCTGCGCAAGTTGAGTGAATCAGAGAAGATTCAGTGGGAGCATCTGCTCGTTAATGTATAATTTACTGGCGGAGCTGTAAATCCGGAACAGTGATATTTCCACCCTTCATATCGGCTCCCGCCCCCGGTTTGACTGGCGCCCTTGATAACTGTACGCCATAACGCATGTTTTCTGGTTTTAAACTAAAACTATATTCACCAAAAGCACTGCGATATCCGGC
>Ga0136641_1000351_pt1 | contig 19910 bp, 18 predicted proteins | sample EliLak1302023Y_FD_115312 | JGI IMG/M metagenome (GOLD analysis project Ga0136641, IMG submission 115312) | Freshwater microbial communities from Elizabeth Lake, Yosemite National Park, California, USA - 13020-23Y | ecosystem: Environmental > Aquatic > Freshwater > Lake ...
AAAATAGGATTACGAAGCATATTACCTATCAATTGCTGTAAATCCAAATTAGCATCTAAACCAAGGTGTTGTGCTGAGGTTTGATTGCTCCATTGGATTCTCATGTCTTTATCTAAAATAATGACACCATGTGGTGATACTTGGATGGCTGCTAGAAATTGCCGTAAACTTTCCTCGCTTACCAACCTTAATTTATCTTTATTGTTAATCAATCGAGAGATTCGATTGATAGCATCAGCAAATCGAGCACCAATTTTTATACTTGAATTTGTCTCGGGTTGTCTGATCCATTGAAAAAATTTTTCTACTTGACAAACTTCCAACAAATACAAAACTGTAACTACTGATAGCATCCCTAAGCTTGCATAAAGCAGCCACTGACCAGAATTATCTGATAAAAATATACCGATACCTGAACCAATGCAAAGCCAAAATATTAAGCTAATCAATCTACCAATCATTTAAAGATTATGGCAGTTTTAAGTATGTGATTGATTTGTAAATCTATATCCTACGCCTCTTACAGTTTCAATCATGTCGCCCGCTTGCCCCAAGGCTTCGCGCAATCGCTTAACGTGAACGTCTACTGTTCTTTCCTCGATAAATACATGGTCTCCCCATACTTTATCCAAAAGCTGTGACCTGCTGTGGACTCTTTCAGTATGGTGCATCAAAAAATTGAGCAGCTTAAATTCAGTTGGACCCATTTTCAAAAGCATGCCTGATAAAGTTACTCGGTGAGTCGCTCCATCTAAATGCAATTCACCAATGGTGATGGCATCTTCAGCCTGCTGCGGTGATCGTCTGCGCAAAACGGATCTGATACGCGCCATCAATTCCTGAGTAGAGAAGGGCTTGGTAATGTAATCATCTGCACCTGCATCCAGACCAGAAACTTTGTCAATTTCTTCACTTTTAGCTGTCAAGAAAAGTATGGGAATGGTTTTAGTGCGTGAATCATTTCGCCATTTTCGGGCCCAATAGATTCCGCTCTGGCCTGGCAACATCCAGTCCAGAAGAATGACATCTGGTAAAACTTCATCAATGGAAATTTGGGCTTTTTCTCCATTCTCAACCCAAGTTGGAGTTAAACCGTTATGCCTCAGATTGATGCAGATTAATTCTGCAATAGATGGCTCATCTTCTACTATCAAAACCTTGGGTAAATGACGCATGATTTATTGAAGTGTTGACTCAATATGCTCCAGTGAAGTGTGCCGTACATCTTCACCTTTAACGATATAAATAATCAATTCAGCAATATTCTTAGCATGATCACCAATTCGTTCAAGTGCTTTTGCTGCGAAGAGTAAATCCAAACTTGAACTAATGGTTCTGGGATCCTCCATCATGTAGGTGATTAATTTACGAACGAAACCGTCAAACTCTTTGTCAATTAAATCATCTTCTTTCAATATAGTAAGTGCTGTCGATGTATCCAATCGTGCGAATGCATCTAATGATTTTCGAAGTAAACCGCTGGCCATTTCAGTAGCTAGGCGCAACTCAGATGATGGCAGAGATCTCAAACTGCCATTGTTAATAAGCGATTTAACCATGCGCGCAATTTTGTTGGCCTCATCACCGGCACGCTCTAAGTTGGCCGTTGCTTTTGAAATGGCCATCAACAAGCGTAAGTCCTTGGCGGTAGGTTGTCGGCGAGCGATGATGGTAGACAACTCACGGTCAATTTCCACTTCCATCATATTCACTTGGTTTTCAGTTTTGATCACTTGATCTGCAACTTCTTCAACAAACAAAGAAAGGGCATATACAGCTTGTTGAATTTGAGATTCAACCAAGCCGCCCATCTCCATCAAACGAGATGAAACCCCATTGAGTTCATTATCAAACTGTGAGGATAAGTGTTTATCAGGCATGAAAGTCCTTAGAAAAAAATAAATTAGCCAAAACGACCTGTGATGTAGTCTTCAGTTTCTTTTCGTTTGGGTTTAAAAAACACTTGCTCAGTATCACCAAATTCAACCAGATCACCTAGATACATATATGCCGTGTAATCTGAAACCCTTGCGGCCTGCTGCATATTATGCGTAACGATCACAACGGTGTATTCACTCTTTAGCGTTGATACCAATTCTTCCACTTTACCTGTTGATATGGGGTCAAGCGCTGACGTTGGTTCGTCAAGTAACAATATAGACGGCTTAACCGCAATGCCCCTTGCTATGCATAATCTTTGCTGCTGACCACCAGACAAAGATAAACCACTTTGGCTTAACTTGTCTTTCACTTCATTCCAGATAGCCGCTTTTTGAAGTGCCCATTCAACTCTATCGTCCATTTCGCTTCTGGACAAATTTTCATAAAGACGAACACCAAAAGCAATATTGTCATAAATTGACATTGGAAAAGGGGTCGGTTTTTGAAAAACCATTCCTATACGTGCTCGCAACAAATTCAAGTCTTGGTTAGAGGCAAGAATATTCTCCCCTTTGAAATTAATTTCTCCTGTCGCTCTTTGGCCAGGATAGAGGTCATACATACGGTTAAAGGTTCGCAGTAATGTAGATTTGCCGCAACCTGAAGGCCCAATGAATGCAGTGACACTGTTTTCTTGAATATCTAAATTGATATCTTTTAGGCTGTGAAAATTGCCGTAATAAAAATTTAAATTTCTGGCTTCAAGAATATTTTTTTGCTTTGTTAACACGGGCATTTCAGTAGTAGACATTGTGATTTCTCTCAAAAATATCAGTGGTCAAAGAGACACTTTATTGCGGAAGTAAACCCTGGCCAATATATTTAAGCCAAGAACAGCCAAAGTGATCAATAAAGCGCCAGCCCAAGCCAAATCAACCCAATTTTGGTATGGGCTCATGGCGAATTGAAAAATAACGACAGGCAAATTTGCCATTGGTGCATTCATATTGAAACTTAAAAATGGATTATTGAGAGCCGTAAATAGCAAGGGTGCTGTCTCACCACTGACTCGTGCTAAAGCCAACAATACACCCGTCATCACGCCACTTTGGGCTGCCTTCAAAACAATAAATGTAGATACTCTCCACTTGGGTGCGCCCAAAGCAAATGCTGCTTCTCGCAGACTCACTGGCACCAAACTCAACATGTTTTCTGTGGTTCTGACGACGACTGGTATGGCGATTAAACTGAGTGCCAACGTTCCGGCCCAACCAGAAAAATGTTTTGCGTTCACCACCACAAGTGCGTATACAAATAAACCAATCACAATCGATGGGGCGGACAACATGATGTCGTTTAAGAATCTGGTTATGTTGGCAAATGGACTGTTTTTTCCAAACTCAGATAAATAGATTCCAGCCATTACACCAATCGGCGTACTTACAAGCGTACAGGAAAACACAATCATCAAACTTCCAAGTATTGCATTGGCAAGCCCCCCGCCATCGCTGTCAGGCCCAGGAGTTTTATTCACGAATAGGTCAAAACTCAGGACAGAAAATCCCTTGAAGAAAAGCAATCCTAATATCCAAAATAAAAATGCCAAGCCAACAACCATTGCAGATATCGACAAAAGCAAACCAATCAAGTTTTGCCTTTTACGCTTTGCGTAGATAGACGCATTGAAATTGGATTGTTGGCTCATATTAATTTGACTTGCAGCTTGACTGTAAGTGTCAGAAGGAGTGTTGATCATTAAGATGTCTCATGTTTTCATGCCTTTTTTGGCTTCCGCCCTGATCAGCATCCATTTGGCCAATGAAAGAACAATCAAGGTAATCACGAACAAGGCAAGACCTAAAGCAAATAAAGAAGAGTAATGCAGACCTGGTTCTGCTTCACCGAACTCATTAGCGAGCGTGGAAGCGATGGAATTTCCAGGAGAAAATAATGATGAAGACAGTTTATGAGCATTACCAATAACAAATGTAACTGCCATTGTCTCTCCCAACGCACGACCTAACCCCAGCATGATTCCACCAATCACTCCTGCTTTTGTATAAGGCAAAACAATCTGAGTGACCACTTCCCAAGTTGTGCATCCCAAACCGTATGCAGATTCCTTCAATACAGGGGGAACAATTTCGAACACATCGCGCATGACAGATGCGATAAAAGGAAGAATCATCATGGACAAAATCAATCCAGCAGCCAAGATACCAATTCCGTTAAAAGCGCCGGCAAAGAAAATGGAAAGAAAAGGGAGTTGGCCTAATGTTGAAGCCAGAAATGGCTGGCCATATTCTGCAAATAACGGAGCAAAAACAAATAATCCAAACATGCCATAAATAATTGAAGGAACTGCAGCAAGTAATTCAACAGCAGTACCCAGTGGACGCCTTAAATTCATCGGACAAATCTCAGTCAAAAAGACTGCAATGCCAAAAGCCAGCGGAACAGCTATAAGAATGGCGATCAAAGCAGTTGATAGAGTTCCAAAAATAGCAATCAATCCACCGAATTCAGAATTAATGATGTCCCATTCGATGGTGTAAAAAAAAGGAAAGCCGAAAGCTTCCAATGCTGGCCAAGCACTGACAGCTAAAGAAATAATAATCCCTGATAAAGCAAGAAGCGTGGTACCAGCAAATAAAAGCGTGAGATGCTCAAAGACGAAGTCCTGTAAGCGCATTAACTTTAATTTCCCAATATTTGCTAATTTATTATTTTTAGGATTGTTCATTGTCGATATATAACCAAGTGTCTAAAGGTTTCAACCGAAGACCTGAGGTCTTCGGTTGATCAGCTATTCAAAAGACTTTTAAATTATTTAGTTTCGATTTTAGACCATACGTTTTTGCGTATGAAATCAGTGGTGGAATCTGGCAATGGAACATAGTCCAGATCAATTGCCATTTTTTTGCCGTCCTTGAAACCAAAATCAAAAAACTTGAGTGCATCAGCTGCTGCCGCCTTATTGGTAGGCTGTTTGTACATCAGAATAAAAGTTGCTGTGGTAATGGGCCAAGACTTTGCACCTGAAGCATCTGTTAAAGATGCAGCCATGGCAGGAAACTTAGACCAATCGGTACCAGCAGCAGCAGCAGCGAACGTCAAATCATCAGGTTCAACGATGTTGCCGTCTTTATTTTTTAAGTTGATGTGTGAAAGTTTATTTTTCTTAGCATAAGCGTACTCAACATAGCCAATAGAATTTTTGACACGGCTGACGTTAGCTGCAACACCTTCGTTGCCTTTTCCACCGACAGAGGTTGCTGCAGGCCATTTAACGGAAGCACCAAAACCCACTTTGTCTTTCCAATCTGGGCTTACCTTAGACAAATATTCAGTGAATGTGTAGGTGGTTCCAGATCCATCAGCACGGTGAATCACGGTAATGTATTCGTCTGGCAATTTCACATTGGGGTTCATCTCTTTGATTTGCTTGTCATTCCATGTAGTGATGGAGCCCATGAAAATTTTTGCAAGCAACTCACCTGTCAATTTGATATCACCAGGATTGACGCCGGATAAATTAACCACAGCAACTACACCACCGATGACTGCGGGGAATTGAACCAAACCTTCTTTTTCAACTTCATCAGCCTTTAACGGTGCATCAGTAGCGCCAAAGTCAACAGTTTTAGCTTTGATTTGCTTGATGCCACCTGATGAGCCGATGGATTGGTAGTTCACACCGACACCAGATTTTTCTTTGAAAGCTTCAGCCCATTTGCTGTAAACGGGGTATGGAAAAGTAGCACCAGCGCCGGTGATGTCGGAAGCAAAAGCACTTGCTGAAATTGCTACTGTAAAAACTGCGGAAATCAGGTTTCTTGAAAAATTCACGAGCACTCCTTGAGAAAAAAACTATCTATTACTAAATAACGATGGAATAAATGTAGGCGGAAAATATGACAGTTTCATGTCCATCGTCTTCTCTTAAATTGCAATTTTGAGAGTAAGATCTCAACTGAAAGTTTTTTTTCTTATTACTAATGTGCTATTTAATGTATTCAGACTTTTTATTTTCTCCACGCCTTAACTCAGATCAACAATGAAAAACGGAACCCTCCTGGCGGCAATTGACCTTGGATCCAACAGTTTCAGACTGGAGATTTGTCGATTTAACAATGGTTTGTTTCAACGGTATGAGTATCTCAAAGAAGCAGTCAGACAAGGCAGTGGGCTGGATCAGGATAGAAACTTAAGCGTTTCATCTATGGAAAAGGGATGGGATTGCCTCGCAAGATTTGCAGAGAGACTCTCAGGTTTTGAACCAACTCAAGTCAGAGCTGTTGCGACTCAAACCCTCAGGGAAGCGCGTAACGCGAAAATGTTTCTTGAAAAAGCCAACCGAATACTGGGTTTTCCTATCGAAGTTGTTTCTGGCAGAGAAGAAGCGCGATTGATCTACCAAGGTGTTGCTCATTTACTCCCCTCATCTGATGAGCGCAGGCTTGTTATTGATATCGGTGGTCGATCTACGGAATTTATCATCGGAAAAAATAAAGAGGCACTCCAACTTGAGTCATACCGTGTGGGCAGTGTGGCATCAAGTATGAAATATTTCTCCTCCGGCGAATTCTCTGCCAGCTCATTCCAACGAGCGGAAATTGCAGCCAAGGCCATATTGGATGAAGCTTTGCCTATTTTTGCAAAAGACGCTTGGGACAAAGCGTACGGGTCCTCCGGTACCGTGAGTGCAGTTTCAGAAGCGCTGACTCAAGCTGGGTGGCCATCAGACAGAATCACACAAGAAGGGATTGATTGGTTAAAGAATGAATTGATTCGCATCGGTCACGTGGATAAATTGCGCTTAGAGGGTATCAAAGAGGATCGAAAAGCGGTGATAGCTGGAGGTTTGAGCGTACTCAGCGCCTTACTTGATTTGTTTGGCATCAATGAGCTCCTAGTCACTCCAGGTGCACTAAGGCACGGGGTCTTGTATGACCTCATTGACAGAGAAGATGAAGACAAAGACATACGTGCAATGACAATCGCCGCTTTGCGTAAAACCTTTCAAGCTGATGCATCACAAGCGCAAAGGGTTAGCAGATTGGCCTCTGAATTTCTTAGTTCATTACAGACTTACGATGAAGGCGCTCCTGAGTGGACACGATTAAAGAAAAAATTAGACTGGGCAGCACAACTGCATGAGATAGGTAATTTGATTTCACATACAGATTCTCACAAACACGGCGCCTACATTATTGAAAACACAGATACGCCTGGATTTGCGAAACATGAATTGCATAGGTTAAGTTTGTTGGTACTTGGCCATAAGGGCAAATTGAGAAAGCTGGATGTGGATTTTGAAGATGAACATTTGGTTTACCAATTACTGAGCTTACGTCTCGCCGTCATTTTGTGTCACGCAAGAAGAGATCCAGAAAGCGCACTTTTGCGAATTGAAAAATCCAAAGAGTCGCCTCGGTGCTTTGATTTAAAAATAGAACCGCTGTGGTCACAGCGGTTCCCTCAGTCCACACATTTGCTTCAACAGGAAGTTTTATCCTGGCAAAAAACGAGCTGGAAATTAAGACTTGTGCTAGGTTAACGAACCACAGCAATAGTTATTTTTTTTCCAGCCTTGAATGAATGCAATGTCAATGCACCATTCTTGATATCGCCTTTGTCATCAAATCCGATGTCTCCGGTCACACCTTTGTAACCTGCTGTCTTTGCAAGTACAGGCAGGTATTTGGCTGGGTCAGATGAATTGGCTTTAACCATGGCATCTACCATGACATTCACTGCGTCATAAACATAGGGTGCGTAGATTTGTACATCAGCGTTAAAACGCTTTTTAAATTTCGCGTTGAAATCAGCCAGAATCTTTTCCTGAGGACCTTCAACACCGCCAGCTTCAGCGCAATACACTTGGTTGTCAGCAATGGTGTCTCCAGACAATTTCACCAGTTCACCGGTACAAATACCGTCACCGCCCATAAACTTGGTGTTCAAGCCAAGCGCTTTCATTTGTTTGATCATCGGACCAGCTACCGCGTCCATTCCACCGAAAAAAATCACATCAGGCTTCTTGCCCTTCAAGGTGGTCAAAATGGCTGTGAAGTCAGTTGCTTTATCCGTTGTGAATTCGCGACCCACAATGGTGGCGCCAGCTGCTTTAGCAGCCTTTTCAAACTCATCGGCAACACCTTGACCGTAAGCAGTTCTGTCATCAATCACAGCAATATTTTTTGCACTCAATTTTTGAACAGCGTATCGACCAAGGGTTCCACCCAGATGAACGTCGTCTGCCACCACACGAAAAGTTGTTTTATAGCCTTGTCGGGTGAATTTAGGGTTGGTGGATGAGGGTGAAATTTGTGGAATACCCGCATCGCTGTATATCTTGGATGCCGGAATAGATGTGCCTGAATTTAAATGACCAACCACGCCGTTCACCTTTTGGTCAACCAGTTTTTGAGCAGCTGCAGTGCCTTGTTTGGGATCGGCAGCATCATCTTCCGCTAGCAATTCAAATTTAACTTTTTTGCCGCCAATAGTAACGCCCTTTGCATTGAGCTCTTCGACGGCCAGGCGAGCCCCATTTTCATTGTCTTTACCTAAGTGAGCGATCGGCCCACTTAGAGGTGCGACGTGTCCAATTTTGACGATGTCCTGTGCGAACGCAGTTCCACCGAAACAGGCTGCAAGTGCTAGTAGCGTGAGTTGATTTTTCAAGATGATCCCCTAGAATTTATGGTTGATTTCAAATTATTTACAACGCTATGTTACTAAAAAAATCTCCAAATACAAGCACGTGATATACCAATTGATTAATAGATAATTGAACTAAATTAATCCTCATAGCCTATTAAAAGCTATTTGTTTGTTTTTTTGGCGTGCTCTGTCAACACATGTTCGACAGCTTCGCGGATAAGCTCAGGCATGATGTCAGTGATGCGATTCTGCACCCGTTCAATCACTTCCTCGGCCAAAACATCTTGGACCAAATATTCACTCTTCAAGGCATCTCTGACAAGCACTTTGGGACTCCAAGGCAGCACAGCCGGTCGTAAAGAATCATTGATGCGGATCACATCCTTCAATTGCGGTACCTGTGTGTGAGGTGAAACCGGCTTGTTCATGGTGCGACAGTAGCTACATCATGTCGAAGCAATGCGTAGCCTCTGTCCGCATAATATTTCCATCGTTTTCTCGCCTGACTTTTGTCTTCATCATTCACAGAAACAATTTCAATGATGCGCTCAAAGGCTTCAAAGCCTTTGACCAAGCCTTGTCCCAAGTTCAACAATACATGCCTGTGTAATAGCGTTTCTGGCAATTGCGAACCAGGGACCAACACCACAGGTGTATGCGTCAACGTTTCGATACTTGCATCGTAAATACAATGGGGAATAAAAGTTTGTGCACTGAATGACCACAAAGCCGAATCAAGTGCATGCAATTGTTGTTCCTCTCCAGTCACCACTACCTTGGCAGCGTTTGCAAACGCTTTCCTCAACAAGCGGCAAGCGTAATCCAGCTTGTCAGTCGTATTGAAATGGAAGGCAATTTCAGTCATAGGAGCGGTTTCCTAACATTAGACAGGATTATTTTTTTGTTGGAGCTGATGTTTTTGAAGCGGGTTTTGGAGACAAGTTTGCCTGCATCATGACATAGGCAAGCAAAGCGGGCACAGGTCGCCCCGTTGCGCCTTTGGCTGCACCGCTTTTCCAAGCTGTACCAGCAATGTCCAAATGTGCCCAAGGGAAGTCTTTGGCAAAGCGTTCCAGAAACTTTGCGGCAGTGACTGAACCAGCTGCACGATCAGCAACGTTGGCCACATCTGCAAAATTGGATTTCAAGCCATCGGCGTATTCCTCGTCCAACGGCATACGCCAACACAAATCAAGGCTTTGTTCACCTGCCTGCAACAGTTGCTGCGCAAGTTTTTCGTCGGTCGCATACAAACCACTTCGCAAATGTCCGAGGGCGATCACGCAAGCACCCGTCAAAGTGGCAATATCAATAACTGCAGTCGGTTTGAAACGCTTGGCATAGGTCAGTGCATCGCAAAGTATCAACCGACCTTCTGCATCGGTATTCAATATTTCAATGGTTTGTCCACTCATGCTTGTGACAACATCGCCTGGCTTGAGGGCTTGACCGCCCGGCATATTTTCGCAAGCAGGTATCAAACCAACCACGTTTACGTTGGGTTTTAAGTGGGCCAGTGCTTCAAAAGTGCCCAGCACGCTGGCTGCACCGCACATGTCAAATTTCATTTCATCCATGCCCGGGCCAGGTTTGAGCGAAATGCCGCCAGTATCAAAAGTTATCCCTTTGCCCACCAATACGACTGGGGGTTTCGAAGCATTTGTGCCTTTGTAATTCAGAATGATGAACCGAAGTGGCTGGGATGATGCTTGAGCAACGGCAGCGAATGAGCCCATGCCTAAACGCAATACCTCTTTCAGCCCAAGAACTTCACAGGAAATAGAGGGGTGTTTCGCCAGGGCTTTGGCCGCTTTAGCCAGCAAATCAGGCGTGGCATGGTTGGCTGGCCGGTTTCCCCATTCACGCGCCAAAGCAACCCCGCTAACCTGCGCTTTGGCAAGAGAAAATGAAAGTTGGCTTGACTTGGCATCAGGCACACCAATAACGACTTGGGTAATTCCAGACAATTTAGCGCTAGGCTTGGTATGGGAATAAACGTAGGCAGCATCAGCGGCAGCCTGAGCAGCTATGACCAAGTGATGAGAATGCCCTTCATCCAAACAAATGGCTACTTTGCTTGATTTGGTTTTTTTCACGGACTGAATGGCCAAGGTCACAGCCTGACGCACATCCTGTGGTCTTCCCTCTCCAGTTGCCGCGAACACCAAGCGCTGCGTTTTCAGGCCAACAGGCTTCCACCAAAGCATACATTGACCGACAGTTCGGTTGAAATCACCCGACTTTTCCGCTTGAGACAACATGGTTGACAAAAGGCCGGTATGTTTTGTCTGTTTCTGAGAAACTAGGACGATCAAGGCGTCTACATGTAAAGATGCCGCCTGTGCCCAAGATAGTGTTTGAAGATCCAAGTTCATAATTAGCCCTTTTAAAACCAATAAGCATGTTATTCGATTCCTCCTTTCGGCAAGAACTGGCGCGGTATTTCTGGGCCACATTGGTGGTTTTAACCATCATTGTGATCACCGTATGGTTGATTCGAACATTCGGTGACGCTTCTATGGGCAAATTCAATCCCAAGGATGTGGGAATGGTTTTAGGCTACACAGCCATGGGCAATTTGCACTCCTTGCTGACATTGAGTCTTTACATTGCCATGGTTTCTACGGTCTCGCGCATGTATGCAGAAAGCGAAATGGTCGTCTGGCAATCGAGCGGTCAAAGTGTGTTGTCGCTGCTGGCCCCGACCTTCAAATTCGCTTGGCCATGGTTGATTGCTATTACTGCGTTATCTCTGATGGCATGGCCTTGGTCAAATCTACAAATCAGAGATTTGCGCGAACGCTTTGAAAGACGAGGAGACCTTGAAAGAATCAAACCTGGACAATTTCAAGAATCAGCGGATGGGAAAAGGGTTTTTTATATCGACAACACCAGCATTTCTCAAAATAACGGTAACCGAATATTTATAGTTTCAAATGAAAACAACACCCAGTCTATTGTGACGGCACAAACTGGCATCATTGAAACCAGAGAAAACAACCGATTTTTTGTTTTACACAATGGTCAGCGGACTGAAATCAAACCAGAAAAAAATGAATTTAAATTGGTCGAATTTGAGACTCACGCTTCCAAGATAGACACACTACCTATTCAACTTAGTTCAGCGGATGCTCAGACCACCCAACCTTTGGGTCTTCTCGCCACACCCACACCGGTTAATTTAGCTGAACTTGGCTGGAGGATTGGAATGGCCATCGCAGCTTTGAACTTAACCATTTTGGCAATTGCCATACCTTTTATCAACCCTCGCAGCGGGCGATCAGGCTCATTGATAGTTACCATCATCAGTTTTTTTACCTACTACAACATGGTCAACATGAGCAGGGGCTGGATTGCAAATGAGATGATGAGTTTGACGCAGGTGCTCATTACATTGCATTTGCCGGTACTCCTTTTAGCTTTGGGTATTCTTTACTGGCGACAACAGCAAGGACTTATCTTCACCAAACAACGCAAAGAAGTTTCAGTCAAAGTGATTCAGGCATGAAAACCTTAAGGGGAATGATTTACCGGGAAGTTCTTCAAAAAGTAGGTTTTGCAACGCTCGGATTTGTTGCATTATTTTTCTTCTTTGATGCTATCGATGAACTCAAGCTGATTGGCAGCGGCCCAGGCCCTGGATATTCCATGCAACATGCCATGTGGTATGTGGTGTTAATGATCCCAAATCATCTTTATGAACTATTACCTATCACTGTTTTAATAGGCACCATTTTTGTGATGGCCCGATTGGCACAAAGTTCAGAATTCACCATCATGCGTACCAGTGGTCTAGGACCATTGCGTGCGCTGAAGACATTGATGGAACTCGGTTTATTTTTTGTGTTGCTTGCTTTTGTGGTGGGCGACTACGTCACACCAGTTAGCAGTCGGCAGGCTCAATTGCTCAAAGCCCGTTATCTTGGGCAATCCATTAGCAATGGCGCATCCGGTGCTTGGCTTAAAGAAAACAAAACCGATTCGTCAAGTATTGCAAATGTGTTGGCGTTGAACCGTGATGGACAGTTGACAGGCATACGTATTTTTGAATTCAACCAACTAGGAAAATTGACCACCATCATTTATGCAGCTTCCGGGGTCTTCATGGACTCTAACGAGGGATGGCTACTCTCAGAAGTCGTGCAAGATAAATTCACTGACGGCATCGATAAAAATATTGACCGATTAAAAATCAACACCCTGATTTGGCCCAATGGATTGACCGAAGACATGGTGTCAGTCGCCATCTTAAAACCTGAAAAAATGGCTACGTGGGATTTATTCAAATACATTACCCACCTAAAGAAAAATGAACAAGCATCGCTTCGTTATGAAATTGATTTCTGGAAGAAAGTGTTTTATCCGCTGAGTTGTATGGTGATGGTAGTTCTGGCTTTGCCTTTTGCTTACTTGCATTTACGAAATGCAAACATGAACACCATGGTATTTTTGGGCGTGGTTCTGGGCATTACCTTTGTTCTGATCAACAACTTGTTTGGCTACATAGGCAATTTGAATTCATGGTCACCTTGGCTCGCTGCAGCAACGCCAGGGCTGGTGTTCATGACAGGTTCGCTGTTGGCGTTCGCTCGTCTGGTGTTGAGACATTGATGCAAGCCGTCATTTTGTTCGCCCACGGTTCGCGTGACCCACAATGGCATTTGCCTATGCAGGCAGTCCAAGCACGTGTGGCACAAATGCATCCCCAAACGCCTGTCGCATGTGCTTACCTGGAAATGAGTCAACCCGATTTGCCGCAAGCGGTGGCCGATTTGCTGACCAAAGGCGTGACCCACATACGCGTGGTGCCCATGTTTTTGGGCGTCGGGAAACATGTTCGACACGATCTTCCCCAAATGATGGCTGACCTTGAGCAACAGTACCCCAAAGTGTCGTTCGTGTGCCAGCCTGCGGTTGGCGAGCACCCTGATCTGCTGGATCTATTGGCGCGTATTGCCGTCGCTTGATAGCCGGCTGCTGACAGTGGGGGATGTCTGAGTCATGCAGCCAACGAGTCAGCTATGTGAGCTTTTAGCGGCCATTACCCCCAAATAAAGGCATAATGAACAGCTGTCGTTATATGGATTCGTTATGAACCTACACCAATTCCGCTTTGTCCAAGAAGCTGTCAAACGTAACCTCAATCTCACTGAAGTCGCCAAATCGCTGCATACCTCGCAGCCCGGCGTGTCCAAAGCCATTTTGGAACTGGAAGAAGAATTGGGCGTTGAAATTTTCGGCCGCCACGGCAAGCGCTTGAAACGCGTGACAGAACCCGGCGAGCACGTGCTCAAAAGCATAGACATTATTTTGAGGGAGGTAAACAACCTCAAGCGTATCGGCGAGCAATACAGCACCCAAGACTCGGGCACTTTGTCTATCGCCACTACCCACACACAAGCGCGATACGTGCTGCCTGTTCCCGTCGCGCAATTGCGCAGCGCCTACCCGAACGTGAACATCAGCCTGCACCAAGGCGCGCCGGACCAAGTGGCTCGCATGGTGATGGACGAAACCGCAGAAATTGGCATTGCGACCGAGTCTTTATCGGACTACCCCGAACTGATTACCCTGCCCTGTTACGAATGGGAACACGTGTTGGTGCTGCCCAAAGATCACCCGTTAGCTTCGGTAGCAGACCTGCAACTCAGCGACTTGGCGAATGAGCCCATCATCACTTACCACCCCTCATTCACGGGTCGCACCCGCATCGACAAAGCGTTCGCCGCCCTACACCTGACGCCGCGCATTGCGCTGGAAGCGATTGACTCGGACGTGATCAAAACCTATGTGCGCTTAGGCATGGGCGTGGGCATCGTCGCCGAAATGGCGGTGCGCGACATCACCGACGAAGACCTGCTGGTTCGCCCCGCAGGGCATTTGTTCGGTCGCAACTTGGCACGCATTGCATTTAAAAAACAGGCTTATTTGAGGCAATTTGTGTTTGAATTTGCGCAACTGCTGAACCCGGAGTTGAACGCAGTGAGGATTGCGGAGTCTATGGGGAATTGACCAGAACTGTTCAAAAATTTTCTCTGTGATTCGACTGCCCTCAAACCTTCTAGCCACGACTCACATGCCTTTCAGCCAGATGTGAGTCTGCGTTTAAAAGCAGGTGCTCAGTGGGAAAGCTGAGTCCATACTTTTTCCAACCGTTTCACACTCACTGGTTGCGGCGTTCTCAGCTCTTGCGCAAAAAAGCTCACGCGCAATTCTTCCAATAACCATCTGAATTCCAGCATGCGCGCGTCAGTCTGGCCTTTGCGGTCAGCCACCAGCCGCCAATACTTTTGCTCCAGCGGTTTCAGCTCGTTCAATCGCTGTACGTCACGCGCAGGGTCAGCGCGGTATTTCTCCAGCCGTAAGCTGATGGCTTTCAAGTAGCGCGAACAATGTTGCAACTGCGGCCACGGGGTGGCAGCCAAAAAGTTTTTCGGCAACAGGCGTTGCAATTGCTGGGTGCAGTCGGCGGTGGCATCCGGTGCGTTTTTGGTGTCTTTGATTTTTCGCTGTGCCAGCGCAAACTCGCTCAGCACGCCCAACGACAAACGCGCCACTTCGTTCGCTATCAAGGTCAAGCGCCCGCGCCCCTCGTCTATTCGGCGCTTAAAGCTGGCTTTATCGTTCGGCAAGGGTTCGAGCAGAAACGCACGGTCTAACGCCACGTCAATGATTTGCGCTTTCAACTCGTCGGCGCTACCCAGTTGCATATAGGCCACCGCCATTTTTTGCAAATCAGGAATATTTTTCTCGAGGTACTTGAGCGCATCTTTGATTTGCAACGCGAACAATCGACGCAAACCAGCTCGGTTTTTGGCTGCGGCGACATCGGGCTCGTCAAACACTTCGATGCTGACAGCGTCGCCCAAGTCCACGAGCGCAGGAAAGCCGATGAGGCTTTGACCGCCTTTGCTGATTTCCATCAGTTCGGGGAGCTCGCCGAAGGACCAGGTGGTGTGACGTTGAGAAGTGATGGCATTCTTCAAGAAATGCGGGTCAGATCCCTTTTTCTCCAGCTGAGAGGAATAGGTGGCAGAGCCTGTTTTATTGATGAAATTGGTGTCAGTGCCCGAGTTTTGCTTCGCAAAATCGGGATCCGACCCCAATTCCTCTGACCCCAACTTCTCAGTTGAAGAAGCCAACTTCAACCCCGCCAACGCCTGAAAGGCACCTCTGGCCTTAGAGCCCAACTCCGCCTTCAACGCGCCCAGGTTTCTGCCCTGTCCCAACTGTCGTGCGTGTTCGTCTACCACGCGAAAATTCATGAAGAAATGCGCGCTCAACATGTCCAGCTTGAAGTCGGTACGTTTGATGTCCAGACTGGTTTCATCACGGGCTTTTTTCAACAGCACGTCAGTCAAACCACCCGAGCCAAACACCTCAGGCGCTGACAACTCAGCCGCCAAGCGAGCGGCGCTCTCAGGCAGCGGCACAAACCTGCTGCGCGGGCGCTGCGGCAGGCTTTTGAGCAACGCTTGTATCTTGTCTTTCAACATGCCGGGCACCAGCCACTCTGCGCGTTCTTCGCTCACCTGGTTAAGCACAAACAAAGGCACGGTCACAGTCACGCCGTCCTTGGCGTCACCCGGCGCGTGCAGATATTGCGCGGCGCAATCCACACCGCCTAAACGCACCATCTTCGGAAATGCCTGCGCGGTGATACCTACAGCTTCGTGCCGCATCAGCGATTCACGCGTCATCAACAAAGGCTCGCTGTTGTCACCCGCGTCGCGCCTGCGGCGGCTCTCGTCACGGTGCCAGCGCTCCAAGCCTTTGCAATTGCAAACGTCCTCAGGCAATAACTGTTCGTAAAAAGCTTGGATCATGCTGTCGTCCACCAACACATCTTGGCGGCGTGACTTGTGTTCCAAGTCCATCACTTGCGCGATGAGTTTTTTATTCGCTGCCATGAACGGCAACTCTGTTTGCCACTGCGCTTCAACCAGCGCTTGCTGAATGAATATTTGTCTGGCTAACACCGGATCAGCTTTGGCAAAAGGCACTTTTCGTCCGCTGTAAATCACCAAACCGTAAAGCGTTGCGCGTTCGAACGCGACCACATCGCCTTGCCTAGCTTCCCAATGTGGGTCCAGCAATTGTTTTTTCAGCAAATGCGCGCCGGCTTGCTCCAGCCACACGGGGTCGATATTGGCAATGCCGCGCCCGAACAAACGCGTGGTCTCCACCAACTCGGCGCACACCAACCACTTGCCGGGTTTCTTCTTTAAATGCACGCCGGGGTGGCGGTAAAACTTGATGCCACGCGCACCTAGGTACACGTCTTCTTCGTCCTGCTTACAGCCTATGTTTCCCAGCAGTCCAGTCAACATGGACTGGTGCAATTGCTCGTAGCTGGCGGGCTTGTCGTTCATCGCCCAGCGCTGCTCGTTCACCACGGTCAAGAGTTGCGAATGCACGTCGCGCCATTCGCGCCAGCGCCGTATGTTGATGAAGTTTTGTCGCAACAGGTTTTCATGCTGACGGTTACTGAGTTTATGGGTCGCGCCAGTTGGGCTTGGAGGCCCATTGCTTTGGGCTTGCTTGACGTGCTTGGCCTGCACTTGTGGAGGTTTGCTAGCACCAGCACCTTGGTGGTCAACAGATGAGCGCTCGCCGCCGCGCGACGCTTCCAGCCAATCCCACAAGCGTAAATAGCCGCTGAATTCACTTTTTTCGTCCTTGAACTTGGCGTGCGCTTGGTCGGCTTGCGTTTGTGCTGTCAAGGGGCGGTCGCGTACGTCCTGCACGCTGAGCGCCGAGGCAATGATCAGCACCTCTCTTAACGAGTTCAACTCACGCGCCGCCAAAATCATGCGACCCACGCGCGGGTCTAAGGGCAATTTGGCAAGTGTTTTGCCAACAGGTGTAAGGCTGTTGTCCTCGTGTACAGCACCCAGTTCGTTCAGCAACTGAAAACCATCGGCAATCGCTTTGGGTCGCGGTGCTTCCAGAAACGGAAAGTCGGCCACGTCGCCTAAATTCAGCGACATCATGCGCAAGATCACACCGGCCAGCGAGCTGCGCAGTATTTCCGGCTCGGTGAAACGCGGTCTGCCGTTGAAATCTTTTTCGTCGTAAAGGCGAATGCAAATACCGTCGGCGACACGGCCGCAGCGACCGGCGCGTTGATTAGCTGCCGACTGGCTGATAGGCTCAACCAGCAACTGCTCGACCTTGCTGCGAAAGCTGTAACGCTTGACGCGTGCCAATCCGGCATCAACCACAAAACGAATACCCGGCACGGTCAGCGATGTTTCGGCGACGTTGGTGGCCAGCACAATACGCGCTGCGCCACCGGTCTCGAACACGCGCTCTTGCTCGGCTTGCGTGAGGCGCGCGAACAGCGGCAGCACATCCACGTGGCGCGTATACACGTTGTGCGACAAATGGCCGCGCAGGTGTTCGGCGGCTTCGCGTATCTCACGCTCGCCCGGCAGAAACACCAATATATCGCCGCGAGGGGTACCTGACCACAGTTCATCCACTGCATCAGAGATGGCATTTGATATGTCGTACTCGCGGCTTTCTTCCCATGGGCGGTAGCGCATTTCAACCGGAAAGGTGCGGCCCGACACCATGAGCACGGGTGCCGGACCTTTGGCGCTGGCGAAATGCTGTGAAAAGCGATCGGCATCTATCGTGGCCGAGGTGATGATGATTTTTAAATCTGGGCGGCGCGGCAATATTTGCTTGAGGTAGCCCAGCAAGAAGTCGATGTTCAAGCTGCGCTCGTGCGCCTCGTCAATGATGAGCGTGTCATAGGCCAGCAGCAGCGGATCGGTTTGCGTCTCGGCAAGCAAGATGCCGTCCGTCATCAGCTTGACCGAAGCGTCGCGCGACAACTTGTCTTGGAAACGCACTTTGTAGCCGACGACTTCACCGAGCGGCGTTTTCAGCTCTTCAGCGATGCGCTTGGCCACTGAGGTGGCGGCGATGCGGCGGGGTTGCGTGTGACCGATGATTTGGCGGCGCTTGGGTTTGGAGAAATTGGGGTCAGATACCGATTTTGTTGGCTTCGCAAAAAAATCGGTATCTGACCCCAATTTCTCTACCGCCCAACCACCGCGCCCCAAAGCCAAGGCCATTTTGGGCAATTGTGTGGTTTTGCCCGAACCGGTTTCACCACACACAATAACCACCTGGTGCGCCTGTATCGCCGACATGATGTCGGCACGGCGGGCACTGACCGGCAGATCTTCGGGGAAATGGATGGTATGAATCGCGTTGGAAGTTGTCACATCAACAATTATCCCATGACACAGGCTCACTTATTCACGTGCTACACTTATTCACATGAATCTGTGATCGGAGAAATTACTTGGCCAATCTCACCATTTCCTTGGACGAAAACCTCGTCAAACAAGCGCGTATCAAAGCGATTCAAGAAGGCACCTCACTCAGCGCCAAGGTGCGCGAAATGCTGGCGGCTTATGTGCGGCAAGACGTACCCGCAGCGCCGGCAGCCATTCCCCAACTGCCCGTCTCCAAGGCCACTGGCGGCCTGATGCCAGGTATCGATCCCAGCAGCAACCGTTCCTTTTATGAGGCCATGGACGCCGATATGGACATTAACAGTATCAAATGACACCTGACGTTAACGTATTGGTGTCGGCATACCGACCGGATCATCCGCACCACTTACCCGCACGCCATTGGCTGGACGAAACAGTGCGTCAGGCAGCCAATGGTCGTGCGAGTTTGCAACTCTTAGGCATGGTGGTGACAGGTTTTGTCCGCATCACCACCCACCCCAAAATATTCCTCGAAATTGACCCCATGCAAGATGTGACCGACTTCTTAGACAGTCTGATGAGCAGTGCAGGCGTGCAATTTCAAGCACAAGGTTCAGTGTGGCCATACTTTAAAGAGCTGTGCCTGACACGACAAGTCCGAGGCAATCTGGTCAGCGATGCTTGGATTGCGGCAACCGTCATGCAATCTGGTGAGACACTCTGCACATTTGATCGCGACTTCACCCGCTTGCTGCCCTCTCACCAATTGATTCTGCTCAAGCCTTAAAGACTCAAACCCATGTCCACAGTTTTCAATTTCACATTCGTCCCCTGGTTCCGATCGGTCGCGCCCTACATACACATGCACCGTGGCAAAACTTTTGTGGTGGCCATTGCGGGTGAGGCCATCGAGGCTGGCAAATTACCCAGTCTGGTGCAAGACTTGGCCATGATCCAAAGCATGGGCGTCAAAGTGGTGCTGGTACACGGCTTTCGCCCACAGGTAAACGAGCAACTCAAGGCCAAGGGTCACGTCCCTAAATATTCGCATGGCATTCGCATCACCGACAGCGTGGCACTTGACTGTGCGCAAGAGGCCGCCGGACAACTGCGCTACGAAATAGAAGC
>Ga0136641_1000352_pt1 | contig 19905 bp, 6 predicted proteins | sample EliLak1302023Y_FD_115312 | JGI IMG/M metagenome (GOLD analysis project Ga0136641, IMG submission 115312) | Freshwater microbial communities from Elizabeth Lake, Yosemite National Park, California, USA - 13020-23Y | ecosystem: Environmental > Aquatic > Freshwater > Lake ...
AAACGGTTCAAATAAAGTACCGCCCGCACCAATACCACTTCTTGAGCCAATAGCTCTACGAAACACTTCACGCACTGTGATAACTTCATCAGGTAATCTGTATTCATTTTGATCCTGTAGCAGTTCTAGGAACAAATAGCTTTCTTCCACGCTGTTGGGGCAACGCTGACGATAGCGATTAAGCGCACGATTTAGGGCTTCTTCGTAGTGTGCTGGGTCAAGTTCTACTTCAATCATGCCATCGCCCAGCATGAGTTTAACATAGTCAAACACTTTGTTGCGCTCTATGGTGCTGTTGGATTCTGTTGTTGGAGCTCGATCTTCCATAATTTAGTTCCTCTATCATATTTAGCTATCGATAAATATCATATGCCGCGTTTATCCTTATTCAAACCAGAAAAAGGCCTCGACTATAAATTCATAGATCGACAGGCCAGCGAGATGTTCCAAGTTGGGGGCACTGATGTGTACCTACACAAATACCTCGGAGTCAATACCTTGGCAGAAAATGCCAAAGCTGATCAGCCGCTTTATTCCACCACGTCAGTGACCAACATACAAGATCTGTTGTTTTTGGAAAACCGCGATCGTACATATGACCCTGAAATATATAGAATTCGCGGCATGTACAATGTGCAAAACATTGACTTCAATCTAAGTCAATTTGGCCTGTTTATTGACAACGATACCCTGTACATGACTGTGCATATCAACGATTTTATCAAATATATAGGTCGCAAACCCATCAGTGGTGATGTGCTGGAGTTGCCACATCTGCGTGATGATTTTGCCCTCAACGACAAAGATTTTTCATTACCGCGATACTATGTGATAGAAGATGTGGGCCGTGCCAGTGAAGGATTTAGTGTAACTTGGTATCCTCATCTGTATAGACTCAAACTCAAACGAGTCACTGATAGCCAACAATTTGCCGGCATTTTTGACCAGACTGCCAAGGATGCCAACGGAGATCCGGTGGCTGACGGAACCACCTTGAAAGATTTGCTCAGCACATTCAACAAAGAAATTTCTATCAATCAACAGTTGATTGCTCAAGCAGAAGCTGATGCACCCAAAAGCGGTTACGAAACTCGTCAGTTCTACACTCTTGCTGTGGATCCCAAATACGGTACGCCTTTGTTGCAAACAGTGGACGAAACTGATATCGATGCCAGCAATGCATCGGCCAATTTGAATGCCAGTGGCTCTGCGGGCATTGCCAAACGCACTGGCTATACAGGATACTTGTTGGGTGACGGATTCCCAGTCAACGGCTACGACTTTGGCTTTGGTATACAATTTCCATCCAATCCCCAAGACAACGATTACTTTCTGCGTTCTGATTTCTTGCCCAACAGATTGTTTCGTTTTAGCAACAGTCAAAATGCATGGGTGGCCGTGGAAGATTCAGTGCGCATGGGCATGACCAACAATGACACACGTGGCACGTTGAAAACTGGATTTATCAACAACACCAACTGGACTTATGTTGACAGTGCGGTGAGTGCATTTGCCACATTGTCAAGAGGAGATCATGTGATTGACACCAGCATAGATTATGCCAGCTTCCATACAGTGCCTTTTGTTGTGCTTAAAATCGACAGTGTGCAAGTGGACTATGCCCAGGCGGAATATGTAGGTTTGATTACCAGTTACAGTTACAGCAACTGGAGAACAGGTGCCACATATCAAGCCATACGAGTAACATTGCCTATAATAAATTCAGTACAGCAAACAATACCTTATGATGGACAATATTCCGTGAGTTTGTACAACACTAGAGAAGAGCAACGCCAAGCTATTAGCAAGGCTCTAAAACCCAAGGCGGATCTATAATGCAGTTCTTTTACGACGGGCAGATAAGACGATATCTACTACAAACCATTAGAGCCATGAGTGATTTTGTGGTCAAATACGGCGACGGCAGCCTGCATCAAGTGCCGGTCATGTACGGTGATGCTGATCGTCAAGTGGCCAACATTCTGAGACAGAACAGTGAAAATATTGTAAACAGTGTGCCTCGTATCAGCATCTATGTAGCCAGTCTGGCTCTAGACAGAGATAGATTGGCAGATCAAACCTTTGTTAGCAAAGTAAACATACGCGAGCGAGACACCGTTATGGACGATACTCCTGGTAGTCCCACATACGGACAACTGGTATACACGCAGAGTCAAGGCAAAAACTACACAGTGGAAAGACTCATGCCCACACCGTTTGATCTCAAGATGAAAATGGATATTTGGAGCAGCAGTACTGAACAAAAATTGCAAATTCTTGAACAGATACTGGTGTTGTTCAATCCCAGCTTGGAATTGCAAACCAGCGACAACTACATTGATTGGACCAGTTTGAGTGTGTTGAATCTCAATGACATCAACTGGGACAGTAGACAGGTGCCCAACGGCACAGACACGGCCATCAGCATTGCCACATTGACATTACAAACTCCCATATGGATCAATCCGCCAGTCAAAGTCAAACGTCTTGGTGTTATCACTAGAATTGTGGCCAGCATCAACAATGGCAGTGCTGTGAGCGACACCTACATTGCAGGACTTGGTCAAGACCCAATTGGACAAACATTATCCATAAGTCAAGCGGTAAGTCAAGATTTGATATCAATTACTGGTTACAAAATACAAGTGCATGGCAATCAAGTGTTGTTATTAGGAGCGCACGAAAGCGTGGCACCCATAGAACCCACAATAGAATTGCCCGTTAGACAGGGTACGCCGCTGTCTTGGCAAACACTTTTCAGTAGATATCCCAACAAATACATAGCCGGCAGCACCCAACTGTATCTCACACAGCCCAACGGCAAACAGATTGTGGGCACAGTGGCCATCAATCCTCTAGACGAAACCATGTTGCAAGTGAACTGGAACGCAGACAGCTTGATCAAAAACATAGGTATCGACAGTGCTGGCCATGTGGAACATAGAGACCCAGCTTACAGTCCGTCGGCCTACAGAAACGGTCAATCAGGTTCTGCTGGCAGCCCTGGCACATTTGATGCCATTATAAATCCACAATCATACAATCCCTATCGCCCCACTGGCAAAGAGTTGGAGGATCAGCCCTTGATACAAGGCCTGAGATTTTTATTGGTGGACGACATAGGCAATACCATTAATGGCGCAGATGGCGCAGAAGCATGGGAAGGTACTGGCAATCAAGAACTAATCGCTCATGCCAACGACATCATAGAGTGGACTGGCACACAATGGAATGTGATTTTCAATGCTGGCCAGGATCATGACACCATGATATGGCAAACTAATACATATACTGGAGTTCAGTATCTGTGGGATGGTATCCAATGGAAGAAGAGCTTTGAAGGTGAATATGAGGCCAGCCGATGGAGAGTAGTGCTGTAAAAGATCAAATAGTGTGTAGTGGTGCATTGTTCTATGCCAGGGCCACAGGCAGATTTTTGTTGTTGCAAAAAGCTCACGGCAAACACGAAGGCACATGGGGCTTGGTGGGCGGAACCAACATGCATGGAGAAACTCCTTGGCAGGGTTTACAGCGTGAAATATTTGAAGAAATTGGCGAAACACCTAGAATAATCAAAACTCTACCCTTGGAAACTTTTGTCAGCAATGACAAGGTATTCAACTTTCACACCTACATGTGCGTGGTCACTAGCGAATTTGTGCCAGTGTTAAGTGCAGAACACATTGGATGGGCTTGGACCACGGTAGACCGTGCCCCTAAACCCTTGCATCAAGGCTTGCGTAACAGTTTCAGTAGCAAAACCATTCGCACAAAATTACAAACAGTGTTTGATCTAATAGACTTAATGTAGAGTGTGACGTTTGACGTCGTCGATATTTAGATCGCCGCCAGTTTCTTTGTATTCTTTTTGGAACACCTCGAGATCGTTATCTCCCAGATTTTCAGTGATACCCTCTGGTTCCCAAACTGCTGGTGCAGTTTCATCTTGATTAGGCACTTCCACATCAAATGTCATGAATCGCACATAGTGAAACAAAAATGCCTCCAGTTCGTCCAAGTCGTTTTTTGGTAGCTCTCTAAAGCCCTTGCTATAGGCAAATTCTTTCACTGTTTGGGTTTCAACTGCAACACGGATTTCAGGATACCACCATGTGTGTTCTTCGCCCTCGTTGTAGCTGATGTGCATGCCATATGTTTTTAGCAGTTCAGGATCTTCAGTTTTTTCTTCAGGCCCCCACCACTCTGCTGACCAAGCTGTGCTGGGTGCTTGCTGTTCCATGCCTTCAAAGTCCTTGTCTGGACCTTGTTCTGTTATTTCAATAAACTCTTCGTTCGAAAATTCGTCAAATTCTTTGGTCATATAGCTCTCCGCTGATGTTATATTTAAACATCTTTGCATTAAATATACAAGAGAACTGGCGACAACAAATGCCTTAAGCCCAAAATGGCTAAATAATAACAATAAGCGGAGATCTTCAATGGCTAACCAAACAGCTCTAGGCGTAAGCATAAACAATATTTTAACCCCAGGTTATCCCTTGGTTGGCGGTGACGCACCAGGCACAAACCTAACCATTCGTTCAACCAGCCACCCTACCAAAGGTAGTGTGATTGTTGACGAATACACTGCCAGTTATGGATCCAATAGCGGAGCGTTGCAGACTTTGGGCGGTATTGGAGCCCAGCACAATGTGTCAGTTGGCGGAGCAGTATACAATTTGCCTTATGGCTACAGCGTGACCAACATCATTAGCCCACAAGGCGGTGGCGGCTACTATCCAGGTTTCAGCCAGATTGTGCCAATTACCAATACCAGCGTATCGGGAACAACTGGTACTATCACGTATCCCACTCAAACATTACAAAACACATTCAGTGCCACAACAACTACACTTAATGCTGCGGCTTATGGTACATTAACAGCCAACAACACCAGCGGTGCATTTACCATTGGTACAGCACAATCAGCTGGTACATTTGTTGTTGGGCAATTGCTAACAATTACTGGTACACAAAACGTTTCCACTATTGTTGGTTATCAGACAGGTAACACTTATGTTATTTCAGCTACCAACGGTACCAGCACATTTACCCTGCAAAATCCAGGTTACACACCAATTGTCACAGTTGCGCAGGCAGTAACTGGTTTAACACTGATTATCAACGGTTACAACCAGTTGAGTGTGACCAACAACAGCGGTGGTATTTCATTGACAACTACTGGTTTGCCACAAAACACATTTAGTGTGGGACAACTAGTTAACGTCTCAGGCACTATCAGTACTCCAACTATCGTTAACGGTACTTCACTAACAGCCAGTTTGGCACCAATTGCGGCTTTGGCAGCAGGTGGTGATTTCAGTATCAACGCTAGCAGTGTTATTACTTTGACCAACAATGCCACAACGGCACTGTTTGTTGGACAACAAATTAAAATAACTGGTACATTCAGCTCAGGTAGTATCACTGGCTATACTACTGGTAACGTGTATTTCATTATTGCTACCAATGGTACCAATCAGTTCACAATAAGCTCGACAGTGGGCGGCGGTGCTGTGGGCTCAACAGCAAGTTCGGGCAATGTTACCGGTGTAACTGTCAACTATGGCAATGTGTTTACTCTAAACACACCATACGGTACCAACTTGCTTACAGTGGGACAAGCTATTACATTAACAAGCGCACTAAGTTCTGGTGTACTAAACGCTTCAGGAACTACAACAAGTGCGTATGGTTCAGGTCCAACCACATTCTTTATTGCAGCAACTAACGGATCAAGTCAGTTCAGTTTGGCCGCCACTTCAGGCGGTACAATACTGGCAGCCAATGCCAGCACTGGTAACTTTACTAGTGCAGCCCCAACTATCACGCTGAATCCGATAAACGGATACACCAGCAGTACAAACTATATTATTACAGCTACTAATAGCAATGCTCCAGTATCAACTGGTATTAACTTGACCCTGGTATCCACCACAGGCGGCAGTTTGACCACCACCAGTGCGCCTGGAGTGGCCTTGGCTACCGGTCAATACGGTACACTTACAGCGTCAACAGGGGGCGCATTTAGTATCAGTACACCACAGGCTGCTGGCACATTCCAAGTGGGTATGACCATAACTATCACTGGAACACAAGCAGGTGCAGGCAGTATTGGTAACTATACCAGCGGTAACATCTACACCATTGTGGCTACCAACAGTACCAGCTCATTTACTCTGTACCAAAGCGGTTTGCCTATCACAACAACAGCGGGCACAATAACTGGTTTAACACTGACAACACAATATGGTTTAATCACCGGTTTGACACTAAACACATTTTTTGTGCCATTCCAGCTGAGTCAGCAGGTTACCATTGCAGGCAATAGCGGTGGTTATAACGGCACCTACAGCGTGAGTGGTGTTACCACAAGCACCATTACAGTGTCTCCCACATTGGGATCAGGCTCAACATCCACTGGATTTATCAGCACAGCACAATATGCAGGAACCACTTTGCCCAACGTGCAAATTTCAACTCCAGTGTTGACTGGTGGTGCAACAGCGGCTGTGAATCCACAAATGATTGGTGTCAATTTGCAAACCACAGCAGCCAGCGGCACTGGTTCGGTGGCCACACTTACATATTCCAGTCAAACTTATCCTCCATTCTATGTGGGCCAAGTAATCACTGTGAACAGCATTGTGCCATTGGGTTATCAAGGCACTTATGTGGTTACCGGCTGCACCACAACACAGGTAACTTATGCCAACACAACCAGTGGTTCTCAAACCACAGTGGGTGTTATTAGTAGTCAAGGTATTCAACAGCTTGCTATCAGCAATCCTGGCACTGGATATTTGAGTCCTCCAGTGGTTGCTTTCCAAGATCCAAGCCCAGTGGTAGCTCAGTTGTACACAGCCAGTTTGGTTGTGGCTACTGGACAATATGTCAAAGCCATTCAAAGCACCACAGGCACTGGTACCTCAGCGTCTTTGCTGTTCTTCTATTATGTGTATTCTGGTGGCACAATGAATTCTACACAGCCTACAGCAACTACTGGCTACATTGTAAGTGGTACTGCGGTACTGTTGTTCGTGGGTACAAATGCGCAGGCCTATGCGGCATTGGGCTACACTGGCATATTAACGCAGGGTTCTTTGGTACAAATGGGCTGTATCAGCAGTGGAGTTATTGTTGCTCAAGGCACCAACTACACAACTGCACCCATTGTGACATTCAGCAAACCAGACATGCCAGGCGGACGTTTACCATACGCTACTGTTACTGTATCAGGCGGTGCTATTACTGGTTTTAACGTGGAAGATCAAGGCAGCGGATATCTAAACGTTCCAATCATAACTCTTACCAACGTGGGTACAAACACAGCAGGTTCAGGCGGTATAATTGTTCCTGTATTGGCCAATCCTGGTGAAAAAGCAATCGTATCAAATATGCCAACGCAGTATAACAACCAATATTGGATAGATTTCGGCCAAACTGGTAATAACGTGGTGTTTATAACCATTACTGCTGCGTCTAGCATCTACTTTGACTTTACTACAGCTACAAGTGGCGCACAAGGCTTAGGTGCTACTCCTTACAAGGACAGCTTCCCGCTAGGTCGTCGTGTAATTGTGTACATTAAAAATATTGGTGGTTCAGCATTTACTGTTACTTTCCAAAATTTAGCAGCCTCAAATAGCAGCACTGGTGCTAACACACTAAGCGTTGTTAACGGTACAACTAGAAAAGTTGAATTTGCTGTATTAACTACCAGCAACGTTCAAGGTAACTTGGCAAGTGCTCCAGGTGGACATGCCAATGATGTGTTTGCAATGTATACCTAATATATCATATATAACAACAAACCCGCTAAGGCGGGTTTTTTGTTGACTGAAATTTCATGCAATCACATACAGTAGAGCCACAAAAAAAGCACCCTGCGGTGCTTTTCTTGTTGTAGCGTAGTATTACGCTTGGGCTTCTGTCCAACTAATACGACTAAAGATTGGCTGACTGTTAGCAGCACTCAAGTTAGTAGCAAAAATTGTAACAACGTCCGGACCGTCTGGATATACACCGTCACCGCCAAACACTGAGTTACCCAAGTCCTTAACAACTTGCAAGTCTGCACTTGATGCTGTAAAGAATGTACCACCTGAACTGTTAGCGTAGAACGCAATAACAATGTCACCGCCGGTTACAATGTCAGTTGGGTTGTGATAGATAACTTGGCTCAATGAACCTGAACCAACTGTGTTGGCTGTCCATAACGCTGGAGTAAACACTGGGCTGTTACAGTTGTACTTAACAGTTACCAAGAATGAACCTGCGTTGTAAACGTCCATCTGATACAAGTTGGCCTGCATGCGCATGATAATATCACGAATACCGAAGTTACGAGCAAAACCGTTTGAAGCACTTGGTGATACACGTAGTGAAATCAACGGTGCTGTTTGGTTAGCTTGTAGTGTACTAGCAGTCTGTTTTGGAGTTGTGAACACATATGATTTATCTGCGTCAAAACGTCCGTCCATGATTGCTGATACACCCCAGTGTTGGATACTTGGAGTCATCTGCTGTGTAGTATTCCATGCGTTAGCAACTGGGTTACCAGTGTTGTTGTATGGATAGTGTACGCTGGCAGTTGGAGTGCCACGGTTGATTGGTGTTACACTTGGTAGCGCACCGCTCTGACCTGTCAAGCAAATCTGGTTAACATACAGTGTGTTACTACCGATACCAGTAATCTTGGCTGGTACATAACCAAATGCTGCTAGTGGAGGAAGAACCATACCAACAAAGTAGTAATTGCTGTTTGTAACGTTTGTGATAGCTGTTGAAAGAGCTGTCACTGTTGGTGTACCTGCCAAGTTACCTAGAGCAACTACAGTTGACTCACGGAAGCAACCTGTCAATTGGTTAGCACCAATGTAAACGTTTGGAGCACTTGTGTAACCACTACCACCGCTGGTCACTTGAATAGCTGTGATACTACCAGTGATTGGGTTTAGAATGGCCTTAGCAACTGCACCAGCACCACCGCCACCACCAATTGTTACTGGAGGAGCAGCTGTGTAACCAGCGCCACCTGATGTTAATGTGACACTTACCAAGCTACCGCTAGATACTGTTACAGTACCAACTGTTGCCAAGCTAGTTACACCACCTGTGTTAGTACCCCATGGGGCAGTACCTGTTGTTGAACTGATACCTGTGTAGTAAAACACTTCGCCTTCAATAAACACTTCACCGTTGTTACGCTCACCGTTGGCTGAACCGCCGCCTGGGATAAAGTAACGACTTGCATCATACACGTTGATAGTGCCTGGAGTTGGTGAAGCACCTTGGCTGTAACCAGTGGATGCGATCTGAGCTGTGATCTGTTGACGTGCGCCAAAGTTGATAGCTTCAAAACGACCTGGAAGATTTCCTGAACGTTGATAGGCCTGATACTCTCTGTTACCGTGTTGTACTTTGTGGCAATAAATGATATCGCCTTGAGTAGCACGAATACCCCAACGGATAAATCCTGCACCGTACCATGTGTAGTCCATGTAAATCATCTGGATCTTGGTCAAGTCTTGATTGTAACCGGTTGGTCCTGTGCCGTCCATACGATCCAAGTTGAACAAGTATACTGGGCTACGGATTTCACGCACATAGTATTTCTTGACTGACTGATCTTCTGCGAACACTTTGGTGTAACCATACAAGCTAACTGGAGTACTTGAAGTACTTGTAACAGTTGCGGCTGTGCTGGTCTGGAATGTAACAGTTGCTGGGTGTGTAACACCTGGAGCACTGATAATTGGGAATACACCGTTCAATGCGCTTTGAGTGCTTTGATACACAAAAATGCGTGAACCAAAACCAAGCACAGTGTTACTTGCCACAGTACCAGTTACACCTTGTGTGGATGCGAATGGATATGGACTGTAGAAAGTGATTTGGCTTGTTGCTGTGTTGATACCAGTTACAAAACTTCCTAATGGAATGTTTGCTGAACCAGTGATCTGTGAGCCAACGTTGATACCAACTACTGATGACAGTGTCAAAATGTTACCACTTGTGGTAGCAGCACTGGTTGTTTGGTTCAAGTAGTACAAGCTGTTCTGCGCCAAGAATGTCAGTGTAGTACCGTTTGACACTGTGCTAGTAATTGGCTGATTCAAAATTACGCCTGAACCGTTAGCAATCAAACCTGACACCAAACAGTTACCTGGAATACCAGTACCAGTAATTACCTGTCCTGGGAAAATGCCATAAGTGTTTGGCACAGCAATAACGTTTGTTGGGTTGGCTGTACCAGCGATACCACCAAATGTGTATGTGCTTGCTGTTGTGTTAGCTGTCAATGCTTGATTAAAGTAGACGCTGATTGTAAGACTACCAGTACCGATTGGAGCTGCGGTTGAGTTGACCTGTGTATTGGCTGGAATACCAGTACCAGTAATGGTCATACCAGCTGCAGGCATATAGTATGTGGCTGCTGCTTGAGCACTCAATGTGGCTGTGATTGGATTGGTGATTGGGCATGTGAGTGATGTTGGCACATAACTCTGGGACACGTATGTGTTGGCTGGAACACCGCTAGCACTACCAATCAACATACCTGGGAACACGTTGGTGCTAGTGGACAACAACAATGTTGTAGTGCCGCTTGTACCTGAAATGTTAGGAGTACCAGTTGCTGGCAATGTTGCCTGCATCACGTATACACCAGTAATACCAGTACCAGTTACGCCTGAACCAGTACCAGCTTGGCCTGTCAACTGAATATATGATGCAGTTGTTTGCTGGCTCAGCTGAACAGTTTGCGTGGTTGAGCTTGCACTGTTAATAAAGGCAAATGGTAAACCTGCTGTACCTGAAGTGGTAGCTGGTGTAGCTGCACGGTAAACTGGAGCGATACAAATAACGTTATCGCTTACAACTTGTGCCACTTCGTATGGAACACCACGGATAATAACTTTATCGCCAGGGCTAACTTGTTTTGTGTAAGTTGAACCAGTACCAACAATGTAAGCAGAACCAGTCAATACGTTGATGTAACCACGTAGAACTGTTGTACCGTTACGACGAACAGAATTCAAGAATGTACCATCAAATTCCCAGAAGAAACCGTTCATATCATCCATCAAGCCCACGCGAGTAGCATAGCCTTTGGCGTCAGCAACTTCAACAGTGGCCAATGCACCACCTGGGTTTGAGTCAACTGGAGTACCGCTCAACTGTACTGCAAACACTTTGGCCGCTGACTGTACTGTTGGTAAAACTGAGAATGTGTTGTTGTAAATTGCGTTGTCGCTTGAAGCAATACTCAAAATGTTACGCAAGTTAATGATAGCACCTGGTTGTAAACCGTGATCTTGATCAGTTTCAATGGTCAAAATACTACCGTTAACACTCAATCTTGTGATATCATAGTTTGGTTTGAAAGTAACTGCTGTTGAGAACTGAATGCCCTTACCAGCTTGGTAACGGAAATAACGACGTGTTTGACGCATACTTTGAGCACCAACAACGTTGTTGCCTGGAGTAATACTAATACCACCGTCACCGCTTCTGTGTAACTGGAATCCTTCTGGACGAACAATCACATAAGTTGGCAAGTTTGGAGGTGTCAATGTTGAACTGAACAAATAGCCTGGAGTGGTTTGAATGATCGAACCGCTTGCAGATAATGCGTTCAAATTGTAATATGTGAACTGATTGGGCTGCGGAACAGCTGCAACATAAGTTGGAATATTGGCATTGACCTGTGTTGTGTTACCAACAAAGATTGGAGCGCCTGGCACCAAGTTGTGCGGACCGAATGTTGTTACAGTGATAGCACTACCTGCTGCAGTTGCTGATGCGCTGACCGCTTGCACTGGAACCTGACTTGCGATACCATAACCAGTTGCGTAGAAAGCACCTTGATAGATAACTGTGGTTGCTTTGCTGTTGATTGACTGATTGAAGAAGTTACCTTTTGTCAAATAACCGATAGCACCGTCTGCTTGGTTAACATAGGTAGCCAAGAATGTACCGTCAGTGTGAGCTTCATCAACTGCTTCTTGCACCAAAATTGGTGAACCAGCTGTCAAGTTTGAACCGCTTAGTGTGATGTTGTTGGACACACTGAACACTGCATAGGCTGGGTTGTTGGCTGTGCCTGGTACGCCACCGACTACCACCAACTGAGGTGTGTATGTGCTGGCTGTTGCACTGGTTGAAAATACCAATGTATTGGTTGTGTTACCGCTAGTTGCAATTGGGTAACGTACCGCTGCAAATGCTGTGGTTGATGTTGATTCAATGATGTAAACATAAGTTCCAACTGGAGCTGCGGCTGGCATGCTCAAACCACTAATTGTTCCTGTTGAACCGTTGGTGGTAATTGTTGGGCTAACAATACTGAAACCAGCTCCACCGTAAATTGGTGCAAGTGGTGTATCGCTAGGACGAGTGTAAACTGAAGCCACAAAGTTTTGTTGTTGGAAGAATTCCCACTTGGTGGTTTGTAAGCTGTACTCAAAGTCAGTATCAATCAATGACTGTGGTGTTGACACACGCATTTTATCTGCTGGGTCAAGCAATACTTCAGCTGGGAAAAACTTTTCTTCGTACTCATCAATCAAAATCTGCAACTTGTCAGTTGCATTCATGCTTGATGTATTGTAGTTAAGAATGATTGTAGTCAAACCAGCATCGCCGCCTAGCTGACTGTATGGTTGTGTTTGACCACCCAGGGCTGTAAAGCTGGTTGCTGTCAGAGTAGAATCCGAAAAGTTATAGATTACAACGTTACTGGTAACGTTAGTGATCAAAACCAGTTTCTCTCTGGCGATGTAACGAGGAATCGTTACAGTTCTTGTAGTAGGGTTAAATGTATACGTGGTATCATTTAATATTTTTCTTGCCATTTTTTAGTTCTCCAAATTTTGGTCTTTTTAAGTTCCGGTAACCACATCAACTGCGTTAAATGGATAGTTAGCCACTAATGGGTTTGTACTATTACCAACTAACACGGTAGATGCTACTATATCTCCAACTTGCGGTGGGCTTGTGAAAACAATCTGTCCGGAACTATTAACTGTATAGTCACCATACTTTGTAATCGTATTCCACATTGGTCTACTCTTATTTAGCCATCCTGTTAATCTCACTCCATTTTTTATCAATAAAACCTGGATTGGATTAGTAATAGCCACGCTTGCTGAATTGTTTGTGGGCGTAAATATGGTATTTCCGCCATTTATACTTGCCGTTGTACCATCAATAGTAGTACCTGCCACAGTTTGGCTTGGCGTCACTGTAAAGCTCTGCGCTGCCATTGCTGTGTTAGTTACCAGTTGAGTTGATCCTGAAACGGTATATGTGCCTGCCCCGCCTACGTTGTAGACGCTGTAAGTGCCTGTTGCCTGAGTTGTTAAATTGTTGCTTAGAGTCACACCAACATTAGTTCCAGTGCCATTTAAATCAACCATGTTGTTTAAACCAGTAATTGTTGTGCCTGTTGGAATTCCTGTTCCTGTAATAATCTGTCCAATTGTTACGCCGGCAGCTGTGGTTATACCAAAACTGTTGCTACCAGCTGCACCACCATCGGAGAATGTGTATGTTCCTGTGGCCTGTGCGGTTAGACTATTGCTTAGAGACACTGTCATGTACAAGTTGCTGGCGCCTGTAATGGTGCCCATTACAGTACCTGTCAGTGCAGTTGGTGTATAAATTGCATAGGTCACTGAGTTTTGAGTGCTTGCTTGCACTACCCAGTTGCCGTTGAATCCTGGCTGACCACTGAATCCAGTAATTTGGATGGCGCTGCCAGTTGGGAATGGTGCAATAGGCTGTGTGGCATAAGTCAGTGTAGCTGTATAGGCTGTCATCGTGGTGCCAGTAAGCGTACCAGGCACTGTGCTGATCGGAGCTCCACCGGTTGTAGTGAATTGAGCGCCTGCTGTTGTGCCATTGCTGATGGCCAAGGCGCCTGTATTGGCTACTGCACCAACAAATGTTGCAAACAAACTGGCTGTGGTTGTGGTCACGTTGCCCATATAATAGGTTTGTCCGGTTATCAATGCCACACCACCTATGGTCATTGTGCCAGTGATATTGTTGCCGCTTATGGTTACAATGGTGCCGTTTTGTAATGATGAGCCAGTGCTAGGGAAACTGATAGTTGTTGCACTACCCTGAGTCACAATACCTTGACTCGCTGTAAATGTTGCACCAGTTGTTGAACCATTGCTAATGGTTAATGCGCCAATATTAGCCACAGCGGCAGAGTATGTTGTAAACAAACTGGCTGTGGTTGTGGTCACGTTGCCCAAATAGTAAGTCTGACTTGCTGCAATCTGCACACCGCCTATGGTCATGATGCCCGTAATTGCTGTACCAGTAATAGTTATTAATGTTCCAGCTGCCAAAGGTGTGCCAGTAGTGGCAAACTGAATTTGTGTGGAAGTGTTGTATGCCACCGTACTCAATGTTTGTCCCAGTATGGTGCTTACGCTTGGATTGCTCAAACTCAATTGTGCTAGATTGCTTCCGTTGGTGCTGGTCACATAATAAGTGGTTGGATTTGAATATGTGGGCGTAATGCTTGGAATCTGCACTGTGAAAGTCAATCCAGTTGGTATACCGGCTGTAGTGGACAACGGAGTGCCTAAAGGAGCACTGCTTAGAGTGAAACCGTTGGTTCCGTTGGTACTGGTAATGTAGTATGTTGAACCACTTGTATAGCCCAATAAACTTGGAGCACTAATACTGTAAGTTAATCCAGTTGGTGTGCCAATAACTGTTTGAATTGGAACGCCGCCCGGTGCCAACGACAATGTGAATGTTGTTGTGGTATTGGTAGTAGTTATATAGTAAGTGGTAGGACTACTGTATCCACTGATATACTGAGGAACAGCGTTGAATGTCAATCCAGTTGGTGTGCCTTGAGCGGTAATAAGAGCTCCAGCTCCATTGGGCTGTGCGCTGAGTGTAAATGTGTTGTAGCCGTTGGTTTGTCCAATGTAGTAGGTTTGTGTAACACCAGTATAGTTGGCAATGCTGTTTAGAGTGTATGTCAAACCAGTGTAGGCATTGCCTAATGTGGTTACAACTGGAGCTCCTCCCAGAGTGAATACACCACCTACCACTGTGCCGTTGGTAATTGTCAATGGACTTGCACTTGCTAAAGCGTTGGCTTGGTTAGCATACAATGTTGCGCTGGTTGATGTAAATGGTGCACCAATATAGTATGTTTGATTGGTTGCTATCTGAACGCCGCCAATCTGCAATGTTCCAATCACAACGCCTGACAACGCCAATTGCATACCTGCGCTGAGAGTGTATCCAGTTGATTGGAAGGTAATAGTGCTGGCTGATCCATAACCCACACCAGTCAACACAATGCTTGGAGTTGCGCTCAATGTGGCTGAGGTGCTGCCGTTTGTGTTCACAATGTAGTAGGTTGAACCCGAAGTGTATCCTGCTATGGTGCTGGCCGCTGCCGTCGATGTTGTGCCACTTGTCACGCCCGTGCCAGTAATCAGCATGGGATTGCTGGCCAACGCATTGTTCAAACTGTTGGTCAACTGCATGGTTGTGCCGCCGTTGGTGGTCATCACATAATAAGTTGTTGGATTACTGTAACCGTTGATTTGCGGGGTAACAGCAAATGTCAATCCAGTCACAATCTGTGCCACAGTGGCAATTGCACTTGCAGCATTGGTTGTGAATGTGGCGCCCGTAGTAGTTGAACCAGTTATGGTCAAAGGACTTGTGGCGTTGATGGCATTTTGATAATTGCTGAACAACTGTGCTGTGTATGGTGTTACCAACCCTAAATAATAAGTCTGACCAGCAAGTGCGTTACCAGTTACACCACCAATTGACAAGCTGCCAGTTATGCTAGCGCCTGTAATTGCTATACTGGTACCTGGTACCACAAACTGGTTAACCACGAATGTTAAGCCACTGGTGCTGGTGTTGCTGATACTTAACGCACTTATGTTGTTGATTGCGTTGAATGCCGAGGCATACAAGCTGGCTGTGGTTGTTGTGGTGTTGCCCAAATAGTACAATTGAGTATTGAATGCCTGCGCCGCACCAATATAGAATGTGGTGTTGGCACCATAAACAGTTACAGGAGTACCTGCTGGAATTGGAGCAAATGTGGCTGTAAAGCTGATTGTTGTAGCACTAGCATAGGCCACGCTGGCCAATGCAATACCAGTACCAGTACCAGCTGATCCAGTAAACTGAATGTTGTTGCTGGTGTATGTTGGCACTTGAACACTCATTGTCAACCCACTAACAGTTTGGCTGTTGTAAGTTACCAGCGCCTGTCCAGTTACACCGTCCACTAGCGTGAATGTGCTTGTGGTATTGGTGGCGTTAACAATGTATGTTTTACCACTGTAATAGTTAATCAGTGGTGTTGTTGTCAAAGTCAAACCAGTTATGGCACCTGATCCCGAAGCGACCACAGGATTACCGCCCTGGGTGGCACTGAGACTGAATGTTGTGGTACCGTTGGTGCTGATGATGTAATAGGTTGTACCAGTACTGTTATAGCCAGTGATACTGCCTTGACTGAATGTGCCGCTGATTGTTACAGCTTGTCCAACGGTCAGTGTTGTTCCAGTGCCCAGTGTGAATGTTGCAAAGTTACTGAAACCTAGTGTGTTGGTCACAGCTATACTGATTGTTCCGCTGATTGTAACACTAGAACTCAATGTGCCTGACAGTGTTATCACAGCGCCTGGATAGAATGTACCAGCTGTTTGCGGAGTTGAAATACTGAACGCTCCCGCTGTACTAGTAGTTGCTAGAGTACCGTAAGCTGCTGAAGCAATAGAAGTTGCACCTGTACTGGTTACAGTTGGTAACACATAACCAGTTGGGTTGGCCAAAGTAAGTGTGCTTGAACCGTTGGTAGCTGTGATCAAATAAGTTGTTGGATTAGCGTAACCAGTAATTGTACCGCTTGGTGCTTGAGTACCGCTTACATTTATCAATTGTCCTGGCTGTAAAGCACCTGCGGTAGTAGGAGTACCCAGTGTCAAACCACCAGATGTGTTACTGAATGTTGTTGTACCGCTTATTGTTGTGGATGCACCAAATGAACCGCTGATTGTAACTGCCTGACCAATCAACAGGTTGGTACCAGCAATAAAGATCTGGCCAGCCAAGAAGCTGGTGCTGGATCCAAATGTTGCATTGCTTATGGCCAGCGGATTAACGTTGTTGATTGCGTTGTTGTAGTTGGCAAACAACTGTGCTGTGCCTGTTGTAGCATTGCCAATAAAGTATGTTTGTCCAACTGCTACCAATACGCCGCCAATTGTTGCGCTTGGACTTGTGGTTGCAGCCACATAGAACGGAGTACCGTTGGCAATGGCCACGCTGGTTGTTGTACTGAACGCAATGGTAGTGGCATTGCTAAAACTTACTGTACCCAGACCAATCTGTGTGGGGCCCGCGCTGGTTGTAGTGATACCACTAATATTGTTAAATGCATTGCTGTAAGAATCAGTCATTGTAAATGCACTAGTGCCGTTAGTAGCACTCAAATAGTACAAGGCATTGGTAATAGTAACACCGATGTTGTTTACAAATGTACCTGGCAATGTGTAGAACACTAGACCAGTAGCGGTAGAACCAGTTACACTTAATGGGCTTGTATTGCTAAGTGCGTTGGCTAATGTACCATATAATGTAAGATTAGTTGTTGTACTTGGACTACCTACATAATACGTTGCTGGCACACCAGCTGATACGATTGAGCTGATAGAAACACCACCCACCGCAATGTTACCGCTCACGCTAGTAGCTGTTGAGAATATTACTGCTGTACCAGTAGCTAAAGTAGTACCAGTTGAGGTAACAACCAACTGTGAGCCGCCAATGCTGCTGAATGTTAATGTCAAACCAATACCTGCATTGGAACCAACCACTTGTACTGGTTGTCCCACTGACAAACCACTTGTACTGGTGCCCAGTGTTACCTGTCCAGCCAGAGCGCCACTGGCACTGCTCATGCTTGGGGTGCCCAATGTGGTACCAACGTTGAATTGACCCTGTGTACCAGTTATAACTGGACTGTTCACAGCCAAACCAGTGGCTGTACCAGTGATAGTGACTGTTTGATTTGGAACCAACTGAACTGTGTTTGCATTTCTCAAGGTGCTGGCAAAGTTAAACACGCCAAGGCTGTTTGTGATCTGCGATCCCAACAAGGTGTTTGGACTGGTCATTGTACCACTCACAGTAACCTGCTGATTGGCCAACAACACTGTGTTGGCGCAAGTGAATGTACCCAAACTGGATGTAACGCTGACTCCTGACAATGCTGTTGGGGCATTTGTTGCGTTGCCGCTGATGGTGATGGTTTGGCCGGTTTGCAATGTGGCCGCTGTGGCGTTGAATGTGCCTCCCACGCCAGTCACGCTTACACCAGTCAAGCTCTGTGGAGTTGAATTGGTATTTGTGCCTGTAACCACCACTGCTGTGTTGTTGAAAATGGTGTTGCTGGTGCATGAGAATACACCAGTATTATTGGCAATTGCAACTCCAGTCAACACGTTTGTGCTAGTGTTGGTGTTTACACCACTGAGTGTGATACTTTGGCCCACTGTGGGTGTGAATGGAGTTGCTGTTTGGAATAGAGCACCTGTAGTAGTAATCACATTGAAACTTAATCCAGTTACAATTTCTGCCACTGTGGTAATAGCGGTACCAGCCAATGTGGTCAATGTGAATGAGCTGGAACCGTTGGTTGCGCTGATCTTGTAAGCTGTGCCTGGACTGTATCCTGTGATAGCCAAAGGATCGCTTGGAGTACCTGTTATGATAATCACATTGCCCACATTGAAAAATGTGCTACCATAACTGGAACCTTGGGGAATACTGAAGCTGAAAGCTCCGCTTGTGTTGGCAATTGTCAACGTGCCATACAATGCGCTGTTTACTGTGATTTGGCTGGCAATTGTCAACGGACCACCCAATTTTACTGTCAATCCTGTTATAGTACCTATCGTGGTTGTGATAGGAGCATTGCCAAGAGTGGTCAATGTTAACGTGCTAGTGCCGTTAGTAGCTGAAATCAAGTAACTAGTACCGCTGATAAATCCGCTGATACTTCCGCCCACGCCTGCTGGATTGCCAGTCAATGTTATAGTAGCACCCACTGTAAATGTACCAGCTGATTGAGCAGAGATACTGAATTGACCTGCTGTGCCAGTGGCTGTTAAGGTGCTGTAAGTTATGGTAGATCCTGACCCACCAGCAATTGCGTTAGCATAGCTAGAGTACAATGTTGCACTGGTTGTTGTTACTGGACTACCCACGTAGTATGTTTGACCATTGGACACTGTGCCGCCGCCAATGGTCATTGTGGCTGAAATAGCAATATCTGTTCCAATAATTTGCACGCCTGTGCCAACTGTAAGGGCCGTTGGAGTGGCTTGATAGCTGATAGTGGTTGGGCTGGCATACGCCACATTGTTCAACACTTGGTTGAATTGCACTGTGCCGGCGTTGTCAATTATCGTTGGGCTGGTTAACTGTGTGGCTGTTGTTGTGGCCGCTGTTGGAGCCAATGAAACAATACTGGCATTATTGATGCTAGTTACAAATGTTCCGGTAGGAATACCAATACCTGATACAATGTTGCCAACGTCTGCAATGCTAACTGTAGAACCTAACTGAGTAACAAATGAATTTGTACCAATTGCACCGCCCGAAATCAAAGCACCATTAGTTGCATAAATGTTGGTGGTAGCTGTTGCTGAACTGCTACTGGTCAATTGATTCAAAACTGTTGTGCCTTGAGCTGTTGTTCCGCCGCTCAATACCATGCCTGGAGTGATTGTGCCGCTGGTAACTGAACCCACCGTTAGTATGTTTCCAGCACCACTGCCGCCGTTGTTTATTGTAGTGTTCACTGTTGTGGCATTGTTTACGCCAATGATTGTG
>Ga0136641_1000353_pt1 | contig 19891 bp, 21 predicted proteins | sample EliLak1302023Y_FD_115312 | JGI IMG/M metagenome (GOLD analysis project Ga0136641, IMG submission 115312) | Freshwater microbial communities from Elizabeth Lake, Yosemite National Park, California, USA - 13020-23Y | ecosystem: Environmental > Aquatic > Freshwater > Lake ...
AAAAGCAAAAAGAACACACCGCCATGATCGCCGCCCTGGCCAAAGGCGACGAAGTGATTACCGGCGGCGGCCTCTTGGGCAAGGTCAGCAAAATGGGCGATACCTTTCTGGGTCTGGAAGTCTCGCCGGGCGTTGAAATTCAGGTCCAGCGCAGCGCCGTTATCCAGGTCCTTCCCAAAGGCTCCATCAAGTAATTCCCTTTTCAGCGCAGCTTCGGCGCCTTTGTTCTTATGAACCGTTATTCCCTGTGGAAATACGCGATCCTATTGGTCGCGGTGCTGATCGGCGGCTTGTACGCACTGCCCAATATGTTCGGCGAATCGCCGGCGGTGCAGGTTTCGGTGGCCAAAGCCTCGCTCAAGCTGGACTTGGGCACGGTAACGCGGGTGCAAGAGGCGCTCAAGGCGGCAAATATCAACCCTGAGATAGTGAGCCTCGACGGTAACTCGATCAAGGCACGGTTTGCCAGCACGGATATACAACTCAAAGCCAAAGACGCGATTTCGCAGGCGCTGAATCCGGACGCGGCTAACCCGTCCTTTGTGGTGGCGCTTAATCTCTTGTCGCGCTCACCGGCTTGGCTCAGCAGCCTGCATGCCTCGCCCATGTACTTGGGGCTGGATTTGCGGGGTGGCGTTCACTTTATGCTCCAAGTGGATATGCAAGCGGCATTGAGCAAAAAAGCCGAATCCTTGGCTGGCGATTTGCGTAGCGCTATGAGGGAGAAAAGCATACGCCACGGCGGCATCAGCCGCAACGGACAAACCGTGGAAATACGCTTGCGGGATGCCGCCATGGTGGAGTCCGCCAAGCGCCTGATGCAAGACCAATTCCCGGACTTGGTAGTCGCCGAAAATGTCGATGCGGGCGAGACAAAGCTGGTCGCTAGCATCCAGGCAGTGGCTGCGCGCAAAGTGCAGGAGCAGGCCCTCAAGCAAAACATCACCACCTTGCACAATCGGATTAACGAGTTGGGTGTTGCTGAGCCGGTGATTCAGCAGCAGGGCCTGGACCGCATCGTGGTGCAGCTGCCCGGCGTGCAGGACACGGCCAAGGCCAAAGACATTCTGGGGCGTACGGCCACGCTGGAAATCCGCATGGTCGAAGACGGTGCCGAAGCGCGCGCTGCCGAAACCGGCACCGGGCCGGTGCCTTTGGGCGCAGAACGCTTTTTAGAGCGCAATGGCGCGCCGGTGATTGTGAAAAAACAAGTCATCCTGACCGGCGAAAACCTGACCGATGCCCAGCCTGGCTTTGACAGCCAGACCCAAGAGGCGGCGGTCCACCTGACCTTGGATGCCAAAGGCGCACGCATCTTTCGGGATGTGACGCGCGAAAGCGTGGGCAAGCGCATGGCGATTTTGTTGTTTGAAAAAGGCAAGGGCGAGGTGGTGACTGCGCCAGTCATTCGCTCGGAGATTGGTGGCGGCCGGGTGCAGATTTCCGGGCGGATGACCACGATGGAAGCGGCCGATACCGCGCTGCTCTTGCGCGCCGGATCGCTGGCCGCGCCCATGGAAATTATTGAAGAACGTACCATCGGCCCCTCCTTGGGTGCGGAAAACATTGCCAAAGGCTTTAACAGCGTCACCTGGGGTTTTGCCGCAGTGGCGGTGTTTATGTGTCTGTACTACCTGCTCTTTGGCGTCATCTCCAGTGTCGCATTGGCGGTGAATTTATTGTTGCTGGTCGCAGTGCTCTCGATGTTGCAAGCCACGCTCACGCTGCCGGGCATGGCCGCCATGGCGCTGGTTTTGGGCATGGCGATTGATGCCAATGTGCTAATTAATGAACGCGTGCGCGAGGAACTGCGCAACGGCGCGGCGCCGCAAGCGGCCATCCATGCCGGGTACGACCGCGCCTGGGCCACGATTTTGGATTCCAACGTCACCACCTTGATCGCCGGCTTAGCCTTGCTGGCTTTTGGCTCCGGCCCGGTACGTGGTTTTGCGGTAGTGCACTGCCTAGGCATTTTGACCAGCATGTTCTCTGGCGTGTTTTTCTCACGCGGCGTGGTTAATTTTTGGTATGGGCGGCAAAAGAAACTCAAATCCGTCTCCATCGGCACCGTCTGGCGTCCTGATGGCGGTAGCGGGACTGCGCTGAGCGTGGACGGGGAGCAATAAAAATGGAATTTTTTAAGATCCGCCGTGATATTCCTTTTATGCGCCATGCCTTGGTGCTCAATGGCATTTCGCTCATCACTTTTTTAGCCGCTGTATTTTTCCTGTTTTCGCGCGGACTGCATTTGTCGGTGGAATTTACCGGCGGTACGCTGATGGAGGTGGGTTATTCCCAAAGCGCCGATTTATCCGCTATACGCAGTACCGTCGATGCCTTGGGCATCAAGGATGTGCAAGTGCAAAATTTTGGCACTGCCCAAGATGTGCTCATTCGCATGCCGGCACAAAAAGGCGGCACGGCCGGACAGCAGAGCGAAACAGTATTGGCCGCACTCAAGGCAGCTGACCCTTCGGCCAATTTGCGACGCACCGAGTTCGTCGGCCCGCAGGTGGGCGACGAGCTGGCCACCGACGGCCTGAAGGCATTGGCCTTTGTAGTAGTCGGCATCATGTTGTACCTTGCGGTGCGATTTGAGTGGAAGTTTGCCGTCGCTGCCATCATCGCGAATTTGCATGATGTGGTGATTATTTTGGGATTTTTCGCGTACTTTCAGTGGGAGTTCTCACTGCCGGTGCTCGCAGCGGTGTTGGCCGTTCTGGGGTATTCCGTCAACGAATCGGTGGTGATTTTTGACCGAATTCGTGAGAATTTTCGGCGTTACCGCAAGATGAACACGGTGGAAATTATTGATAACGCAATTACCTCGACGATTAGCCGCACCATCATTACCCACGGCTGCACGCAGTTGATGGTCTTGTCTATGCTTTTATTTGGCGGTGCCACCTTGCATTACTTTGCCCTTGCGCTGACCATCGGCATTTTGTTTGGTATTTACTCCTCGGTGTTTGTGGCTGCAGCGATTGCTATGTGGCTGGGCATCACCCGCGAAGACCTGATTAAAGGTCAGGTCAAAAAGGAGACAGACCCCAACGATCCGAACGACGGAGCACAGGTCTGAGAGGCTGAACCTGCACTTGCCTTGTTTGTCTCAGCCGTGCTTGTTGCGTGCTACCCGCCCACTGAGCGCGTCCATATAGCCCAGTAAGCGCTCGGGCGGTACCGGCTTTTGGTACAGTGTTACCCACTCGGGTAACTGACCGTCCTGGTGTGCTTCGGTGGGTGTCTTGGCAGTAACCACCAAGACGGCCAGCGATTGGTAAGCGGACTCACTTGCCAGGGCGCGAATCAGGTGGTAGCCGTCAAAGGGTTTCATCATCAAGTCGGTGATGACCACATCGGGTCTTTGCCGCTCGATTTGAATAAGGGCTTGCGAGCCGTCGGCGGCGATGCTCAAGGCGACGGGATGTGCGCTGCGCTTGACCAAAGACTCGAAATACGCGACCTGCAATGGATCGTCCTCGGCCAGTAACACGCGCAGGGCCCGGCGGGACGTGGTATCGCTCAGGCCCAGGTGGTTGGGCATCATTTTTTCCACTGCGCTGCGGAAAATCCTACGATGCCCACCGGACGTGACCCAGGCCTCCAACTCGCCATTGGCGACCATTTTCTGCACAGTCGTAGTGGATAAGCCCATCATGCGCGCCGCTTGCTGGCTGGTTAGGACGTCAGGTGTATCTTTCATAGTACGGGTAATTAAAAATTGAAATTGTGTTTTATTATATCAATAAAAAATATCAAAATCAATTTTTGAACGAAATTGATTAATAACGGTGTGTTCTTTGAAATAGGCCGCCTGCCAAACGCCCCACTTTTTCCTGCAATTCCAATTCCATCAATTGCGCTTGCAGGCGCGCGGTATCCCATCCGGTGCGGCTTTGCAGGACTTCCAAGCTGCAAGGATCAAAGCCCAGCGCGTCCAGCAGCGCGGGACTTGTGTCCGAGGGATCCATGGTCGTACCAGCGGCAGCGGTGACGGGGCTTGCTTGCAGCGCTGTAGATGTTTGCAAGCCTGCTGCGTCCAGAATATCCTGTACACAATCGACCAGCTGTGCACCTTGTTTAATCAGTGCATTGCAGCCCCGGGCTTGCGTGCTGTGAATCGAGCCGGGAATGGCAAACACGTCTTTGCCCTGTTCCAAGGCTTGCTGGGCGGTGATGAGCGAGCCCGATTGCAAAGCCGCTTCCACCACCAAGGTGGCCCGCGCTAGGCCCGATATCAAGCGGTTGCGGCGCGGGAAATGGGCAGGAAGCGGGGCGGTGCCCAAAGGGTATTCGCTGATCAGCAAGCCGCGCCCGGCAATCGCCTGTGCGAGCGTGGTGTGTTGTGCCGGATACACGCGGTCTAAGCCGGTGCCGACAACCCCTATGGTTGGCAAGGTGCTCTGGGCGATATCCAAGGCGCCACGATGCGCCGCAGCGTCCACACCCAGCGCCATGCCCGAGACGATGCACAAACCGGATTGGGTCAGGCTGCGCGAAAAAGCCTTGGCGTTATCAGCGCCTTGGGGCGTAGGATTGCGGCTGCCCACAATGGCCATACATGGCATATGACGCAAACTATGCCAGGCGGCATCGCTACCTTGCACATACAGCATCAGCGGCGGATCATCGATGTCCAAGAGGCTGGCGGGGTAAGCAGGTTCGCCCAGGGTCACCAGGCGGTTTTGCCCACCGCCATCTTCGAGCCACTGCATGAGTGTGCGCAGATGGGAGGCCAAGTCGGCAGGTGTTTGCAATAAGGCCTGTGCCTGGCGCTCGGGCACTACGGCGCGTAGGGCGCTCAGGTTTTGGCTGAACACCGCAGTGGGCAAGCCGAAAGCCTTGAGCAAGCGGCAACCATGCACGCTGCCAATGCCTGGCGTCAATTGGAGTCGCAACCATGCGCATAGTTCAGTGGTATCCATGGTTTGTGGGTTCCCAGGCCGCATCGCTTGTTATTTAAGGGCTGCTAAGGCGGTCGCCCACCTGCACCGGTTCGCTGATCGCGCCAATCAAGGCATAGGCGAGTTGGTCAAAGCTTAAAAATACCAGGGCCTGACCAGACGCCCCGACCGGGGGCCGCAGGATGGGACCCGAGGAGTCCATTTCGTCGCTTGCCAGGCTCGGCGCCTTGCGGATGGACATTAGGTGCCCGGGCTCTAACCCTTGCCTGCGGCCTTGATTGATTACGATGATTTGGTGGTTGGAGGCGTAGGCGACGCCGCTGTTGTAAATAGAAATGATGGTCGCCGCCGCGCCCTTGGTCGGCGCTTTGGGCGTCAGCGTGCGCCAGGTGCCTTCATTGCTTCTGAACAAGCGGTCGCCGGCGCGGATTTCGCCGACCGCATGCACGATTTCAAAACTGGCTGGCACGAAGGTGTCCAGAATTTTGCCTTCTTCTTGGCGCAGTTCCCTACGCTCGTCCTTGAGCAAGCGCGCACGCCCTAGATACGCGGCTTCCATTCCCAGTAAGGCGCCACTCGCTGGGTCATTTAGCGCTTGGGGGTTGCGGTAAATATTCCATTCATACGAATATTCGGACGAGGGCATAAACCCTTTGCCCTCGGGTGTACGCGCGTACACCATATCGCTTTTGCTCAGCAGGCTTCTTGGTCCAGCAGCGCCTACGATCCGGGGCAAGGCGTCCAACTGCTCTGGGCCAAAAACCTGCGGCGCGCTTAGAAAAGGTTCGATGGACTGCCTCTCCACAGCAGGAAACCCCGTGTTGGCCAAGGGTTCGCGGCGTACTTGCGGACGCAAGCGTTCGGTGGGCGGCTCCGATTCGCCGCCAAATCCCAGTAGGCTTTGGCCGTGGGCACTGACCAGCGCGCATAGCAGTGCCGCTGTCGCCAGCGCGGGCTTGCGTCGTACGTCCCCGATCGCATATTGATAGCGCATTTTTAGGTCGATAAATTAAATCTTATTAATTTGTTAATTATTATTCTATTTCTACGAATATTTGGAACGACGAAACAAAAATTTCAATAAGTCAGGAGCTAAGTAGCCAAAAAAGCGAAAATGCAGGGTTTTCTCATTCCTTTTCATGGCTTTACTTCCCATACTTTGTTATCCCGATCCGCGTTTGCATACCGTGGCTAAGCCAGTGACCGGTGTGGACGCGCGGGTGCGCCGATTGGCCAGTGACATGCTGGAAACCATGTACGAGGCCAGCGGCATCGGCCTGGCGGCCACCCAGGTGGATGTACATGAGCGCTTGATCGTGGTGGATGTGTCGCAAGAGCGCGATCAACCCCTGGTACTGATCAACCCCGAGCTGGTCTGGACCAGTCCTGGCAAACACTTGAATGAAGAAGGCTGCTTGTCGGTACCCGGCATTTACGACGGTGTGGAGCGATTCGATGCGGTACACGTACGCGCTTTGGACCAGCACGGCAATAGCCGGGTCATTGAGGCCACTGATTTACTGGCTGTATGCGTGCAGCATGAGATGGACCATTTATTGGGCAAGGTGTTTGTGGAATACCTTTCACCCCTCAAGCGCAACCGTATCAAGACCAAAATGCTCAAAGCCCGGCGCGAGGACGCGCGTTGAGGCTGGTATTTGCAGGTACCCCGGAATTTGCACGGGTCGCCCTCGCGCATCTTCATGCAGCGGGGCATGAGATCGCCCTCGTGCTTACCCAGCCCGATCGCCCCGCCGGGCGCGGCATGAAGTTGCAGCCCTCCGCGGTCAAGCAGTTCGCCCAAGCACAGCAGTTGACCGTGGCGCAACCAGCCAGCCTGCGCCTGGACGGCAAATTCCCGCTGGAGGCGCAGGCCGCACAAGACTTGATCAAACAGGTCCGCGCCCAGGCCATGGTCGTTGTCGCCTACGGCTTGCTCTTGCCCCAATGGGTCTTGGATGCCATGTCCGGTCCCGGCCAGTGGGGGTGTTTCAATATCCATGCCTCAGTGCTGCCACGCTGGCGCGGCGCAGCACCTATCCACCGCGCTATCGAAGCGGGCGACACGCAGTCCGGCGTCACCATCATGCAAATGGATGCGGGCCTGGATACCGGGCCTATGCTCTTGCAAGAGCGCATTGCCATCTTGCCCGATGCCAGCACTGCCTTGCTGCATGACGCGCTGGCCGATCTAGGCGCGCGCATGATGGTGCAAGCTTTGGAGCATCCGGCGGCTTTGCAGCCCCGGGTGCAAAGTGAGCAAGGGGTTTGCTATGCCCATAAAATCGACAAGGCCGAAGCGGCCATCGATTGGCAACAGCCTGCCGAGCAGATCGCGCGCAAAGTACGCGCATTCGACCCTTTCCCCGGTGCCATGGCCCGCTTGGGCGGCGAAACCTTGAAAGTCTGGGGCGCACAGGCCATGGCGCCTGAAGAAACCCAAGGCTTCTCAGGCGGCCAGCTGCGCCCTGGCCTGGTGCTGGCCTGCGAGCTACGTGGCCTGGTGGTGGCTGCGGGTGCGGGTACTTGCTTGCGCATCACCCACTTGCAGCGTCCCGGGGGCAAGCGCCTGGCGGTCGCAGACTATTTGCAGGGCCATGCCTTGTCAGCCGGCCTGTTTTTTGACAACCCTGTGGCCAGCCAGACGCCTTGATGTTTTTCTTCCGCAGACAATGGCGCAAGCCGGCTTACCGCCAAGGTTTTATGGAAATGCTGACCTTGGCGCCCGGCATAGCCGCATGGGGCCTGATGACCGGGGTCGCCATGGCCACCTCCGGCATGCGAACGCCGGATGTGCTGGCCATGGCCATTTTGGTTTTTGCCGGAAGTTCCCAATTGGCGGCCATTCCTTTGCTTGGCGCCGGGGCGCCCCTGTGGGTGATTTTGGCGACCGCATTCTGCGTGAACCTGCGCTTCGTGGTGTTTAGCGCACACATGCGTAACTACTTGATGCATTTGCCGCGCGTGCAGCGCTTGACGATGGGATATTTTGTTGCCGACCTGACCTATGTATTGTTTACCAAGCGCTACCCAGTACCGGGCGCTACCGAGGCTGAGCGCGACGAGCAGATGGCCTATCTGGCGGGCAACGCCACCATCAACTGGCTCAGTTGGACCGTATGCAGTGTCCTGGGCGTGGTGCTAGCCAATTACATCCCCGCAGCCTGGGGCCTGGGCTTTGCGGGTGTGCTCGCGCTAACTGGCATTCTGTGCTCGCTGGCCACCAGCCGCATGCGTATTTTTTCCGCAGCCATGGGCGCGGTGGTGGCCATCATGGCCTATACACTGCCGCTCAAGCTCAATATTTTGTTGGCGATCGTGGTGTCGGTGGCGCTGTGCATGGTGCTGGAGTCATCTATGCCGCAGGCGACTGCGGATAAATAGTATGCAATCGCTATTCGATTGCCTGCGCGCGTGGGGTTTGAACGATGGGGATCCCTGGACGTTTTTGACGATTGTGTTGATGGCCGGCATTACGGTGATCACCCGATCCTTTTTCTTTATTTCCGATGCGCCCTGGACCCTGCCTTCTTGGGCGCAGCGTGGCATGCAATATGCACCGATCGCGGCACTGGCCGCGGTGGTCTTGCCAGAAATTTTGATGACCCAAGGCGTATTTATCCATTCCTTGGCCGAAGCGCGCATTTATGGCGCTATTGCTGGCGCGGCGTATTTTTCCTGGCGGCGCGGCAGCGGCCAAGCAGTGCTGGGTACTATTGTGGTCGGGATGTTGGTGTACATGCCTTTGCACGTCGGTTTGCAGTGGTAAGGTGGTGTGCGGGGGTGGGTGGCAAGCCTGCGCCGCGGATGCTGCACGCATGCCTAGAATCTGCGGACACACACCATTTTTTAATTCGATATTGAGCAGGCCATGAACGTCATACGTTTTCAAGATTTATGTATCCAAGGCAAGGTTGCCGGAATGCGCGTATTCATCCGCGCCGACCTGAACGTGCCGCAGGATGCCAGTGGCGCCATCACCGAAGACACCCGCATACGCGCCAGCATTCCGTGTATTCGCATGGCTTTGGAGGCGGGCGCTGCGGTCATGCTGACTTCGCACCTGGGCCGACCCACCGAGGGCCAGTTGCTTCCTCACGACTCGCTGGCACCGGTGGCGCAACGTCTGTCCGAACTAATGGGCCGCCCAGTGCCTTTGTTGCGCGATTGGGTCAGCGGCGTTGCCGTGCGTCGCGGGGAAGTCGTTCTGCTGGAAAACTGCCGTGTCAACGTAGGTGAAAAGAAAAACGATGAAGCACTAGCGCGCAAAATGGCGCAGCTTTGCGACATCTTTGTGCACGATGCCTTTGGCACCGCCCATCGCGCCGAGGCCAGCACTTACGGTATCGCCCAGTTTGCCACCGTGGCGTGTGCCGGGCCTTTGCTAGCCGCTGAAATGGATGCCATTTCCAAGGCCTTGCTGGCGCCGCGCAGGCCGCTGGTGGCTATCGTGGCTGGATCCAAAGTCTCTACCAAACTCACTATTCTCAAAAGCCTGGCGGCGAATGTGGACCAGCTCATTGTTGGCGGCGGCATTGCCAACACCTTTATGTTGGCAGCCGGTTTGAACATTGGCAAAAGCCTGGCCGAGCCCGATTTATTGGACGAAGCGCGCGCAGTTATTGAGGCCATGCACGCGCGCGGTGCCGCCGTGCCTATTTCCACCGATGTCCTTACCGCCAAAACATTTTCCGCCAACGCGCCTGCTAGCATCAAAGCCGCCAACGCAGTGGAAGACGACGACTTGATTCTGGACATCGGCCCACAAACTGCTCAGTTACTGGCCGGCCAGTTAATGCGCGCAGGGACGATTGTCTGGAACGGCCCGGTGGGCGTGTTTGAGTTTGCGGCTTTTGAGCAGGGCACCAAAACCATTGCGCAGGCCATTGCCGCCTCCAGTGCTTTTAGCATTGCCGGCGGGGGCGACACGCTGGCCGCCATCGCCAAATACGGCATAGAGGCGCAAGTGGGCTATATTTCCACGGGCGGAGGCGCATTTTTGGAGGTACTGGAGGGCAAAACCCTGCCTGCCTTTGAAATATTGGCGCTTCGGGCTGCGGCCTGATGTGCACCTGCCGCGGTGCTGGCGCGTTTAACTGAGTAGTTTTGCCGGGTATGTCCTTCGTCACCTTACGGTAGGCGTTTTGGCAAGACAATGAGGTTCTGCGCACAGTGCGCTGGCTTTATCTATTTTTTTTGGGAACTTTACATGTCAAATCGTCGTCAATTCGTGGTTCAGTTGGGTGTAGGCGCTAGCGCGCTGGTGTCAGGTGCGGTGTTCGCTGCTGCGCCGATGGTGGCAGAGGCCGATGGCAACGCAGCAAGCTTGGGTTACAAAGCCGACGCTACCAAAGTGGACAAAACCAAATTTCCCAAATACGCCGCTGGTCAGCAATGCAGCACTTGCGCATTGTTCCAAGGCAAAGCGGGCGATGCCGCCGGTGGTTGCCCCTTGTTTGCTGGCAAACAAGTCGCAGCAGCGGGCTGGTGCAGCGCATACGCCAAGAAAGCCTAAGGCGTTTTTTGACCCAGACCGGCCAGCGCCCTCGCGCTGCACCGGGTCTGGACGCACAATCGTGCCATGGCGGGCCTATTTGGCGCCCGCTTTTTTCAGATCCGCCATGGACCCCAACTTTTCTGCTCTCTCCCCGGCCTTGCAGGCCGCTGCCCGCGATGCGGGTTGGCTTACCGCGACCGAGGTGCAGTGCCGCAGCATAGAGCCCATACTGCAGGGCCAGGACGTATGGGTTTGCGCTCCCACAGGTTCGGGCAAAACCTTGGCGTATGTTTTGCCACTGCTCGATGCGGCGGCCCAGGGCGCGCAGCGCAATGCCAAAGGCGCCAAATTGGCCGCCACCTTGGTGCTGGTGCCCACGCGGGAGTTGGCAGTCCAAGTCGGCGAAGTATTCAAGGGTCTGGCCCAGAGCTTGCCCTATGGTGTGAAAGTGAGCGTCATTTTTGGCGGCGTGTCCATCTCGCCCCAGTTGCGCGGTTTGCGCAGCGGCACCGATATCGTGGTGGCCACGCCAGGCCGTTTGTTAGACGTGATGGCCCACCACGCGCTGCCCCTTTCCAGCGTGCGCACCTTGGTGCTGGACGAAGCCGACCGCATGCTCGACCAAGGCTTCGCCGACGAGGTGCAGGCTATTTTGGGGCACATTCCTTTGCCATGCCAGCGCCTTTTTTTATCCGCTACCTTCGCCCCGGCGGTCAGTGGCTGGGCCCTGGCTTTATTGCAAGAGCCGGTGCGCGTGGACCTGCGCCAGGCCGCCGCACAACGGGCTGACATTACGCAGCGAGCTTTTGCGGTGGACAGCGCAAAGCGCACGCGCTTGCTGCGCCACTTGATGGCCGACGCGCACTGGAGCCGGGTGCTGGTCTTTGTCGCCACCCAATACGCGGCAGAAATCGTGGCGGATAAATTGCGCAAAGCCGGTCTAGGCGCCGAGCCCTTGCATGGCCACCTGAGCCAGGGCAAGCGCAGCCAGGTGCTGGAGGACTTCAAGGCGGGGCGCATCCGCGTGGTAGTCGCCACCGATTTGGCAGCGCGTGGCATTGATGTCATCCAACTGCCAGTGGTGGTGAACTACGACCTGCCGCGCTCTGCCCAGGACTACATCCACCGTATAGGCCGCACTGGGCGCGCCGGTGAAAGTGGTCTGGCGATCAGCTTTGTCTGCCCGGATACACAGCCGCACTGGCAACTGATTGTCAAACGCCAGTCGCTGCCCATTAGCTTGGAGACCGAGCCCGGATTTGAAGCGACTGCGGCTGACTCCCGAGTGCCCCATTGCGCCGCGCCCAGCGCCTTGAACCCACATGGCGGGATGAAGGGCAAGCGTCCGAGCAAGAAAGACAAGCTGCGCGCCGCCGCTGCTCAGGCTTTCGTGGTGTGAACCTGCGACCCCAAGGTGGACAGCATGTCTGAAGGCAACCAGTTATTTATTCCGCCCACGTTTTTGGCCTTGTATCTGGCCGCTGGCGCGCACAAACCTTCGGCTTCCCAGGCCCAGGTTGCAGCGCACTATGAGTTGTGCGAGGACTTGGCGCAGATGCTCACCGGTACTGCCACGGAGATGCAATTGCGCAGCGACGCCGACAGCGCCCAGGTCTTGCAGCGTTGTTTGGACGGACTGTGCGGCGCTGACGCAGTGATTGAGGAAAACCAAGCGCGCTGGGTGGTGTGCCGCCTCGCCGAGCTCATGCAATGGCCGGCGCCGGCCTGGCAAACTTGGGAGTCATGAAATGTCAGCCGCATCCAGTTTGGGCGGCTTAGGTGCCGCACTCAGTTCTCAGGGCGACAGCCCCCTAGTGCGCGGGCGCGCCTTGCGCGGTGTGCTGTTGACGCTGTTATTAGTATTGTTGCTGCATGTTCTTTTTTTGCGTGGCGTATCGCGCTGGCTGCCTGACATGCCCGAGGGCACGGCGGGCGAGGACGCTGGGCAGGTATTCAGCACCCGTAGCATTCGCATTCACAATCAAGAGGCCGAAAATACTGCGACAAGGTCTCAGGGCAAAAACACTGGGCCAGTGCCTCAATCTGCCGGTACGCTGGTGCCAGGGCTTGCAAACTCCGAGCCGCTCCAGGAGGCACTGCAAGGCAATACAGTGAGCTTCGCATCCGAAGCCGCTGGGCAGCCCGCCACTGCGGCATCGGGAGCCACGCCCCCAGACAGCGCCCCTGCCGCTGGTGTGCCGGAAGCACCACCTGCCAGCACGGGCGCACCTGCGGTATCCGCGCCCTTAGTGGCATCCACACCGGCCGCCCCCTCTGCCCCGCCTGCTTCGGATAGCTCCTTGGCCTCTGCCCAAACAGGCGCCTCCACAGGGTCACCGCCACCAGCCTATAACTATGTATTCCCGCCGTCGGTACGCCTGAAATACGATGTATCCGGCATTCTCAAAGGCTTCAAATACTTTGTTTCGGGGGATTTGTCCTGGCTGCATGATGGCAGTAGCTACACGGCTCGCCTAGAAATCAGTCACTTTTTATTGGGCTCCAGGGTGCAAACCAGTAAAGGCGCCATCACACCGCGCGGCCTGGAGCCCGTGCGTTATGGCGAAAAAGTGCGCAGCGAAGTCGCGGCGCATTTTGAGCGCGAAAAGGCTAACGTCAGTTTCAGCGCCAATGCCCCGGATGTGCCGCTGATGCCGCTGGCACAAGACCAGGTCAGTATTTTTGTGCAACTGGCGGCCATGTTTGCAGCCAACGGATCGGCTTTCGCGCCGGGTAGCAAACTGGTATTTCAGACGGTGGGCGCGCGCGGTGCAGAAGACTGGGATTTTCTGGTCGAGCCCCCCGAGCGCCAGAAAATCCAAGGCAAAGAATGGATGGCCTACAAACTGGTGCGCGAGCACCGGGCCGACTACGACACCCGCGCCGAATTATGGCTCGCGCCCGAGCTGGAGGGCATGCCGCTTCGCATACGCCTAACGCAGACCAGCGGCGACGAAATCGATATGGTCTGGACCCGCAGCCAAAAACCCTGATATTGGGCCCTGCGCGGCGGGTGCGCAGTAAATCCTGTTACTCTTAGGCCTCCCTTGCCATCGCCGCTTCCGTATGAACACGCTTTACGACTCTGACAGCTTTACCGTGACCCATATGCTGGCCAACGCACAGGCGCAAAGCGAGAGCAGTGCCGCCCTCTTGGGCCAGGGCAATACCACCTTGAGCGACGTCAAAACCGATCAATACCCGCAGGGTGTACCCATGCTGGCACGCCACGGCTTTGAAATTGTGGACAAGCGTTCGGGTAAAGAGGTGTATCTGGACGGCTCCTGGGCGGAGTTGTTTCAGCAGCACATCGTGGCCTGGCAGGTCAATATGCCGACGCAGGAAGAGGTCGAGGAGACCCTAGAGCAGTACGCCGGGTTGGCACAAAACCCGGTGGTCATCCACTGAGTGGCGGCTCGACTTGCGCATGCTGATGGCCGGCCTCACTTTTGATATCGAGTAATGGGCCCATGTTGAAGCTCCCAAGGCTGTACCGATACTTTGCCGTCCTGGGGCTTTGGCTGCTTACTTGTGCACCCGCTTTCGCCTCAGGCGGGTTAGATTGTCAGGGGCATAGTGCAGCAACCACGTCCCATCGCACATCGGCCCCCACAGCGCGCTTACCCGATGCGCAAGGTGTATCGGTCTCATGGGCAGCAAGCTTGCAACCGCAGGTGGGCGTGGGCCCCACTTTGGACCGCGCCGACTCACCTCTATTCGCAGACGATGATGAGCCTTGCGGCAGTTGCGTTCACTGTGCAGCCTGTTGTTTCAGCGTAGCGCCGCCATTGAGTTTTTATTTGCCCGATGTATTGGTGGCGCAAGGCTTTGTATTTGCTTTTGCGCAACACCATCACCCCTCGCCTGACTTGGCGACTCTAGAGCGACCACCCCAGCCGCCACCCACCCGCACGACAGCCTAGTGCTGACCACGAGCCCCTGGACTCAGTCGGCGTAGCTGTTTTCATCTGGTTTTTGCGTCTAGGCCGTCCCGCTTGACGCAATGTCCCATGCAGCGAGGTGACTATGGTTCGATATATTTCAGTTTTTTTGTGCTTGGCAGCCTGTACCCTGACACCGCAGACTGCGGCGCAAAGCGGCACCCCACACGCAGCGGGCGCGCCAGCTCCCGAGTCGCATTGCGCGCAGGGCGAAGTCTTAACAATTCCCGCTGACGGATCTGCTTGGACCCGCTACCAGCCGTGGCGCGATGAGGGGGTGGGCGATTGGCGCCGAGCCAATGCGCTGGTAGCGCACATCGGCGGCTGGCGTGTCTATGCGCGGGAAACGGCGCCTTGCGCCTCAATCGCAACGTCCAGCAAGGTCACGCCATGAACTGGACTGCCCTAAGCACTACCGTCGCAAGCCTGTTGCTAGCCTTGCTCTCGGGTTGCGCGAGCATCGATACCTCCAAGGTATTGAACCAAACGCAACAAGACGTGGCGCTTCTTCGCACCACGCCCCTGCAACTCGCCTCCACACCCGAGCAAGTGGCACAGCGTAGCGCTGCAGCGCAGCGTCTACTGGAACAGCCTTTACAACAGGCCGATGCGGTCGCCCTGGCCGGCCTGAATAGTCCCGCCTTGCAGGCCCTGCTGGCGCGGGCCATGGCAGATGCCTCCCAAGCCGCGCAGCAAGGCCGTATCGCTAATCCGCGCCTGGGACTGGAGTGGTCAAACTTACTCGATGAAACCGAAATCGCCCGGCGTATTAGCTTTGGCCTGCTCGATGTTGTGACCTTGCCGCAGCGCCAGGGAATGGCGGCGAACGCGGTGCAACAGGTGCAACTGCAATTGAGCATGGACGTGGTCGAGCAAATCAGCGCTGTGCGCCAGGCCTGGGTCATGGCGATAGCGGCGCAGGAGGCGGCACAGTATGCGCAGCAGGTGCAGGAGGCAGCAGGTATAGGCGCCGAATTGGCTCGGCGCATGCAAAGCGTGGGCAATGTCAACAAGCTGCAAGCGGCTCGGCAACAACTTTGGTATGCACAAGCCACCGCCCAGCTAGCGCTGGACCAGGATGAAGCGCAGTCTAGGCGCGAAGTCCTGGTACGTGCACTGGGCTTGGACAGCGCGCAAACCCAAGCGCTGCGCTTGCCGGCGCGCCTGCCCGATGTGCCCGCCACGCCGCGCCTGTATGACCAAGCCATGGCCCAGGCCTGGCGGACGCGATTGGACTTGCGTATGGCCCAAGCAGCCTGGGAAGGCGCGCAACAAGCGCGTACCCTGGGTCAGTGGACCAGCCGTGGCGATGTGGAACTGGGTGTGCGCAATGACCTAGTACAGGGTGCTGGTGGCAGTAACACTCGCCAAGGCTTGGAATGGGGCATGACGCTGCCTCTGTTTGACGACGGCAGTTTGCGCCGCGCCCAGCTCGACGCGCGCAGCCTGGCCTTAGCGCAGCAACTGCAGGCCACCGAGCGGCAAGCGGCCTCGCAGTTGCGTGAAAGCTATGCGCACTACCAAAGCGCGCACGCCTTGGCGCGCCGCTACCGTGACGAGCTTTTGCCACTGCGCAAAACCATGTCCGAAGAGACACTGCTGCGCTACAACGGCATGCTCGTTAGCGTGTTCGATTTGTTATTGGATGCGCAAGAACAAATCACGCTGGTGCGAGCAGCCCTCGCGGCGCAGCAGCAATTTTGGCTTGCCGATGCGGCAATGCAAGCGGCGCTATTGGGTAAGCCACTACCCAGTGTCGCTGGCATGGCGCAACCCACCGCCCAAGGAACGAGCGATGCCGGGCATTAAATCGACAAGGCTGCAGAGTACCCCGAGTAATGTGTGCGCCATAGTACCACCACCATGCGCTTGGCTGCAGCTCCCTGATTGAAGGAATTTTTTCTATGAATACGCGACGCCATTTTTTTCAACGCGCTGGTATAGCCGGTGGCGCCTTGGCGGCAGCGGCTATCAGCCGCGTAGCTATGGCCGCCTTACCTGAACCGGTGATGCAAACGACTCCTGACACCATGCCCGTGCTGGCCCCGCCCAATGGCCGCCCCTACCGCCCGGTGCTCACTCTGAACGGCTGGACACTGCCTTGGCGCATGCGCGATGGCGTAAAGGAATTTCATTTAGTGGCCGAACCAGTGGTGCGCGAAATGGCGCCCGGATTCAAAGCGCATTTGTGGGGTTATAACGGCCAATCACCCGGCCCGACGATTGAAGTAGTGGAGGGGGACCGGGTACGCATTTACGTTACCAACAAATTGCCGGAGCACACTAGCGTGCATTGGCACGGCCAACGTCTGCCCAATGGCATGGACGGTGTGTCTGGCCTGACCCAGCCTTCGATCAAGCCGGGCAAAACCTTTGTGTATGAATTTGTCGCGCGCAGGCCCGGCACTTTTATGTACCACCCGCATGCCGACGAAATGACGCAAATGGCCATGGGCATGATGGGCATGTGGGTCACACACCCGAAAGCCGCGCACCCCTTGATCGAGGAAGTGGACCGAGACATATGTTTTCTCCTCAACGCCTATGACATAGATCCCGGTAGTTACACACCGCAAATCATGACCATGCTCGAATTCAATATCTGGAGCTGGAATAGCCGCGTATTTCCCGGCATTGATTCGCTGAACGTGCGCTACGGCGACAAAGTCCGTGTCCGCATGGGCAATCTCACCATGACCAACCACCCCATTCACATCCATGGTCATGAATTTCAAGTCACCGGCACCGACGGCGGACCGCTACCGCATAGCGCACGGTGGAGCGAGGTGACCACTGACATCGCCGTGGGACAAATGCGACAGATTGAGTTTGTTGCCGATGAAGAGGGCGACTGGGCTTTTCATTGCCACAAGAGCCATCACACCATGAATGCTATGGGCCACAAAATACCCACGCTGATCGGCGTGGACCACAGCACGCTAGCGGGACGTATCCGCCAACTTATACCTGACTATATGGTCATGGGTGAACGCGGTATGGCCGACATGGGCGAAATGGAAATGCCATTACCAGACAACACCGCGCCCATGATGACCGGAGAAGGGCCGTTTGGCGGGGTAGAGATGGGCGGCATGTTCAGTGTTCTTAAAGTGCGCAAAGCGCAAAAACCAGGTGACTACAGCGACCCCGGCTGGTACCGCCACCCTCCCGGCAGCGTCGCCTACGAGTGGACTGGCGCACTCGCTGAGCCGGCCCGTACCCAGACCGCCGGCAAGCATGCCATGCCAGTTCAGGCGATGCCGCAAGGCGAGGTCGAGGTGCAGGTGCGTAAGCCGCATGTCCTTGGCGGTAAGCTTGATTCAGGTCATCAACACTAAGCAGAAAATACACTAAAAAGCAGCCCAACGCCTTAGGCAAACCCCCGCTCCTGGAAAGCCATAGAACTTTTTTACGACAAGGAAAGCACCATGGGATCAAGAACCATTTTTTACGTTTCCGCCCTGCTAGCAAGCAGCTTTGCTGCACATGCCAGCGGCAACCACGGCAGCGGCCATGCACACGATGGCCCAAGCATAGGCGAGCCCGGTCTGGCCGACAAAGTTAGCCGTACCGTTACCATTGATATGCAGGACAACATGCGCTTTGTGCCAGCCACTTTGCGTGTGAAGCAGGGCGAAACCCTGCGTCTCCTGGTGCGCAACACCGGCGCGGTGCCGCATGAGCTGGTGCTGGGCCATATCAAAGACCTCAAAGCGCACGCCAAAGCTATGCAAAAGTTCCCTGACATGGAACACGAAGAACCCCATATGCTCAGCGTAGCGCCCGGCTCGCAAGGCGAACTCGTGTGGCATTTCACCAATGCCGTGACGCTGGACTTCGCCTGTTTGCGCCCTGGCCATTACGAGGCAGGTATGAAAGGCCAAATTGCTGTGACCAAGGGTAAAGTGCCGGCAAAAAACAAGGAGCAAAAAGATGCACACCATCACTAATCCCACGCGCCGCAAGTGTTTGTATTTAGGGCTGGCACTGCTCATTGGTCCGGCCATCGGCGCACAAGCAGCTGTGTCAGTCGAGGTCTGGAAAGACCCCCATTGCGGTTGCTGCGAAGACTGGGTCGCGCACCTCACACAAGCAGGCTTTAGCGTCAAAGTGTTTGACCAAGGCAACGATACCGCGCGCAAGCGTCTTGGCATTCCCGATGCGCTCGGCTCCTGCCACACTGGCAGCGTGCAAGGCTATGCCTTAGAAGGCCATGTACCGGCAGCCGATATCCGTCGTTTACTGCGCGAAAAGCCACGGGCTGTGGGGCTTGCAGTACCGGGCATGCCCGTGGGCTCGCCGGGCATGGACAGCGCGGTTTATAAGGGCCGTAAAGACCCCTACAAAGTCCTGCTGGTGGCCATGGATGGCAGCACCAGCGTGTACCACGTTTACCCCTAAAGGACGGCGACATGCTCTCATCACAAGCACGCCGTTGGGTATTCCTATCTCTGGTATGTTCGCCCTTCGCTTCTTGGCCGCAAACCGATGAAAGCGTTCCGGGCGAAATACGTAAAGTAGATCGCGATAACCGAAAAATCACCATCAAACACGGCGACATCAAGTCCTTCGACATGCCGGCCATGACCATGGTCTTTACGGTCACAGACCCGGTTCTGCTGGACGTCGCGAAGCCCGGCGACAAGGTGCGCTTTGTAGTGGTGCGAGAAGGCGGGAAATTTGTCGTGACCGCTATCGAAGTGACGCCATAAAGCGGCAAGTATTCAGCCACTGCCGAAGGGAAAATCCGATCACCTTGAGCGGTATGGCTGGGCGCCTTGAAGGACCGCAAGCTACTGCCGTGTTGATTGCAAGCGCCAAGTCACATCCGAGCGCAAGATAAAAACTCGGTGGTGTACATGCCCGTCCTTTGTTAGACCGGGTGTGTAAGCAAATACGACAGTACCCGGTGACGATGTCTGCTCCAGCGGCTCCATGCGGTCCTGCCCCGACCCATGCCAAACAAACAGCAGCACCACCTGTTTGGAAAAGTCGACCTCCCGGCTCAGGCGGGCCAGATCTGGCTCTGGAAAGTAAGCAGCAGCCTCATCAGACGAACGAATAAGTACCGGGTTGCGCCAAGCTGCTGCAGGGTTATGCCAAGCCGATTCCAAGACTTGCGCCTGTACCGCGATGGCGTCGATGTGGGTAATGGGAGGAAAACCTCCGGCCTGCGTTTGTGTATTGAGCACCAGTGTCAGCAGTAACAGCGGGAGTAAAAACGCCATGATCAAAGTAACAAGGGGTTGAATGAATACAGGGGCTCAAGCACGAACAGCTTACAAGCGCCAAAGCTTGTGCGCTGGCAAGTCGTTCGAATACGTCATCAGCATGGTGAACACATGGGAAGTGCTTGAACGCCTGTACTTTTCAGTCCACTTTCGCCATGGCTTTGTCTATCGCCTCGACCATCTCATCTGCATGGGCCTTTGTCAATGTCAAGGGCGGAGAGATGATGAAGGTGTCGGCCAAATTGCGAATCAGCACGCCTGAATTGCGGCAATCGTCCGAAATGCGGGCGCCGACGTTGAGGGAGAGATCAAGGG
>Ga0136641_1000355_pt1 | contig 19881 bp, 14 predicted proteins | sample EliLak1302023Y_FD_115312 | JGI IMG/M metagenome (GOLD analysis project Ga0136641, IMG submission 115312) | Freshwater microbial communities from Elizabeth Lake, Yosemite National Park, California, USA - 13020-23Y | ecosystem: Environmental > Aquatic > Freshwater > Lake ...
AAAACGGAATTGAAGTGAACTTCACTTCTATCTTCATGAGCGTTTTAAGTCTTGCGACTCGGTTACTAGAACCTAGGCAATCACCTTAAAACGCCCACGCTTATCGGCTGTAATTTGTTAATGAACCTGATGATTTCTCATCTGCACCACTGCGATCAGCGGAGCCTGCGATTATGACACGATTGTTAATGTCCTGTCAATCTTTGGGGTTTTCCCTGCTACTGAGCTGCTTTTTTGAAGCACATTTCAAAAGCTGAGCCCGCTACTATAGCGCACTTTTTGCCCGTTGCGCCAGCTTTTACAAATTATTTGCTGCTGCAATCCCCTGATCTGCGCTAAACCTTTGATAATTCTGAGTTTTTAACTCAAAAAAAACTACACGTTTGGCTATTGAATGGCAACTTACTGAAGTTTTCATTGTCTGTTTTTGCCCTTTACCTAAAACTAACTGTATTTTTTCACTTTGCTCAATATTGACCCGTTCTGTTTTCGCTCAGCAAGTTACTCCGCAACAGGTCTGATAATCCAGGTATGGCCTTAATTACTTTGCAGTCAGCTCAGCTGGCATTCGGTGACGTTCCTCTGCTCGATCGCACCTCTTTATCCATAGAAACCTCGGAACGTATTGGCCTCATCGGGCGAAACGGCACTGGCAAATCCTCATTGCTGAAGATACTCGCAGGGAAAGAGCAACTTGACGATGGCGTGGCTCAGTTTCAGCAAAACCTTAATCTGGCCTACGTAGCGCAAGAGCCCGTTTTAAATCCTGACATCACTGTATTTGATGCGGTGAGTGAGGGTTTGGCAGGGTTGAAAGCTGTGCTTGATCAATACGTGGCCGGCATCGGCGACTTAGACAGCTTGCAAAACATTATTGAATTGCAAGATGGTTGGAATTGGGAACAACGCGTCACAGAAACCTTGCAGCGTTTACACCTTGAAGGTTCGGCCTTGATATCCAGCTTGTCTGGCGGCATGAGAAAGCGCGTTGCTTTGGGACAAGCGCTGGTAACCATGCCAGATATGCTGCTGCTAGATGAGCCGACCAACCATCTGGATCTTGACAGTATTCAGTGGTTGGAAGACCTGCTAATCGATTTCAAAGGAAGCATGGTGGTAATCACCCATGACCGAACTTTTTTAGACCGCGTTTCCACTCGCATCGTCGAGTTGGATCGTGGCCATTTGTATTCCTACCAAGGCAATTTTCAGCAATACCTGTTGACCAAGGAGGCGGAATTGGCGGCGCAAGCCGTCACCCAAGCCAAGGCTGACAAACTGTTGGCCCAAGAGGAGGTTTGGGTGCGTCGCGGTGTTGAGGCCAGACGAACACGATCAGTCGCTCGAATTGCACGTTTGGAAAAATTACGTTCTGCCAGGCAGGCCAGGCGCAACACCATGGGCCAAGTCAAAGCCAGTGTAGATGCAGGCTTACCCAGTGGAAAAATTGTGGCTGAATTGAGCGACGTCACGCTGGCTTATGGCGATAAAAAAGTGGTGCAAGGTTTCAGTGCCACGCTCTTGCGCGGAGACAAAGTCGGCCTGATTGGGCCTAACGGTGCAGGCAAAACCACGCTGCTGAAACTGATATTGGGTGAATTGCTTCCAGACAGTGGCAAAGTGCGGCAGGGAGCCAACCTGCAAGTGGCCTATTTCGATCAGATGCGCAATGCGCTTGACTTGAACGCCTCACTGGAAGACTTCATCAGTCCGGGCAGTGAATGGATTGAGATCGGCAACCAGCGCCAGCATGTGAAAAGCTACCTTGGTGACTTTCTGTTCTCTCCAGCCAGAGCAAACTCACCCGTCAGGAGTTTGTCGGGTGGCGAACGAAACCGCTTGTTACTGGCAAGGCTTTTTGCAAGGCCTGCCAATGTGCTGGTTTTGGACGAACCCACCAACGACCTCGACATTGATACATTGGAATTGCTCGAGGAGTTACTGCAAAACTACGATGGCACGGTGTTTCTGGTCAGCCACGATCGCGCCTTTTTGGACAATGTGGTCACCAGCACCATCGCCTATGAAGGCGACGCGCATTGGCGCGAGTACGAAGGCGGCGTTCAGGATTGGTTGCTGCAATCTCAACGGTCGAAGGCTTGGGCCGCGCAAACGGCCAGCAAAGCAACAGAAACTGCGGCGAAGTCAAACTCAAGCTCTCCAACACCGGAAAAAACAATCGGCGTTAAAAAACTCAGCTTCAAAGAACAGCGCGAATTCGACGGTTTGCCTGGTTTGATAGAACAACTCGAAGCCGAGCAGGCCAAACTTAACCGTTTGCTAGAAGACGGAAGTCTTTATATCAGTGAGGCCAAAAAAGCGGCCGATATGGCCTCACGCATCACCCAGATTGACGAGGAACTGCTGGCTGCCATGGAACGATGGGAAGAACTGGGGCAACGGGTGCCTGTGTGAACAAAAACGAAATTCACGGGCTGTGGCTGGGACTGCTAGGGGTGGTTTTGTTTTCCATCACTTTACCGGTCACACGGATGGCCGTTGGCACGCCCGAGACGCCTTTCTTAAGCGGTTATTTCATTGCTTTCGGACGCGCTGGCGTGGCGGGTTTGCTGTCTGCGGTCTACCTTTATTTGGTGAAAGCCGTGCCACCCAGTTTCAAGCAATGCCAATCGCTGGCCATGGTCTCACTCGGCGTGGTGTTTGGTTTCCCTTTGTTGACTTCGCTGGCCATGCGCTATCTGCCGGCGGCCCACGCCAGCGTCATCACCGGCGTATTGCCTTTGGCCACAGCGGCATTGGCAGCGCGGGTTAACCGACAGCGGCCTTCGATAGGATTTTGGTTTTGTGCAGTGGGTGGATGCTTGCTGGTTTTGTGCTTTGCCATACTGCGCTCTGGTCAGTCAGGCTGGTGGCCGCAAACCGCTGACCTGATGTTGTTGGGTGCCATGGCCATGGCCGCCATCGGATATGTCTGGGGCGGGCGCATGTCCACACAAATGCCCGCGCAAAACGTCATCAGCTGGGCTTTGGTGTTGTCTTTGCCTTTGACACTGCCCCTGTCTTGGCTGTCACGGCCACTTGAACCAGTGCCTTGGTCTGCTTGGGCAGGTTTTGCCTATGTTTCCTTGTTCTCTATGTGGCTGGGATTTTTCGCTTGGTACAGGGGTCTGGCTCTGGGCGGCACTGTCAGGGTCAGTCAAGTGCAATTGCTACAGCCCTTTTTGGGCATGCTGTTTGCCATTCCAATCCTAGGTGAAACGCTGGATATGATGACGGTTGGATTTGGTTTGGCGGTCATTGCCACTGTTTTTATCGGTCGAAAAATGCCTGTGCATTCGCATACGCCGTCATGATTTTTAACCGTCATTCAGATGAAACAACGCGCTTTCGCCCAAGTTGACGTGTTCACTGCCACGCCCTATCTGGGTAACCCGGTGGCGGTGGTGCTGGATGGAACCGGCCTGTCCACCGAAGACATGCAGTCCTTCACCAACTGGACCAACTTATCGGAAGCCACGTTTGTGCTGCCACCGACCCATCCGGATGCCGACTATGCACTGCGCATTTTCTGCCCTGGTCGTGAATTGCCATTCGCTGGCCACCCCACGCTTGGCAGTTGCCATGCTTGGCTACAGGCAGGTGGTACGCCCAAGCGAGATCATGTGGTGCAGGAATGCGAAGTCGGTCTGGTACCTATTCAACAAAACGGGGCACGGTTGTCATTTGCTGCACCGCCATTGCGCCGCAGCGGACCTTTGGCTGAAGCAGATGTGCAGTTGATCGCACGCGGCTTGGGTGTTGGGCGCTCAGAGATTCTTCACCACGCTTGGTGCGACAACGGGCCCGGTTGGCGTGCGGTCATGCTGGGCTCGGCCGAGCAAGTGCTCGCACTCCATCCAGATGCAGAAGTGTTGAAAGGCTTGGATATTGGTGTGGTCGGGCCGCGCGGCAAAGTCGGTGTGGTCGGCGCCTTCGATCAAAGCGAAGAGCTGTTTGAAGTCAGGGCTTTTTTTCCAGGCAACCAAGGGTTGGTCGAGGATCCCGTCACAGGCAGTCTGAATGCGGCCTTGGGCCAATGGCTGATTGGCGCAGGGCTGGCGCCCGAGCGGTATGTTGCCAGGCAAGGCACGGCCTTGGGCCGTGCAGGTCGGGTCTATGTATCTAAAGACACGGCGCAGCAAGTATGGGTTGGTGGCGATTGCGTGATGTGTGTGCAAGGGCAGGTGCTGATCTGAAGCGGCGGGCCCCGTGGCTGTCATATTGACTTCTTTGCTCCAACAGCAGAAGCAGGACATACCTTAGCTGCGCAATCCAGCATGCTGTCAAATGCATAGCCGCTGTTTGACAAAAGCGGTCTCCAGCGTGACCGGCCTGCTCGCTTTTTTTGCACACAATATGTACCTATGGGAAATATTTATTTAGTGCGCCACGGACAGGCCTCATTCGGCGCCGATGACTACGACCAGTTGTCAGCGCTGGGCCTCAAGCAAAGTATCCGTTTAGGTGAATACTGGCGCGAGCGCGGCATGGTGTTTGAAGCGGTTATCACCGGCAGTTTGAAGCGGCACCGCCAAACCTGGGAAGGCATTCAACAAGGCTTGCAGGACACCCAGTTGAAGGCATTGCTCTGGCCAGGTCTGAACGAGTACGACAGTGAGGCGGTGATTCATTGCATACATCCTGAGCCGCTGGCCAAACCGACCACGCCAGAACTCTACAAACACCATTTCGGTCTGTTGCGCAAAGGTTTGCAGGAGTGGATGCACGCGCGCGCGCAACCTGCGGGTATGCCTGTGTTTGCTGATTTTGTGCAGGGCATTAACGATGCATTGGCACATGTCAGACAACACCACAACGGCCATGTGCTGTTGGTCTCCAGTGGTGGTCCCATCTCCACGGCTGTGGGCAGTTTGTTGGGCACCCCGCCCGAGAGCATGATTGAGATGAACATGCGTATACGAAATACGGCGGTCTCTGAATGTGTTTACAACCCCAAGCGCACCACGCTGGTGAGTTTCAACACCATCAATCACCTTGACGCACAGGCCTACCAAGATTGGGTGACATTCACCTGAGTTTTCTTGTTTACTTCAGCAGATGAAGCAGCCATGGGCAAGGTCAACAGTGACTGCTGCGCATGGTCTTAAATCAGTGGCTCAAACTGAACCAACTCTTGCAACAGCTTGGCCAGTTGCACGCCGACCGCGTCCAACAAAACTTGCCCTTTCTCTGCGGTGGCGGCGGCGGCGTTGCCTGCTGCGCCCTGCGGGTTGTAGTCCTGCATGTGCCAGCCGAGTTTGGCGCTTTTACCATCTCCCAGCAGCGCAAAGCGGTCGGCGCGATCCTGGGACGCAGAATGGAAATCTTGTGCAACTTCCATGCGCACCTTGTGCGGCGCAATCGCCAACATCAAGGAGGTTTCCATATCGCCGCCGTGCACACCAAAGCGTTGCTCGTGCGCACCGAAAGCCTCCCCAGCCGGCCCCAAAGGCAGTTGATACCAATGGCTTGAAAACACGGTGAGTCCGCAATGCCCCCGCAACTCACGCGCGACCACGTCCATCAACCCAGCATTGCCGCCGTGGGCATTCAACAACAACAGTTTTTTGATGCCCGCACGCGCCACGCCTTCACCCACCTCACACCATTGAGATATCAGTTGTGAAGGCGACAGACTGAGGGTGCCGTCATACGCCAGATGCTCGCTGCTCAAGCCCACGCTTTGGGTGGGCAGCACCAGCACCGGGTCGGCTGCCTGTAAATGCGCCAGCGCAGCGCTGACCATCGCATTAACCAAATCGGTGTCTACCGATAAGGGCAAATGCGGGCCATGCTGCTCGGTGGCGCCCAAAGGCAACACCGCCACGGTGTGTTGCGGGTCGAGTTCGGAAAAATCGGTGCTGACGCAATCAGCCCAGTAACGAGGTAAAGCCTTCATGCACGCCATCTTAAAGGCTTGGGTAACATGGCTTCATGCCTACTGTCTTGATTAACTTGATTCCAGCCATTACCGCCCTTTTTCTGGGTTTGAGCGGAGCCACTGCAACCGCACAAGCCCAGCCTTCTGCGGTGGTGACCACGCCTCAAGTGCGCGCCGAATTGATGGCGCATGCGCCGCAAGGCATTCAATCTGGACAACCCCTGTGGCTGGGCTTGCAACTGACACACCAACCCGGTTGGCACACGTACTGGCAAAACCCAGGCGACAGCGGTCTGGCCACCCAGTTGGATTGGCACTTACCTGAGGGCATGCAAGCTGGTGGCATCTTGTGGCCGACTCCCCACATGATTCCTGTGGGCAACATGGTGAACCATGGCTTTGAAGACACGGTGTTGTTGGCTGTGCCTGTGCGGATTGGCAAGACATACCAAGCTGTCAACAATGAGATCACATTGCAGGCCAATTGGCTGGTCTGCAAACAAGAATGCATTCCTCAATCCGGACAATTTGTGTTGAAGTTACCTGCGCAAACCAGCATCGCTGATCACTCGCAACGCTTTGAGGCATTGATACAAGGCCAACCGCAAGGTTTATCGCCAGCGACACAAGCAGCTCGCTTGAGTGACCAAGGTCTGCTGATTGCCGTCCAAGGTTTACCTGCACACGTGCATGGTCACGCTTTGAAAGCCTATGCACAATCCCCTGAAGTGCTGGCCAGCGGATTGGGCATGAACGGTGGCGGTCAATGGATGAGCGGTGTTTGGCAGTTGAACGCGCCTTTGCATCGCATGCGCAGCACGGAGCCCAAAGAACTGGGCTTGTGGTTGGTGGACGACAGCCAGTCACCTGCCCGCATTTGGCAAGTGACGCTGGACATAAAGGGTCGTTGGCCGACTGATATCCCCGCCGCCGCGACAACACCGACCAAGAGCCCCCAACTGGCTGGCAACTCAGCGCAACCTGCTGCGCTGGCTGGTTTGTTGAGCGCATTGATAGGCGCGTTTGTGGGCGGCTTGCTACTGAATTTGATGCCCTGCGTCTTGCCTGTACTGGCCATCAAAGTCTTATCGCTGAGCCAAACCTCGGTCAGTGCATCGCAAAGACGCGGTATCGGCAGTGCGTATGCCGTTGGCGTGCTTGTCAGCATGTTGGCACTGGCGCTGTTGGTCATGGGCTTGCGTGCGGCCGGTTCACAACTGGGCTGGGGGTTTCAGTTGCAATCGCCCGGGTTGGTGGCCGGGCTGTCGTTGCTGTTTACCTTGATTGCCTTGAATCTGGCTGGCGTGCTGGAGCTGCGGGGCAACTGGAGCAGCAGTCTGGCGGTACAAATGGTCAGACATCCGCTGGCCGATGCTTTTCTCTCGGGCGTATTGGCCGTGGTTGTCGCCGCGCCTTGTACTGCACCGTTCATGGGTGCTTCTGTCGGTGTGGCTTTCACGCTGCCTGCCTGGCAAGCGGTATTGATTTTTGCCATGCTTGGCAGTGGACTGGCTTTGCCATTCACCCTCATGGCATGGGTTCCTGAGACGGCACGTTGGTTACCCCGTCCCGGCGCTTGGATGCAGGTGTTGCGCCAAGCACTGGCATTTCCCATGTGGTTGACCGTTGTGTGGTTACTCTGGGTGCTGTCCAAACAAACCAGTGCAGACGCAGCGGCATGGTGGTTGGCCGCACTCGTGTTGATCTCAGGACTGGTGTGGTCTTCAAGTTTGCCCCGTCCTACGCGCCAATGGTTAAGCGGTTTGTTTGTCTTGTGTTTGATCGCCTTGGCTTGGCTGTCGCCACCCGTGTTGCAACAAGCGTCAGACGGGCAAAGCCTGTCTGCTGAGCCTGACAAGCAATGGCAAGCTTGGTCAGAAGCCAATGTACAAGCGGCCTTGCAAAACGGTCAACCTGTGTTCATTGATTTCACAGCCGCATGGTGCGTTACCTGTCAAGTGAATAAACAATCGACTTTGCGAAATAAAAAGGTGTTGCAAGCGTTTGCGGATCGCAATGTCTTGTTATTACAAGCGGATTGGACGCGTCAGGACCCGGCCATCAGTCAGGCCTTAACAGCACTTGGGCGCAGCGGTGTGCCGGTGTATGTGTTGCAGGCACCTGGCAGTCCCGCACAGGTATTGTCTGAATTGCTTTCCCCCGATCTGGTGCTCAAAGCCTTGGAGGGTTTGTAAAAAAATTGGGGTCAGGTTCCAATTTCCGAACTGAAATTGGGGTCAGGTTCCAATTTCCGAGCTATCTCGGCAAGATATATTTCCTGCGAGAAAATTTTTGCGATCAAAGCAGATAAGGACAACACCCGAGACAAAGTGTCAATCAGCCCTGTCACAATAGCTGTATGACTACCCCATTACTCAACGACAGCTTCCTCAAAGCCTGCCTGCGTCAGGCCACCGACCACACCCCCGTTTGGCTGATGCGCCAAGCCGGCAGATACCTACCGGAATACTGTGCTACCCGCGCCAAAGCCGGCAGTTTCATGGGCTTGGCCACCAATGTGAACTACGCCACCGAAGTCACATTGCAACCCTTGGATCGTTATGCGCTGGACGCCGCTATTTTGTTCTCTGACATCCTCACCGTACCTGACGCCATGGGCTTGGGTCTGAGCTTTGCACAAGGTGAAGGTCCTAAATTCGAGAAAGTCGTGCGCGACGAGTCGGCGGTCGCCGCCTTGGCTGTACCGGATATGCACAAACTGCAATACGTGTTTGACGCCGTGACTTCCATCCGCAAAGCCTTGAACGGCCGAGTTCCACTGATTGGCTTTTCTGGCAGCCCTTGGACACTGGCTTGTTACATGGTCGAAGGCGGTGGCTCTGACGATTACCGACTGGTCAAGTCACTGATGTACAGCCGCCCCGATTTGATGCACCGCATACTGAGCATCAATGCAGACTCGGTGGCCGCTTATTTGAATGCGCAAATCGATGCCGGCGCCCAGGCCGTGATGGTGTTTGACAGCTGGGGTGGGGTGCTGGCCGATGGTGCATTCCAACAGTTCAGTCTGGCCTATACCGAACGCGTTTTGGCTCAACTCAAACGCAGCCATGAAGGCCACATCATCCCGCGCATTGTGTTTACCAAAGGCGGTGGCTTATGGCTGCCTGAGATGAAAAACCTGGACTGCGAGGTACTCGGCCTGGACTGGACCATGAACCTAGGCACCGCGCGTCAACTGGTCGGTGGCCAGCCCGGCGGCCCTGGCAAGGCATTACAAGGCAATATCGACCCCCACATTTTGTTTGCGCCACCAGCGCAAATCGCCACCGAGGTACACCGTGTTCTGGACAGCTTCGGCCAACCTCATACCGACACCTCCACCCACGGTCCTACGCATATTTTTAACCTCGGCCATGGCATCAGCCAGTTCACCCCGCCTGAACACGTCAGTGCGCTGGTAGACGCGGTACACAGCCATTCCAAAGCCTTGCGGCAAGCGGTTCGTTGATCAGCAAATAGATAAATATTGCGCCGCAAAGCCATACTTATGCACAAATTTTCGATCACCCCTATACCAAGGTCTTACATCACCAAAAAAATAATCAATCGCTCACTTTATTTGTAAGTGATTGATTTTGAACAGTTCCACCGGTTGCCGATTTTTCGGGCATTGTGTTCAAAGCCTTGATTTATCTGGCTTTCTGCCCCACTCTGGCAAGCTGTCAACAAAGTTATCCACAGAAATTCTGGATCGTTTTCAAAACCTATGTCAATCAAGCACTTAGGCGTTTATATGAAGTATTTTGTGAATATCGACACGCAACTAGGGTATTGACATGGCGCATTTTTTATCCGTCATGGTTGCAACGCCTGCGCACAGCAGGCTCACTGGCCCGCTGGTTTACCTGAGTGAGCTGGAACTGGCGCCTGGCACTCTGGTTCGAGTGCCATTGGGCAAGCGCGAAACCTTGGGATTGGTTTGGCCAGTTCAACCGTTAGAAACGCCTGCGTCGGAACAACTGCGAGCCGTGGTGGAGGCCATGACGGGTATTCCTGCCTTGTCTATGCCATGGTTAGAGATGATGGCGTTTGCAGCGTCTTATTACCAACGTTCTGTCGGCGAATTTGCGCTGGGCAGTCTGCCGCCACAGTTGCGTGATCTGACGCCACTGCAACTCGCACGCAAATTAACCAAGCGCCACAAACGACCGCCTGAGGACGACATCACCGCCTCACCGATTGACGCACCCCTTTTGACTGAGGAACAGCAGTGTGTGTTGGATCGCATGGTCAAAGAAAAAGGGCCGTTTGTGTTGCATGGCAACACAGGCAGTGGCAAAACAGAGGTGTACTTGCGTCGCGCGGCACAGGTGCTGGCGCAAGACGACGATTCACAAGTGTTGATGCTGGTGCCAGAAATCAATCTGACACCGCAACTGGAAGAACGGGTGCGACAGCGTTTCATGTTTTTAGGCGAAGCCTCTATTGTTTCTATGCACAGCGGGATGACACCGGCACAACGCTTAAACAGTTGGTTGTCTGCCCACACCGGTCAAGCGCGGTTGGTGTTGGGTACACGTTTGGCGGTGCTGGCATCCATTCCCCATTTGAAATTGATTGTGGTGGATGAGGAGCATGACCCCAGCTACAAACAACAAGAGGGGGCACGCTATTCCGCACGTGACTTGGCGGTCTACCGAGGTCAATTGCAGCAAGCACAAGTCATACTCGGCTCAGCCACCCCATCGCTAGAAAGCTGGCACCACAGCCGTATGGCGGTGGCTGGCGAACCCGCGCCGCGCTACATCCGTTTGTCTATGCCCAGCCGAATCGGCGCGGGGCAACTGCCCGTGCTGCGCCGCGTCGATATGGGCAAACAACCTCGTAACACCTTGTTGTCTGCACCGCTGCTCGCCGCCATGCGCGAACGCATCGGCCAACGCGAACAGGTGTTGGTACTGCTGAATCGGCGCGGCTATGCGCCCGTGTTGCATTGCCAAGCCTGCGGTTGGAAAAGCGAATGCCCGCACTGCAGCGCCTATCGGGTGTTCCACAAATCAGACCGCAGCCTGCGCTGCCACCATTGCAGCCTCACACAAGCCGTGCCGCGCGCTTGTCCCTCTTGCGGTAACCAAGACATTGGCGCTCTAGGTCATGGCACCGAAAGAATCGAAGAACATGTGGCTGAACTGTTGCACGATATGCAGCGACCTGACGGTATGCCGTTGCGCATCGCGCGTATCGATGCCGACTCAACCCGAGGCAAAGGCGAGTTAGTGCGCCAGTTGGCCGAGGTGCACGACGGCGATGTCGATGTGCTGGTCGGTACCCAAATGGTGGCCAAGGGACACGACTTCAGACGCGTGACGCTGGTCGCCGCGCTCAACCCGGACGGCGCGTTATTCAGCGCCGACTTTCGTGCGCCCGAGCGCTTGTTTGCTTTGTTGTTGCAAGCTGCCGGGCGGGCGGGGCGAGATGCAGCATTGTCACGCGATCGGGCTGGCGAGATGTGGGTGCAAACCTTTCATCCTGCACACCCGCTGTTTGAGTGTTTGAAAACACATGATTTCGCCGGGTTTGCCGAACAACAATTGACAGAACGCCGCCAAGCTGGTTTACCGCCCTTTAGTTTTCAGGCGCTGCTGCGTGCTGAGGCACGCACACAAGATGCTGCGCAGGCTTTTTTAAATGCGGCCAACGACAGTGCGCAGGCGTGGTTGCAGGCACAGGCCATGGCTGTCACTGTGTACCCTGCAGTGCCCATGAGTTTGCAGCGGGTTGCCAACGTGGAGCGTGCGCAAATGCTGGTTGAGTCCCATTCGCGCCGCGCACTTCAAGCATTTTTGAGCCATTGGCAACACGATTTACAAGGCTTGCGCGGTATGCACCCTGCGGTCATCCGTTGGGCCATGGATGTCGATCCCTTGGTGATTTGAAAGTGGTGACGCTGCTTGACCCGCTTGGTTGTGCGGGTCCATGCAACGCGCGCATCAGTGCTTGAAGAAAGCCACCCAAGCAGAAAAGCTGGGGAACGCCAGTACCGTGGCCAGCAAAATCACCCGTGTGATGCGCGCACTGTCTGCGCCAAAACGCCCGGCCAGCAATGCGCTGTTGCTGGCGCTGGGCAACGCCGCCACCAGCACCACCGCCATCCAAGCATCTTGGGTGAGCGGTAAACCTGCTTGCATCAAACACCAGCCTGCTGTGACAGCCAACAAGGGATGCACCAGCAACTTGATGGCGGTAAGTAACAAGTCCATGCCACCGCTGCGCCACTGCAACCATGGCTGTCGTGGTGCATCAGCTGCAGGCACCAGCACCGCGCCGATGGTGAACAAAGCCACAGGCGAAGCCGCGCCTGCCATCAGATTGACGGTGTTGTTTAGCAGGTCTGGCAACGCCCATTGATGGGCCGAGAACAAGGCGCCCAAGCCAATGCCCCATGTCAGCGGAACACTCACCACACTTTTCAAGGCTTGTAAGCCTGCACTGCGCGCACCATGCGCCTCGGCATGGTCAAGCCGTGACATGGCGATGCATACGGAACTGGTGAAAAAAACATCGACCAAGATGGTCACGATGGCAGTACCCACTGCCGCCGGACCGAACAAGTTGAGTAACAACGGCAAGCCCATATACCCCGTGTTGGGAAACGCCACCGCCATGGTGCCAAACGAAGCATCGTTCCAGTTATGGCCGACACGTCGCAGCAGCCACATACCCAGACCCAACATACAAACCGCACACAAGGCGTACAACAAGGCCACAGACGGATTGAACAATTGCGTCATAGGCGTACCAGAACCAAAACGAAACAGCATGCAAGGCAGGGCGAAATTCAAGACGAACACATTCAGTCCGGCAATCGCGGTCAATGGCAACCAGCCCCGACGCGCCGCCACATAACCGGCCAACACCAACGCAAAAAAAGGAAAAGTGACCGACAGAATATTCAGCATAGGTCAGATTGTCCTCGGTATGATCACAGGCTTTGCCTGCTTCGCTACCCCTGCCTGTCACCTGCATGTCTGCTTCACTCAATCTCCCCCAGCTCGAAGCGGTTCACCATGTCCAAGGTCCTTGTCTGGTGCTGGCCGGTGCCGGCTCCGGCAAAACCCGCGTCATCACGCACAAAATCGCGCATTTGATTCAATTGGGGCTGGAGCCCGAGCGCATCGCCGCCATCACTTTCACCAACAAAGCCGCGGCTGAAATGCGCGAACGCGCCAAGCAACTGGTCGGGCGCGAAGCGCAAAAAGTCTTGATTTGTACGTTCCACGCGCTGGGCGTGCGCATGTTGCGACAAAGCGGTGAAGCGTTGGGACTGAAGAAAAATTTCAGCATTCTTGACACCGATGATGTGACGTCGATCTTGAAAGATGCAGGCGGCAGCTCGGACCTGGCCACCGCACGGCAGTGGCAATGGGCAATCAGCGCATGGAAGAACCAAGGGCTGAATGCCGCCATGGCCGAGGCCCAAGCCACGACAGACAACGAACGCATCACCGCGCGCATCATGGCGCGTTACGAAGAACGCCTCACCGCCTACCAAAGCGTGGACTTTGACGATCTGATCGGCTTGCCTTTGAAACTGCTGCAACAGCAAGAAGACGTGCGCTTGCAATGGCAACAGCACATGGGGCATGTATTGGTCGATGAATACCAGGACACCAACGCCACCCAATTTGCCATGCTCAAACTGTTGGTGGGTGAGCGCGCCCGATTCACCGCAGTAGGTGACGACGATCAGTCCATTTATGGTTGGCGCGGCGCCACGCTAGACAATTTACAAAAGTTGCCTGTGGATTTTCCTGCACTCAAAGTGGTGAAGCTGGAACAAAACTACCGCTCCACCAGTGCCATTTTGCAAGCGGCCAATAACGTCATCGGCCCCAACCCCAAGCTCTACCCCAAAAAGCTGTTTTCCGAACTCGGCGTGGGCGAGCCCGTGCGCTTGTCCGACGCCGACAACGAAGAGCACGAGGCCGAGCGCATCGTATTGCGCATACAAAGCCTGCGCGCGGGCAACGACACCGGCGCGGGCTTAGGTCAATGGCGCGATTGGAAACATTTCGCCGTGCTGTACCGTGCCAACCACCAGTCAAGAGCGCTGGAAAAAGCGTTTCGCAAAGCAGCTATTCCGTACAAAGTGTCGGGTGGACAAAGTTTTTTTGACCGCGCAGAAATACGCGACCTGTGCGCTTGGTTGCGCCTGTGGGTAAACAACGATGACGACCCGGCGTTTTTGCGTTGCGTCACCACGCCCAAACGCGGCATCGGTCACACCACGCTGCAAAAGCTGGGCGAATTCGCTACGCTTTACCGCATCAGCATGTTCGAGGCAGTGTTCAGCCATTCGCTGGGCGCGGCATTGCCAGCCAAAGCGGTAGGCAGTTTGCAAGCCTTTGGCAACGAGGTCAACGATTTGCAATACCGCGCCCAACACACACAAGGCAGCGAAGCCGCACTGGCATTGCTGCTGCAATGGTTGAAAGACATCGATTACGAAAAACATTTGTACGACGGCGAAGACAGCGAAAAACTGGCGGCGGCTCGCTGGACGAACGTGCTGGATTTTGTCGACTGGATGGCCAAGCGTTGCGGTGGTGAGATTGACGATGCCGCCGGGGTCAGTCTGGTGAGCGAAAGCAAATCGCTGCTGGAAGTCGCGCAAACCATTGCGCTGCTGTCTACCTTGAGCGAACGCGAGAAAGACCAGGACGTGGTCACTTTGTCTACCTTGCACGCGGCCAAGGGCTTGGAGTGGCCGCACGTGGTTTTGGCTGGTGTCAACGAAGGCCTGCTGCCGTTCAAGCCTGAAGAAGACGGCGTCAGCCTGCAACAAGACGCGCTCAACCTGACCCGCATCCAAGAAGAACGGCGCTTGATGTATGTGGGCATCACCCGCGCACAGCGCAGTCTGGTGGTGAGTTGGAGCGAGCGCCGCAAAAAAGGCCGCGAGATGGTCAACGCCATGCCCAGCCGTTTCATTGCCGAAATGTCGCTCGAGCAAGCCACCACCCGCGAAGACCCGCGCGAAAAACTGCGTGCCTTGCGTGCCGAGTTTGCGCTGAAGGTGGAGGCGGAGAAGGCGTTGGCTGATAAAGCAGCAAACAAGGCTTAAGTTTTAGTTGTAGTTACCAGCAACCTTCAATAATGAGCTATGAAGACCAGTAACTTCTTTCTTGCCCAGTTCGGTTGACATGAGCGACTTCATCGAGTATTTGCATGAGGTGTTCGCCTTGTTCGGCCCCATCACCACCTGCCGTATGTTTGGAGCGCACGGCATTTACCGCGACGGGCTGATGTTCGGTTTGTACGCGCAAGGCCGTTTGTATTTGAAAACCGATGCGCACAATCTGGCGCAATTCACTGCCGAACACTGCGAGCCGTTTCGCTTTGTGCAACGCGGCAAGCAGGTACAACTGTCTTACTGGAGCGCACCCGATTTCATCTTAGATGACCGTGAGTTAGCTGCTGCGTGGGCGCACAGCGCCTATGAGGCCGCCATGCGGGCGCAAGAGGCGAAAGATCGGCACGCCAGCGCACCGCCATGGCACAAAGCATAAAGTCAGTTATTCTGTGCTCTTCTTTGGCATTACCTGAAAGTCGCCCATGTCTGTTCACACCCTGCCCACCTCTGCTGCCGTTGATCCCGTCTGGCAAGCCAAAGTCCATTTGGCCGCAGCGCTGCGATTGGCGGTGCTCGACGGCTTGGAAGAAGGTATTGACAACCACTTCACCATGGTGGTGCCCGGACGTACCGACCAGTATTTGCTGCTGCCCTATGGCTTGCATTGGTCTGAAGCCCGCGCCAGCGACATCGTTGTGTTCAACGATGCGGGTGAAACCCTCGAGGGCAAAGGCGTGGTTGAACTCTCCGCGCAATGCATACACGCGCCCTTGCACCGCATCACCGGCGCCAAAGTGGTGTTACACACCCACCAAGCTTGGGCCACGGCACTCAATATGTTGAAAAACAACCGGTTGGTGGCCGCCAGCCAAACCGCTGCTTTCTTTCACAACCGCATTGCGTATGACGACCATTACACGGGTCTGGCCAAAACCATGGACGAAGGCGAACGCTTGGCCGCATTGCTGCAAGACAAACAAACCATGTTCCTGAAAAACCATGGTGTGATCACCGTGGGCAACACGGTGGCGCAGGCTTACCGCCGCTTGTACAAATTGGAGAAAGCCTGCCAAACCCAGGTGCTGGCCATGAGCACAGGCGAGCCGCTGGAAGTCATGAGCGAAGCCGTCGTGGCCGAAGTGCTGCAACGCTCACCCCACGACCGCCACCCTGTCGCCGAGCGCGAGCGCTTGTATTTCGAAGCCATGATGCGGGTACTTGACCGGGTCAATCCTGGGTATGCGGATTGAGTTTTGATGAACAGTTAATTAGAAACAATCAACCCTGCCCTGTCCCCCGCTTTCGCAACCACTTCACCTACCACCGCCGCCTGCGAGAACCCGTGTTTGGCAAACACGTCCATCACTGCGTCCAGTGATGCAGGCGCACAACTGACCAACAAGCCGCCGCTGGTTTGCGGGTCGCTCAACAAAGCTTGGTCGATGGCATCAAATCCCGATGCAGGTAATTTCACATCCGCAGCGTAGCCGCTCCAGTTGCGTGCCGACGCACCGGTGATGTGGCCCGCCTCTGCCAATGTACGCACGCCTTCAAGCAGCGGCACTTGCGACCAAGCGATAAGCACATCCAAGCCCGAACCACGCGCCAACTCCAACGCATGGCCGGCCAGACCAAAACCGGTGACATCGGTCAAGGCATGCACGCCATCTATCGCAGCAAGTTCAGGGCCGGGCGTGTTCAAACGCGTTGTTGTGGAGATCATTTGCGCATAAGCCTCGGCCGACAGTTGTTCTTTTTTAAGCGCAGCAGACATGACGCCCACGCCCAGCGGCTTGCCCAGCACCAACACATCACCGGCCTGCGCAGACGCATTGCGCTTGATGCGACTCGGCTGTGCCAAACCCAACACCACCAAGCCGTAAATCGGTTCCACCGAGTCAATGCTGTGGCCGCCTGCGATGGGAATACCTGCTGCCTGACACACACTTTGCCCGCCTTCCAAAATACGGCCTATGGTGTCAGTGCTGAGCACATTGATGGGCATGCCGACCAGCGCCAACGCAAAGATGGGCGTGCCGCCCATGGCGTACACATCGCTGATGGCGTTGGTGGCGGCGATGCGTCCAAAGTCAAAAGGGTCTTCCACCACCGGCATGAAAAAGTCGGTGGTGGCAATCAAGGCCTGCTGGTCGTTGAGCAAATACACAGCCGCATCGTCTGACGTATCCATACCGACCAGCAATTGCGGCGGCAGCGCAAAGCCTTTCATATTCGAAAGGATGTCGCGCAACACGCCGGGTGCAATCTTGCAGCCGCAGCCACCGCCGTGGGCCAAAGAAGTCAATCGGGGTTGTGTGTTGTCAGAAGATGCATTCATGCGACAAATCTAACACGCGTGCAGGTCTTCTATGATCGGTCGCTGCTGTAGGGCGTTGATGCAGCCTGCGGTTCAAAGGAGTCATGGTGTGGAAGTTTCATTTGTAGAAGAAATCAAGTCACTGCGTTTGGGCGACGGCGAACGTTTTCACGGCGAAGGCATTTTGGCGGTGACCAAAGCCTTGTTGCAATCTGGTGTGGCCTATGTCGGCGGCTACCAGGGCGCACCGGTGTCGCATTTGCTGGATGTGATGGTGCAGGCCAAGCCACTGATGCAAGAACTTGGTGTGCATGTCGAGGCCTGTTCCAACGAAGCCTCGGCCGCCGCCATGCTCGGCGCCAGCATCCACTACCCTTTGCGCGGCGCGGTCACTTGGAAATCGATTGTCGGTACTAACGTGGCAAGTGACGCCTTGTCCAACTTAGCCTCCCCTGGTGTGGTCGGTGGTGCACTGATTGTGGTGGGCGAAGACTACGGTGAAGGCGCGTCCGTCATCCAAGAACGCACCCATGCGTATGCGCTCAAAAGCACGCTGTGTCTGCTGGACCCGCGCCCTGACCTGTCCCGCATGGTCGACATGGTCGAGCATGGTTTTGCGCTTTCAGAAGCATCGAATATGCCTTGCATACTGGAGTTACGCATTCGCGCCTGCCATGTGCGCGGCAGTTTTGTAGCCAAGACCAACCGCGCACCGGCAGTGTCGACGCGCCACTTGATGGCCGAGCCTGCGAAATTCGATTACATGCGTTTGGCGCATCCGCCGGTCACCTTCAAACAAGAAAAGCGCAAACTCGAAGAACGCCTGCCTGCGGCGCGTGAGTACATTGTGAAACACGGTTTGAACGAGCTCATGCTTGGCCACAAGCACGCTGATTTAGGTTTGATCGTGCAAGGCGGTTTGTACAACAGCTTATTGCGCAGCCTGCAACTGCTCGGTCTGGCGAATGCTTATGGTGAATGCGATATACCGATGCTGGTACTCAACGTCACCTACCCGCTGGTGCCGGATCAAGTGGCTGATTTTTGCCAAGGCAAACGCGCCGTTTTGGTGGTTGAAGAAGGCCAGCCCGAATACATCGAACAAGATATTGCCACGCAACTGCGACGTCGTGGTATTCACACCCCTTTGCACGGCAAGGACATGCTGCCGGGTGCGGGTGAATACAACGTCGAGGCCATCACCTCGGGCTTGTCACCTTTCATCGCGCAATACCTGTCGTCTGAGGCGGCGCACAGCGGGCAACATTGGTTAAGCGGTTTGCAACAACGCCGCGCCGATGTGGCTAAAGCACTGGGCCAAGCACTGCCTGCGCGCCCGCCAGGCTTTTGTATTGGTTGCCCGGAGCGTCCGGTGTTTTCTGCCTTGAAACTGGTGCAACAAGAAATAGGCGACTTGCATATTGCCGCCGACATCGGCTGTCACGCTTTAGGCACGTTCGAGCCGTTTTCCACCGGCCATTCGATATTGGGTTATGGCATGAGTCTGGCAAGCCGTGCCGGTGTGTCGCCGATGATGCAAAGGCGCACGCTGGCCATCATGGGCGACGGCGGTTTCTGGCACAACGGCTTGCTCACCGGTGTGCAAAGCGCACTCTTCAACGGCGACGATGCAGTACTGTTGATTTTCAAAAACGGCTACACCTCAGCGACGGGTACGCAAGACATCATCTCCACACCGATGGAGAACGAGAAGCAAGCCGCCACAGACAAGCACAGCAGTTTGTCGCACACCAACATGACCATCGAATCCACGCTGCAAGGTCTGGGCGTGCAATGGTTGAAGACGGTGCATACCTATGAAGTGGCGAACGTCAAAGCTTTGCTCAAAGAAGCGTTCACGTCAGATTTCAACGGCTTGAAAGTCATCATTGCCGAGGGCGAATGCCAACTCGAACGTCAGCGCCGCATCAAACCATGGATCCAATCTTTGCTGAAAAAAGGCCAACGCGTGGTGCGGGTGAAATACGGTGTCGACGAAGACGTATGCAACGGCGACCATGCTTGCATTCGCTTGTCGGGTTGTCTCACACTGACGCTCAAAGACAACCCTGACCCGCTGAAAGTCGATCCGGTGGCGACCGTGATTGACGGCTGTGTCGGTTGCGGTTTGTGCGGTGAAAACGCCCACGCCGCCACACTGTGCCCGAGCTTTTACCGTGCTGAAATCATCCAAAACCCAGGCGTGATCGAACGCCTGTGGGCAGGCATTCAAACGAGGCTGGTGCGCGCCATGCAAACTGCATGACACAGCCCGTCAGTTTGCTGGTCTGTGCCTTGGGCGGCGAAGGCGGCGGGGCGCTCAGCGAATGGTTGATGGACACGGCCAGACGCGCAGCTTATCCGGCGCAAAGCACCTCCATCCCAGGGGTGGCGCAGCGCACCGGTGCGACCACTTATTACATTGAAGTGTTACCTACACCTTTGGCTGAGTTGAACGGTAAGCAACCGGTGTTCAGCTTGAACCCCGTGCCCGGAGCGCTGGATGCTTTGGTGTCTACCGAACTGTTGGAGACCGCCAGACAAATTTCACTGGGCATGGTGTCTGTCGAACGCACCCGTGTCTTC
>Ga0136641_1000356_pt1 | contig 19854 bp, 17 predicted proteins | sample EliLak1302023Y_FD_115312 | JGI IMG/M metagenome (GOLD analysis project Ga0136641, IMG submission 115312) | Freshwater microbial communities from Elizabeth Lake, Yosemite National Park, California, USA - 13020-23Y | ecosystem: Environmental > Aquatic > Freshwater > Lake ...
CGAATTTGGGGTTGGCGCGCAGCATGTGCGCCGATACATCGGTAGTCCCCATGCCTTTGTGCATAGACTCAAAAGCATACTGCCAGGTTTGCATTTGCTGGCGGTTGACAAACAAATCCATGACGGAGAAGTCTTCATCGTCCATGGTGGCGGCCCAGTGGCTCAGGCGGCGCCAGAAAATGGTGTAGTCCACCTGGTCCGCGGCCAGCATGGGCAGCAGCATGTCGGTCAGGGCTTTTTGCCGGGGGTCCGCTTGGCTCAGTCCCATTTTTTTCGCTAGGCAGAGTTGACTGGCGGCTTGGAAATGGGTACGGTAGCTGTCCACGGCCTGTGTCGCTGCGTCCTCGTCCCCGATAAGCGGCATGAGCGCGTCGGTCAGGCAGTACAAATTCCAGTAGGCCATATTGGGCTGCTCGGAAAACGCATAGCGTCCTTGGGTATCGGAATGGTTGCAAATATGGCCGGGAGCAAATGCGTCTAGGAACTGGAAGGGTCCATAGTCCAGCGTCAGGCCCAGGATGCTCATGTTGTCACTGTTCATGACGCCATGGCAAAAGCCAACCGCTTGCCAATGGGCTAGCAACTCGGCGGTCTTGCGACTGACTTCACTCAGCAACGCAAGATAAGGATTGCCGCCGGCCTCATCCCGGCACTGCGGGTAGTAGTGGTCAATCACAAAATCGGCCAGCGTTTGCAATTGGGGGATTTGTTCACGCTGGCTGAAATGTTCAAAATGCCCAAAGCGGATAAAACTCGGCGCCACCCGCGCGACTACCGCCGCGGTTTCCGCCGATTCGCGCCAAATGGTGGCATCCGAGCCGGTGACACACAGTGCGCGCGTGGTGGGGATGCCTAGGCCGTGCATGGCTTCGCTGCATAAAAACTCGCGAATCGCGCTGCGCAGCACGGCACGTCCATCGCCCCGCCGAGAAAATGGCGTGGGGCCGGCGCCTTTGAGTTGAATCTCATGCCCGGCCAATTCTCCGAGCAAGCAGGCGCGCCCATCGCCCAATTGGCCCGCCCAAACGCCAAATTGGTGGCCGCTGTAGACGCTGGCGTGCATCGTGCTGCCCGGCAGCAATTGGTTGCCGCTCATGGCTTGCAGTGTGGCGTCGGACATCGCCCAGTCAGGCGCTAGACCCAGTGCTTGCGCCATAGCAGGGCTGCGACCTACCCAATAAGGCTCGGGCAAGGGCGCCGGGGCGATGGCGGCCACAAAATCCGAGCCCAAATTAGCAAAGCGCTGTTGCCAAGGCAAGGACGTAAGCGCCGCCTCAGCGGACGATGGGGGGGCGACTGCCGCAGGGGTTAAAGGGTCGGTCATACCCGTATTTTCCGCGAAAGTCGCCGCCTGCCTCTGCGGCAGCACTTTTCTGTCCCCGGGCGATGTGCAGTTAATATGCGGGCCCGCCCTGGTAAGGCGCATTTTTTGGAGATATGTCGATGCTCGGATTAATGCAAAGTCAGCAATTGCTGATTTCTTCCCTGATTGATTTTGCCGAGCGGCACCATGGCGAAGGGGAAATCGTCTCCCGCCGGGTGGAGGGCGATATTCACCGATGCACCTATAAAGATATCGCTGGGCGCTCCCGCCAAGTGGCCAATGCCTTGGACAAAATGAAGCTGGCCTTCGGCGACCGCGTCGCCACCTTGGCCTGGAATGGCTACCGCCATCTGGAGCTGTACTTTGGCGTCAGCGGATCGGGGCGGGTGCTGCACACACTCAATCCGCGTTTGCATCCGGACCAAATTGTGTGGATTGCCAACCATTCGGAGGACCAGGTTCTATTCTTTGATATGACCTTCCTGCCCATTGTCAAGGCGGTGCATGCGCGTTGTACCACCATCAAACATTTCATTGCTTTGTGCGATGCGGCCAGTCTGCCGGCCGATAGCGGTATTACGGGTCTCCAAAGCTACGAAGCTTGGATGGGCCATCAACCGACCCACTACGTCTGGCCCGAGTTTGATGAAAACAGCGCATCAAGCATGTGCTACACGAGTGGCACAACGGGCAACCCCAAGGCCGCGCTTTACAGCCATCGTTCCACCATCTTGCACGCCTGGGCTGGCGCCATGCCTGACGCCTTGAACATGAGCGCGCGCGACAGCTTGCTTCCGGTGGTGCCAATGTTCCATGTCAATGCCTGGGGCCTGCCCTATTCGGCGGCTATGACCGGCGCCAAAATAGTCTTCCCGGGCCCGGCTATGGACGGAAAGTCGATTTTTGATTTGATTGAATCCGAAAAAGTGACCTTCGCTGCCGGTGTACCCACGGTCTGGCAAATGATGCTGGGCCATATGCAGCAAGGCGGCTTGCGCTTTTCGACGCTTAAGCGCACGGTCATTGGGGGCTCTGCCTGTCCGCCGGCCATGATCGCGGCATTCAATGACCAATACGGCGTGGAGGTGCTGCATGCCTGGGGTATGACCGAGATGTCTCCGCTGGGAACGGTGTGCACGCTAAAGAATAAGCATTTGAGCATGGACGACAGCCAGAAAATGGCGGTGCGTATTAAGCAAGGCCGTGGGATTTACGGCGTGGACATGAAGATCGTCGATGAGCAGGGCGATGAATTGCCCTGGGATGGCAAGGCCTATGGTGATCTGCTGGTCAAGGGTCCTTGGGTGATCCGAGAATATTTCAAAGGCGAGGGCGGCGCGCCCTTGGTGAACGGTTGGTTCCCCACCGGCGACGTCGCCACCATCGACCCTGATGGCTATTTGCAAATCACCGACCGCAGCAAGGACGTGATCAAGTCCGGCGGCGAATGGATCAGCTCGATTGACGTAGAGAACATCGCTATGGCACACCCGGCGGTGGCTATGGCAGCCTGCATTGGTATGAAACACCCCAAGTGGGACGAGCGCCCCGTGGTGGTGGTGGTGAAAAAACCCGGTGCCGACGTTTCTCGCGAGGCCTTGTTAGCCTTTTTTGAGGGAAAAACCGCCAAGTGGCAAATCCCGGACGATGTGATTTTTATTGATGCCATTCCCCTGGGGGCCACCGGCAAGATGCAAAAAGTCAAATTACGCGAGACCTTGAAGGACTACCAACTGCCGACGGCCTAAAGCCTGTGCTGCGCTGCGGTGTCTGGTGTTGCCCACACCACTGTCCTAGCGCGAATTCACACTTTGGCCCCACCTAGCCTGCGGATTTGTTGTTTATCACTTTAGCGGCTAAGCTAAGGTCAAACCCTCGGTGGGTGCAGGATGGAAGTCCTGTAACCTCGGGATCTTAGATTTCTTAGGAGAACCTCTGGTGTCCATTCAATTCAAACTGATCGCGGCGGCTGTCGCCCTGGCTTGTGCAAGCGGCGCTATGGCGCAAAAGGGTGAGGTCGTGAAAATGGTGCGTATTGACGCGCAATCTGGTTTGCTCGGCCCCGTCGGCGTAAACCAGCTCAAAAGCTACCAGTTCTTCGCCGAAAAATTCAGCGGCAAAGGCAACCCCGCAGGCGTCACCTTCGAAGTGACCGGCATCGACAACAAACTCAGCCCGGCAGAAAGCCTGAACGCGCTCAAATCCGCCATTGACCAGGGCGTGCGCTACATCATTCAGGGTAATGGCTCTTCAGTCGCATTGGCGCTCTCTGACGCAGTGAGCAAACACAATGAACGCAACCCCGGTAAAGAAGTGATTTACCTCAACGACGCCGCTGTTGACCCAGACCTGACCAATAGCAAGTGCAGCTACTGGCATTTCCGCTTTGACGCGGACACCTCGATGAAGATGGAAGCGATGTCCAGCTTTATGGTGGACCAAAAGGACATCAAAAAAGTCTATATCTTGGGCCAAAACTACTCTCATGGTGTGCAAGTGGCCAAGTACGCCAAAGAGACTTTGGGTCGCAAGCGCCCGGATATTCAAATCGTGGGTGAGGACCTGCATCCCTTGGCCCAAGTGCGTGACTTTGCGCCCTATATTGCCAAGATCAAAGCATCGGGCGCTGACACGGTGATTACCGGCAATTGGGGCTCGGACTTGTCGCTGCTCGTGAAGGCGGCGATGGAAGGCGGCTATACCGGTAATTTCTACACCTATTACGCTGGCGTGACCGGCACGCCTACGGCCCTGGGTACCAATGGCGCTGGCAAGGTCTACCAAATCGCCTACAGCCACTACAACATGGGCGGCCAGATGGACAAGTGGATGGCCGAATTCAAGACCAAATACAACGACGACTTTTACACCGGCTCGGTTATTCGCGTGTACCAGATGTTGGGTGGCGCCATGGCCAAGGCCAAGTCCACCGACCCGGTCAAAGTCGCTGCCGCGTTGGACGGTTTGCGGGTCGATAGCTTCAATGGCGAAGTGGAAATGCGCAAGCTGGACCACCAATTGCAGCAGCCTTTGTACATGACGGTATGGCAGAAAGCCGATAAAAAATACCCTTACAGCCCGGAGAACACCGGCATGACCCTGGTGCCCCTGAAGGAGTACCCCAACTACGTTTCCAGCACGCCCACCAGCTGCCAGATGAAGCGGCCTTCCTAAGCAGTGATCTGATTTTTCGGTAAGCGAGTTGCGTCCTGCAAAAGGGCGTTTCGCTGATCCTTGAAAGCCTGCAGTTTTTCATGGAATTTTTTCTCATTTCAAGTCTGAATGGTCTGAGTTACGGCTTGCTGCTATTCATGCTGAGTTCGGGATTGACCCTGATTTTTAGCATGATGGGCGTGCTCAATTTTGCGCACGCCAGTTTTTATATGCTGGGGGCCTATGTGGGCTATAGCGTGGCGCAGCTGGCAGGTTTCTGGCCGGCCATGGTGATTGCGCCCTTGCTGGTCGGCGCATTGGGGGCCCTGTTTGAGCGCTACTGCCTGCGCCGCGTGCACAAGTTTGGACATGTACCAGAGTTGCTGATTACATTTGGTATGACCTATGTCGTGCTCGAAGTAGTGCAACTGGTCTGGGGCCGGATCGCGGTGGACTTTGCGCCGCCCGCGCTCTTGCAAGGTCCAGCTTTTACGCTGGTAAACCATTCGGTGGCCGGTCTCAGTGTGCATTGGGGCGCGGTAGCGCCAGCGATGTGCAATGCCGCTGATGCCGCGCTACGCATTGTGTGTTCGCCGTTTCCGGCGACGCGCGGCTTCATGATGCTGGTGGCCATCACCATGCTCGCGTCTATCTGGCTATTGCTAACCCGCACCCGAGTGGGTCTGGTCATTCAGGCGGCGCTGACACATCCGGATGCGGTGGAGTCCTTGGGGCATAACGTACCGCGCGTGTTTATGTTGGTCTTCGGTGCCGGCGCCGCGCTGGCCGGTTTGGCTGGCGTCATCGGCGGCAGCACCTTTTTGACTGAGCCGGCTATGGCGGCTACCGTGGGCTCTATTGTGTTTGTGGTGGTGGTGGTGGGTGGCCTAGGTTCATTGTCCGGTGCGTTTATCGCCTCGCTCCTGATCGGAATCGTCCAAACCTTTGCCGTATCGCTAGATTACTCTTTGGGCAGCGTGCTGGCATCGGCTGGTATGGCGATGGCGCCGTCTTGGCAGGGAACTACCTTGGCGCGGCTGACGATTGCGCAAGTAGCACCGATATTGCCCTATTTGCTGCTCGTTTTGATTTTGATTTTCCGCCCGCGTGGCTTGCTGGGGAGTCGCGAAGGATGAGTACGGCTCCTTATGCCGGGGCGCGCTGGGGCTCTATCTGGCTGTGGCTGGCCTTTGCTATCGCCATGCTCGCCATGCCCCGAATATTTGACAGTGGCTTGTCCATCACCATGCTGTCGCAAATGGGTATCGCCATCATTGCCTGTTTGTCATACAACATGCTGCTGGGGCAGGGTGGCATGCTGAGTTTTGGGCATGCGGTTTATACCGGCCTAGGTGCTTTTGTCGCTATCCACGCGCTCAACGCCTGGTGTGCGGGCAGCCCGGCATTGCCGGTGTCGCTGGTGCCCCTCATCGGCGGTCTGGCGGGTATGGGCTTTGCGATGCTGTTTGGCTATGTCACTACGCGCAAGTCCGGCACTACTTTTGCCATGATTACCTTGGGCCTGGCCGAGCTGGTGTTTGCTATGTCCTTGATGGTGCCTGAATTTTTTGGCGGTGAGGGCGGCGTGTCGGGCAACCGGGTGGTCGGCGCGCCTGTGCTGGGCATCAGCTATGGCCCGGCCGTGCAGGTGTATTACCTGATCGCGCTCTACACCCTGGTCTGCGTGGTGTTGATGTACGCCTTCACCCAAACCCCCCTGGGCCGTTTGCTCAATGCGGTGCGCGACAACCCAGAGCGGGTGGAATTTATCGGCTATAACCCGCAGCGCATCCGCTACACCGCCTTCATCATTGCTGGTTTTTTCGCTGGGATATCAGGGGGCCTGGGAGCCTTGAACTTTGAGATTGTCAACGCCGAAGTCGTGGGCGCGGCCCGTTCTGGCGCCTACCTCCTGTTTACGTTTTTAGGCGGTGCTACTTTCTTTTTCGGTCCCATCATCGGTGCAGTATTGATGGTGCTCGCCTTTGTCATGCTCAGTGAACTTACCAAGGCTTGGTTGCTTTACTTGGGCGCGGTTTTCATGCTCATGGTGATGTACGCGCCGGGCGGCTTAGCCAGCCTGATCATGCTCAATGTGCGCCTAGCACGCCACGGCAAGATGCGCGCATTGTTGCCTGCCTATGGCTTACTAGCCCTGAGCGTTTCTGGGTGTGCGCTGGGCTTTTCGGCACTGGTGGAAATGGTCTACCACCGCCAGCTCGACGCTGCGATGGGTCCGGTGCTGCGCTTTTTAGGTCTGGCCTTGGACACCTCGTCTGTCCTGCATTGGTCTGGATTGCTGGTGTATTTGGGCGTCGCAATAAGGAGTTTTGCGTGGACGCGTCGCCGCTTTGCGCTGCAATGGAATGTGCAGCACCAAATCATGGAGGACGAGCGCTTGCGCGCCGCCACCGCGCCATGACGGATCCTATGCGGGTACCCGCTTTGCAATTGCGCGATGTGCGCAAAAGTTTTGGCAAAACCGAGATTATTCGCGGTACCGACCTGGTGGTGCAGTCGGGTGAGCGGGTGGCCATCATCGGACCCAACGGAGCGGGTAAGTCCACACTGTTAAATCTCATAAGCGGGCGTAGCCCCTTAAGCGGCGGCGACATCCTTTTGCACGGCCAATCGATACAAGGTAAAAAACCTTTTGAGATCAACCGACTGGGCTTATCGCGCAGTTTTCAGATCACCAATATCTTTCCCAAGCTCAGCGTTTTTGAAAACCTTCGCTGCAGCGTACTGTGGAGCATGGGCTACGGCTACAGCTTCTGGCGCTTTTTGGCTGATTTGCACGATGCCAATGCCGCGGCCCTGGCATTGATGGCGCGTATTGGGCTGGCACGCAAGCGCGACGTCCTGGCGATGGACCTCACCTATGCCGAGCAGCGCGCCCTAGAAGTGGGTATCACCATGGGCGGTGGTGCCAATGTGATTTTGCTCGATGAGCCCACTGCCGGGATGAGCGCCAGCGAAACCAGCCATTTTGTGGCGCTGATCCGGGAGGCGGCACAGGGCAAGACATTGCTTACTGTGGAGCACGACATGGGTGTGGTCTTTGGTCTGGCTGACAAAATTGCCGTCTTGGTCTATGGCGAAGTGATTGCATTTGATTCGCCTGAGGCGGTGCGCGCTGATCCCCGCGTGCAGGAGGCTTATCTGGGTTCGGCTGTGGCCGATGCCCAGGCCGATGCAGCCAAGCGGAGAGCCTAAGCATGCTGCGCGTACAAGGTCTGAACGCTTTTTATGGGAAAAGTCATGTGCTGCACGGCGTGGATTTTCAGGTAGGCGAAGGTGAAATTTTGGCGCTGCTGGGGCGCAACGGCTCGGGCCGTTCCACAACGGCCAAAGCCATCATGGGTCTGGTCGATGCGCAGGGCTCGGCCCAGTGGAATGGCCAAGAGCTGCTGGGCAAAAAACCTTTCCAAATCGCCCAGTTGGGCATTGGCTATGTGCCCGAGAATCGAGATATTTTTCCTCGCCTGACGGTACACCAAAACCTGATGTTGGGTGAAAAATCAGGCCGTAAAAATCCACGCTGGACCTTTGAGGACATGTACACCTTGTTCCCGCGCCTGCGCGCAAGGGCGGATGTCGAGGCCGGTGTGCTGTCCGGTGGCGAGCAACAAATGCTGACGCTTTGCCGCACCCTAATGGGCGATCCGGATCTGGTCATCATCGACGAACCCACCGAGGGCCTTGCCCCCAAAATTGTGGAACTGGTTGCTGGGTTTTTGCAAGCCTTGCGCGCGCGCGGATTGTCGGTGCTGCTCATCGAGCAAAAGCTCACAATTGCCATGCAAATTTCCGACAGTTGCTTGGTCATGGGGCATGGCAGCGTGGTATTCCAGGGCACACCCTCTGCATTGCAAGCCGATGCAGGGGTGCGCAAAGAGTGGCTGGAGGTGTGACCCAGCGTTTGTCCCCGTTGGGACAAAAACCCTCCTGTAAAAAGCCCTACAATTTAAAAAAAAGAACGGTCGTTCTATTTTGCTTCCCCGTCTCCCCGTATTCCCATTGCCGCATCTCTAGAAGGAAAGCCAGCATGACAGCGCATTACCAGGTTCAGGGCGACATCGCCCTCATCACACTCGATAACCCACCGGTCAACGGCCTGGGGCACGCCACTCGGGTCGGCATTGCCGACGGCATGGCTAAGGCACTTGCCGATGCGGCCGTACAAGCCGTCATCATTACCGGCGCGGGCAAAGCGTTTTCGGGTGGCGCGGACATCCGCGAATTTGGCTCTTCCAAGGCCATGATGGAGCCCAACCTCAATAGCGTTATCTTGCTTCTGGAAAAATCCACTAAGCCGGTGATCGCGGCGATCCATTCGGTGGCCATGGGCGGCGGATTGGAATTAGCCCTGGGTTGCCACTATCGCATTGCAGCGCCAGGCGCCAGCATTGCATTGCCTGAGGTTAAGTTGGGACTGCTACCCGGCGCCGGTGGCACACAGCGTCTGCCGCGCGTGCTTGGCGTCGAAGCCGGCCTGAACATGGTGGTTTCGGGCGAAGCCATCAAGAGCGAAATGCTGGCCATGTTGCCAGGTCAAAAATTGTTTGACAAGCTGTCCAAGTCTGCAGAAAGCCTGGCTGAAGAGGCTTTGGCATTTGCCCGATCGGTGGCTGCAACCCGTCCGCTGCCCCTGGTGCGTGACCTCCCTTGCAAGCACCCGCTGGGAGATGCCTATTTCCAGTTTGCCCGCAATATGGTGGGCGCTATGTCAAAAAACTACCCAGCACCCCTCAAGTGCATTGAAGCAGTGGAGGCGGCGGCGACCAAGAAGTTTGAAGATGGCATGGCTACCGAACGCCAAATTTTCATCAACCTGATGATGAGTTCCGAAAGTCGCGCCTTACGCCATTTGTTCCTGGGCGAGCGCGCAGCCTCCAAGATTCCGGATATCGACGCGAGCATCCAGCCGCGTGAGATCAAAAGTGTGGCCATCATTGGCGCGGGCACCATGGGCGGGGGCATTGCGATGAATTTCATGAATGCCGGCATCAGCGTCAAGATGCTAGAAATGAAACAGGAAGCCCTAGACAAAGGTGTTGCGACTATCCGCGGCAACTATGAAGCCCAGGTGAAAAAGGGCAAGCTCAAGCAAGATAAATATGAGCAGCGCATGGCGCTGTTGTCTACGACGCTGAGTTACGACGAGCTCAGTGGCACCGATATGGCGATTGAAGCCGTGTTTGAAGAAATCGGCGTCAAAGAAAAAGTGTTTAAGGAACTGGACCGCGTCATGAAGCCCGGCGCCATTTTGGCCTCCAACACCTCCACCTTGGATGTGAACCAGATTGCTGCCTTTACCCAGCGCCCGCTAGATGTGGTGGGCCTGCATTTCTTTAGTCCGGCCAATGTGATGAAGTTGCTGGAGGTGGTGCGCGGTGCCAAAACCGCCAAAGACGTGATGGCCACTTCCATGGCCGTCGCCAAAAAGATCCGCAAAACGGCAGTGGTCTCTGGCGTGTGCGACGGCTTTATCGGCAACCGCATGATCGAGCAATATGGCCGCCAAGGGGGCTTTTTGCTCGATGAAGGCTGCACACCGCAGCAAGTGGACAAAGCCATGGAGAAATTCGGCATGGCTATGGGTCCCTTCCGCATGGGCGATCTGGCGGGTAACGACATCGGCTGGGCCATCCGCAAACGCCGCTCTGTGGAGCGCGCGACCATGAAGTACAGCAAAACTGCAGATTTGTTGTGTGAAAAAGGCCGCTTCGGCCAAAAAACCGGTGCCGGTTGGTACGACTACAAACCGGGCAAGCGCGATGCCATACCGAACGCCGAAGTAGAAAAGATGATCGAGGACTACCGCGCAGCCAACGGCATCACGCCGCGCAAAATCAGTGACGAGGAAATCGTACATCGCCTGGTCTTCGCCCTGGTGAACGAAGCAGCGCATATTTTGGAAGAGGGCATCGCGAATAAGGCCAGCGATATCGACATCGCCTACATCTTTGGTTATGGTTTCCCTCCCTACCGTGGTGGCCCGATGTTGTACGCCGATGAAGTAGGCCTGTTCAACGTGGTGCAAGCCATGCATCGCTTTGCCCAAAATCCGCTGGACGACGCCAGTTTCTGGAAGCCTGCGCCCTTGCTGGCGCGCCTGGCTGCCGAAGGTAAGACATTTAATTAAGGAACCGCCATGACTTCAGCAGTAATTGTTTCCACCGCCCGCACGCCTCTGACCAAAAGCTGGAAAGGCGCCTTCAATATGACCCATGGCGCCACCATGGGCGGCCATGTGGTCGAGCACGCGATCAAGCGCGCTGGTATCGAAGCCGGTGAGGTCGATGACGTCATCATCGGCTGCGGCACGCCCGAGGGTGCGACCGGTGCCAATATCGCGCGCCAGATTGCGTTGCGTGCCGGTTGCCCGGTCAGTGTTTCGGGCATGACGATCAACCGTTTTTGCTCTTCAGGCTTGCAAACTATTGCCACAGCCGCGCAGCGCATCCTGGCCAACGAAGGCGACATTTACGTGGCCGGTGGCGTGGAAGCCATTTCCTGCACCGCGCAGGAAATGAACAAGCATATGCTGGCCGATCCATGGTTGCAAAAGAACAAACCCGAAGTCTATTGGGCCATGTTGCAAACCGCCGAGCAAGTGGCTAAGCGCTACCACATCAGCCGCGAAGCCATGGACCAGTATGGCGCGGCCAGCCAGCAAAAAGCCTCGGCTGCTTTGGAGCAAGGTTTGTTCAAAGACGAAATCGCTCCGATCAAAGTCACCATGGGCGTGGCTGACAAAGTGATGGGCATGATGACCAAGCAAGTGACGGTGAGCGACGACGAAGGCATTCGCGCTGGCACCACCTACGATGGCATCAAAGATCTGCGATCTGCACTGCCCGGCGGTTTGGTGTCGGCGGGCAATGCGAGCCAGTTGTCCGATGGCGCTGGCGCGGTGGTGGTGATGCACGAGAAAATAGCCGAGCAAAAAGGCCTCAAACCCCTGGGCCGTTTCCTGGGCTTTGCGGTAGCCGGTTGCGAGCCTGACGAAATGGGCATCGGCCCCGTGTACGCCGTGCCTAAAGTGCTTAAGCGCCTGGGCCTGACCGTGGCCGACATCGACTTGTGGGAGCTTAACGAAGCTTTTGCGGTGCAAGTTCTGTATTGCCGCGACAAGCTGGGCATTCCGGCGGACAAACTCAATGTCAATGGCGGGGCGATTGCGGTGGGTCATCCCTTTGGCATGAGTGGCCAACGCCTGACCGGCCATGCCTTGATCGAAGGCAAGCGCCGTGGCGCTAAACGCGTTTGCGTCACCATGTGTATTGGTGGTGGCATGGGTGCGGCGGGTATTTTCGAAGTCTTATAAAGGACGCTTGCTATGAAGCTGCGCGCAACCATCGACTTTTTATTGCACGATTGGTTGCGCACCGAGCAGCTCAGTGGCCGCGCGCGTTTTGCCGATCATTCGCGCGAAACCTTTGACGCGGTGCTCGATACCTGCGAGCGCATTGCGCGCGAAAAATACGCGCCTTTCAATCGCCTGGTTGATATCGAGGAGCCACGCTTTGACGGCGAACGCGTCATCCTGCCCCAGGCCAGCAAAGACGCTGCCGATGCGTATGCGGCCTCGGGCATGCTCAGCGCAGCGCAGGACTACGGCATCGGCGGCATGCAATTGCCCTACAGCGTAGAGGCCGCCGCCAATGCGTTTTTTGCCTGCGCCTCGGTCGGCATTGGTACCAGCATGCTCACCACGGGCAATGCTAATTTGCTGATGGTGCATGGCACTGAGACGCAAAAAAAGGTATTTGCCCTGCAAGAGTTTTCGGGCCGCTTTTCCGGCACCATGTGCTTGAGCGAGCCGCAAGCGGGCTCCAGCCTCTCGGACATCGTAACCCGTGCTGTGCCCGATGGCGCGGACTATGCAGGCGACCTTTTAGGTCCGCGTTACCGCCTCAAGGGCAACAAGATGTGGATCTCCAGCGGTGAGCATGAGCTTAGCGAGAACATCATTCATTTAGTATTAGCCAAAATCCCCGATGCGTCCGGAAAATTGGTGCCTGGCACACGCGGCATCTCGCTCTTTATCGTGCCCAAGAAGCTGGTCGACGCCCATGGCGAATTGACCGGCGTGCGCAACGATGTAGCCTTGGCCGGGCTTAACCATAAGCTGGGCTGGCGCGGCACCACCAATACCTTGCTCAATTTTGGCGAGGGCAAGTTCCCGGTGGACAGCAGTGCGGGTCTGGATGGCCAAGGCGCTGGCGCTATTGGCTACTTGGTGGGCCAAGCCGGTGACGGCTTACGCTGCATGTTCCATATGATGAACGAGGCGCGCATCGGCGTGGGCATCGCGGCCACCATGCTCGGCTTGGCCGGTTATTACGCTGCGCTGGACTATGCACGAAACCGACCCCAGGGCCGGCCTATGGGCGCTGGCGGTAAAGACGCGAGCCAGCCCCAGGTCCGCATCATCGAGCACACCGACATTAAGCGGATGCTACTGGCCCAGAAAGCTTACGGCGAAGGCGCATTGGCGCTGGCTTTGTACTGCGCCCGTTTGGTCGATGAACAGCACACGGCCGAGGCAGCGGCGGTGGACGAGGCGCGCCTGTTGCTGGAAGTGCTCACCCCGATCGCCAAGAGCTGGCCGAGCGAGTGGTGCTTGGAAGCCAATTCACTGGCGATACAGGTGCACGGCGGCTACGGCTACACGCGGGATTTTCCGGTAGAGCAATATTGGCGCGATAACCGCCTCAATATGATTCATGAGGGGACGCATGGCATTCAGGCCTTGGACCTCCTGGGCCGCAAAGTGTTGATGGAAAACGGCAAAGGTATGCAATTGCTGGCCGTGCGCATGCAGGCCACGATGGCCCGTGCAGGCAGCCATGCCGCGCTGGGCGGCCACGCGTTAGCCCTTGGGCAGGCGCTAGCGCAAGTGGACGCCGCAACGCGCGCCGCCTGGTCCACGGGCCTGCCTGGCGAAGCCTTGGCCAATGCCGTGCCGTATATGCAGGCTTTTGGCCACACGGTGCTGGCCTGGATCTGGCTGGATGTGGCTTGCGCCGCACTAGAGGCTGATCCTCAAGCGCTGGGCGCGGCGACCCAAGGGCGCATCGGTGCAAGCCAATTTTTCTTTCACTATGAATTACCCAAAATCGGAGCCTGGTTGGCTGTGGTTGAATCGAGGGACATGACCTGCGCAACATTTCCCGAGGAGGCTTTCTGATGGCATTTTTCAAGAAGTACAACGGCACCACCGATATACGCCTGCTCCGCTTGGAGCGCGTGATCTGGATTCTTATTTACGGTGGTCTGCTATCGACAGTGCTCTCTGGATTTGCCCGCGACGCCGGTGCCCAGGGCCACACGGCGCTGTTGGTTTGCGGGATTTTTGCAGTGGCGGCCGGGGTGGTACTTATCTTGGTGCGCTCGCGCCTGCGCGAAGAAGACACAGCCTCCTAGTGGTCGTGCCCGGGCAGCGCTGCCTAACCAGGTATCGCTGGTGCGACATGCGGCAGGCGCGGCAGAGGTAAGAATCTACGTACACGGCTGCTGCCTTTTCTTCAATCAAATTTGGAAATTCCTATGACACGTACGATTCAACAATTGTTCGACCTTACGGGCAAAACTGCACTGGTAACGGGCGGCTCGCGCGGCCTAGGTCTACAGATGGCCCATGCCCTGGGCGAAGCCGGTGCCAAGATCATGCTCAGCTCGCGCAAAGCCGAAGACTTGGAGCAGGCCGCTGCAGAGTTGCAAGCCGCAGGCATTGATGCCCGCTGGATAGCAGCCGATTGCGCCAAAGACAGTGAAATCACCCGGCTGGCCGACGAAACCTTGCAGCGCATGGGTGATGTGGACATTCTGGTGAACAACGCCGGCGCAGCCTGGGGTTCGCCAGCGGAGGACCACCCGATAGATGCATGGGACAAGGTCATGAACCTCAATGTGCGCGGCTACTTTTTGCTCAGCCAGGCGATAGCCAAGAAAAGCATGATTGCACGACGCAAAGGCCGCATCATCAATGTGGCCTCGATCGCCGGTTTAGGTGGTAACCCCGAGGGTATGAACACCCTGGCCTACAACACCTCGAAAGGCGCGGTCATCAACTTCACCCGCACATTGGGCGCGGAATGGGGCAAGTACAACATCACCGTGAACGCGATTTGCCCAGGCTTTTTCCCCAGCAAGATGACGGCTGGTACGCTCAAGGCCATGGGGGAAGAGCGCCTGGCCGCGCACGCGCCGCTCAAGCGCCTAGGCGATGACGAAGACCTCAAAGGCCTATGCCTGCTGTACGCTTCCGACGCCGGCAAACACATTACCGGCCAATGGCTGGCGGTGGACGGCGGCGTGAGCGTGGTGACGGGTGGCTAAGGAGGCGCAAGCCGCAGCCGAGAAGGCTGCTGCCTTGTGGCGCACTTTGGGAGGCGATGGGCTGCAAATTCCCTTTGTGGCACACATGGGCTTTGCCCTAGAGCGGTGCGCCAATGGCCATTCCGAGATTCGCTACGCGCCCCTGCCCGAACACCAGAATTCTTTGGGCGTGACGCACGGCGGCGCGCTGATGACTTTGCTGGACGTGTCCATGGCTACCGCTGCACGCAGTGACACGCCGGGTCAAGGCGTGGTGACCATCGAAATGAAAACCAGTTTTATGCAAGCGGCCACTGGCCCCCTGACGGCGCGCGGCCAGTTGTTGCACCGCACTGCGACGCTCGCTTTCACGCAGTCCACGATTTACGACGCCAAAGGCCGAGCCTGCGCCATGGCTCTTGGTACCTTCAAATACCTTAGAGAAGTGTCCCGTTCGGCCTCGCTCTTGCAGCGTTCTGCCACCGGCGCCGGCACGGAGTAAACCCAATGCCTCTTAACCGCCAAATCCAACTCTCCAGCCGCCCCAGCGGACAGCCGGGATTAGAAAACTTCAGCCTGGTCAGTACGCCAACGCCAGCCTTAGCCGAGGGTGAGGTATTGGTTCGCCACCATTACCTTAGCCTGGATCCTTACATGCGCGGGCGCATGAACGACGCCAAAAGCTACGCCCAGCCGCAAGCGCTCCACCAAACCATGGTGGGCGGCACGGTAGGAGAAGTCGTCGATTCGCACCACCCCGGCTTTGCCGTGGGTGACAAAGTGGTGGGTATGGGCGGTTGGCAGGAATACGCGCTGGTGCCTGCGGCCATGGCGCCCATGCTGCGCAAAGTCGATGACAGCCGTATTCCCTTAAGCGCCTACCTGGGCGCCGTGGGCATGCCCGGCGTCACTGCCTATTACGGACTGGTCCACATCATCGCGCCAAAGTCTGGGGATACATTGGTCGTCAGCGCGGCCTCGGGTGCTGTGGGTAGTGCTTTTGGCGCGTTAGCAAAAGCGCGTGGCTGTCGCGTGGTAGGCGTTGCGGGTGGCCCGGAAAAATGCGCCTATGTAGTGAGCGACTTGGGCTTTGATGCCTGCGTAGATTACAAGCAGCACGCTGATGCTGCCAGCCTATCCGCCGCTTTGCATGCACTCTGCCCACAAGGCATTGAAGGCTATTTTGAAAATGTGGGCGGTATGGTGATGAACGCGGTGCTGCCTTTGATGAACGCTTTTGGTCGGGTGGCGGTCTGCGGCATGATTGCGGGCTACAACGGGTCGCCGATCCCCATGGCGACGCCGCAGCTCATTTTGATGCAACGCCTGCGCCTGCAAGGCTTTATCGTTAGTGAACACCCGCAGGTCTGGCCGGAGGCATTGGCCGAATTGGGCGGTTTAGTTGCCAGTGGTAGCTTGCGTGTGCGCGAAACCATTGCGCAGGGTATAGACAGCGCGCCACAGGCCTTTTTGGATTTGCTGGCCGGACGTAATTTCGGCAAGCAGTTGGTGAAATTGAATTAGGCCACCGGGTCGATTGGGCCAAAGGAGTATTGAATATGCAGCAGGACCGCACGGTTTCCAAGGCCGCAAGCCTAGCTTGCTCTGTTGCGAATGTGCAATCGGTTGCCGCTGCGCCGCAGAGCGGGCACAAGGAGCCAAGCGACGCCATGCGCGGCGAAGAATTCCGCGATGACTTGCGAGCCCCTGGCGCGCTCAATGCGCAGGCCCGCAAAGCGCTTAGCGCGCAGGAACTGCTGCCTTTTACGCAACTAAACGATGCGCTCTCGCTCCTGGCGATTGTGCAAACCGGCGTGTTACTGGCCGCAGCGGCTGGGCTGATCGTCGGTCTGTGGGGCAGCCCATGGATGCTGGCTGGTATTGCTTTGATGGGCATCGCGCAGCACAGCTTGTTTATCCTCTCCCACGAAGCCGCGCATTACCGTTTGTTGTCGCATCGCGGCGCCAACGATGTGTTGGGGCGCTTGATCGGCATGAGCAGTGGTGTCTCGATGTGTACCTATCGCGTCACGCATCGCTTACACCACAACAACCTCTACGGCAGCGAGGATCCGGATACCGCCATCCACGGCGGCTACCCGCGCGGTAAGGCGTATTTGCTGCGCAAACTGGCGCAAGATGTCGTCGGCTGGAATGCCTGGAAAACGTATGCCTATTTTTTTGGTGCGCCGGCTATCAACGAAGACACGCAGCGCGCCATCCGCCCCTTGGACGACACATCGCCGCAGCTGCGTAAGGCTGCGCGCCAGGACCGCTATGGGGTGGTCGCAGCCCATATTGCTATGCCCATCGCCGCTTTTGCGCTTGCGGCCTGGCACGGTGTGGCGGTCTATCTGCTTGTCTGGATCGTGCCCTTGATGACCGCGCTGCAACCGATATTGCGTTTACGGGCGGTTTGCGAGCATGGCGCGGTGAGTGACTTATCTTCGCCCTTGACGGCAGCGCGCAGCAACCGCACCTGGGGGAACTGGTCCAACCGACTGCTGGGTGGGCTCTTGTTTCCGCACCATGTGAACTACCACCTAGAACACCATTTGTACCCCGCCGTGCCCCATTACCACCTACCGGCGCTGCACCGCGCGCTGCAGGCGCGTGGCGTGCTCGAAGGTGCCGAGGTGCGCGATCTTCCCGACACCTTACAGATGATTTTTGCGCCACGTAAACCAAAAGCCACCGCGGGAGTCGACCATGTCTGAACACTTCACTGCCCCGGTATTGCACCATTACAAAATTTCTCCGTTCTCTGAAAAAGTACGTCTGGTGCTGGGCTACAAGGGCATAGCCTGGCGCAGCGTTACTGTGCCCAGCATCCTGCCCAAGCCGGATGTGTTGGCACTGACCGGCGGCTACCGCAAAACGCCGTTTCTGCAAATTGGCGCAGACATCTATTGCGACACGGCGCTCATTTGCGATGTACTGGAGCATTTGCAGCCCCAGCCCAGCCTGTACCCGCAGTCCAGCAAAGGCGTCGCGCGTGTCTTGGCGCAGTGGGCTGATAGCACTTTGTTTTGGGCCGCCATGGGCTACAACCTCAGCGCCAAAGGCGCCGCCGCTTTATTTGGCAATGCGCCGCCTGAAGCAGCACAGGCCTTTAGCGCGGACCGTGCGGCCATGTCCGGCGGGATGACGCGCCTGCGCTCGGGTGATGCCAGCGGTATTTACAAGTCTTATTTGCGGCGCTTGTCACACATGCTGGATGGCCAGGCTTTTTTACTGGGCGAGGCTCCTTGTGTTGCCGATTTTGCAGCCTACCACTCCGTGTGGTTTACCCGCCAGGTGGTGCCGGTGATGGCCAGCATTTTGGACGCCACGCCTGCAGTTCTGGCCTGGATGGACCGCATGGCCACTTTGGGCCACGGCGCTTCTGAAAAATGGACTGCCGAGCAAGCCATTGCATTAGCCCATAGCAGCCTGCCATTGGCCTTGCCAGCCTCCGATGTGTTCCAGGACGACCATGGGATTGCCTTGGGCTCGACGGTGTCTATAGCGGCCGAAAGCTTTGGGCAGGAGCCCACGCAAGGCGTGTTGCTGGCCGCCACCCGCACCCGCTACACCCTGCGTCGAGAAGACCCACGCGCGGGTACGGTGCATGTGCACTTCCCGCGCATCGGCTATGTGCTGCGCGCAGTTGCGGCATAAATTTTTAACTTTATGGATAGGACATTGGCATGATTTCGGACTTTCGCAACAAGACGGCGGTACTTACGGGCGCGGGCTCAGGCTTTGGCTTAGAGTGCGCGCGCATAGGTGCCAAGCTAGGCATGCACCTGGTATTGGCCGATGTGCAACAAGATGCGCTGGACCGCGCAGTGGCCGAGATGCAGGCTGCGGGCGCGCAAGTGCTAGGAATGCGAGTGGACGTGTCCAAGTCCGATCAGGTCGAGGCGCTGGGCGCCGCCACGCAGGCGCGCTTTGGTGCGCCGCATTTTGTGTTTAACAATGCCGGTGTCGGCTCGGGAGGCCTTATTTGGGAAAACAGTTTGCAAGACTGGGAATGGGTCATCGGCGTGAACCTGATGGGCGTGGCCCACGGCATCCGGGTCTTCACGCCCATGATGCTCGCCGCCGCCGAAAAGGACGCCACTTTTCAAGGCCATATCGTCAACACCGCCAGTATGGCCGGCTTACTCAATGCGCCCAATATGGGTATTTACAACGTGAGCAAACACGCGGTGGTCAGCATGAGCGAAACCCTGTACCAGGACTTGTCTCTGGTCACCGACCAGATCAGTGCCAGTGTGCTCTGCCCCTTCTTTGTACCTACCGGCATCAGCGCCAGCCACCGCAATCGGCCCGAGGGTATGCAAGGCGCACGACCCACGCGCAGCCAGATGATCAGCCAGGCCATGAGCGATAAAGCGGTCAGTAGCGGCAAAGTGTCGGCTGCCGAGGTAGCGCAAAAAGTGTTTGATGCAGTTGCGGCCAACCAGTTTTACATTTACAGCCACCCCAAATCCATCGCTTCGGTGCAAGTGCGTATGGAAGATATCCTGCTCTCGCGCAATCCCACCGACCCCTTTGCCCACAAGCCCGAACTAGGCGTGGAATTGCGAAAAGCACTGCGCGCCTGAGGCACTGGCAGCACCCCGCAAAAAAGTGGTCAAATACGTCACCTCGTTTTCAATTTATCAGGAAAGATTCTCATGGGCAATTCCATCGTTACCGAAGCAGACCGTAAAGCCACTCCCGCACCCAAACCGCCATCCGGCATGAGCTCGCGCACCGGTGGCCACGGCCAACGCGTCAGCTTGGAGCGCGGCGTCGCTACCCGCAGCAAGAAAAACCCGGGCAAACGGGCCAAAAAAGGCGGCTAAAGTCAGCGCGGCTGCGCGCCAATTTATTTGCTGATGGCCCCTGAACAGGGGCTGCACATACCACCTGCGGGAAACCGAGGTGGTATTTTTTTGGTGCGCCCAGCATGGGCGCACACCTGCGGGTGCAAGTCCCGCTGCGAGCTGGTCACAGTGAGCAAAGTGAAGCGCAACTGCGTGAGGGTGACCGAGCGTGGGAAGGAAGCGTGGAGCGCA
>Ga0136641_1000357_pt1 | contig 19788 bp, 19 predicted proteins | sample EliLak1302023Y_FD_115312 | JGI IMG/M metagenome (GOLD analysis project Ga0136641, IMG submission 115312) | Freshwater microbial communities from Elizabeth Lake, Yosemite National Park, California, USA - 13020-23Y | ecosystem: Environmental > Aquatic > Freshwater > Lake ...
CAGGCGGCGCAGGCGGATGAGGGTCAGGGGCATGGTGGCTTTCTGGTGGCTCGTGGGGGTTGACGCGCCGCAACGGTGCGGTGGCCAGCGGCGACGGTAGCAGTGTGCAGGCCGATGCAGTAACTGTGCCTGTCCCTGAAGGGGCCCAGGGACCGGCCCCGGGGAATTGGTGTGACTTGGCGTCAGGGATGCCCCTGAGCGCCGCGCTGGCGATGTTTCACAGAATCGGTGCAACCCCAACAACCCAGGATTTCGGATGAGATGGCTACGCTACGCCGCCACGGACGGCCCCCGCATCGGCTCGCTGCAAGGCGAGCAGGTGCACGACCTCACCGCCCTGCGCCCGGACCTGCGCGACGGCCTGTCCTGGCTGAGCCTGAGCCCGGCTGAGCGCAGCGAACTGCAGGCCCGTGCGCTGCGCACGCCGGGCGTGAGCGTGGCCGGCCTGAGCTTGCTGACGCCCCTGGCCCACCCCGGCAAGCTGATCTGCCTGGGCCTGAACTACGCCGACCACGCGGCCGAAGGCGGCCACAGGGCGCCCGAGTACCCGGCCTTCTTCATGCGCGGCGCGACCTCGCTGCTGGCCGCCGGCGCGCCCCTCATCCGGCCGCGCTGCAGCGACAAGCTCGACTACGAGGCCGAACTGGCCGTCCTCATCGGCAGCCCGGCGCGCCATCGCACGCTGGACGACGCACTGGCCTGCGTCGGCGGCTACAGCATCTTCAACGACGGCACCCTGCGCGACTACCAGCGCAAGGCCAGCCAGTGGACCATCGGCAAGAACTTCGACCTCACCGGCCCCTTCGGCCCCTGGGTGGTGTCGCCCGACGAACTGCCGCCAGGCGCCTCGGGCCTGCGCATCCAGTCGCGGCTGAACGGGCAGGTGATGCAGGACTCGAACACGCGGCTGATGATCACCTCGGTCGCCCAGGCCATCGTGCTGCTCAGCGAGTGCCTGACGCTGGAAGTCGGCGACGTCATCGCCATGGGCACGCCGGCCGGCGTGGGCTATGCGCGCACGCCGCCGGTGTTCATGCAGGCGGGTGACCGCATCGAGATCGACATCGAGCAGATCGGCGTGCTGGCCAACCCGGTGGAGGACGAGGCATGAAGCATCCCTTGGGCTTGGCCTGCGCCTGCAGGCCCGACGGCCAGCGCCGCGGCCTCTTGACCGGCCTGCTGGGTCTGGGCGCCGCAGCGGTCTTGCCGGGCTGTGCGTCGGCGCCAGCGCCTGCCGCCGCTGCGCTGCCGCCGCGCATCGACACCCACCACCACTTCTTTTCGCCCACCTACGTGGCCGAACTCGACAAGGTCGGCCAGGCGCCGCCCCTCGTCAAGAACTGGACGCTGAACAAGACGCTGGACGACATGGCCAAAGCCGGCGTGGCCACGGCCATGCTCAGCCTGACGACACCGCAGACCAGCTTCACCGACCCGGCCAACGCCCGCCGCCTGGCCCGCGAGAGCAACGAATACGCAGCCATGCTGGCACAAGACCACAAAGGCCAATTCGGCAGCTTTGCGATGCTGCCCATGAACGACACCGAAGGCGCGCTGCGCGAACTGGAATACGCGCTGGACACGCTGAAGGCCGACGGCATCGGCCTGCTGACCAGCTACGGTGACAAGTGGCTGGGCCACCCGCAGTTCGCGCCGGTGATGGACGAGCTGAACCGCCGCAAGGCCATCCTCTACACCCACCCCACGGCCGCCAACTGCTGCCGCAATGTGCTGAGCGACGTGCCGCCCACGGTCATCGAATTCGGCACCGACACCACGCGCACCATCACCGACATCGTGTTCAGCGGCACCGCCGCGCGCTGCCCCGATGTGAAGTTCATCTTCTCGCACGCCGGTGGCACGCTGCCCTTCCTGACCGAGCGCCTGCTGAAGATGCCCGTGCTCGACCCCAAGCTGGCGGCTCGCGTGCCACGCGGCGTGCTCTTCGAACTGCAGCGCTTTTTCTACGACACGGCCTGGTCGGCGCACCCCGGCGCGCTGGCCTCGCTGATGAAGCTGGTGAAGGTGTCGCAGGTGCTGTTCGGCAGCGACTACCCCTACCGCACCGGCGAAGACCACGTCAAGGGCCTGATCGCCTACGGCTACAGCGACGCCGACCTGCGCGCCATCGGCCGCGACAACGCCGTGCGCCTGATGCCGCGCTGGCAAGCCTGAAAGCGGAGACCGCCCCATGCGCATCATGGTCAACGGCAAGCTGCACGAGGTGGTTGCCGACGGCGACACGCCGCTGCTCTACGTCCTGCGCAATGAACTGGCGCTGAACGGCCCCAAGTTCGGCTGCGGCCTGGGCCAGTGCGGCGCCTGCACCGTGCACGTGGGCGGCGCGGCCACGCGGTCCTGCATGCTCGCCGTGTCGGCGGTCCAGGCGCCCGTGACCACCGTCGAAGGGCTGGGCACGGCCGAGCAGCCGCACCCGCTGCAGGCCGCCTTCGTGGCCGAGCAGGCGGCGCAGTGCGGCTACTGCATCAGCGGCATGGTGATGGCGGCGGCGGCCTTGTTGAAGGAAAAGCCCCGGCCCACCGACGCCGAGGTCCGCAGCGCGCTGGACGGCAATCTGTGCCGCTGCGGCACCCACATGCGCATCCTGCGCGCCGTGCAACGCGCCGCTGGGGGTGTCGCATGAACAGGATGGACCGCAGGCAGTGGCTGCAGGCTGGCGGCGCGCTGCTCGTGTCCTTCAGCTGGCCGGGCACCGCGCCCGGCCAGACGCCAGCGCCCGGTCCGGCGGGTCCGGCGCGTGACCAGGAACTGGACAGCTGGCTGGCCGTGGCGGGCGACGGCCGCGTCACCGCCTACTGCGGCAAGGTGGAACTGGGCACCGGCATCTAGACGGCTTTCGGGCAACTGGTGGCCGATGAGCTGGATGTGCCTTTTGGCCGCGTCACGGTCGTGATGGGCGACACCGCCCTGTGCCCCGACCAAGGCCCGACCGTGGGCAGCAATTCGCTCTACCGCGGCGGGCCGCAGGTGCGCGGCGCTGCGGCCGAAGCGCGCCAGGCGCTGTTGGCGCTGGCCGCGGCGCAGTGGCAGGTCCAAGCCGACACGCTGAGCGTCAAGGCCGGCACCGTCAGCGCGCCCGACGGCCGTTCGACCACCTACGCCGAACTCGTCGGCGGTCGCCGGTTCAGCCGCCCGCTGCAGCGCAAGACGGCGCCCAAGGCCGCGGGCCAGCACAGCGTCCTGGGGCTGTCCGTGCCGCGCGTGGAACTGCCTGCCAAGGTCTTCGGCAGCCATGGCTATGTGCACAACCTGCGCCTGCCGGGCCTGCTGCACGGCCGCGTGCTGCGCCCGCCGCACCCGCGCGCCATGCTGGCCAGCGTGGACCTGGCCTCGGTCGAGAAGCTGCCCGGCACGGTGCGTGTGCTGCGCCAGGGCGGTTTCGTGGGCGTGGTGGCCGAACGCGAAGAGCAGGCCATCCGCGCTGCCGGCGCGTTGAAGGTGACCTGGCAGGCCGCGCCGGCCTTGCCGGCGATGCAGGACCTGCCGGCTGCGGTGCGCGCCGTGCCGGCGGTGGACACCACGCTGGCCCAGGTGGGCGCTGTCGATGCCGCCCTGGCGGCAGCCAGGACCAGGCTGGCGGCCGAGTACTTCGTGCCGCACCAGATGCACGCCTCCATCGGCCCGTCCTGCGCCGTGGCCGACGTGCGCGCCGATGGTGCCACCCTGTGGTCGCCGACCCAGAGTTCCTTCTTCGCCCGGGCCAGCGTGGCCGCGATGCTGGGCCTGCCTGCCGAGCGGGTGCGCCTGATCTGGACCGAGGGCTCGGGCTGCTACGGCCAGAATGGCGCCGATGACGTGACCGCCGATGCCGCGCTGCTGTCGCAACTGGCCGGCCGGCCGGTGCGCGTGCAGTGGATGCGCCACGACGAACACGGCAACGAACCCAAGAGCGCGGCCATGGTGATGGCGGTGCAAGGCGGCCTCGACGAGCAGGGCCGCGTCGTGGCCTGGGACTACCAGGTCTGGAGCCCCACCCACAGCAGCCGACCGGGTGGCGATGGCGGCGGCAACACCCTGGCCGGCGCGCAGCTGGGCAAGCCCGAGCGCTACGGCAAGGTCGGCGCCGACCGCAATGCCGACTGCAGCTATGTCTTCGCCAACAAGCGCACCACCCTGCACCTGTCCAAGGCCTCGCCGACGCTGCGCGTGTCGGCCTTGCGCGGCCTGGGTTCGCCGCAGAACACCTTCGCCAACGAATCCTTCATCGACGAGCTGGCCGCCGCCGCGCAGGCCGACCCCATCGCCTTCCGGCTGCGGCATCTGCAGGACGAACGCGCCATTGCCGTGCTGAAGGCGGTGGCCGAGCTGGCGCGCTGGGACGCCAAACCCGCGGCGCCGCCCACGGGCTGGGCCGCCGGGCGCGGCGTCGGCTTCGTGCACTACGACAACGCCACCACCTACGCCGCCGTCGCCGTGCGGGTGCTGGTGGAGCGCGCCACCGGCCGGGTCCGCGTGCCCCAGGTGGCTGTGGCCCACGATTGCGGTCTGATCGTCAACCCCGACGGCGTGAAGAACCAGATCGAGGGCAATGTGGTGCAGGCCATCAGCCGCGCGCTGCTGGAAGAGGTGCAGTACGGCGCCAGCGGCGTGACCAGCCTGGACTGGGCGGGCTACCCCATCATCCGATTCAGCGACGTGCCCGAGACCATCGCCATCACGCTGATCAACCGCCCTGACCAGCCCATGGTCGGCGCCGGCGAAGCCACCACCGCGCCGATGGCGGCGGCCATCGCCAACGCCATCTTCCATGCCACCGGCCGGCGCCTGCGCACACTGCCCTTCACCGCAGCACGGGTACAGGCGGCGCTGGCCTGAGTAAGCTCGGGGCCTATCTGCTTCCAACCTGACTGCGCGCTTGAGCCCTGACCCCCACGACACCCACCCGGCCACCGTCGCCACCCTGCCCAACGGCCTGCGCGCCGTCGTCATCCCCATGCCGTGGCGGCAGACCGTGTCGCTGAGCGTCTTCATCCGCACCGGCAGCCTGCACGAGTCCCGGCGGCTGAACGGCATCAGCCACGTCGTCGAGCACATGGCCTTCAAGGGCACGGCCCTGCGCGACTGCCAGCGCATCAACCTGGACGCCGAGCGCCTGGGGGCCGAGGTCAACGCGCACACCGACAAGGACCACACCGCCTTCCACATCGAAGGCCTGCCGGGCGACCTGCCGGCTTTTGTCGACCTGCTGGCCGACATCGTGCTGAACAGCAACTTCCCGGCCGATGAACTGGAGCGCGAGCGCCAGGTCATCCTGCACGAGTTCACCGAGTTCGACGAAGACCCGTCGGCGATGGCCTTCCAGCTCTTCGACCGCGCCTGCTACGGCCTGCACCCGGCCGGGCAGCCGGTGATCGGCAACCGCGCCAACCTGAAACGCTTCACGCGGGACGACCTGCTGGCCTATGTGCAGGGGCAGTACACCGCCGGCAACGTGGTGGTGGCGGCGGCCGGGCCCGTGGACGGCGACGTGCTGCTGGGCGCGGTGAGCGCGGCTTTCGGCGCCATGCCCGCCGGCACCGCCAACGCGGTGGCGGCGCCGGTCTGGCAGGGTGGCGTGAAGTTGCGCCGCATGGCCGGCAGTTCCCAATGCCAGGTGGTGCTGGGCTTCGAAGCCCCTGCGCTGCACGACGAGCGTCACGCGGCCTACCTGCTGGCCGCCGCGCTGCTGGGTGAAGGCATGAGTTCACCGCTGCTCGACGAGATCCGCGAGCGGCGCGGCCTGGCGTATTACGCCGCGTGCTCGGCCGACATCCTGCCGCAGGGCGGGCAGTTCGTCATCGAAGCGGCCACCGCACCGGCGCAGGCTGAAGAGTGCCTCATCGAAGTGGCGCGGCTGCTGCACCTGCAAGCCGAGGCCACCGACGCCGTCGGCCTGGAACGCGCGCGCAAGCAACTGACGGTGCGCGCCCTGCGCTCGCTGGAACAGCCGGCGCGGCGGCTGGAGGCGGCGGCGCAGGATCTGTTCACCTTCGGCCACTTGCGCGACACGCGGGCAGCCCTGGCCCGGATGCAGGCGGTCTCGGCGCCCGAGCTCAGGGCCGTCTTCACCGCGATGCTGTGCGGCAAGGCGGCCGTGGCGCTGGCGGGCAGCGTGCCCGCGCGCTTGCGCGACGGCGCAGCGGGGCTGTTCAACACGCCGACGCCCCCCGGCGCCTGAACGCGGCCCGCGGGGCGCACCCTTCTCAGTAATGCGGGGGCAGTTCGTCGCGCAGGCTGCGCGGGGTGGCGCCGTCTTCGCCCGGCCCCTGCAACTTCAGCGCGGCCAGTTCACGCAGCAGCAGGTCGATCTGGTTCTGCTGGCGCACCACCACCGCGTTCAGGCGGTCCAGGGTGTCTTCGGTGTAGGCGGCCTTGATCTCGAGCTCGGTCAGGCGGCCGTCCTGTTCGTCGTCGTGCGGCTGGTTCATGCCCCTATTGGACGCCATGCGCTGCGCCGTCCGTCATGCGGTCTTGCAGCCGATCGTCCAGCTGCGAGTCGGGCGTAAGCTCCGGGGCCTGCAGCGGCTGCCCCGATGGGAGCCGCCAGACCCGCAACCGCCCGAGACAGCCATGACCGCAACCCCCTCGAACCCTGCTCCCAGTTCCCGCGCCAGCGGTCTGCAATTGCGCTCGCTGATCACGCCCGATGGCCGGCTGGAATTGAGCCTGCAAACGGTGACCATGTCCGCGCCGGCCGACGACGAAGTCGTCGTGCAGATCCAGGCCGCACCCATCAACCCCTCGGACATCGGCCTGCTCTTCGGCGCGGCCGACATGTCAGCCGCCAGCGTGGCGGGCAGCGGCGCGCAGGCTGTCGTCACCGCACCGGTGCCGGCTGCGGCGATGAAGGCCATGGCCGGGCGGCTGGGGCAGTCCATGCCGGTGGGCAACGAAGGGGCCGGTGTCGTGGTCCAGGCTGGCGCGTCACCGGCCGCGCAGGCCCTGCTCGGCCGCACCGTGGCCGTGCTGGGCGGTGCGATGTACAGCCAGCTGCGTACCCTCAAGGCCGCGCAGTGCCTGCCGCTGCCCGATGGCACGACCGCGGCCGAGGGCGCTTCCTGCTTTGTCAACCCGCTGACCGCGCTGGGCATGACCGAGACCATGCGGCGCGAAGGCCACAAGGCCCTGGTGCACACGGCGGCGGCGTCCAACCTGGGCCAGATGCTGAACCGCATCTGCCTGGCCGACGGCATCGCGCTGGTCAACATCGTGCGCAAGCCCGAACAGGCCGCGCTGCTGCGCGGGCAGGGCGCCAGCCATGTCTGTGACGCCTCGCAGCCCAGCTTCCTCGAAGACCTGACTCAGGCCCTGGTGGACACTGGCGCCACGCTGGCCTTCGACGCCACGGGCGGTGGCAAGCTGGCCGGCCAGATCCTGGGTTGCATGGAAGCGGCCCTGAACCGCACGGCCACCGAATACAGCCGCTACGGCTCGACCACCCACAAGCAGGTCTACCTCTACGGCGGCCTGGACACCGGCCCGACCACCTTCATGCGCAACTTCGGCATGACCTGGGGCATGGGCGGCTGGCTGCTCTTCCCCTTTCTGCAGCGCATCGGCGCCGACGCGGCCCAGGCGCTGCGCCAGCGCGTCGCGGCCGAGCTGAAGACCACTTTTGCCAGCCACTACGCTGGCGAGATCTCGCTGTCCCAGGCCCTGCAGCTGGACGTGCTGGCCCGCTACGGCCTGCGCGCGACGGGCGAGAAGTGGCTGATCAACCCGAGCTTGGGCTGAACGGCGCGAACATCGCCTGCAAGGTCTGCAGCGTCGCGGCCAGCGTGGGGCCCCGCAGTGCGCCCAGCCGCTGGACCAGGCGCACACGGTCCAGAGTGCGCAGCTGGTCCAGCACGATCGAGCCCTGCTTGCCCTGGAAGGTGAGCGGCACGCGGAAGGTGGCAGGCCGCGAGCCTGTCGTCATGGGCGCCACGATCACGGTGCGCAGGTGCGCGTTCATCTCGTCAGGTGACACCACCACGCAGGGCCGGGTCCTCTGGATCTCACTGCCCACCGTCGGGTTCAGCTGGGCCAGCCAGATCTCGCCGGTTTTCACGGTGCTGGCCGTCACCAGACGAGTTCCGCGTCGCCTTCGTTGGCCACCTCGGGCCAGACCAGTCCATCGGTGCCTTGCCCGGCGATGCGCTGCGCGTCACGGGCCCAGCCTTCACGCGGGTTGCGGCGCAGGGCGCGGATTTCGATGACGCCATCACGCACCTGCATGTCGGCTGTGCCTTCCAAGCCCAACTGTGCCAGGATGGGCTTGGGTATCAGCACGCCTTGCGAATTGCCCATTTTCCGGATCGCGACTTCCATGGCGGACTCCTTGCGTTGTTAGCACAATGGTAGCACCGGGTTATGGGCCTGTGGGGGTGGCCTTGGCTGCCGGCAAGCCGGGCGGGTGGCCATTAGTCACCGCTTCGACGCGGGGCCTGTACTGCTTGCGTCCGATGGAGCGCCTCTTTTTGGTGCGTTGACCCGCACAAAGCGCTGGCACGCGTCGTGCACTGCAACAGGGATCAAGCTGTTGGAGTGCGGACCATGTCTTTCCTGAAGATTCACCTGGCGGCGGGCCTGCTGGCCCTGCCGCTGGCCCTGGCCGCCATCACGGCCCAGGCCGAAACCGTGGCCCGCTATGGCATCTCGATGGCCGACATCCCGCTCACCACCGGCCAGCCCGATCGCGGTGCGGGTGCCTACCAGTTCACCGGTCACACGATCTACGACCCGCTGATCGCCTGGGAAGCCAATATCGGCACCCGGCCGGGCAAGCTCATACCGGGCCTGGCCACCGAGTGGAAGGTCGACCCCAAGGACAGCAAGGTCTGGACCTTCAAGCTGCGCAAGGGCGTGAAGTTCCACGATGGCTCCGACTTCAAGGCCGACGCCGTGGTCTGGAACCTCGACAAGGTGCTCAACGACAAGAGCCCGCAGTTCGACGCCAAGCAGGCGGCGCAGGTCAAGCCCCGCATTCCGTCGATCGCGTCCTTCAAGAAGATCGACGACTACACGGTGGAGATCACCACCAAGGACACCGACGCGCTCTTCCCCTACCAGTTGCCCTGGTTCCTGGTCGGCAGCCCGGCGCAATGGGAAAAGATGGGCCGCGATTGGGCCAAGGTGGCCACGCAGCCTTCGGGCACCGGCCCCTTCAAGCTGGACAAGCTGGTGCCGCGCGAGCGCGCCGAACTGGTCAAGAACGCCGGCTACTGGGACCAGAGTCGCATTCCCAAGACCGATCGCATCGTCCTGGTGCCGATACCCGATGCCGTGACCCGCGCCAATGCGCTGCTGAACGGGCAGGTCGACCTCATCGAGACGCCGCCGCCCGACATGCTGCCGCAGCTGGCCGCCGGCAAGTTCAGGATCGTGCAGAACGTGACGCCCCATGTCTGGCCCTACCACTTCAGCACCCAGCCGGGCTCGCCCTGGACCGACATCCGGGTGCGCAAGGCGGCCAACCTGGCCATCGACCGCGCGTCCATCGTCAAGCTGCTGGGCGGCCAGGCCGTGGCGGCCAAGGGCCAGCTCGACCCGTCCAGCCCGTGGTTCGGTAAGCCCAGCTTCGACCTGAAGTACGACCTGCCCGCCGCCCGCGCCCTGATGGCCGCAGCCGGCTATTCGGCGGCCAAGCCGCTGAAGGCCAAGATCATCATCGCCCAGGGCGGCACGGGCCAGATGCTGTCGCTGCCGATGAACGAGTACATCCAGCAAAGCCTGGCCGAGGTCAACATCCAGGTCGAGTTCCAGGTGGTGGAGTTGGAAAATCTCTACCTGCACTGGCGCGCCGGTGCCAAGGCCGACATGAACGCCGGCAAGGGCATCACGGGCATCAACCTGGGCTATGTCACGGCCGACCCGTTCTATGCGCTGACGCGCTTCGCCTACGGCAAGTACATCGCTCCGAACGGCGTGAACTGGGGCGGCTACGACAACCCGAAGGTCAACGAAGCCATCGAGCAGATCCGCTCCAGCTTCGACACCAAGGTGCAGGACAAGCTGCTGGCCTTTGTGCACCAGCAGATGGTTGACGACGCGCTGATGATGTGGGTGGTGCACGACACCAACCCGCACGCCCTGTCGCCCAAGGTCAAGCAGTTCATCCAGGCTCAGCACTGGTTCCAGGACCTGACCACCATCGGCATGTAAGGGCTGAATCCGGTCCATGCTCGTCTATGTCCTCAAGCGCCTGATCTACGCGTTGCCCACCGCACTGGGGGTGACGCTGGTCACCTTCATGCTGGTCTATCTGGCGCCCGGCGACCCGCTGAACGCCATCGCCCCGGCCGACGCGCCGGAAAATGTGATCAACGCGCTGAAGGCCACCTACGGCCTGGACCGCCCGCTGCCGGTGCGCTACGGCCTGTGGCTGTGGCGGGCGCTGCAGGGCGACCTGGGGGCGTCCATCGCCAGCGGGCGTGCGGTCAGCAGCGAGGTCTTCGCCGCGGTCTCGAACACCCTGCTGCTGGCCGGTGCCGCGGCCCTGCTGGGCGTGCTGCTGGGCTGCGTGCTGGGCGGGCTGGCCGGCTACCGTTCGGGCAGCTGGGTCGACCGCATCGCCAGCGCCTTGTCGGTGGTCGGCGTCAGCATCCCGCACTACTGGCTGGGCCTGGTGCTGACCATCGTGTTCTCCATCCAGCTCGGCTGGCTGCCGGCCATGGGCGCCGGCCCGGGCGACAGCGACGGTTGGCGCTGGGACATCGCCCACCTGCGCCACCTGGTGCTGCCGGCGGTGACGCTGGCGGTCATCCCGATGGGCATCATCACGCGCACCGTGCGCGCCCTGGTGGCCGAGACGCTGAACCAGGAATTCGTGGTCTCGCTGCAAGCCCGCGGCCTGGGCGCCGGGCGCATCTTCCGCCACGTGGCGAAGAACGCTGCACCGACGGTGCTGGCCGTGGCCGGCCTGCAGGTGGGTTACCTGATGGGCGGCTCCATCCTGGTCGAAACCGTGTTCGCCTGGCCGGGTACCGGCTTCATGCTCAACACCGCTATCTTTCAGCGCGACATCCCGCTGCTGCAGGGCACGATCCTGGTGCTGTGCCTGTTTTTCGTGGTGCTCAACCTCGCCGTCGATCTCTTGCAACCGCTGCTCGACCCGCGGATCGCCAGATGATGGAGCCCCCAAGCTCGCGATCGCTCGCTACCCCCCAAGGGGGCCGTCCGCCAGCGGCCCGGCAAAGCCGGATCCGCGGCGGGAAGCTTGGTCGGGGAAACAACCGCGGCTATTGGGCGCTTGTGTTGCGGCAATTGCGTCGCGACCCGGTGGCGATGGCCGCCGCCTGCATCCTCTTGCTGATCGTCGGCGCGGCGCTGCTGGCGCCGTGGATCGCGCCGGCCGACGCCTACAAGGCCAGCATGCTGAACCGCCTGCTGCCCGTCGGCAGCCCGGGGCACTTGCTGGGCACCGACGAATTGGGCCGCGACATGCTGACGCGCCTGCTGTACGGCGGGCGGCTGTCGCTGTTGATCGGCGTGCTGCCGGTGGTGGTGGCCTTTGTCATCGGTACCGCCATCGGCTTGACGGCCGGCTATGTCGGTGGCGCCACCAACATGCTGATCATGCGCACGCTGGACGTCTTCTACGCCTTCCCCTCGGTGCTGCTGGCGGTGGCCGTGGCCGGTGCCCTGGGCCCGGGCATGAGCAACAGCCTGATCGCGCTGACCCTGGTCTTCGTCCCGCAAGTGGTGCGCGTGGCCGAGAGCGTGACCACGCAGGTGCGCCACCTCGACTACGTGGACGCCGCGCGGCTCAGTGGCGACAGCGCCTTCGGCATCATCCGCCACCACGTGCTGGGCAATGTGCTGGGGCCGGTCTTCGTCTACGCCACCGGCCTGGTCAGCGTCAGCATGATCCTGGCGTCCGGCCTGAGCTTTCTGGGCCTCGGCGTGAAGCCGCCCGAACCCGAATGGGGCCTGATGCTGAACACCCTGCGCTCGGCCATCTACCGCCAGCCGCTGCTGGCTGCGCTGCCCGGCCTGATGATCTTCATCACCTCGATGGCCTTCAACCTGCTGGCCGACAGCATCCGTTCGGCGATGGACATCCGCCGGTGAGCCCCTCCATGAACCTGGCCGGCTACGCCGGTCTCGAAGCCCCCAGCGCCGACATCGGCGGCCCGGCGCAGCCGCTGCTGATCGTGCGCGATCTGCGCAAGCACTACGCCGTGCGCGGCGGGCCGTTGCGTGGGCCGTTCGGTGGGCCCAAGCAGCAGGTCAAGGCGGTGGACGGTGTCGGCTTCGACGTGGCCAAGGGCGAGACCCTGGCCATCGTCGGCGAGTCGGGCTGCGGCAAGAGCACCACCGCCAAGCTGATCGCGCGCCTGGTCGACCCCGACGGCGGCGAGCTGGTCTTCGACGGCCTGGGTGTGGCGCGGTTCGGCGGCATGGCGCTGAAGGACTTCCGGCGCAACCTGCAGATGGTGTTCCAGGATTCGCACGCTTCGCTGAACCCGCGCATGCCGGTCGGCGAGGCCGTGGCCTATGGGCCGCGCGTGCACGGCCTGTCGGCCAACGCCGCGCGCGAACGCGCCCACGCGCTGCTGGCCCGTGTCGGCCTGGCACCCGAGCTCTACGCCCAGCGCTACCCGCACGAGCTGTCGGGCGGCCAGCGCCAACGCGTCAACATCGCCCGCGCGCTGGCTTTCGAGCCGCGGCTGCTGATCCTGGACGAGGCCGTGGCCGCGCTGGACAAGTCGGTGCAGGCCCAGGTGCTGAACCTGCTGCAGGAGCTGAAGGCCGAGCACGGCCTGACCTACCTCTTCATCTCGCACGACCTGCACGTGGTGCACTACATCGCCGACCGCGTGCTGGTGATGTACCTGGGTCAGGTGGTGGAAAGCGGCCCTGTCGAGGCCCTCTTCAGCCACGCCCGCCACCCCTACACGCGGGCGCTGCTGTCGGCCGTGCCTTCGATGGACCCGGCCCGGCGCACGCAACAGTCGCCGCTGACCGGTGACCCACCCAACCCCATCAACCCGCCCAGCGGCTGCCGCTTCCGCGACCGCTGCCCGATGGCCCGCCAGATCTGCGAACTGCGGGTGCCCGTGATGCGCCTCACCGCTGACGGTCACGGCGCCGCCTGCCATTTCGACCCGGCCTTCGGCGAGCCCGCGGCCCTGGATGCGAGGCCGCTGGCATGACCGCGCCGCTGCTCTCGGTGCGCGACCTCAGCGTGCAGTTCACTGGCGCGCGCAGCGCCAGCGCCTTGTCGCACCTCAGCTTCGACGTGGCACCGGGCGAGGTGCTGGGTCTGCTCGGTGAGTCGGGTTCGGGCAAGAGCGTGACGCTGCGCACGCTGCTGCGCCTGCACCCGGTCAGCCGCACGCGGGTGACCGGTCGCGTCACGGTGGACGGCCAGGACGTGCTGGCGCTGAAGGGGCCAGCCTTGCAGGCCTACCGCGGCGGGGTGGTGTCCATGGTCTTCCAGGAACCCGGGCTGGCTTTCGATCCGGTCTACACCGTGGGCCAGCAGATCGCCGAGTTCGTGCGCGCCCATGAAGCGCTGGACGCCGCTGCGGCCCGCCGCCGCGCGCTGCAGCTGCTGGACCGGGTGCAGATCCCGCAGGCCGAGCGCCGGCTCGACGCCTACCCCCACGAACTGTCAGGCGGCATGCGCCAGCGCGCGATGATCGCGCTGGCCCTGGCCTGCAAACCCAAGCTGCTGCTGGCCGACGAGCCGACCACTGCGCTGGACGCCACGGTGCAGATCCAGATCCTGCTGCTGCTGCGCGAACTGCAGCGCGAAACCGGCATGGCGGTGATCTTCGTCACCCACGACATCGGCGCGGCCGTGGAAGTCGCCGACCGGCTGGCCGTGATGTACGCCGGGCGCATCGTCGAGGACCGCCCGGTGGCCGACCTGCTGGCCGCGCCGCGCCACCCCTACAGCGCCGGCCTGCTGGCGTCCACGGTGGGCACGCAGCACCGCGGCCAGCCGCTGGTCACCATCGCCGGTGCGCCGCCCGACCTGGCGGCCTTGCCCGCGGGCTGCGCCTTTGCGGCGCGGTGCGCCGCGGCCCTGGACGACTGCCGCGCCGCCGTGCCGCCGCTGGAACGCCAGGCCGGCGGCGCATGGGCCTGCTGGCATCCGGTCAGAATGCCGCCCGGTGCCGCGCGCTGATGTTGCGTGGAGCCGCTGCCCTGACCGCCCATCCCACAAGGCCACCGATGAAATTCCAGCACCTTCTCGCGATCGCCACGCTGCTTGCGCCGCCCCTGTTGCAGGCCAAGCCCGAACCCGAGGTCCTGAACGCCATCCGCGACCAGGGCTTCAACCATTCGCAGGTGATGCCGACCCTGCAGCACCTGACCGACCAGATCGGCCCGCGGCTGACCAACTCGCCCAGGATGCGCGAAGCCGCGCGCTGGACGGAAGGCCGCCTGAAGGCCTGGGGCCTGGCCAACGTCCATCCCGAGGCCTACGAGTTCGGCCGCGGCTGGTCCTACGACCGCGCCAGCGTCGACCTGCTGACACCGCGCAAGACCTCGCTGCACGCCATCCCGCTGGCCTGGACGCCGGGCACGGCCGGCCCGACCGAGGCCGATGTCGTCTATCTCGACGCCGTGACCGAAGAAGAGCTGCAGAAGTACAAGGGCCGGCTGCGCGGCAAGGTGGTGATGCTCAACGAGCCCTCCGAGTCCGAAGAGCCGCGCCGCCCCATCTCCCAGCGCTACACGACGGCCGAGCTGGGCGACATGAAGAACTTCAACCTGAAGGCGCCGGCCAGCGAGGCGACGGCGCCCGAAGACAGCATCGCGGCGCGCCGCAAGGGCCAGCGCTTCAACGAAGCCCGTGAGGCCCTGCTGAAAGCCGAAGGCGTGAAGGGCGCGCTCTTCCGCAGCAGCTGGGACGGCGGCCTGGTGCGCGTGATGGGTCAGAACCACCGCGTCGGCAAGACCTTCCCGGTGCCCGGCCTGATGCTGCCGGTGGAACACTACAACCTGCTGGCGCGCATGCTGGATGCCGGCATCACGCCCAGGATCAGCTTCAACGTCGAGGCCCGCTTCCACGACGAGGACGTCAACGCGCACAACGTGGTGGCCGAAATCCCGGGCAGCGGCGAGAACCCGGAAGTCGTCATGCTGGGGGCGCACCTCGACTCCTGGCACGGTGCCACCGGCGGCGTCGACAACGCAGCCGGCGTGGCCATCACCATGGAGGCCATCCGGATCCTGAAGGCCATCGACCTCAAGCCCAAACGCACCATCCGGCTGGGACTTTGGAGCGGCGAAGAGCAGGGACTGATCGGGTCGCGCGCCTATGTCGAGCAGCACTTCGCGACGCGTCCCAAGCCGGCCGACCCGAAAGAGCGCGAGCTCAGCCCCTACCTGTGGAGCAGCCCGGGCTGGCCCATCACCCCGCTGAAAGAGCACGGTTTGCTGTCGGTCTATTTCAACGTCGACAACGGCAGCGGCAAGCTGCGCGGCATTTACACGCAGGGCAACGCCGCGACGCGCGCCTTCTTCACCGAGTCCTTCGGCCTGGTCACCGACCTGTCCGACGGCGTGATCACCAACAACAACACGGGCTCCACCGACCACGTGTCCTTCGACGCCGTGGGTCTGCCCGGCTTCCAGTTCATCCAGGATCCGCTGGACTACTTCACCCGGCTGCACCACACCCACGTCGATTCCTACGACCACGCCATCCCCGAAGACATGAAGCAGGCGGCCGTGGTGCTGGCCACGATGGTCTACAACGCGGCCACGTCCGAGGCCCGGCTGCCGCGCAAACCCATGCCCGGCGAGCCCAGCGCCGACGAGAAGGCGGCCGAGAAGGAGAAGGCCGACAAGCGCCTGCGCGCCAAGGACCGCAAGGCCCTGGGCGAGCTGTCCGACGTCAAGCGCTGAGGCGCTGCGCTGTCGGTCTGAGGTTCAAGCCCGCCGGTGCAAACGGCGGCGCGCACGGCCCGCCAGCAGGGCCAGTCCGGCCAGCATCGTGGCCCAGGTGCCGGGTTCCGGCACCGCCAGCACGTCGAGGTTGGCGGCACCGTTCTGCGCGCCCAGGTAGTTCCCGACATCGCCCAGGCCGGGGTGCGAATCGTTGCCCACCAGGATGGCGTGGTGGTCGGTCTCGTCGTACAGACCGCCGAATTGGTAGAACTCGTAGCGGCGCAGGATGGCAGCCGCGTTGGGTCCGACCGGTGCGCCGTAGCCACTCTCCAGAACGCCCGACAGCGGGTTGCCCGGGTCCTTCTGCAGCAGTTGCCACTCGGTCTCGGTCTTCATGTTCTTCAGCGCGGCATTGCCACCGATCAGGTCTTCCAGCTTGGGTGCGTTCTCCAGTTCGGTGGTGAACACCTTGACCCAGATGGCCGTGCCCCACTGCGGTTCAGGCAATTCGGGCGGCTGAACGGGTGCGGGAGCCTGGACCATGGCCACCACGACGGGGGGCGCTGGCGGCTGGCCGGCTGGCGGGGGTGCTGCAGGAATCACGTTCCAGACCGGCGCGGGCAGGTTGACGACACCGTTGCTGAGCACCCCGGAGCTGGGCGCGGTTTCGGTCAGCCAGCTGTAGGTCGTCTTGCTCGCGTTCTTGCTGACGCCGACGCCGAAGTGGTCGCAGGGCGTGCTGGCGTTGTAGCCCAGGCCGCCGCCCGACCAGCAGTTGTCGCCGGGCGTGATGAAGGCCCCGCTGGGCGTGCCGTAGTCCCACTGGATGCCGTCGAACAGGCCTTGGTAGACCACCTTGGTGCCAAAGATGGCGCCGCTGCTGTATTCGCTCAAGGTCGGCGAGCCATAGCGCTCCACGCTGCCGGCGCCGAAGCCGCGCCCGGTCGGGAAGCCGCGCCCGGGTCCGCCGAAGGTGTCGGTGATGTCGCCGATGTGCAGGCCTTCCAGGTCGATCTCGAAGCCATGGGCGGTCTTGCCGGTGTCGTTGATGACGTCGAAGTTGCCGAGGAAGCCGATGACGCCGGCTGTGGCCGAAACCGGCCAGAGTGCGGGCGAGCAGGCAAGGGCTGCGGTGAGCGCCAGGCGCTTGGGGTTCATGTTCAGTCTCCGGAAGGATGGAAGCCGACGCAGCTTGTCCCGCCAACCTGAAGCGCAGGTGAAGCGCCACCCCCCTAGCTTGGCCAGCCGCCGCAGGTGGCTACCATCAATGGGCCATGCGACTTCTCCTGCTGGAAGACGACCCCACCCTGGGCGAAGGCCTGGAGGCCTTCCTGCGCGGCGAAGGCCATGTCGTCGAATGGCATGTCCGGCTGGCCCCCGTGCGGGGGCTGCGTTGCGCTGACTTCGATGCGCTGCTGGTCGACTGGCAACTGCCGGATGGCTCCGGTGTCGACTGGGTGCGGCGGCTGCGACAGTCGGGTGTGGCCACCCCCATCCTGATCATGACCGCGCGCGACCACCTGGCCGATCGCATCCACGGGCTCGACAGCGGCGCCGACGACTATCTGGTCAAACCCTTTGCGCCGGAAGAGCTGTCGGCCCGCATCCGCGCTGCCAGCCGCCGCGCAGCCGGCGCGGGCGGCGGGCGGCTGCGCTTGGGCGACGTCGAGGTGGACCTGGCCCAGAAGGCCGTCTACCGGCACGCCGAGCGCATCGATCTCACCGCCCAGGAGTGGCGCCTGCTCGAGGCGCTGGCGCTGCGGGCCGGCCGCATCGTGTCGCGCCGGGATCTGGACGAACTCATCCACGGCGGAGAAGGCGAGGCCAGCAGCAATGTGGTCGAGGTGCAGCTGTCCTGTCTGCGGCGCAAACTGGGCCACGGCCTGGTCGCCACGGTGCGCGGGCTGGGTTACCGCATCGACCCATGAGGCTGCCGTCCATCCGCCAGCGCGTGGCGCGCGCCCTGCTGGCCGCGCTGCTGGGCTGGGGCCTGCTGGCCGTGCCCTTGGTGGGCCTGGTGCTGCACCAGGCGGTCGATGCGGTGCTGGACAGCACCATGCAGGAATCGACCGAGATCCTGTACGCGCTGGTGCAGCCGTTGGCGCAGGACAACGCAGGCCCGCTGCGCATCATGCCGCCTTCGCCGCACGACGAGCGCCTGGTCTGGCAGGTGATCTCAGCCCGCGGTGCTGTGCAAGCGCGCTCGGTCCGCTCGCCGGCCGAGCCCCTCGCGGCGGGCGCAGCCGCGGGGTTCACGGCACGCACGACCCAGGACGGCACGGCGTGGCGCGTCTATTCGATCCGCGTCGATGACGGCGGCGCGATGCTGCATGTGGCGCAGCGCCTGGCGGACCGCAAGCAGCAGCAGATGCAGGTGGCCCTGGTGAGCCTGGGAACGGCCTTGCTGCTGGGGCTGTTCACCTCGGTCTGGCTGGGCCGACGGGTGCGCCGAGAACTGCTGCCGCTGCTGCGCATGGCCGACGCCGTGCAGCGCCATGACCCCTGGCTGGGCGGGCAGTTGCCCCCCGCCGACCGCGCTGAGCTGGTGCCCATCCGCGACGCCGTGATGGCGCTGGGCGAGCGGCTGTCGAAGCTGGTCGAACGGGAGCGGGCTTTCAGCGCCCATGCCGCGCACACCCTGCGCACGCCGCTGGCCGGGATGGACGTGCAATTGGCCGTCGCCTTGCAGGAAAGCTCGCCGCAGGCCCGGCCCCGGCTGCTCCGCACGCGGGACGCGCTGGCGCGCCTGAACCTGGTGCTGATCGCCCTGCTGAATCTGTTCCGCAGCGACCGCCGCCCGCAACGGCAAGCGGTGGACGTGGCCGCGCTGATCACGCACTGGCCCCTGGTCGGGCTGGACGTGGTGGTCGAGCAGCACGCCGTGCTCCAGGCCGACCCGGAGTTGCTGACGGCTGCCTTGTTCAACCTGCTGGACAACGCGCAGCGCTACGGCGCCACCCACGCCACGGTCAGGGTGCTACCGGGCACCGATGGGGTCATCCTGCGCGTGCAAGACGACGGCCCCGGCATCGAGGCCGCCCGGCTTGCGCAGCTGCAAGGGGCCATCGACAGCCCACAGCAAGACCGCCCAGCCGATGCCGCGCTGGGCCTGGGCCTGACGCTGGCCGCCGGGGTGGCGCGGGCTCACCAGGGGCGTCTGCGGCTGTTGCCCTGTGAACGGGGTGGCTGCATAGAAATGAGCTTCCTGGCGACGGCCCCTGTGCAGGCGGGCACGCGGCGGGATGCATGACCTGGGCCTGGCGCGTTGACGGACTCCCCCGTTTTCAGCCTTGATCGTGCCCCCGATGCCGGAGTGCCGTAGGTACAACTTCGTATCTGCAACTGGGGGTTGACCATGCTTCCTACCACCAAAGTCTTCACCACCGGCAACAGCCAAGCCATACGCCTGCCGCGAGCCTACCGCGTCGATGCGCGTGAAATGTAGATCTCCAAAAATGAGCTGACCGGCGCCATCACGCTAAGGCCCAAGCCCGAACCCGAGGCCCTGGCGGCCTTCATGGCCGCCCTGCAGGCGCAGCCGGTCAGCGAGGCGTTCTTGCTGCCGCGCGACGACCGGCCTCGCGCGGACCCGTTCGCTGGCTGGGTCGAATGACTGCGCCCGTCAACGACCTGCTCGATACCAACATCGTCAGCTACTTTCTGCGCCGCAGTTCGGCCTTGCTCGAAGCCCGCATGGCGCAAGCCCTGGCCGCGCAAACCGTGGCGATCTCGGTGCTGACTCGTGCCGAATTGCGTTTCGGCCAGGCGGCCATGGCCGCTGACGACCGGGGGCTGCCCGCCCTCAGCCGCCGATCAGCGACTTCTTCAGCATGCCGTGCACACCCTTGTGCCCGTTGACCGTCTGCGTGATGCGGAAGTCCACCGCCAGGCTGCACAGGGTGTAGGCGTCTTCGCGGCCCAGGCCGCCCTTCTCGCCGAGCAGCACGATCATGTCGCGCA